>ERZ773065.1646-NODE-1646-length-11145-cov-7.256988_pt1 | contig 11145 bp, 7 predicted proteins | sample MGYA00580623_ERZ773065 | MGnify/ENA primary metagenome ERZ773065 (study PRJEB29015, sample SAMEA2738017) | human oral metagenome | biome: human oral; feature: human-associated habitat; material: dental | place: China | collected 2047 ...
CAGGGACGCGGCCTCGGCGACGACGCCCTCCTGCATGCAGCCGTCCCCCATGACGGTGTAGACGAAGTGGTCGAACACGGACTCGCCCGCGGGGGCGGTCGGGTCCAGCAGGCCGTGCTCGTAGCGGGCGGCCATGGCCATGCCCACGGCGTTGGACAGGCCCGCCCCCAGCGGGCCCGTGGTCGTCTCCACCCCCGCCGTATGACCGAACTCCGGGTGTCCCGGTGTGGCCGACCCCGCCCGCCGCAACTGCGCCAGATCGGACACCTCCAGCCCGTAGCCAGCCATCACCAGCTGGATGTACTGGAGGATCGAGGCGTGCCCCGCCGACAGCACGAAACGATCACGGCCCAGCCACCCGGCGTCGCCCGGGTCCCCGACCATCTCGTACTGGTACAGCAGGTAGGCCACCGGCGCCAGGGAGATGGCGGTGCCGGGATGACCCGAGCCCGCCCTCTCCACGGCATCCGCCGCCAGCGCCTTGGCGACACTGATCGCCTCACGATCGAAGTCGGTGGGCCGGAAGGGCTCAGCGGTCGGCTCACTGGTCGGCTCAACGGTCATGGCGGGCTCCTTCGTGCGTGGGTGTCTGCGACGGGTGTGCCCGTCGATCGGTCTCAAGGGAATCCTGCCCCGGCCCCTGCTGAGCGAACAACCGGGCCGGTGGACGGATGTGCATTCCGCGCGCTCCGCGATCCCGGCCCCTCGCCCCCGGCCGGACGACCCGACGGCCCCGCCGACGGGCGGCTCGCATCCGGGGCATGCGGCGATACTACTAAAATGCCGGTAGTGAACAAAAGCTGATGATGCGGCGTCGGGTGGGAAGCGCGCCTTCGCGGCCCGCTCTCGGACGGGGGCTCGAGGCGCCATGAGCCCTGGCCGTTGATGCCGTCGACGCGCGCAGTCGAGCGCGGTCGCTCTTCGAGTGAATTTGTTGATCCGTTGATATAATCTGGCGCACATTGGCCGTGGCGCCTCGAGGGGGATCGTTCCGCAGGGCCGTCGCCGACGGCGTCATCAGGGTCGAGCTCGTCAACCACCGCGGCGCCCCCGACCGCGGCCCCCGCTTCGAGATCGCCGGTGACGACGGCTTCACCGGCATCGCCTGGCACGACGGCTCCGACCCGGAGAGGATGCACAACTACTACGCGCACCTGTACAACCGCACCGTCTTCGACCTCCTCCGGCGGCGGCGCGGCGAGGGGAGACCGTCCTCTTCGCCCGCTCCGCCACCGCCGGCGGTCAGCGGTTCCCCGTGCACTGGGGCGGGGACGGCGAGTCCACCTACGCCTCGATGGGGGAGACGCTGCGCGGCGGGCTGTCGCTGACCTCCTGCGGCTTCGGCTACTGGAGCCACGACATCGGTGGCTTCGAGGGAACCCCGGACCCGGCCGTGTTCAAGCGCTGGCTCGCCTTCGGGCTGCCGTCCTCGCACGCGCGCCTCCAGGGGTCGAGCTCCGTGCGCGTGCCGTGGGCCTTCGACGAGGAGGCTGTCGATGCCGCCCGACGCTTCATCTCCCTGCGCCTGTCCCTCATGCCCTACCTCTACCGCCTGGCGGGCGAGGCGCACGCGACCGGCGCCCCGGTCATGCGCTCGATGTTCCTGGGGTTCCCCGACGACCGTGGGGCCCGGGACGTCGACACTCAGTACATGCTCGGCGACGTCCTCCTCGTGGCCCCCGTCATGGACGCGGACGACGAGGCGGACGTCTACCTGCCCGAGGGGACCTGGACCTCCTGGTGGGACGGGACGACCGTCACCGGGCCCCGGTGGGTGCGCGAGCGGCACGACGCCGGCACCCTGCCGCTCTACGCGCGCCAAAGCAGCGCCCTGCCGATCTCCTCCCGCCTCGACCGGCCGGAGTCCGCCTGGGCCGATGGCCTCGCCCTGCGCTGCTTCGCCCTGGTCGACGGCGAGGAGCGCGAGGTCGTGGTGCCCGCCCATGACGGGTACGACGCCGTCGTCTTCCGGGTGACCCGACGCGGCGGTGCGCTCGCGGCCCGCGCGACTGGCGCGAGGGGCCCCTGGGCCCTCGAGGCGAACGGCCTGCGCGCCGAGGCGACGGGCGCCGGGGCCGGGGAGGCCGAGCCGCTCGCCCTCCGGCTCGTCTGAGACGGCTGCGCGCCGGCGCGCGGGCTCATCCCGGAGCGCGGGCTCACCCCCGGCTTCCCCTTCCGCCGGGCCCTGCCCGGAGCGCGGGCTCACCCGACGAGGTCCTCAGGGACGTCCCCGGGTGGAAGACGGGGGCGACGCGCTCGGGCTCCCTCCCGGTCAGGGGCAGCAGCCCCTCGAGCTGATCGGCGAGCAGCCCGACGGCGGTCTCGGTGACCTTGACGACATCCGAGTCGTAATGGGTGTAATCCACGCTGGTGTGCGGAGAGTCTCCGGAGCCGGCGGCCCCGATGACGGAGATATCGGTTCCCGGGGTCAGGCCGTTGGTCATGAGCACGTTGATCGCGTCGTCGATGGAGGTCGCGGGCGCGGCGATGAAGGCGTCCGCCGGACCGGCGTCGGAGAGGTATCCGGACAGCGCCGCGCGCATCGAGCGGAAGTCGCGGGGGACCTCCAGGGACTCGAGCGCCAGCCCCAGTGCGGACGCGCGCTCGTCGAGCGCCTGGGCGAAGCGACGTGTGAAGCCCATGGGCGTGATGTGCTCGGAGAGCGGATTGATGACGAGGGCTTGCCGGTGCCCCGCGTCGTGGAGCCTCTGAGCGCAGCCGGTGCCGATGGCCTCGAAGTCCGTGTCGGTGGCGACGACCTCGTTCGCGTCGTGGCTGAGGCCTATGAACACCGACGGGATCCGCGATTCGCGCGCGGCGTCGACCCTGGCGTCGTGGTCGCGGACATCCATGACGAGGATGCCGTCGCACAGCGCGGACTCGGTCAGCCGGTGCATGCCCTCGACGCCCTCCTCGCCGCTGATGACCAGCAGCTCGTAGCCGTGGCGCCTGCACGCGGCCGCGAGCGAGACGATGTAGCGGTACTGGCCCGGCGCATCGGTGCTCTCGTGGTAGGGGGCGATGAGTCCGAGGATCCTGCTGCGATTGCTCTTCAGGGCGCGCGCGCTCGCGTGCGGGCGGTACCCGAGCTCGATCATCGCCTCGCGCACGCGCGTCCGGGTCTCCGGGGCGACGAATCTCTTGCCGCTCAGCACATAGGAGACCGTGGACTGCGAGACGCCGGCGGTGCGCGCGACATCGCGGCTGGTGGGCGAGGACGGCATGGCGGGCAACTCCAGAGATAGAAGTCGATGGGCGGCCCTGTGGTCGGGGCCGCTCCTTGCGCTATTAGGTGTATCACGATACATTTTGGTTGCGAGGCGTGGCGACGAGGCCGCGTCCGAGATCCCGGTATTTTGCCGCCAATGAGCGCGAATGTCGATCGCATACGTGTGCGCATACGTATCGCTGAGGCTGGTCGCTGGTTGGCGGAGGAATGGAGCTGGCATGTCCACGATTCAGCACAGGCTCATGGTCGACCGTCGCCGTGTCCTGCAGGGCGCGGTGCTCGCGGCGGCGGCGGTGCCGCTGGCCGCATGCGGGGGGAGCGGCGGGTCGAAGGACTCCGCGACCATCAAGATCGTCGACTACTACGCGGACGAGCCCGACAACGGCATCTTCCAGAGAACCCTCGAGGAGTGCGCCGCCAAGGTGGGCGTCACCATCGAGCGGGAGAGCCTCAACGGCACCGGCCTGATCCAGAAGGTCCTCCAGATGAGCTCCTCCAAGTCCCTGCCCGACCTGCTCATGCTGGACAACCCGGACCTTCAGCAGATCGCCGCCACGGGCGCGCTGGCCCCGCTGTCGGACTTCGGCATCGGCGCCGACGGATTCATCGAGGGCTTCGTCAGCGCGGGGACCTACAAGGGCTCGCTCTACGGTATGGGGCCGTGCGCGAATACCATCGGCCTCTACTACGACCAGGACAGGCTCTCCGCGGCCGGGGTGGCCGTCCCCACCACGTGGGACGAGCTCAAGACCGCCGCGAAGACCCTCACCAGCGGAGACACCTACGGCATCGCCTTCTGCGCCGCGGCCTCCTACGAAGGCGCCTGGCAGTTCCTGCCCTTCTTCTGGTCCAACGGCGCGGAGGAGACCGATATCGCCTCACCCGCCGCGGCCGGGGCCCTTCAGCTGTGGGTGGACCTGGTCAACGAGGGGTCGGCCTCCTCCGGCGTCCTGAACTGGGGCCAGGGCGACGTCGGGGAGCAGTTCACCTCCGGCAAGGCCGCCATGGTGATCAACGGGCCGTGGCAGACCATCACCTTCGACAACTCTGACGTCAACTGGGCCGTCGCGGAGATCCCGGTCCCCAAGGCGGGCGACACCCTGATCGCGCCCCTGGGCGGCGAGGTGTGGACGATCCCCCAGACCGGCGACGGGGACCGACAGGCCAAGGCCGCCGAGCTCCTCTCCGAGCTGCTCTCGGCCTCCCGGCAGCTCAGCCTCAACACGGAGCGGTACACGATCCCCACCGACTCCCAGGTCGATGCGGACTACCTCGCCGGGCTCCCGCAGATGGCGTCGCTGGTCGAGTCCGTCAACAACGGCCGGGCCCGCACCGCCCAGCTGGGGGAGGCCTGGCCCAAGACCGCGGAGGCCCTCTACAACGCCGTCCAGTCCGCCCTGACCGGCAAGGCCTCGCCCCAGGTCGCCCTGGAGACCGCCAAGGCGGACTACCTCTCATGACGACGGTCGAAGAGCCCCGCGGGGCCGGGCGACGCGGTCCGGGGAGGGCGCCGAGGCCCGCCGCGGAGCGGGCGGAGCGCCGGTCGATGCGACGTCGGGAGGAGCTCGGCAGATGGGCCTTCCTCCTCCCGGCCCTGATCTTCATGGCGCTGTTCTTCGGGTACCCCATTGTCAAGAACGTGACGATGAGCTTCCAGGAGTACACCACCTCCACCTTCTACACCGGCCGGGCCCCTTGGGTGGGCCTCGGCAACTACGCCTCGGTTCTGAGCTCCTCGGTGTTCTCCACGGCGATGCTCAACACCGTCCTGTTCACCGTGGGATCGATCGCCGGGCAGTTCACCATCGGGCTGGCGCTCGCGATCTTCTTCAAGCGGCGCTTCCCCCTCAACGGCGTGATGCGCTCGCTCATCCTGCTGCCCTGGCTGCTGCCGATGATCGTCTCCAGCGCGATCTGGAAGTGGATGCTGGACAAGGACAGCGGGGTGATCAATCAGCTCCTCCAGGTCGTGAGCCTGCCGGCCGTGCCGTGGCTGACCAGTACGAGCGTCGCGCTGATCGCGGTCATCATCGTCAACATCTGGCTCGGCATCCCCTTCAACATGACCATCTTGTACAGCGGGCTCCAGGACATCCCCGACGAGCTCTACGAGGCGGCCTCCCTCGACGGCGCCGTGGGGTGGAAGGCCTTCAGACATGTGACGTGGCCGCTGCTGCGGCCCGTGGTCTCGGTCGTCCTGGTCCTCGGGGTGGTCTACACCCTCAAGGTCCTCGACATCATCCTGGGACTCACCGGGGGAGGTCCGTCGAACGCCACTCAGACCCTGGCCACTCAGTCCTACAAGCTGTCCTTCGCCAACTTCGAGTTCGGTCAGGGGGCGGCTCTCGGCAACATCCTGGTCCTCGTGTCCGTCGTGTTCGCCGTCGTCTACCTCAGGCTCAGCCGATCCGGGGAGGGATCATGACGTCCTCACGCTCCCGCCGCTCCCGCCGCGCCGCCCTGAGCACGGCCCTCGGGCTGCTCTTCCTGTCGATCATGCTGTTCCCCGTGTACTGGATGGTCAACGCCTCCCTTCAGCCGGGCGTGTCCACCGCCGACCTGCGGGTCCTCCCGCTGCACCCCGGCCTGGACGGGTACCGGGAGGCCTTCGCCGGTCAGGGGGGCAATCTCGTCACCAGCCTCGTCGTCTCCCTCGGGGCCGTGGCGGTCTGCCTGCTCGTGGCCACCCCTGCGGCTTACGCCCTGTCCCTCCACCGGGTGCGGCGCTCGGGGATCGTCCTGTTCATCCTGCTCCTGAGCCAGATGATTCCCGGGATCATCATCGCCAACGCCCTGTACAGCGCCTACAACACCCTCGGCATCCTCAACACCGTCCCGGGCCTGATCCTGGCGGACTCCGCTCTGGGGATCCCCTTCTCGATCCTCATCATCCGCGCCTTCATGTCGGCCATACCGGTCTCCATCCTGGAGGCGGCCAGGGTGGACGGGGCGGGTCGCCTGCGCACCTTCTTCTCCATCGTCCTGCCATTGAGCCGCAATGCGATCGTCACTGCCGCGCTCTTCAGCTTCCTGTTCGCCTGGAGCGACTTCCTGTTCGCGCTCACCCTGGACTCGAACTCGGCGGCGAGGCCGGTGACCCTGGGGATCTACCAGTACATCGGAGGATTCGTGGCCGACTGGGGCTCCGTCATGGCGACCGCGACCATGGCCTCCCTGCCCGCGGCGATCCTGCTCGTCGTGGCGCAGAAATATGTTGCCGCCGGTGCGACGGGGGGCGCGGTCAAGGCCTGAGCGCGCCGCCGGTGCGCGCGGAGTCGTTGGCGATCACGAGCAGGATCTCGCAGATCATCGGGCGCCGCCGGTGCGCGCGGCGTCATTCCTCGCGGTCATTCCTCGCGCCTCGCGCCGCCCCCGATCCTGTTCATGAATCCGTAGAAATAGAAGGCGAAAGAGAAGACGAAGATGCATGACATGCTTGAATTCACGCCCATCGAGGAGGGCTTCGAGGTGCGCTACGCGCACGAGGTCCTTCGAGTCGAGCAGTGGGGGCGGGACTCCGTGCGCGTTCGCGCCGCCCAGCATCGGATTCCCGACTCGGACGTCGGGGCGCTGGGGGAGAGGCCCGCGGGGGCGCGGATCGCGCCGGCCGGCCGGGCGGACGACGGGACGGTCCGTCTGGTGGCGGGCGGCCTCACCGTCGAGGCGCGGCTCGACTCGGGCGACGGGAAGCCCGCCGTCATGCTCTCCTTCCTGAGGACCCGGGACGGGGCGGAGCTCCTGGCCGAGGAGCGGGAGCACTTCTGGTGGCCCGGTGCCCACGTGCTCTACGGCCGGCGGTCGGGGCTGTACGAGATCCACCAGCAGTTCAAGGCGTACGACGACGAGCGCATCTACGGGCTCGGCCAGCACCAGCACGGTCGCCTGGACCACAAGGGGCTCGTCGTCGACCTCGTGCAGCGGAACACGGAGGTGAGCATCCCGTTCTGCCTCTCCAGCCGCGGATACGGATTCCTGTGGAACAGCCCCGCCATCGGCAGGGTCGAGTTCGCCGACAACGCCACACGGTGGGTCGCGGATGAGGCCCCGGCGCTCGACTACTGGGTGACCGCGGGCGACCGCCCGGCGGACATCATGTCGCGCTACGCCGACGCGGTGGGCCACGCCCCCGAGCTTCCCGAGTGGGCCTCCGGCTTCTGGCAGTGCAAGCTGCGCTACCTCGACCAGGAGGAGCTGCTCGGAGTCGCGCGGGAGTACCGACGCCGGGAGCTGCCGCTGTCGGTGATCGTGACGGACTTCTTCCACTGGACCGCCATGGGCGACTACCGGTTCGACCCCGAGGAGTACCCGGATCCCGCCGCGATGATGCGCGAGCTCGACGAGCTCGGCGTCAAGCTCATGGTCTCGGTGTGGCCCACGATCTCGCCCCTGTCGGAGAACTACGACGAGATGGTGCGACGGGGCCTGCTCGTGGGGAGCGACCAGGGCGTGGAGTTCCACCAGGACATCCACGACAAGAAGATGCCGCGCTCCCTTCCGGTCGCCTTCTACGACTCGACGAACCCCCGGGCGCGCGCCTTCCTGTGGGAGACCGTCAAGAGGAACTACTTCGACCTGGGGATCCGGGTCTGGTGGCTGGACGCCTGCGAGCCCGAGCTCAACCCCGGTCACCCGAAGAACCTGTCGTTCTACGCCGGGCCGGGCGCCGCGGTGGCCAATGCCTACCCCCGCGACAACGCCCGGGGCTTCTTCGAGGGCAACCGGGATGCGGGCGGGGCGCCGACCGTCCTCCTGTGCCGCTCGGCATGGGCGGGGCAGGCCAAGTACGGGGCCGCCGTGTGGTCCGGGGACATCCCGCCGACCTGGGACTCGTTGGCCCGGCAGATTCGCGCGGGTCTGAGCATCGGGATGTCTGGTATCCCCTGGTGGACCACCGATATCGGCGGCTTTCACGGGGGCGACCCCTCAAACGAGGCCTACCGCGAGCTGTACGCGCGCTGGTTCGCCTTCGGCGCGTTCTGCCCCCTCTTCAGGCTCCACGGCCATAGGGAGCCGCGGGGCGAGCTCGGCTCGCCGGTCAGCGGCGGGCCCAACGAGGTGTGGAGCTACGGCGAGCGCTGCCTGGAGGTCTCCCGGGCCCACATGGAGCTGCGCGAGAGGCTGCGCCCCTACATCGGCGAGGTCATGAGGCAGGCCTCGGAGTCGGGCCTGCCGGCCATGCGGACGCTGTTCCTCGAGTTCCCCGATGACGCCGTCGCGTGGGAGATCGACGACGAGTTCCTGCTGGGGCCCGACCTCCTCATCGCGCCGGTGACGGAGCCGGGCGCGACCAGCCGCGAGGTGTACCTGCCGGCGGGCGCCCGCTGGACGGAGATCCACTCGGGGCGGGACGTCGACGGCGGCCGATGGGTCGAGGCCCCGGCGCCGTACGAGTACATCCCCGTGTTCCGGCGTGAGGGCGCGCGCCTCATCCCCGGGTGACCCTCCTCCTGAGCCGCTGCCGGCTCGGCTGCGCGCGGGGCCGGCCCCGGTCAGGCGATGAAGGCGGCCGGGTCGGTGATGACCTGCTCGAGAAGGGACCAGGCGGCACCGGTCGCGCCCGGCATCTGGTCGTCGGGCGCGGTGACGACCTTCAGGTCGATCCACGACGAGGCCAGGACTCGGTGCGTGAGCTCCGCCTCGAGCTCGGGGCGCAGCGCCTCGGTCAGCGGGGCGAGGTGCCCGCCCAGCACGATCGTGGGGATGTCGAGGAGGTTGATGGCGGCCCCGAGTCCCGCGCCCAGGGCGTGAGCGGCGTGGGAGACCGCCTCCCGCGCGGAGGGCTCGCCCGCCTCCCAGGCGGCGACCAGCGCCTCGGGCTGCGCCGTCGGCGGCAGGCCGGCTGCGGCGAGAAGGGCCCGGCGGCCCGCATAGCGCTCGAGGCAGCCCCGGTTGCCGCAGGTGCACTCCGGGCCGTCCGGGGCGACCTGGATATGGCCGATCTCGCCGGCGAATCCGTGGCTTCCCTCGACCACCCGGCCCTCGCGCACCAGAGCGGCGCCGATGCCGATCTCCCCGGACAGGTAGATGTAGGACGATTCCGACTGGGGGGCGCCGGGGCGACTGCGCCCGGCGGTGAGCGCCCCGAACGTGGCCTCATTGCCCAGGCGCAGCACGAGCTCCTCGGGGGCGAGGGCCGGGGCGAGCAGCGGTGCCGGATCCAGGTCCTGCCAGGCGAGGTTGGGGGCGCGCAGGAGTCTGTTGCGGGACACGAGACCGGGCAGGGCCAGAGCGGCCCCGACCTTGCGGGCGCTGCGGACGGCGTGGAGGTCCAGGATCTCGAGGGTGAGCCGCGCCAGGTGGGGAAGGACCTCGGCCGGGTCGGAGGCCTCCAGGTCATCGACGACGACGCGCTCGGCCAGGACCTGGCCGGCCAGATCGACGGCGCGCGCGGCCATGCGCGAGACGTTGACCTCCAGGCCGATGGCGATGAACGTCCCCGACGCCGGGGCCAGCGGTACTGCGGGACGGCCCGGCCCCGCCGAGGGCGTGGGCGCGAGCTCGGTCAGGATGCCCGTGGCGACGAGCTCATCGGCGAGTCGTGAGGCCGTCGATCGGGTCATCCCGGTCGCGGCGGCGACGCTGGCGCGCGAGACGGGCTCGGAGGAGGCGAAGACCCGGCCGGCGAGCAGTGCCAGATTCGATGTGCGCAGACTGGACTGGCGGGCCGAAGGGGCGGTGCCGGGCGCTCCGTTCCCGGCGGGAGCGCGACGGGACCTGGGGGAGGATGGCGGTGCTGGCGTGCTTGTGCTTCGTGCCACGTTCTGACCATACCTGACACCCCGGGTTAGTTGTCTTTATGAACAAAAGAGATGATCAGTGCGGCCGGGCGGTTCCCGTGCAGATTCCGGGCGCCCGGTGGGGCCTGTGCCCTCCGCGGGATGACGTGAAGACGCCGTCCTGCAGTGCACGGATCGCGGGGCGGGGAGGCGCGGGGTCGTCGACGGCCGCCTCGCGGTGCTCCGTCGCGCGTTCCGGGCGCGGGGGTGTCGCTCCTCGCGCGCTGTCGGCCCCGCCCGCGCGCTCGCGAGACCGCCGTCGGCCGGGAGCGGGCCGGCGACCTCGAGCCGGCCCTGCCCGCGCGCCGGCGGGGCGAACCGACTGCGCTCGCGGCCTCCGCCCGACCGGGGCGCCGGGCGTCCCCCTCCCCGCCCGCCGGATCCGATCGCGGCGGCACCGTTCTCGGGTGCCGCCATCCCGTGATGGCGTCTCGACGATCCTCGGGCGCCGCCGATGGCCTCCGCCGAACTGCTCCCGGGCGATCGGGGCCCTTGTCCGCCCCGCCCCGACGTCGTCCGTCGATGGGGGTGCTGCTTCTGCGCCGGGGCTCGTCTCCATGCGCGACTCGCTCGTCTCGGGTCCGATCGTCGGGGTCGATGGTGGCGTCCCGGCCGTCGTCGCGGGCCGCCCGTCAGGGGCGACGGCTCCTCTCGGACCGTCATGGGGCGCTACGGATCGATGAGGAGGGGCATCGCGGACCACTGCGAGGACGGCGCCGCTCGCGGCGCTCCGGTCGCGACCGCTGTCGGCGGCGCTCGTGGCCGATGCCGGAACCTCGTTCGGCGCTCGCCGGTCGAGCGCCGGTTCCGACCGATCTCGATGCGGAACTGAACCGATCTCGGCGCGAAATCGGACCGATCTCGGCGGGCCTCGGCGGCCGGATCGTCCGCCTCTTGACCCGGACGCCCCCTCATGTCATAGTTGCACCAATAAACAAATCCTGGCTCGAGGAGGAGCGCATGGTTCGCAAGCCCACCAAGGAAGACAAGTTCTCATTCGGCCTGTGGACGGTCGGTTGGCTCGCAGCCGATCCCTTCGGCGAGCCGACCCGCGCCGCTCTGCGCCCGTGGGAGTACGCGGAGAAGCTCGCCGAGCTCGGCGCCTGGGGCATCACCTTCCACGACAACGACGTCTTCCCC
>ERZ773065.1661-NODE-1661-length-11080-cov-3.800272_pt1 | contig 11080 bp, 10 predicted proteins | sample MGYA00580623_ERZ773065 | MGnify/ENA primary metagenome ERZ773065 (study PRJEB29015, sample SAMEA2738017) | human oral metagenome | biome: human oral; feature: human-associated habitat; material: dental | place: China | collected 2047 ...
CTTGCAGTTTCTATGGTGCCGAAGGCCGGACTTGAACCGGCACATAGGGAACTACGCTTGATTGATAGTATCGAAATTTGTACACAGGCACAGAGCCGGCTGAGACGATGCCCCGAAGGGCACTGCTGCGGCGGTGTCCTTTTTTATGCAAGACGCGAAACTTGCTGAAAAAGATTGCATCTCACAATTAGAACGCATTCAGCTTCAGAGGTTGACTGCGCCTTTTCTTCGGCATAGAGGCGTGAAGTCAATCCCAATCGATCTCATCCATGCGAACCGCGCTGCCGTTCTCGAAATCCGCGCGGGAGCTTTCCAATTCGGCACGTTCCGTCGGTGTGAGTTTCGTGAAATCAGGATCCCATGCAAGAACGAGTTTTCGCATGAAGGCGAGGGCGAAGTCCTGATCGACCTCCGGCAGAAAATTATAAAGACGCAGCATTTCTTTTTCGTTGGCAGTCATGTCATAGCCTCCTTATTTGTAGATGTCACCACGAGAACCGATATTGAGGATGCGAAGGACATCCGATACGACTTCATAGATGATACGGTACTTCCCAACCCGCAGACGGTATGCGTGAGGATTCCATCCTTGCAGTGTCTTTATATCACCGATGGGCGGCTGCTGGATCAAGCCGAGGATTCCTGCTTTGATTCGTTCGCGCGTGGGGCGGTCGGTGGATTGGAGGAATTTTAGCGCGGAGCGTGAAAATTCAATGTTCATAGGTCACTCCTTTCGGCGCTTGACAGGCGGTTACACAACATCGCTCTGGAAAGCGACGGCTTTGCCCATGATGATGCACTCGTCACAGGTTTTTGCAGAGCAGATGATCGGGGCGTATTTCGGGTTTTCGGCTTGCAAGACCAGAGAGTCGTTTTTTTTGTAAATCCGTTTCAGCGTTGCTTCGCCGTCGATCAACACGGCGGCGATCTCGCCGTTTTCTACGTCGGGCTGTTTATGGATAAAAATGATGTCGCCGTCATTGATACGCGCGCCGATCATGCTGTCGCCCTTGATTTTTAGACAGAAATCCGCACGAACACCTTTCGTTCTTTCGCGATGCCCGTCAAAGTTCTCCTCCGCGTAAATTGGCACGTCCGCCGCGATGGTGCCAAGCAGGGGGACTTTTTTTGTTTTGAGCGGGAATATGTTTGGGATGGAGGAAAGGTCAGCCACTGAATCTTTTTTCCACCCCATTAGCTCAGCAGGGGTTGTCTGTAAGATTTTTGCAAGAGGCTCCAACACTGTTGCTGGTAGATTTTCGATATCATCACTTTCATAACGATAGACGGTTGCTCGATTTTTCCCGAGCTTTTCAGCAACATCATCAACGGATAGGTCTAATTTCTTTCTATATTCTCGTATTCGACTGCCTATAGTCATAGTGGACACCTCCTGCTATTGATCGTATCATTTTTTTCGCAGATATGCAATATTTTCGCGTTTATTGCGAAAAACATCTTGACATCAGAGCAAGGATGTCGTATTTCATCTCCACATATCGCATATATGCGATATGTGGAGATGATCCTATGGTAAACATAAACAAGTTACGGGGGCGTATGGTTGAGCATAAAGTTAATGCCGATCAGATGACGTCTCTGCTTGGTATCGATCGCGCTACGTTCTGTCGTAACTAAGCGGTTTTATAGAATGGGAAAATGTAGAAGCTGTCAAAATAAAAATGCATATAAAAAAGGCTTCCGGGCGAAATGCTCGGAAGCCTTGTGTTTTTTATGGTGCCGAAGGCCGGACTTGAACCGGCACGTAGGGAACTACGCTTGATTTTGAGTCAAGTGCGTCTGCCAATTCCGCCACTTCGGCATGAAATTTGTCAACAAAGGGATGATACCATCATCATGAGCGTTTGTCAAGCCTGCCAATGCGTTTTCCGCGAGTGAGGCCAAACGTTCTGTACATACGTCCACACGCGCATCATCGCAGTTTTTTTGACGAAGAATATGGGAAAAGACGCGTATAATGAAAGCAGATGATGTGTCGGATGAGAAAAGGAAATGACGTGATGTGATGATTGCCGGAAAAGTGATGCGGTATGGGAGGTGCGGATCATGAGTAAGATGATGAAGAAGGCGGAAAAGAAGACTGTGGAGGAAAGGCGGAGGCTTGCCGAGTATGAAGGATCGGCTGTTGTTTTTGCCGCAACGCTCGTTTCCTATGGCAGGACGAAGCTGAGGGCGCAGAGGCCGCAGCCGACCATATTGCTGCGGGATCTGGCCACGTCTTTTGGGATGAATGTTTGCCGGCATATTTGGACGAAGCTCGATGATTTTTGCAATTACGAGGAATTTTCCGAGATACTCAAGCCGGGGTCGCATCTGGTGTTTTCTGCCGTTCCTTATCGTTACTTTCAGGAGGGGCAGGGCGGCAAGGTGCGCTGCATGAAGTATGGGATCAGCGGGATAAGGATCCTTAAGGTGAAGGGGGTGGAACTGCCGCAGGCTTCCTGACGGAATGATTGTGCCGTACAGCCTGTTTTACAGGCTTGCCGTATATGATATAATGGTAAGGCGCAGTCGGCGCGGCCGGCTGTGCCTTACCTATTATATTGCAGGAGGTCTTATCATGGCGCGAGAAACGCTCAAGAGCCGCTTTGGTTTTATTCTTATCAGCGCCGGCTGTGCTATCGGCATCGGCAATGTCTGGAAGTTCCCCTATCTCGTTGGGGCGAATGGGGGCGGTGCATTTGTACTACTCTATCTCTTTTTCCTCATCGTACTTGGCATCCCCGTCATGACGATGGAATTTTCTCTCGGGCGCGCGGCGCGCCGCAGTCCGGTGCGCATGTACCAGAGGCTTACGCCGGAGAAGTGGGGATGGCACTGGCATGGTTATGCCTGTTGGCTCGGCTGTGTTTTGCTCATGATGTTCTATACGACAGTTGCGGGCTGGATGCTTCTTTACTTCTACCAAACGGCGCGCGGCGCTTTCACAGGGCTTGAGCCAAAGGCCATTGCAGGTGCCTTCGGCGCGATGCTCGCGGATCCTGTTTTGCAGGTCGTACCCATGGCCATTGTTGTCATCAGCGGCATCCTCATCTGCTCTCATGGACTGCAGTCAGGGTTGGAGCGCGTCACGAAAGTCATGATGGTGATGCTGCTCATCATCATGGTTGTGCTCGCTGCCAACAGCGTATTTCTTGACGGCGCGAGAGAAGGGGTTGTTTTTTATCTCCAGCCCGATCTCGCCAAGATGGAGGAAATCGGTTTTACGAATGTCATCGTTGCAGCAATGAATCAGGCGTTCTTTACGCTGAGTCTCGGTATCGGCGCCATGGCGATCTTCGGCAGCTATATCCCGAAAAACAATGCGCTTCTGGGCGAGTCCGTCAATGTTGCGCTTCTTGACACTTTCGTGGCAATCACCTCGGGACTTATCATCATTCCTGCCTGCTTCGCTTATGGCGTGGAGCCGGGAAGCGGGCCGGGTCTTATCTTCATCACGCTGCCGAATATTTTTAACCACATGTCCGGCGGCGTGATCTGGGGCAGCCTTTTCTTCATCTTCATGTCGTTTGCGGCCTTTTCGACAGTGTTGGCCGTTTTTGAAAATATCATGGCCTGCACGATGGATCTCACGGGTTGGAGCCGCAAAAAGGCAGGTTTTGTGAACGGCGTGCTCCTTTTGCTTTTGTCGCTCCCGTGTGCCCTTGGCTTCAATCTTCTCGCAGGTGTGCATCCTATGGGCGGAGAGAGCAGCTTCCTCGATCTGGAGGATTTTATCGTGAGCAACATTTTGCTTCCGGGCGGCGCACTCGTATTCGTGCTGTACTCTATGCACAGCTTTGGCTGGGGTTGGAAAAATTTCTATGCGGAAGCCAATATGGGCAAGGGATTGAAGCTTCCCAACTGGGCACGCGGCTACTTTGCCTATGTTCTGCCGCTCGTTGTCGGCGCGATTCTCGTGATGGGGCTCATGTAGCCGCCGCATTCGCAGTTGTTTGTTCGTGAGCTGCAGGCTTAAAAAAGCATATTCAGCTGCTCCGGATTTCTTCTGTGCAGATTCTTTCTCCGGTTTATAAAACGATATTGAGCCGTAAGAGGCCGCAAAAATCTTTTGCAGATTTCTTTGCGTATCTCTTACGGCTCAATATTTATGAACTCTTTGGAATGAACTCGCCCAGATGCGCGGCGATGGGGAGCGAACGTATCCGTGTTTCCTCAGCTTACAGGAACAATATCTTGCGGATTCCACCAAATAACAGCCGATCTGGAGGAGATCAAGCACATGCCGTCCTTGGCTTTGGCAAGGACTTCCTGCCGGATTTTTTCTTCTGCCTCTGCAGTCATGTCCTGCTCATACTGTTCGTATATGATTTTTCTGCACTGTATTTCATCTTCCACCGTGCGTTCGCACTGATAGTTGATGATGCTTACATTGGGGAAGCGCCCTTGGGAAATAAGCATGTTGCAGAGGATTTGGAACTCATCCACATCCGCTTTGTTCGCTGTTTTTGGATTCCTGCGGTCCGGTATGCCGGCAACGATGGCGCAGTATCCTTTGGCATAACTCTCCATCTGTACGATGCGCGGCCATACATCTTGGAACATCCATAAGACGAGCGAAATCGCTACGAGATCAAATCGGAAGGCAGGAGAATTCCCGGGTGGGAGATCCTGCAGCAATTCCTCGATGATGGTGAAATTATGCACGCCTGCTTCTTGAGCATTTTCTTTCAAGACCGAAACCATTCCTTTAGATGGCTCGACGGCTGTTGCAAATTTGATTTTTTGTGCAAAGGGGATGGTAAAAGTTCCGGGGCCTGCGCCGATGTCCAGCATCGTTGCATCCGGGCTTAGAATATGATGCAGGGAGGCATAGACTTTTCTGCCGAAATCATAATCGTTGCTCTTACGCATCAAGGAAAAATCCCGCGCACGCTTGTCCCAATAATCCAACTGTGGGTTTGCGCGTATGCGCTGTTCTCGTTCGACATAGTTTTGTTTCCATCGAGCATTCCAAAATGCGAAATTTGTTTCTTGATGTCCATCCATCGTGAAAACCCTTTCTTTAGTTCAAGTGCATGAACCATATGCCGCCGTAAGAGAACGGCAGGAATTTTTCGTAGAATTCCTTGAGTGTTCCTTCCGGGTCGACATCCTTAAATTCCTCGGGGTAATACGTCTTTGCGAGATACTCGAACACGGCGCAGTCATAGACCTCGCGGGCCAAGCCGTGATGCACCGAATAGACCTGGTGGTTCTTGACGGCTTTCAGATTACTCCAGCCCTCGCGCTGCGTGAACGCTTTCAAGAGCTGCTGGGAATGCGCTTCATCCGTCTCAAAGCCGAGGCGCATGGAGGTCGGTTTCTTAGGCCAATAGGAGCCCATGATCATAATGATCTCGGGATCCTTTTCCAAGACAAATTCAGGATTGACCGGTCCTGCAGTGGCGATTACATCTTTGGTGATGATGTCGCCGCCGCATAACGTCGCCATGGCGCCCCAGGAATAATTGCTGTTATAGGCGTAGCCAAAGGCTTCCGGACCTTCCATGCCTGTTTCTATATATACGGTCGGCTTGGGTTTGCTGAGTTTTTGAACACGGTTGATGACATTGGTCAGATGCTCCGTGTAAAATTGTTTGATTTCTTCTGCGCGCTCCTCTTTTCCCAGCGCTTTGCCGATGGCTTCAATGGAACGCTGGTGGCTTTCAAGTTTTTCCGCATGGTAGTCAATATAAATGGTCGGAATCCCGGCTGCATCGATTTTGGGCTTCACATCTGCGTCGTACTGCGCTTTCATATCCATAGGAATGAAGATGACATCCGGGTTCAAGGAGAGAACTTTTTCCGTATCGAAAGATTTTTCGCTCACGGAACCGATGGTAGGAATTTTTTCCAATTCAGGAAGATCCTTTTTGAATTGGTTCCACATGTCGGCACGATATTCTTTCAGTGAAGGGTCAATGCCGACGATGAGATTGGTAATGTCTTTCCCTGCTAGTGCCGCCATCGTGATAAACGCGCCGCCTGAGCCGCTCCACTGCACTACTACTCGCTTCGCAGGTTTTTTCAAGGTGATCGTCTGTCCGGAGACATCCGTGATTTCAATCGGTTTTGTGTTCGCACTGTTTTCTTCGGCCTCTTTTTGCGCTCCGCCGCAGGCTGTGAAAATCATGCTGGTCAGCAACAAAAAGATGATCGCGAGTGCATACTTTTTTGTTTGAAACATAAATGGCACCTCATTTGCTGATACAAATCATGGAATACATCAATAAAGTAAACGGGAAAATTCGCTTACGGAAATCAAGCCATAAAAAGCCTCCTTTCCGCATGGAACGGAAAGGAGGCTTTGCTTTTGCAGCATTTGGCCGGGAAACTACACGCATAAACATCCACTTCGTGGACATTGTGCACCGTCCTTACACCCCCGCCAATCGGTCAAGCCCAAGGGACACAGACCGACTGGCGGGGGGTGTAAGGATCTGCATCCGAGATGTTCGGACATAGCATCTGCCTATGCTTTTTGCAAAATCCCCGTCCCCGTCGCTCGCAGGTCAAGCGGTGATTGTCGATTAGGCAGTTCTCCTGGCTCCAGTTCATCGCTCCTCTGCGCCTTCCCAGGAAATTTTCCCAGTGGCTGAAGATGGCTGTATCTTCCTGCAGATTTGCTCGCTGTTACAGTGGCGTGACCGCTTTGGCATATACCAAATTCCCTATTAAGCCATGGCATCGTCGATAAATTTCGTGCTTGCTGCAGCAGGCTTCTTCCGCTTTGTGCAGCTCGTTTCTTTGCTGAAAGAAAAACGCTGCAGCAGAGGGCGTTGTTTTATCTGTGATTTTCCATGACACCTAATCCAACTATATAATTCTTTTTTATGGTAGCATAAAGGCAGTTAACTGTCAATGAATATCGTGGGAGGTCATCTGAAAGGGAAGATCTATGCCATGGCTCAATTCTTCAAGCTTTTTTGCAGGGGTCAGTTCCTGACCGCATCTTTTTTGCGGCGCAGGGCGTAGATGAGGCGGAAGGAGAGCGAGAGAACGACGGCGATGATGGTCGCGAGCGACATGCCCTTGAGCGTCACTGTGCCGATGGACAGGCTTGCGGTTGATACGCCGATACCCATGACGATGGAGGTCAAGAGAAGGTTTGCCGGCTTGCTGTAATCCACTTTGGATTCGACGAGGATGCGTATGCCTGAGGCGGCGATGACGCCGAAAAGCAGCATGGAAACGCCGCCCATGACGGGCGTGGGGATGCTCTGGATGAGTGCGGCCAGCTTGCCCAGGCAGGAGAGTGCGACGGCGAAAACGGCGGCGCCGCCGATGACCCAGGTCGAATAGACTTTCGTGATGGCCAGGACGCCGATGTTTTCCCCGTAGGTTGTGTTCGGCGTCGAACCGAAGAAACCGGAGAAGATCGTTGATATGCCGTTGCCGAGGAGGGAGCGGTCGAGCCCCGGATCCTTTGTGAGATTGCGCCCGACAATGTTGTTTGTCACGATGAGATGGCCGATGTGTTCCACGATGACGACGATAGAGGCGGGAAGGATGATGAGGATGGCGCCGAGTTCGAATTTTGGCGTATAGATGGTCGGAATGGCTAACCAAGGGGCGCTTTCCACGGAAGCAAGGTCGACGAGGCCTGCGGCAAAGGCGATGGCGTAGCCGGAAACGACGCCGATGAGGATGGGGATGATGGCAAGGAAGCCGCGGAACGCTATGGAAGCAAAGATGGTTACGGCAAGAGTAGCGACAGAAACGAAAATCACGGTTGAATCGGTATCGCCATCGGTCAGCCCCGCCATTTTTGCCGCTGTCGGCATCAGCTCGAGTCCGATGACCGCGACGATTGCGCCCATTGAAGCAGGGGGGAAGATCACATCGATCCAGCTCGTGCCGATGGCATGAATGATGAAACTGACCAGGCAAAAGACGATGCCGACGATGATGAAGCCGCCGAGCGCCGCTTCGTAACTGTAGCTTGTGAGCACGAGGAATACGGGGGAGAGGAAGGCGAAGCTCGATCCGAGGTAAGCGGGGATTTTGCCCTTGCAGAGGATCAGGTAGAACAGCGTGCCGATGCCGTTGAAGAGGAGAACCGTCGCGGGGTTGATCTGGAAGAGGATCGGCACGAGCACCGTCGAGCCGAACATGGCGAAAAGATGCTGCAGGGACAAGGGAATGGTTTGGAGGAGCGGCAGACGCTCCGTCGTGTCAATAGTTCTTTGTGCCATAGCAATACTCCTTTGGAAAAATACTTATAGCTAAGGAAGTGCTGATGCGTTCAGCCGCCCGTATGTACGCATCTATGCCAATTGGGTCGACTTCATCAGGGGATTTCCTAAGAGAGAATTTAACACAGAATAGGTGCATTGTCTAATAAATCTTGCAGGCGGCTTATCGAAAAAAACCATGCAGGAAGAGCAGACGTGGAAGGATTTTTCGGCAGAATTCGTCTGGACGTTCTATCTTGTCAAAGTAATGAATATCCTTTATAATAAGGCAGAGCTAGCAAAAATGAAATTACGGCAGGTGGCGCAGCGACAGCTCGTTATCTGCCTTTTCTTGTCAGCAAAGGGAAGGATGGGTCGTTCGGGTTGGAAGGAAAGCTGAAATTATACGGGTTCAATAACCTGACGAAGTCGTTGAGCTTCAATATCTACGATATTTGCTACGCGAAAACGCAGCGTGAGCAGCAGGATTATATTAAATATATTGACTCGCAGTACAATTCCGAGCGGCTGACAAAGATTCTTATGCGCGTGACGGAAATGATCGGTGCGCATGTGCTGAGCATATCGAAGCAGGATTATGACCCGCAGGGTGCAAGCGTGACGTTTTTGATTTCGGAGGAGGACACGGCGGGGCATAAGAAACCGCTGATGAACGATGAGATCGTTGCGCATCTCGACAAGAGCCATGTAACCGTGCATACATACCCGGAATTTCATCCCGAAACGAGTATTGCGACGTTCCGCGTTGATATCGACGTGGCGACCTGCGGCGAGATCACGCCGCTGAAAACCCTCGATTACCTCATCGGCAAGTTTGATTCGGATATCATTACGATGGACTACCGCGTGCGCGGTTTTACGCGCGACGTGACCGGAAAGAAGCTCTTTATGGACGACAAGATGTCGTCGATTCAGGAGTACATCAAGTCGGAAACCTTGGCGACATACGATGCCATGGATATCAATGTCTACCAGGCGAATATCTTTCATACGCGCATGCTCATCAAGGAAATCGAGCTGCAGAACTATCTCTTCAATACGGATATTTACGAGATCCCGCCGAAAACGCGCCTTTCCATCAGCAACAGCCTGAGGCGAGAGATGATTGAAATCTACAGCGGCAGCAACGTCTTTTGACTGCTGCGGAACAGGGGGAAGAAGAGGGATTGGAAGCATTCGATTATCATACGCAGGACAGGGCGCCTGTTCTTGAGGCTCTGGAACGCTTCAAGAGCAGGCGCATTGTGCCGTTTGACGTGCCCGGGCACAAGCGCGGGCGCGGCAATGGGGAATTGGTGGATTTCCTCGGCGAAAAGTGCCTTTCGGTCGATGTGAATTCGATGAAAATGCTCGACAATCTCTGCCATCCCGTGTCGGTCATCCGTGAGGCGGAGGAGCTTGCAGCGAAAGCCTTTAGTGCGGCGCATGCCTTCTTCATGGTCGGAGGAACGACGTCTTCTGTCCAGACGATGGTGCTGACGGCGGCAAAGCGAGGCGAGAAGATCATCCTGCCGCGCAATGTGCATCGGAGCGTCATCAATGCAATGATCCTTTCGGGCGCCGTGCCTGTCTATGTAAATCCGCAGATGGACAGGCGGCTCGGCATTTCGCTCGGCATGAGGCTCGCCGATGTGGAGCGTGCGATCAAGGAGCATCCCGATGCAAAGGCGGTCTTCGTCAACAATCCGACATACTATGGAATTTGCTCGAATATTCGTGCTATCGCTGATCTTGCCCATGCGCATGGAATGCTTCTTCTGGCGGACGAGGCGCACGGCACGCATTTCTACTTTCACGATGCATTGCCGGTTTCAGCCATGGAGGCGGGGGCGGATATGGCTTCTGCCAGTATGCACAAATCGGGCGGCTCGCTGACGCAGAGCTCGCTCCTGCTCATCGGCGAGCGTGTGCACGAGGGCTATGTGCATCAAATCATCAATCTCACGCAGACGACAAGCGCGTCATATCTCTTACTGGTAAGCCTTGACATATCAAGGCGCAACCTCGCGATCCGCGGGAGGGAAACCATCGACAAGGTCATTCGGCATGTGGAGTACGCGCGTGCTGAGATCAACGCAATCGGCGACTATTATGCCTATGCACGTGAACTTGTCGACGGCGACGCCGTTTTTGATTTCGATATCACGAAGCTTTCCATTTTTACGCGCTCTTTGGGTCTTGCAGGCATTGAGGTTTATGACCTGCTGCGCGATGAGTACGATATCCAGACGGAGTTCGGCGATATGGCGAACCTTCTTGCCTACATCTCGATCGGCGACAGGCCGAAGGATATCGAGCGGCTTGTATCGGCGCTTGCAGAGATTCGGCGCAACTACAAGAAGCCGCCCAAGAACATGCTTGAAGGCGAGTACATCAGCCCCAAGGTCATCTGCGGCCCGCAGGAAGCCTTTTATGGTGAGAAGGAATCGCTGCCCGTGGCGGATACGGCGGGGCGCGTCGCGGGCGAGTTCGTCATGTGCTATCCGCCGGGCATCCCGATCCTTGCGCCGGGCGAGCTTGTGACGGACGACATCCTCACCTATATCCGCTACGCGAAGAAGAAGGGCTGTTCGCTCACGGGACCGGAGGACATGGCGCTTCGGCGGCTGAATGTGATGAAGGAGGCATGAGGCATGGAGCTTTGGTTTACGGAGAAGCACACGAAGAATGCTGGTTTTTCCATCAAGGTCGACAAGCAGATTTATTCGGGCAAAAGCGAGTTTCAACGCATTGATATATTTGAGTCGCCGGAGTTTGGGCGCTTTTTGACGATTGACGGCTACATGATGCTGACGGAAAAGGATGAGTTCATCTACCATGAGATGATGGTTCATGTGCCGATGTGCGTCAATCCCGAGGCGAAGCGCATCCTCGTCATCGGA
>ERZ773065.1666-NODE-1666-length-11048-cov-5.344310_pt1 | contig 11048 bp, 10 predicted proteins | sample MGYA00580623_ERZ773065 | MGnify/ENA primary metagenome ERZ773065 (study PRJEB29015, sample SAMEA2738017) | human oral metagenome | biome: human oral; feature: human-associated habitat; material: dental | place: China | collected 2047 ...
GCGTCTGGGCGCCCGTCCGATGCGCCGCGTTGTCCAGCGAGCAGTTGAGAATACTGTCGCTAAGCAAATGCTAGCTGGTACAATTGCGCCTGGATCAACTACAATTATTACCACTGAGCAAATTCGCCAAATCTTAAGCGGCCAAGCTCCTCAAGTGTCAGTGATTACTCCAAACAGTTAGTTGAGTCTCTTGACGATAGATTTAGCGAACTTTCTGTTAAATGGAGCCACGGCTGCCACAGCTACCGCGCCAACACCTCTTACAAACGCGCGACTCTTAGCTTTGAAGCGTTCTTTGGTTGTCAGATTCGGATTTGAAGTGTCAATCTTTGGCGATTCAGACAAAAATGCCAACCACATAGCTCTTGCGCCCAGTGCCAGGCTCTTCTTTGTATCGCCAGCCAGCGCTTCAGCGAAGCCTGTACGAGCAGTAAAATTAATGTCATATTGGTCAATCTTGCGATTCTTTTCTGCGGCATGCTTGCGAGACTCTTCAATATAGCGCAGACCTTTGCTTAGATTTTCTGCTGCCCGTTGAGAGTTTTCCTGATTATCATAAGAAGGGTCTGTTGCGATACGCTGCAGCTGCAAGGTTCCGAGTGTTGCGACGCTCGCGCCCAGTTCACGTAGCGTGCTGCGATTCTCTCCTTCTTCGACCAAAGCTTCATGTTGCTCCACTGCTTCAGTAGCCCATTTTTCGGATTCATCGTTGTCACCTTGATGGCGGTAGGCAGCACTTAAATCACGAGCAGCACGGGCTTGTTCGGATAAGTTTGGTGCCAAATTATAAGCCAGAGAGGCTAATACGGCCGCTTGTTCGAAATCTTTCTCGCTTATTGCTTTTAGGACGGCTTCCATTACGCTAGGGAAGTCATTAATAGGGCTTTGTTCGTTAATCTCCATGATATGTCTAACCATATCACTATTTGTTATAAAAGCTAGCAATAGGCATAATTAAAACCCGTCACAATAACGGGCTATCTTGGTACCCCGCACAGGAATCGAACCTGCAACCTTTGGTACCGGAAACCAACGCTCTATCCAGTTGAGCTAACGGGGCGTATGTCTTGTTAATGCAATAAAATGGTACACCCGGCAAGATTCGAACTTGCGACCCCTTGGTTCGAAGCCAAGTACTCTAATCCGCTGAGCTACGGGTGCGTACAGAGGTATTATAGCATAGATGGCGACCGAGTAAAATGATATAATATACGCATGGATGTCATGACGAATGTACCATTGAAGCAGTATACAACTATGAAATTAGGCGGCACAGCGCGCTATATGGTGGACGTAGATTCTGCCAGCGATGTTGTAACTTTATATCGGAATGCCCGAAAGGAAAATCTGCCTATTTTTGTGCTGGGTGGCGGCAGTAATGTCATCACATGCGACGAAACATTTGAGGGAATTGTTCTGTTGAATAAGATCAAGGGGTTTGAGGTCGTTGCTGATAATGACGATACTATAGATATCAAGATTGGTGCGGGCGAAGTTTGGGATGAAGTTGTTGAACGGGCTGTTGGTCTGGGGCTTCAGGGGATTGAGGCTATGTCGGGAATTCCGGGAACTGCCGGTGCTGCACCCGTTCAGAATGTTGGCGCTTATGGTCAAGAGATTGCCGATACTTTAGTTAGTTTAGAAGCATACGATTCGAAAACTGATTCAATTGTGACGATTTCTGCTGATGAATGTGATTTCTCTTATCGCAATAGTATTTTTCGTGATAGTCAAAAGGGCCGTTACTGTATTTTAAATATTACTCTAAGATTAAATAAAGCAGAACCAAGGCCGTCATATTACGCTTCGCTACAAAAATATATTGAAGAAAATAACATTCGTGAAGTTAATTTGTCGGTAATTCGTGTGGCGGTGCTTAATATTCGCTCGGAAAAATTGCCAGATCCGGCTGAGATACCCAGTGCAGGTTCTTTTTTCAAGAACGCTTTGATCGAAAAATGGCAATTGGAGCAACTACAAAAAGAGTATAGTGATGTGCCAAATTATGCTATGTCTGACGGAAGATATAAAATCCCGACAGGTTGGTTGATAGATAAGGCTGGCTTAAAAGGTTTTGCTAGTCATGGAATGAGGGTTTATGAAAAAAATGCCCTGGTGCTGGTCAATGAGTCGGCAACGGGCTATGGCGATTTGGCGGCAATTCGTGAGCAAATTATTCAAACAGTTTATGATAAATTTGGTATAAAAATTGAACAAGAACCGCTGGAGCTTTCTTTGTAATAAGCATAGGCTTTTTTGTAAAACTGCGCTACAATATTGAATATGAATCGTAGGATGGGTGGTTATACGTTAATCGAGTTGGCGGTAATTATTGTAGTCGTGTCAATTTTAGCGGGCCTCACCTTTGTTGGTGGTGAAAGATTCTTAAACCGAACTAGAGCTGAACGTCAGCGCGCCGATGTCGCCACACTATCTCTGAAGCTAGAACGATATTATAAATATAATAGTGTTAGTGGTATCGGCCACGAGTATCCTTCTTGTGCTGATTTGATTAAAAATTTCTCGTCAATTGTAGGAGACGATTCTCTGAAAAAAGAGAAGATTAAGTGTGTTGATCACGTACTGTATGATGCAGATGAAGAAAATAATAAAGAAAATGTTGGAAAGTTATTCTACATGGCGACAAATATATATGGTGGAGACTGTACGAAGCCGGATTCTGGCTTCATAACAGATGTGGCGAAGGTAACTTGTGTTGAATATACAATTTTTTATTTAGATCGTTGGAATGGTAGTAATACTTTAACAGTGAAGGAAGTGGAGAGTATATGGCATGGTCATTAGGTAGAAGTGAGGGTTTTACAATAGTTGAAGTAGTGGTGACACTGGTTATTATTAGTACTTTTTTGGTAGTTATTTTAATGATGCAGACTCAGGTTAGTAATATATCTATTTTAGAAGTACAGCAAACTAAGGCTAGCTATCTAGCTTATGGCAATATGCGTAAGTATGTAAATGATTCTCCTCCTACGTGGTTTGTGTGCAATACAGCGTCTGTGGGCGGCAGGTATAAGGTTATGGAATCTGTGGGTAATTTTGATGGTTTACCGGGAGTGGTTAAGCAAGAAGTGTACGCTTCAGCTCCATATGGGTGTAGAAATGACACATCCAGTTTGGGTATGCCAATTAAAGTGGAGTCTATTGTAGAATACGGACTGCCGGCTTCTGGTGCTGGTAACGGAAGAAAGGTTACACATGCGACATATGCGGCATTTTAGCGAGGGCGGTTTTACTATAGTAGAGTTAACGGTAGTTATGGTGATTATTGCTATGGTTGTCGGTGTGTTCAGCCAGATGTTGATTTCGGTAAATCAAAGTGCTTCCATTAGTCGGGCAAGAGTTGATATTAATCGTAATCTTCATAATGCAATGGATGCGATTGAGACTGACGTCCGCCAAACTTTACGATTTAAGGTGAGTGCCCACGATGGATATGATACATTTGCTTCTCGCTCAAGATTTGAATATCGTGAAGGTAAAAAAAATAATTTAATATTATTACAATACGCCACTAGCATTAGCTCTGGTTCTGACTCTCGAGAAATTGTCTATTTAAAAACTCCGGGATTTGATTGTATGACTAACAAAATTCATCAACCAAAGTACAAGAAGATAGTGGTTTATAGCATATGGGAGTCGTCCGGAGAATTAGTGCGTAGAGTTTATTACAATGACTTAGTAGACGCTCATGGCAATCCGTACACCGGTACCCCTGCTAATTATTTCTGTGCGAACGCTGCGGACGCTGGTATGTTTGCGTGGTATGCTAGGGGATCAGTATATTCTGTTTTAGCGACAGATGTTTCGGAATTTAAGGTGGATTATTACGAGGGGGATACTCGGTTAACCGGTCAAGATAATCCGCATTCATCACCAAAGAATCTATTGGACGCGGCGGACAGTGTGAAAGTTACCTTGAAAATTAAATCTAAAGACGGACGAATCTCTGACTCGCAGACATTAATGATACGAAAGACAAATAATCTATGATTCGACAAAAAAATGGCTATTCTCTAGCTTTAATCGTCATGATGAGTACCATTGTTATGGCTATTTTAGCGGGGTCTATGAGAGTAGTTACTCAATCCTATATCTATTCGCAGGACGAATATTACTATAAGTTAGCGCAAGAAGCTGGTGAGGCGGGTACGGCATATGCCAATGCCTGTCTGGATGCTAATAATGCAGAGCAATCATGGGCTCCAGCTGTCGGTGGTGCAGGTCCGCTTCGTCCGGAAACTGATTGCTTGGGTGCGGTAAAATTTAGTGGCAATAAATACGTCTTTGAGAATAGTAAATTGCGAACAAATTTTGAGGTTGGTAAGCTAGAGGCTTCGACCAAGGCATCAGCGCTGTCAGCCGCTACCGCTCAGATTTCCGCTATTGGTAGAACTGAAGTGATGAGTGGTAGTAGAGTAATAAAAACCTATACAGTTGTTGTGAAGAAGTCCGTCACTTGGCCGGCTGACATTGATGCAACGCGTACAGTGAGTGGCACTAATCGTACCTGTGCGATCTTATCAAATAATGTATGGTGTTGGGGTAAAAATAATATGGGGCAATTGGGGGATGGCACCACCAACGATTCTAATATTCCAGTAAAAGTTCTTTCTGTTGGCGATATGAAAAATGGAAAGATTATTGATATATTTACGGCACAACACCATAGCTGTGTTTTGACTCAGTTAGGTAGTAATAAAAAAGTATATTGCTGGGGCAGTAATAAAGACGGCCAGCTAGGCAATGGGTCATCTGGGGACGGTAATTATTCTAGTGTGCCGGTTGAGGTTGGTGGCGCTCTTGCAGGTAAAGACGTTACGTCAATTGGCGGAACTGGCGACGTCTCCTGTGCTATTGCGTCTGGTAAAATTTACTGCTGGGGTCTAAACAACATGGGCCAATTGGGCTTCGGAGATCCTGGAAACCCTGGATCTCGTGCCACGCCAGTGCAGATTAACTCAGGCGGCCATGATAGACTTCCTGGCAATTATTTTGCGACTAAGTTGGCAACCGGTGGATCACGCTCGCAAACGATGTGTACTATAACTACTGAAAAAAGAGCTTATTGTTGGGGTCAGGCTAAGTTTGGACAATTGGGTATTGGTCCAATATCTAGTCATAACTACAGCTACGCTACTCGAGTTAAGGATTTAGAAAATGTGACTGACATATCTCAGGACGGTTATTGGTGGGAAAGTAATGCCGAGTATGTGGTACACGTCTGTGCCATTGCCTCAGGTGAGGTGTATTGCTGGGGTGGCGGCGGGCGTGGGCAGTCTGGGCCTACGGGGCATGGTCGCTTTAGCGCGCATCTCCAGCCCGTACAAGTCAATGGACTACCAGGGGTTCCACTACGAATTGAGGTTGGGCTTGCTCACTCTTGCGCCTTAGTGGATGATAATGGTAATAGGAGGGTGTATTGCTGGGGTGATAATCGGTCTGGTCAGTTGGGCACCAACTCTACGACGATAAAAAAATCTAACAACCCGGTACCTGTGTATGTCGGCGTTGGTGGATTGCCGCCAACAGAGTCGGTTGTGGACATTTCGGCGGGAGCAAACCGTAGTTGTGCGATTATGACAAATAAACACTCGTATTGCTGGGGATTGAATGATAATGGGCAGATCGGTGACGGAACCCGTATAAACAGGTTTAGTCCAACAGAATCGCTATTTCTGCGTCCAGCACAAAATCGATATATATATTAAAAATGCTTGCGCTTTTAAATGCGTTGTAGTATTATCAAATTACAAATCAAACTAACACAATTTAGGGGGCACATTATCGTGACTGCAAAGAATATTAAAAATCAAGGTTTTACGCTCGTTGAGCTTTTGATTGTTATCGTGATTATCGCGATTTTGACAGTTGTTTCTTTGGTTGCATACAACGGTTTGCAGAACCAGGCAAAGACATCAGCAGCTAAATCAACAGTTGACTCAGTTGCTAAGAAGGCTGAACTATATAACACTGAAGAGGGTAAGTATCCAGAGAATATCGCAAAATTAACTACCGCAGACACAAAGAAGTCTTACTACATTGCTCCAGCCAATGTTACTGAATTAGGTTCTGGTACTTTTGGTTCAAGTACTCCAACCACGACAGTTAAGTATGAGAAGTGTCCTGGTACTGGCGATCCAACAGGCGCAAAGATTTCATACTACGACTACAGTAAGAATAGTATCGAGAGCCGAACAGTCGGTACTTGTCCTACTCCTGCTCCGTAATTCGGTATAGGTAATAAAAAACTCCGGCGTTATGTCGGAGTTTTTTATGTGTAACTTCATATTAAATGTCGCGTAAGGTGTGGCAGAATTCCGTAACTTCTTTGCGGAGTTCGGCTAATATTTCATCATTGCTACGATTATCTATTGACTGCTTCATCCATTCTGCGATTTTTTTCATGTTGTCTTCTTTGGCGCCGCGTGTCGTGACGGCTGGAGTGCCTAGGCGAATGCCGCTTGGTCGAAAGCGCGTCAAACTGTCATTTGGTATGGCGTTGGCGTTTAGGGTTAGGCCTATCTTATCCATAGCAATCTCTGCCTCCTTACCGTCAATTCCAAAACTGCTGTAGACATCCGCCAAAATAAGATGGTTGCTAGTACCGCCAGTAACCAGTTTAAAATCTCGTTTTTGCAGCTCTTCTGCTAGCTTTTTTGCGTTCTTAACAATTTGCTCAGCGTAATCTTTGAATTCTGGCTGCAGCGCCTCGCCAAACGCGATAGCTTTAGCGGCGATGGTGTGCATGTGTGGGCCGCCTTGGGTGCCGGGGAATACGGCTCTATCAATCAACGTCGGTAGATTCTCGAGAGTTTTTTCTGGCTTTTTCAGTGGGTTACCGACAACGCCACGGCTGAGGATTAAACCGCCACGCGGACCGCGTAAGGTTTTATGTGTGGTGGTGGTAATAACATGAAAGCCGTAGTCGAATGGATTTTTAGCAACGCCGCCGACAATCAGCCCGGCAATGTGACTCATATCCGCCATCAGCATGGCGCCAATCTCATTGCCAATTTCGGCGAATTTTTCATAGTCTAATTCTCGGGGGTACGCTGAAAAGCCAGCTAGGATAATTTTTGGTTTATGTTTTAACGCCAATTGCCGAATCTCTTCATAATCAATTTCACCAGTTTCTACATCCTTAATGCCGTAGCGAATGAAATTATACTCGCGCGCACTACGAGTTACTGACGCGCCGTGCGTCAAGTGTCCGCCATGCGCCAAGTCCATCGCCAGAATGGTGTCGCCTGGCTCACACCACGCGTAATAGACGGCTTCGTTGGCCTGGGCTCCAGAATGTGGCTGAACGTTAGCGTGATCAGCTCCGAATAGTTGCTTGGCGCGGTCGATTGCAATTTGTTCAATTTGGTCAGTGTTTTCTTGTCCACCGTAATAGCGGCGTCCAGGATATCCCTCGGAGTATTTGTTGGTAAAAACGCTACCTAGCGCTTTCAGAACGTCTGATGACACATAATTTTCACTAGGAATTAATTCCAGTCCGTCTGTTTGGCGGATTTTTTCTGCTTTTATAAGTTGTTCAATTTGCTTATCTTTCATGTGTGCGCCTCCAATGATATTATTATATCATTGCTTATATATATCATCAGTGATATAATTTACGCATGATAAAAGACAAGTATCTTCAAAAAATTGGCAATTTAATTGCTGAAAATCGCCAAAAGCAAGGCTTAACGCAGACGCAGTTGGCTGAAGCAATTGGCACATCTCAGAGTGCCATTAATCGTATTGAAAACGGTGGTCAGAATATTAGTATTGAGATGATTGCTCGTATTAGTGAAGTGCTTAATAATAATATCGTGACTGTAAATCATTCTGGAAAAATGAATTTTAGAGTGTCTGGCGGCAAAAAACTGTCTGGTGAGATACGGGTTAAGACGAGCAAGAATGCTGCAGTGGGACTACTTTGTGCCAGCTTGCTAAATAAGGGTAAGACCACCCTCAGAAAGGTGGCGCGAATTGAGGAAGTTAATCGGATTATTGAGGTTCTAAATTCAATTGGCGTTAAAACTCGCTGGTTGAACGGTAGTGATTTGGAGATTGTTCCCCCTGCTAGGCTAAAGCTGGAGGATATGGATATTGCCGCTGCTAAGCGTACGCGTACGGTGATTATGTTCCTGGGTCCGCTACTTTACCAATACGAGGACTTTAAGCTGCCATTTGCGGGCGGTTGTAACTTGGGTAAGCGCACAGTAGAGCCTCACTTGAGCGGGTTAAGGCATTTTGGCATGAGCGTAACGGCAGAAACTGATTATTATAATGCAAAAGCCAATGTCCATTCTGGCAATCGGACGATTCTTTTAACGGAGCGTGGCGATACAGTAACTGAAAATATTATTATGGCGGCGGCGCTTTCTCCAGATACGACTATCATTCGCAATGCTAGTCCAAATTACATGGTTCAGGATGTTTGCTTTTTCTTAAAGAAGCTGGGTGTAAAAATAGAGGGAATTGGCACGACGACTCTAAAAATTACAGGACGTAAACGAATTAGCAAAAATTTGGATTATTACCCAAGCGAAGATCCAATTGAGGCGATGAGTTTTATTGCGGCTGGTGTGGTGACAGATTCAGAAATTACTATTCGTCGTGCACCAATTGAGTTTTTGGAAATTGAGATGGCTACGTTAGCAGAGATGGGTCTTAAATTTGAGCTGAGCGAGGAATATCTGGCTGACAATGGGCAGACTCGTTTGGTGGACATTATGCTGCATCGCTCCAAACTCCAGGCCGCCAAAGACAAGCTACACGCTTTGCCGTTTCCTGGAATTAATATGGATAATCTGCCGTTTCTGGGGCTTATTGCAACGGTTGCTAAAGGCCGTACGCTAGTGCATGATTGGAGCTATGAAAACCGAGCAATTTATTTCACCGAGCTTAGCAAGTTGAACGCGCAAATTGAGCTAGTCGATCCGCACCGTGTTTATATCACCGGCCCAACAAAATGGAAGCCTGCTGATGTTGTTGCTCCGCCGGCGCTTCGTCCGTCTGTTGTTATATTGCTTGCGATGCTGGCGGCGCCAGGTGTATCCATTCTAAGGGACGTATATTCAATTAACCGCGGCTACGAAGAACTGGCTGCTCGCTTAAATTCTTTGGGTGCTGAAATTGAAGTAGTTATTGAATAACAATTCGCTTAATAGAGGGTCCTTTTTTAGGCTGAGCTTGCACTTTGGGAAATATAAATTTTAGATAATCCTTCATCATCCTGGCACCAGAAATTATTGGCAAATAATTATTTAACTGGTGACGTATGTGTTTTTTCAGCAGCTGATCATTTTTCGCTATGGCTGCAGCCTTATGCATATTAACGTATAGCGATGAAACCTCAGCCTCATAATTTTTACCAGACACTTCCAGGCAGGCGATTGGTTGAATATCTGCTACACCGCCGTCGTTCGTGGAAATAAGTATTTTTAGGTTAGCAATGTCTTTTTCCCATGATGTCCCGCAGGCCTCTAGTCCAACAATAGGTATATTTATGGCGATGTCAGATCCGATTGCTAAGGCTCGTCCTAATTCTTCATCGTAATCTTGGATGTAATGAACTCGCTCACGCAGAACTGGGTCTTGATCGATTAACTTTAGGACCTCTAATAGTTTTTGGTACATAGTCACGTCGCCCTGGTGGACTTTTCCTGTCAGTATGTAATGTGCGTTGTGATTGATGAGGATCTGCCGTAGTGCGTCGGGATTTTCGAATGGCATATAGGGTCGTTTATAATTGGCGAATCGTCGCTTAAAATCAAATAATATTGCATTTTCTGGAATCTGGATAGACTTGTTGTATTGGTCCTGGCATTTTAATAAAACTCGATTGAGCTCTTTGCGACCCAGTTTTTTTAGATATCTTATATCAGCACTGTGGATGAGATTTAATTGCCGAGAAAAATCATCCGTAGGTAGGCCAAATTTATCTATAATATTGTTATTATGATATGTCTGAAGAATTTCTGGTAGCGTCCATGTTTCCAAGTCGATGCCATTGGTGATGGCGTGAAATTTAACCTTGTCGTTGTTGCGGTCGCGGAAATTTGCCACGCGGGCGTGTAGTTTACTGACGCCATTTTTGGCTTCGGTCAGCTCAATTGCCAGCAAGTTCGGCCGCAGACGGTCGTTACGAAATTGCTCCATTAGCCAGCAGCGCACGGCGTTGCTTTTGAGATTTGGCAGCACTAATTTTTCAAACTGCGAGCGGTGGAATTCTGGTTCGGCCGCCTGGAGTAGGGTGTGGTTGGTGTAGAGCGTGTGCTTGCGTACGTAAACGATTGCTTCGTACAAATTCATACCGTTGGCACATAGTTCGTCTAGTCGCGCCAGTGCTGCAAAGATTGTTGCGGTTTCGTTGAGTTGGATGACGGCTGGCTTGATGCCGAGTAGCTTTAGAGCTTTATAGCCACCAAACCCAAGCGCGACTTCTTGGTATAGTCGGTGATCACCCGAGCCTTCACCTTCGTACAATTGTCCAAAATTTGGCTCTGATATGGTGACAAACTGAGTCGAGCCAAGTGTTTTTTTGAATATGCTCAAACTAGCATCGGGAAAACCATGTGAACTTATGGACACGTCGTCGATGTACTCAAAACCATAGTCTTGTGGTGAGACAGTTTCTGAAAATTCTTCCTGCTCTAAGTTAGTAATTTTTTGGTGCGATTCGCTGCGATAAAATGGCGTGACTACTACAAATGGCACGTCTAATTTTTCGGCCACTCGCCGCGTGTCTGCTGCCAGTACGCCCAAACCACCACCACCTTTGATGCCGTTGGCTTTGTCGTAAATTTCCATCGTCCAGTAAATGTATGGCCTGGAGTCAGATAATTGATGAGTCAGACTACTGCGTTCAATGATGTCATAAAATTCAGAGGCATCTTCGATGTCTTGTAGTTGGTATTTTGGTTTTTCTGTGTAAAAATATGGATCCATGATGCCCTTTATGGATGGGAATTATCGTAAATTTGGTGCGGGTGCGGAGAATCGAACTCCGATCTCAAGTTTGGAAAACTTGCATA
>ERZ773065.1669-NODE-1669-length-11036-cov-6.248976_pt1 | contig 11036 bp, 12 predicted proteins | sample MGYA00580623_ERZ773065 | MGnify/ENA primary metagenome ERZ773065 (study PRJEB29015, sample SAMEA2738017) | human oral metagenome | biome: human oral; feature: human-associated habitat; material: dental | place: China | collected 2047 ...
TACCCTTAAACCATTTTACGATACCGCGAGAAACGGTGATACCTGCCATCTCTACACCGCAACCGAATATCATGAACCCGATTGCCGATAGCTTAGCCGAGGCTGGCATACCTTCATAAAACGGCGATACTCCGAGCTCGTCGAAGAGCGGTATGTAGTTAAGATGGTTGTCGAACCACACTCTGAGTGACGACCCCATAAAAGACTCCGTCACCGCATACCAGTTGATAGTGGCACCGACGAGCATCACCAGTCCCGAGAGAATAGCCGTAAAGCGTACTCCCATCTTATCGAGGATGATACCTGCGATGATAAGGAAAAAGATGAATACATTAAGGAATGTCTCGGAGCCGGCATAAGTACCGAAAGCATCGGGGTCCCAGCTGCATGTCGATTCCAACAAATCTTTGATAGGCGACAGTATGTCCATAAAAACATACGAGAAAAACATCGCCATAGCCAATAGTATCAAAGCCGTCCAACGAGCGGAGGCTTTGTCTCTCAATAGAGTTGCTACTTTTTCTGTCATAAAATATAATTTGTTTTATTATTATTAATTATTCTGTCTCGAAAACCAATGAACAGTAAAATATCGGGCAAAGGTAGTAAAAAGTTTTGAGTTGATGGGATTTCTGTCGAGTAAATTAATCTACCTCGTTTAAAAAACTACTATTACATTTCTCAGCAAAAAAAAAGTGCGTTTTTTTGGAATAAAAAAAATATTACTATTTTTGCAACCGAAACGGTAGTCGAACGTCATCGTAATAAATGGAGGCGGAAGTATTGCCGAAGTAATTTTACTAATAACAAAATAAAAAGATTTTAGATTTATGAAGAATGTATTTAGTTTAGGGTTGCTCGCAGTAGCAACGGCGTTGATTGCTTTTTCGTCGTGTAAACCTGCAAACGAAGTGAAAGCGGTTACAGGTATAACTCTTAGCGAAACATCTAAGACGCTCACGGTAGGCGAAGCGTTCGCTCTGACAGCAACAGTAGAGCCTACGGATGCAACGGATAAAAATATCGTATGGACATCGGAAAATACCGAGATAGCCACCGTCGACGACGGCAACGTGATAGGCGTAGCTTCCGGTACAACCGAAATAAAGGCTACTACTCGCGACGGCGGCAAGACTGCTACTTGTACCGTAACGGTTGTGAGAGTACCTACAAGCGGCAATGCCATCCTTTTAGAGGACTTTACGGCTACTTGGTGCGCACCGTGCTTCAAAGGGATGCAGAACATACAAAAGCAGATAGCCTCTTTTGGCAATAAAGTAATATTGGTGTGTCATCATACCGGCGACGACTTTGCTATAGAGCACAGTGAAGATTTGTCGAATTTCTATAAGGTATCAGGCATTCCCGCTTCGATGTTGGATAGGACACCAAGTATCGTAAAACAAGATGAGATTACTTTCCATCCTGGATATCTTGAAAAAGAGATACTGACACAGAAATTGGCTCAGCCCAAGACCGTTACTATTAGCTTGGAAACATCGTACGACGAAAGTTCGAGAGATATCAAGATAAAGGTATCGGGAAGCCTCGAGCAGAACCACCCCAAAGCGAAACTTAACGTCTATCTCGTACAAGACGGTATCAAATACGAACAAAACGGAAGCGACGGCAATTATATTCACCACAATGCTTTGCGTGCGGTAATCTCGAAAGGTCTTTGGGGCGACGACCTCGGCGTTACACAAGGTGCATACTCGAAAGAATATACCTACAATCTGCCGCAGAAGATAGGTAACTTCGCCACTAAACCCAATAAGATGTATATCGTAGCTTTCGTAGCCGAAGCTGCCAATACGAGTGGCGACAATACCAAAAATATAGTACACAACGCCGCTATACAGTCAATAAAATAGACATAGACCTATTACACAATTAATTATAGAGTAATAACTTAATAAAAAAAGGAAGTATTTTTATGAAAAAAGTATTTTGTTTTGGGCTGCTCATAGCAGCAATGATGATGGTTGCTTTCCCATCTTGTAAAAAAGAAAAGAAAGTGACAGGTGTAACTCTTAGTGAAACATCTAAGACTATCTTGGTAGGACAGGAGTTCGTACTTACGGCAGTAGTGGCTCCGGCAGATGCGGTAAACAAAAATGTCTCTTGGGAGTCTGACAAGACGTCGGTGGCTACCGTCGACGACAACGGTAAGGTAAAAGGTGTTGCCGAAGGCGAGGCTACTATCACTGTAAAGACAGCCGACGGCGGCAAGACTGCTACTTGTAAGGTTACCGTTACCAAAAAAGCGATAGCCGTTACCGGTGTATCTCTCAATGTAACCGAGAAAAAACTTAAGATGGGTTCAGAGTTTACTCTGACGGCAACTATCGAACCCGAAGAGGCAACCAACAAAGAAGTAACTTGGGAGTCGGACAAACCGACTATCGCTACTGTCGACGCTAACGGTAAGGTAAAAGGCGTTGCCTTAGGTGAAGCTATTATCACTGTAACTACAAAAGACGGCAATAAGACCGCTACCTGCAAAGTAACAGTAGTCGATAAGATACAGACAGATGTGTTTGCCTTCAATTATATCGGTAACTCCGGAGTACCAGGTAAACACTTCTATGAAATAATGCTTATGGATAAAGGTATGATAAGCGGAGGAAAAGTAGTAAAGGACGGAAATCTGTATAATATTACTATATGTTCGGATGCTCCCCAGTCGGCAACCAATGTCGCTCCAAGAATGGGTAAATACACAATGGGAGCAGCAAATCAGTTCGAACCGATGCTTATAGTAAAGCATAACCAATTTACCTATACAGGTAAAATTGTGAATGGTAAGTTGGTGAAACCGCTTATTCCTTTTACCGAAGGAGAGCTCGACTTGGCAACAAATAAGATATCTTTCAAAGGTAAAGACTCCAACGGAGACGAATATGAACTTGTGTTTGCCGATACCTATACCGTTAAAGATGCTATTTTCGGAGACGAACCTGCAACTGTTACTACCATTACAAAAACCTGGAACAAAGGAAAAATAACAGTGAGAAATGCCGCAGGAGGTAAGAAACCGTTTATCCTTGCAACTGACGCCGACGCAGATGGTATGGCTGTATTTGCATTTTTCTTTGAAACAGCAGATGCTACGAAGCTCGATGGAGTATACAATGTCTCGGATTCCAGAGAAGCAAAAACAGTACTTAAGTCAGCAGGAATGAGCGGCAGCAGTGTAACTTATTCATTCTATTCCAAACTGACTTCAGAAGGATATGTAGACGCTCCGTTCTATTTCTTCGATAGTGGTACGGTTACTGCTACAGCGACAAGTATTACATTCAATGTAACAACGCACTTCGGTAGCACATTGAACTTTACCTATATCGGCGATATGACACCCAAGCCTGCAGGTGGTAACGCTCCTCAAAGAGTAAATGCAGTGCAGTCGAAGATGCCGAGTAGAGTACATTCGTTGCGCTAAGATATTATTCCTCCAATAACAAGAGAGACGCTCCTACACAGAGTAGGAGTGTCTTTTTTTGTATTGTGTCGGCGTATCGGATAAAAAACGTACCTTTGCAGATAATAAAAAATGACATAGCAATGAAAACAGCAACGTACACAATCACAATAGACAGGAAAGACATACCTATCTTCGAGCCCATCTTCGAGCGACTCCGTCCGAGAGCAACCATCACAGAAGTAGTAGACGACGCCTTCCCCGAACTTACCGAAGAAGACCTCGCGGCTATCGCTATCTCAAAAGAACAGATAAGGCTGGGGATGGTAGTGCCTCACGAAGAGGTACAAAAAGAAGCGGCTGAACTCATAAACAAAATGAGTAGAGATGAAAGTCGTATGGTCAGATAACGCTAAAGCATCGTACTTTCGGACGTTAGGCTATTGGATAAAACACAATGGCAGCCGTACTTATTCCGACAAGATAACAGAGGTGGTGAACCTTCTACTGTATGAATTAGAGCAGAAACCCTATTTTCTTGCTAAGTATAGCGAAAGTCTGAATCTGTATAGACGTATTATTATCAGAGGAAAGTTTGTTGTCTTTTACAGCATCGACGAGCTGAATGGTATCATCATCATCACACACTTTAGAAGTGCACGGCAGATACCTTTGTAACAACAAAATATTACTTTTAAAAACATAAACAACCAAAACCGATAAAGCACCATGAACACCCATAAATACTCACTCGACAGCACCGTCAAACTCGTTATAAGGATAGCGATTGCAGTAGGGCTATTCCTTATCGTCCGCAACCTGGCGGGCGTATTGCTCCCGTTTGTCGTAGGTTGGTTTTTGGCATATCTCATATATCCGTTAGTCTGTTTCGTACAGTATAAACTTCGGGTAAGGAGCCGTATCGTCTCTATTGTTTTGTCGCTTCTGTTTATAGTCGGTGTCTTGGTAGGAGCGTGTTTTCTTATACTACCTATTGTTTATAACGAGTTTATCAAGATAGTACCCATACTTACCGACTACCTGGCACGCTTAAGTGAGCACCCATTTATCAACGATGTTATAATAAATAATATGAAGACTTACTTCGATAGTTTCGACTACGACCGCCTCATATCGCTCGATACGCTCAATGTCGTTATGGGTAAACTTCTGCCGCCGTTCTGGGGGCTGCTCTCGAACGTGTGGAAACTGCTACTTGCAGTGTTTTCGGTCTTTATAGTATTCCTGTATATGATATTTATCCTTAGCGAATACGAAAAGCTCAATGCCAGTCTGATAAAGATTTTCCCCGTCAAATATCGTCGCTTTGCCTCCGAACTGCAAGGTGAGCTCTCGAATGCGATGAATCAATATTTCAGGGGGCAGTTTATTATCTGTCTCATCGAAGGGACGTTGTATTGCATAGGTTTCTCTATCATAGGATTGCCGATGGCAATAGCAATGGGGTTACTTATAGGGATACTCAGTATAGTGCCCTATCTGCATACATTCGGGTTCGTGCCGGTAATATTCTTTGCCGTTGCAGGCAGTATCGAGACCGGCGGCAATATCTGGTTGATGCTCTTGGGAGTACTCATCGTATTTGCCGTTATCCAAGTAACGACCGACGCTCTGATAGTGCCTAAGATAATGGGACGTAAGATGGGGCTTAGTCCTGCCATAATACTGCTTTCGCTTTCGATATTCGGGGTGCTGTTTGGCTTCTTGGGGTTGATCATCGCTCTTCCCGTAACTACAATAGCCATATCGTATTACAAACGCTTCATAATAGGCAACGAGACTATAACCGATACCGACTCGGCACCACAAACGTAACCCTATCCACTGCCCGCTTACGAAGAGATGATTACCGATTCCAACAGACTTATAGTCGTCTTAGGACCGACCGCTTGTGGCAAGACACATCTGGCGACGCTTCTGGCTTCGCGGATAAACGGGCAGATTATCAGCGCCGACTCCCGACAGATATATCGACGAATGGATATAGGTACAGGCAAAGACCTTACGGAATACAACGTCGGAGGCAGGGCTATACCGTATCATCTGATAGATATTGCAGAGGCAGGCTATCGCTATAACCTCTACGAATATTGCCGCGACTTCGACGTAGCTATGAGCAAGATAGCCGAAGCAGGCGATACTCCCATACTCTGTGGCGGTACGGGGCTATATATAGAGGCTGTACTCGACGGATACAAGATGGTAGAGGTGCCTCGAGATGCCTCGCTACGTCGGAGCCTCGATGGGAAGAGCCTCGAAGAACTTCGGCAGATACTTGCCCGCTACAAGACGCTACACAATACCACCGATACGTCGACCCTTGCCAGAGCCGTTAGAGCCATAGAGATAGCCGATTACTACGAACGAAAAGGTATCGGCAGGTGTCGCAACGAGAGACCTACACGAGAATACACCATTTTCGGCATAGATATAGACCGAGATACGCGCCGACGCCGTATATCGGAGCGGCTGCAGGCACGTATTGACGAAGGAATGATCGACGAAGTAGTCCGATTGCTTGCCGACGGCTTACACCCCGACGACCTTACGTACTATGGTCTGGAATACAAATATATAACCCAATACGTCGTGGGCGATATCTCGTTCGATGAGATGTATCGTTCGCTCGAGACGGCGATACACCGCTTTGCCAAACGGCAGATGACGTGGTTTCGGGGAATGGAGCGACGCGGCTTCGATATCTGTTGGCTGCCCTACGATATCGACGACGAGGAGAAACTAAGCCGAATCGTAGCCCGTATAAGCTAAAAGACTTATCTTTGTACTCAAAAATCGGATTATGACCAAGTACAAGCATTATGTAGTGTGGCGAGGACGCAACGTCGGTATCTTCGACTCTTGGCAGAGCTGCAAGGAGCAGATAGACAAGTTCGAGGGTGCAGTCTACAAAGGATACGCCACTCGGGCTGAGGCTGTAGAAGCCTTCGAGGCTGGAATACCCACGTTTGCTAAACATCGTCAGGCGAAACCCGCGACAAGCCCCCTCGTCGGTACGTCGGCAAACCGACCTTCGTACCGAGCCATAGCCGTCGATGCAGCTTGCAGTGGCAACCCCGGCAATATGGAATATCGCGGGGTGTGGGTCGATAGCGGACAAGAGATTTTTCGCAGCAAAATATACCGCGAGGCTACTAACAACATCGGAGAGTTTCTCGCTTTGGTACACGTCTTGGCTCTATCGAAACGTCTGGGCTGGACCTACGATATATTTTCCGATAGCTACAATGCCATCTTATGGCTTCGGGGCGGCAAATGCAAGACTCGCCTCGTGGAGAAGGCTGCCAATGCCGAGGTTTTCGACCTTATACGCAGGGCAGAGACATGGCTAGCCCAAAATAGTTTTAGCAATAAAGTGATAAAATGGGAGACCTCACGCTGGGGTGAGATTCCTGCCGACTTCGGTAGGAAATGAACTTCCGTATCTTTTATACGAAATAATACACATAATATTAAAAAACGACTAACGATATGATTAGAATAGGATTCGGATACGACGTACACCGCTTTACTCTCGGGCGGAGGCTTATTGTAGGAGGAGTCGAGATACCTCATTCGCACGGACTTATGGGGCACTCCGATGCCGACGTACTTATACACGCCATTTGCGACGCTATACTCGGAGCAGCGGGACTCCGCGATATAGGATACCACTTCCCCGATACCGACGACCGCTTCCTCGATGCCGATAGCAAGGTGCTCCTCGCACAGACGCTCGCTCTGGTCGAAAAAGAGGGCTACAGCTTGGGCAATATCGACGCTACCGTCTGTGCCGAACATCCCAAACTCAATCCGTATATCGACTCTATGAAAGAGGTACTCTCTGCTATATTACGAGTGTCGCCTCGCCGCATAGGTATCAAGGCTACTACCAACGAGACAATGGGTTTCGTGGGGCGTAGCGAGGGTATCGCTGCCTATGCCGTCGCTCTGCTGCAATCGGACGACGACGAATGACCTTGCTGCAATGCCTATCGTCTGTTTAGGGCTCGATGAGGTACTCGAAGCCATGCGTTTGCTGCCACTGCCGTAGCAATGCCTTGTCGGTGGCTATAGCCTTATTGTCTGGCGTAATGTACTCTACCTCTATCAGTTTGCTACCTGCTCTGAGGCTATCGGCTACCACTCGGTGTCCGCTCACTATGTAGTCGAACGAGTCGTAATACACCACCGTTACGCTCTCCGAATAGTCGGTCGGTAGCGTCGGGTAGAGGTTTTTGGGCGATACGAAGGCTCTCTTCTTGTAGTGTCGGCTGTCGTGTGCAAACTTTGCAAACTCTTTCAGTATTATATCGCAAACTTCGTCGGGCGATATTTCGGTAGTGTCTATGATGAGGTCGTAGTTGGTGAGGTCGAGGCAGTCGACACCGTAATACTGTTTGTATCTCTTCACCTCGCTTTTCTTGCGTTCGACTATCTTCAAAGCCGCCTCTTGTATTGATGCGTAGTTTTCGTTGATACGACGTTGGTCGCCCGATATACGCTTAGCCGATACTACGATATTGGTCTTAAGGAACACTTTGAACGATGTGGGGATGAAAAACCACGCCATACGCGAGTCGACTATCAGGCTATCGGCGTCGACAAGCGACTTGAACGTATCGTCTATCTCGCAGTCTATCTCGGGGTGTGTCTCGGCGTATACGTTCAGTTCGTTGGTTGTCATAGCGTAGCGTTCTGCTATACGGCGTTGAATCTGTCCTGTGTAGATATATTCGTAGTGCAGTTGTTTGCACAGTATGGCAGAGACGGTACTTTTGCCGCTTCCCAAGTCGCCCGTAAGAGAGATAATACCCGACATAGTGATACTGTTCTTTTTGTTCGATAACTTATTTATTATTCTTCTGCTGCCGCTCCCACCGATATGTCGGCTACGAGCGATACGCAATCGTGCTGCAAAAATAGTAAAAAATATTCGGTTACGGCTCAATTGGCGGTTCATTCTCACCATATTCATCTTACTTACGCATCGACGATGGTCGTACTGTCGGTCGGACATTAGTCGTACTGTAAGTCGGGCGATAGTCGTACTGAAGTAACGATACTCATCTTATGTTAAACGGGGGAAAATTGTCCTTGTGTTTTCATTCGATTCGTAATTAAATATTACCTTTGCATCGTTATGAATATCGAAGATTTACGCACTTTTTGTCTGTCGTTTCCTGCCACAGAGGAGCGACTGCCATTCAACCCCGACTATCTCGTTTTCTTTGTATACGATAAAATGTTTTGTTTGATAGACATCACCGACCCGCACGACATCAACCTCAAATGTTCCCCCGAGCGTGCCATAGAGTTGCGAGAACGCTATGCGGACGTTACTCCCGGCTACCATATGAGCAAAAAACATTGGAATACGGTACGAATAGACGGTTCGCTACCCGACAGCCTTATAAAAGAATGGATTACAGACTCATACAACCTCGTGGTAATGGGCTTGCCCCAAAAAGTCCGTCGAGAGCTCTCCGCTTACAGAAACCAATAGCACAGTATAATATTATCTAACACACCCCTATACAAGACAATGAAGCGATTGCTATATTTATTAATATCCGTAATGCTTCCGTCTGCATCGATATATTCGCAGATGTTATTCTCGGAAAATATGATGATGAATATCGACAGCACCAAAACCATACAGGGAATGATATCGCCCGTGATGGAATTCAAGACCGAGAAAGAGAACGTTTTCACGATAAAAAATATTGCCAACTTCAACCTGCTAATCGGTCGCAAGAGAGTAATTAACGTCATAAACAAGCTTGAGATATCTACCTATGGCGATAAAATAACATTCAGCGGCGGTTATGTACACGGCGAATATCGTTACTTGCTCCTCCACTCTTTCGAAGTGTATCCTTATATAGAGTCGCAGTGGGCAGAGAGTCGAGGGATGCTATATAAGGTATCCTCCGGTCTGCAAGCACGCTATCGTCTGGTTAATAGCAAAAGCTGCCTTATGTTTGCCAACGGAGCTCTATTTTTCGAATACGAGAAGTGGCAACACCCCGTACCCGACTCCATTACGGGCAAGTACGCCATCAGCCGCAACATCAAGAGCCATCTTTCGCTGACCTTCCGCCACCGTCCGAACGACTATTGGGAGTTCATCGCCACTGCCATCCATCAGGCAAACCCCGACAGCTATCTCACTAAGGCACGCTTCGGAGGAGCCATCGACCTCAAATACCGCATCACACAGACCACAGGCATACGCATAGCATACCGATTCATATACGACACCGATCCGATAGTAGACATACGCAAATATTACAATACATTGGAGACTGCCATAGATGTAGCATTTTAGCTTATAATGGTGGCTATTTGTTCACGGCACTATCATTTGTAATATATTTTGCAGCAAATCAAAAATTACAGACAACAAATGAACACGTAGGTATAAGAATGAGATTTTTAATAGTAGATGCTTTTTCCAAAAGATTATTCGGTGGCAATCCGGCAGGGATTGTAATCCTTCCGAAAGGACTTGATTTCCCCTCGGACGAAACTATGGTCAAAACCGCTGCAGAGCTTAGATATTCAGAGACTGCCTTTGTTTCCATAATGGGTAATAATGAGTTTCGAACAAGGTACTTCACACCTGCGGCAGAGGTTGCCCTTTGCGGTCATGCAACGGTGGGGGCTTTCTGTGCTTTGGCTCATCTTGGAATCATACGAAAAGAAGATACATGTATCAATCATACTATGGCAGGTGATTTGGAAATAGAAGTAGGCGACGGATATGTAATGATGGATATGGCCACACCTAAAGAGATTTTGACCATATCAGACGAAGACTCGTTGAGAGAACTCTATAGCGTATTAGGATCGGAATATGAAAAAACTATGGGACTACTACCCGAAATAATCTCAACCGGACTTCCCGATATAATAGTGCCGTTCCCCTCTAAAGAGGCTCTGAATGCAATTACTCCAAACATGAAAGCCCTTGCCGCTCTGTCGGAAAGATATAATGTTGTAGGCGTCTATGCTTTTTCCGTGGCGACAGAAGGTAACCTCACGGCTCACACCAGAGACTTTGCCCCGCTTTACGATATAGACGAGGAGGCTGCAACCGGAACCTCAAGCGGGGCCCTTGCATATTATCTGTATAAGAACAAGTTAATTGAAAATAATTCAGAAGTCATATTCTCACAAGGAGAAGCAATGGGAAGACCTTCCGAAATTAAGGCAACCCTCTGTTTGAGTGGCGGTAAATGCAAAGTCAAAGTCGGCGGTAATGCAGTGATTTTGGCAGAAGGAGAAATCTATTTATAAAATAAGATTTTTCAATAGACATACGCAAGTATTACAATACATAGGAGACTTGCCGTAGCATTTTAGCCCACAATATCGGCGATTTTGCTACGGCACTTGTCGACTCATTCTTACTTCTTCATTTTATGTTCCTTAGTTTAAACAATTAAACGCTTATACGATTCAACGCAAAAAAATATTACCTTTGCATACACAAATTAAAATAATCGATATATGAAATTATTAGAAGGAAAGACTGCACTCATCACAGGTGCGTCGAGAGGGATAGGCAAAGCCATAGCAATACGTTTTG
>ERZ773065.1671-NODE-1671-length-11035-cov-8.461020_pt1 | contig 11035 bp, 9 predicted proteins | sample MGYA00580623_ERZ773065 | MGnify/ENA primary metagenome ERZ773065 (study PRJEB29015, sample SAMEA2738017) | human oral metagenome | biome: human oral; feature: human-associated habitat; material: dental | place: China | collected 2047 ...
AAATCATTTTATCACAAGACGTTTTAGCGAGCGTGATTTCAGAGCTAAATCTGCCGACGACACCGGCTGGACTGTCGGCAAAAGTGACTGTTGCAGTACCGACCGACACACGGATTGTATCAATCACCGTAGCGGATGGGAATCCGAACGAGGCTAGCCGCATAGCCAATACGCTTCGCGAAGTGGCTGCAGAAAAAATCATTGCGGTTACTAAAGTGTCAGATGTTACAACCTTGGAAGAAGCGGAAGTACCTAAAGAACCATCTTCACCAAATATCCGCCGCAATGTGTTGCTTGGTTTCCTTGCGGGAGGCGTTGTGATGGTTGTAGTTGTACTGTTGGTAGATATTCTAGACGACCGAGTGAAGAGGCCAGAAGATATTGAAGAAGTGATGGGCTTGACCTTGCTTGGAGTTGTACCTGACATGAGTAAACTGAAATAAGGAGATAGTATGCCGAGATTAGAATTATCAAGAAGCAGAAAAGCTTCTATTGAGAAGACAGAAGAGTATTACAACGCCCTTCGTACCAATATCCAGTTGAGCGGGGACAACCTCAAAATTATTGCCTTGACCTCTGTTCAGCCAAATGAAGGAAAGTCAACGACTTCAACAAATCTGGCCATTGCCTTTGCCAGAGCTGGTTATAAAACTATTTTGATCGATGCGGATATCCGAAATTCAGTCATGTCTGGGGTCTTCAAATCAAAAGAGAAAATAACTGGTTTGACAGACTATTTGGCAGGAAAAACGGACCTTTCCCAAGGTTTGTGTGAAACGGATGTAGAAAATCTCTTTGTCATTGAGTCTGGACAAACCTCTCCTAATCCAACAGCGCTTCTTCAGGGCAAAAACTTTGACTCTATGATGAATGTTTTACGCAAATATTATGATTATGTTATTGTCGATACACCACCGATCGGTCTTGTTATCGATGCAGCCATCATTGCACAAAAATGTGATGCTTCTCTCCTGGTCACAGAGGCAGGAGCTGTCAAACGCAAGCTGGTTCAGAAGGCTAAAGAACAGCTGGAACAAACAGACACACCATTCCTAGGAGTTGTTTTAAATAAATACAACGTGGCTATGGATAAATATGGCTCATACGGAATCTATGGTGCGTACGGCAATTACGGGAACTATGGGAAGAAGAAAGAGAAATAAACTATAGGAGTTGCTATGTTTGAGAGACAGAAAGAAATTCAGAAATTAGGAATAGCAGTAATCCAGCTGTTGGTGGTTATACTGGTGGCTATTTTAGTGAGCTTTATTTCAAATTCTGATTTGACTCGGTCAAGTATTTTTATATTGGCTCTGCTTCATATGGCTGTGTTTTATATCAGTGATTTCTATAATCATTTCTTACAAAGGGGTTATCTTGTAGAAATGATTCAGACACTCAAATATAGCGCCTTTTATATTTTTGCCATAACATTTTCTTCATTTATGATGGAAGAACGTTTTTCTATCTCTCGTAGAGGATTGATATATTTTATTGTATTAAATGCTTTATTTATATATAGTACAAATGTCTTGGTTAAAAAATATTATTCTTCTGTTTATCCCAAATCAAAAAATAGCAAAAAACTTTTCATTATAACAATAAAATCTCGTTTAAATCGAATCCTAACTCAGTTTGAGCAAGCACAGGATTTTGTTGGAGAAATAGTGGCAATCACAGTTGTAGATGACCCGTTCTTTGAAAGTCAGGAGTTTAATGTCGTAGCTGAAAAAGATATGATAGAATACGCGACTCGCGCAGTTGTTGATGAGGTATTTGTTAATGTCCCAAGTGAATTGTACAAGTTGGACAAACTGGTCTCACAATTTGAACATATGGGAATTGATACGACTATTAATATCAATGCCTTGGACTTCCCAACCAATAGTGAGAAAAAGGTTCGGAAAGTTGCAGGCTTCAATGTAGTGACTTTTTCAACGAAGTTTTATAGTTATCACCACGTTTTATTAAAGAGACTTTTGGATATTATCGGTTCTCTTTTTGGCCTTATTCTTTGTGGGCTTGCAGCAATTTTCTTAGTGCCTCAGATAAAAAAAGATGGTGGTCCTGCTATTTTTGCTCAAGATCGAGTCGGGAAAAATGGCCGTATTTTTAAGTTTTATAAATTCCGCTCAATGTACATAGATGCTGAGGAACGAAAAAAAGAATTGATGGCTCAAAACACGATGACAGGCGGAATGTTTAAGATGGATAACGATCCACGCGTTACACCTATTGGTCGCTTTATCCGTAAGACCAGCCTAGATGAGCTTCCACAATTTTGGAATGTTCTTAAAGGTAATATGAGCTTAGTTGGTACGCGCCCACCAACTGTTGATGAGTACGAAAAATACACACCGGAACAGAAAAAGCGCCTCAGTTTTAAACCGGGCATTACAGGCTTATGGCAAGTCAGTGGTCGTAGTGGAATCACGGATTTTGATGATGTCGTAAAATTGGATGTGTCTTATATTGATGACTGGACCATTTGGTCTGATATTAAAATTTTGCTAAAGACTGTCAAGGTCGTGCTAATGAAAGATGGAGCGAAGTGATTCAATTAGTTTCAGATTGCTAGGAGAAAAATGAAAAAGTCAGTTTATATCATAGGTTCAAAAGGAATCCCTGCTAAGTATGGGGGCTTTGAGACCTTTGTTGAGAAATTAACAGAACATCAGAAAGACATTAACATACAATACTATGTAGCTTGTATGCGTGAAAATTCTGCAAAGTCAGGACTGACAGAAGATACATTTGAGTACAACGGTGCTATTTGTTACAACATCGATGTGCCTAATATTGGTCCAGCTAGAGCTATTGCCTATGATATAGCTGCTGTGAATAGAGCGATTGAAATAGCCAAGGAAAATAAGGATGAAGCCCCAATTTTCTACATTCTAGCTTGCCGTATCGGCCCTTTTATAGCTACTCTCAAGAAGAAAATCAGAGCTATAGGAGGCAGCTTGTTTGTCAATCCAGATGGACATGAATGGCTTCGGGCTAAATGGAGCTTGCCAGTTCGGAAGTATTGGAAGTTTTCAGAACAGCTGATGGTCAAACATGCAGATTTGTTAATATGCGATAGTAAGAATATTGAGAAATATATTCAAGCTGACTATAAAAAGTATCAACCTAAAACGACATATATCGCCTATGGAACAGATACAAGTAGGTCTACGTTGCAATCTAGAGACGAAAAGGTTCGTAGCTGGTATCAGGAAAAAAACATAACTGAAAATGGATATTATTTAGTGGTGGGACGGTTTGTACCTGAGAACAACTATGAAGCCATGATTCGTGAATTTATGAAGTCTAATTCTAAAAAAGACTTTGTTCTCATTACAAATGTGGAACAAAACAAGTTTTATGATCAGTTGCTCAAGGATACAGGTTTCGATAAAGACCTGAGAGTTAAATTTGTTGGAACTGTCTATGACCAAGAATTGCTCAAATACATCCGAGAGAATGCTTTTGCCTATTTCCATGGCCATGAAGTCGGTGGAACCAATCCGTCGCTTCTTGAAGCTTTAGCATCAACTAAGCTTAATTTATTACTAGATGTTGGCTTTAATCGTGAAGTGGGTGAAGATGGAGCGATTTATTGGAAAAAAGATGAGCTAGCGCGTGTAATCGAAGAAGTGGAACGATTTGATGAAGATGCTATTTTGGAATTAGACAAAAAATCTCGCCAACGAATTGCGGATGCATTTACGTGGGAAAAGATTGTGTCGGATTATGAGGAAGTGTTCATTGTATGAAAATTTTGCATTATACTTTAGGCTTTCAACCATCACGTACAGGTGGTCTTGTCAAGTACGCTGAGGATTTGATGACTCAGCAAGCTATAGATGGACATGAAGTAATTGCATTATATCCAGGAGAAATCTCTTTTATATTTAGGCAAGTTAGAATAAAAAAAGCAGAGAATCGAAAATTCCAATGCTACAAAATAATAAATAGCTTGCCCTTGGCTCTATTTGGTGGTATTTCAGAACCAGATAAATTTATGAAGAGCTGTGATAAAGTTTCTTATAGGAAATTTTTGAAAAGCATTAAGGTAGATGTAATTCATATTCATTCGCTTATAGGATTACATAAGGAATTTCTTGAAGTTGCAAAAGAATTAGGAATTAAAACTGTATTTACAAGCCATGATTATTATGGTTTGGCGCCAGTTCCGCATTTTTATTTTAACGGAGTAGATTACAGTAGCAATAACACTAATTTAGCATGGAATATTATGTCCTCCAATGCTCTCAGTGTAAAGAAACTTCGACTCTTTCAAGTCCCTTTTTACCCAACAATTCGGAAATTGCTGAAAATACTTGGGAAAAATCCAAAATCCAAGAAAAACTTGGTAATTCGTAAGGTCACAGAGGTTATTGATTATAGTGGTATACGCTCTTATTATAAAGCAATGCTTGGATTGATAGATACTTACCTTTTCAATAGTCAGTTAGCTAAGGAAGTCTATGAAGCTAATCATATAATACCTAAAAATAGTGTCATAGTTTCCATTTCTAACAGCTCAATAAGTCAGCATAACATTTCCGTTAATCCTCATGAGAAAACAGTGGTAGCTTATATTGGGCCTGATGAGGAATATAAGGGGTATTTTGATTTTCTAAATATAGTTGATGATTTAGATCCGGAAAAGTATGATATTAAAACATATGGACATTTTCCAAATGAAGATTGCCCATCCTATATCCAACAGAATGGTTATTTTACAAAAGAAACTATCGATAGGATATACGCTGATATAGATGTTCTTATTGTACCTAGTAAATGGAAAGAAACATTTGGTTTCATCACGATGGAGGCGTTATCTTATGGTGTTAATGTATTTGTTAGTGAAAATGTGGGTTCAAAAGACTTAGTTTCTCAAAATCATATATTTTATGACAAACAAGACCTACTTGATAAATTGAATAGTGTCCAGCGTGAGACAGTTAAACTTAAAACTTTGAAAGATCATGTAATAGAGGTTATAGAATATTATTCAAGAGTTAGAATGTAAGAAACAATGCTAATTAGATGAATTAATATCAGTTGTTTTGCGCTTGGTCATTAAGGATAAACAATTGCAATTTGGTAGACATCTATAATACGGCAGGTAGAATTATTTTTTAGTCGTTTTATTGGATATTTTTCGTTTTTTTATAATACGTAATTATATGGAGTATAATGGAAAATTTAATTATTTTAGATAGTGAACTGCAAAAAAAGAATGAAGAGTATTATCGGTCTCTTCATGGCGGGAGCCAAGTAGTTTATACTAACTATGAAAGCTCGCTTATAAGAAAAGTCCGAAATTTTAAATATATCGGTAGTGCTCTGTATCATCTGTTGATGTGGAAGAAATCCTATGACTATGCTCGGAGATTTGTAAAATACGATGTTAAAAAGATTATCTGTTTAAACCCTCTTGTAGGAATCTTTTTGGGGATATTTAATAAAAATGGCAAGGAAATTACACTTGCAGGTTTCCTCTTTGAACCTAAAAATAATAAACTTTACTATTATCTCAGAAAACAGCTAGTTAATAAAACTTTACAAAATGTGAATAGCGTAATGGTTTATAGTTCTAAAGAGATTGATTATTATTCAACAATTTTTCCAAGTTATAAAGATAAATTCAAATTTGTTCATTATGGCTTGGATTACGATAATCAGCGAGCTTATCAAGGTACACTACCAGATAAGTATATCTTTTCTGGTGGAGGTAGTAATCGAGACTATGAGACACTAGTTAAAGCAGTTGATGTTTCAAATATTTCTCTACCGTGTGTGATTGCAACTCAGCCCTGGAGAGTTCCTGCACATGGGCTAAATGTTCAAGTTTTATCAGATGTAGTAGTAGAAAACTTTGGAGATGTATTAGGAAAATCTGAGGTGTTGGTCTTATCATTAAAAGATGTAGAGCTATCAGCTGGTCACATGGTCATGCTTCAAGCAATGTCTCTAGGAGTTCCTATCATTGTGAATGATATTCCCTCTGTTCGAGATTATGTTGATGAATCTCTGGTGAGCTTCTATCCATCAGGAGATTTTGAGAAACTGGCAGAATTAATAGAAGATTTCAATCCCATGGCTGATGATGTTTTACAAAGAGTAGCGAATGCAAAAACAAGATATTTTGAACAGCATACCTCCATAAAATTGATGGAGAGACTAGTAGATTTTTAAATAGGAGGGACTTAATGGTAGAGAAGATTGATTTTGTTGTCACATGGGTTGATGGGAACGATCCAGTCTGGAGAGACAAGAAAGCACAGTATGATGGGGCAATCAATACATCAAAGTATAGTATGAATTCTGATAAAGCGTATCGAGATTGGGGAACCTTCAAATACTGGTTTAGAGGGGTTGAAAAGTTTGCACCATGGGTTAATAAGGTCTATCTTGTGACAGATAATCAAAAGCCAGATTGGCTTGATTTGGCTAATAAGAAATTAGTTATAATTGATCATAAAGATATTATTGAGAATAAATATTTACCAGTTTTCTCATCTAATTCTATTGAATGCAATGTTCATAGAATTTCTGATTTATCAGAACACTTTGTTATCTTTAACGATGACATGTATTTAACTGCTCCAGTTACCCCAGATGATTTTTTTTCAGAGGAAGGATTGCCTAAATATATTACTTCTTTAGCGCCGATCACCACCGAAAGAAATGGGACTGGACATTTTCAGATGAACAATATGGGTATTATCACCAGTCATTTCACGCGTAGAGAAATTTTAAAAAACGGTCATTTTTTTTCTCCTAAACAAGGAATTAAACAAATTATAAAATCTCTGCTATATATAAACAGTAAGTTCATTTGTGGCTTTTGGGAGAGCCATCTTCCTTATCCAGTATTGAAATCAACATTTAAATTGCTTTGGGAACAAGAGTATGAAGCTTTGGATAAAACTTCTTCAAATCGTTTTAGGAATCCGTCAGATACCAATGTTTGGCTCTTTAAATATTGGCAAATTGCTAGCGGGGAATATGCTATCGGGAATCCTAAACTAGGAGGTGTTTTTTATCTAGATAATGCAGGAGCAGATTTATGGAACTTACTAAATTCTGGGAAATACAAAATTATGTGTATCAATGATGGGTATAACGTTCCATATGAGGAGCAAGTAATGAGTGATTTTATTCAGGCCATGGAAAGTTTGCTGCCGGATAGTAGTCAATTTGAGTTATGAATTTCTAAAGGGAATTAAATAAGAATAGTAATGAGAAATGAAGTTTCAGTAGTTTTAGCTACTTATAATGGTATTGAATTTATTGAAAAGCAATTGAATACTATTTTAAACCAAACGGTTGTGCCCAAAGAAGTAGTCATTGTTGATGATTGTTCTACTGATGGTACACGTGAATTTATATCCAGTTACAGAGATAAACATCCTAATCTTGACTTTAAATTAGTCTTTCGTGAAGAGAATATTGGATATGTAATGAATTATATTGATGGTATTAATCGTACAACATTTGATACTGTATTCTTGTGTGACCAAGATGATTTATGGGAGTCTGATAAGGTTGAAATGTATTTAAACCTTTTCGAAAGTAATCAAAAAGCTATAGCAATACATGGAGAGATTGATATTATTGATGTTAAAGATCAACAAATTCGAGGTTCGCAGTATGGATATAAAGAAGGTTGTGGATACTTAGATATAAAAAAGTTTGTGAGAAGGGTAAACTACGCTGGGATGTCTTTAGCTTTTAAAAAGAATAAAATTTTACCGTTATTAAATCAAATGATTGATGCTAAAGTTCGTTTAGCTACACATGACTGGATAATTTGTTATATCGCAAGTCTGCAAGATGGGTTATATACGACCAATAATATTCTTACTCATAGACGTTATACAGGAACTAATGTTGCTCTGAGACTTAATCAAAAGCGACTATCTGGAATTGGGAGTCGTATAGATGGCATTAATACATATTTAGTAAATTATCAAATGGCTCTAGCATGTCAAAATTTAAAACATATTGATAATTCATTTGATATTATACCTTATATTGATACATTTAAGGAGCGTAAAACTATCTTAAAGAACAAAAATAGAATTCGTTCGTTTTTAATGATCAGGAAATTAATGTATTTCCCGAGTTTGAAATCTTATGTAGGGGATATTATATTACAATTTCGTAATTAGTAGAAAGAAAACAGAGATCATGAGAATTACATATTGCTTGCCGTTAATCTTGAAAAATCCTGCAGGTGGGTATAAGATTGTATTTGAGTATGCAAATCGTCTAGTTGACAGAGGTTATGATGTTACCATTGTATTCTTGACTGATGAGAATTATACAAATACTACTAAAAGTAATATAATAAAAAAAATGTTAGGGACTATTGAATTATTTAATTATCCTAAATGGTTTAAACTAGATAAAAGAATAAAAAAAATTGCGACCCCTTATCTAGATGGAAGAGATTTCCCAGAAGCGGAAGTGGTATTTGCTACATCTTTAAGGACATCATTTATTATACAAAAACTTTCGTACCAAAAAGGAAGAAAGTTTTATTTTATCCAAGGCTTTGAAAATTGGTCAGCTAACGATGATGTAGTTTTCGAAAGTTACAAATTAGGTTTACAAAATATTGTTGTTTCAAAATGGTTGGAAGGATTAGTAAGACAGTATGATAAAAATGTGAAATTGATGTCTAATGCAATTGCTACAGACCAATTCTACATAGAGATGCCTATTGAGTCTAGAAATCCATACAGTATATCGATGCTATATCATGAAAATCCTCAAAAAGGATTTGATATTGCTTTTAAGGCTATTAATTTAGTTAAACAAAAACATCCTAATATTTCATTGCATCTATTTGGTGTGCCAAAAAGACCAGATGGTTTAGAATCTTGGATTTCGTACACAGAAAAAGCAGATATAAACCAATTAAGAGAGATTTATAACAAGAGTTCTATTTATGTATGTGCGAGCAGGAATGATGGTTTTGGCCTTACTGGGGCTGAGAGTATGGCATGTGGTTGTGCCTTGGCTTCAACTTCATTTCAGGGAGTATTTGAATATGCTAAAGATGGGGAAAATGCTTTGCTTTCTCCAGTTAATGATATCGATGCGCTAGCTAAAAATATTATGACTTTAATTGAGGATAATCAATTACGCCTTCGAATTGCTAAGCAAGGTAATAAAGATATATCAAAACATTCTTGGGATAGAGCGATTGATCAAATGGAAAAAATATTAAAGGAAGGAGCTGATAAATGAGTGAAAAACAGTATAATGTCTTTGTTACATTTAGTTATATTTTTAACTTAATAGTTTCTGTAACTTTACTATTAGTAAATATTGATAAGGAGTCTTTCCTATTATCTTCTGCTTTAAATTTAGGGTTAGCTCTATCGATAATTTCTTTTCTCTACGATGTTTGGCTCCATAAAATGAGTAGAGATCATATCATTGTGTTAATTACTATTATTGCTTTAGTACTATTTAAGTTTACCATAGGGAATACATTTTCTTTTGATCGTACGATTTTACATCTTCTATTATATTATCCTATCATGAATCGTTTAGATAGGAGATTTTTGTATCGTTTACTTGTCTCTAAAATAATTTTTGTCATCACGGTAGTCGTTGCAAGTAGAGTTGGTTTTATTCACGAACAAGTTTATTCTAAAGTTACAATGACAGGAGAGGTGCATTCGTTAGGTTTTATTAATGGTAATGCTACTGGAGTTGTGATATTCAGTATTCTATTAGATTCGGTGATTTTGAATATACATAGAACAAAGAAAACATTAGTTTTTTCTATTGGTCTATTTGTCGCAGCATTACTGGTTTATAAAGTAACATATTCACGAACAGCTGTATTGATGTCCATTATTATTGCTATAATCTATCTTTTTAAAAAATTGTTATTACGTAAAATAATCAGTGGGACTAAGGTTGCTATGATACAAGTAAGTATTGTAGTTGCTAATCTAGTGTTGGCCTTAAATTATAATCCTGACATAATATGGATGGCTAAGTTCAATGAAGTTGTATCAGGTCGTTTGAATCTAAGTCATATTTATTTATCTGTTTATAGACTAAGTTGGATGCCTCAGATTGTTACTCGCTATAAATATTTAAGAGCGTGGGATAGTCTTGACTATTATTTGGATAATTATTGGATTAGTTTTTTCATTGAAAATGGAATACTGTATTGTATTGTTTTTGGGATTGTAATGTTCTTATTGCTACAAGGGAAACGTTTTAATTTATATACATTATTGAGTATAAGTGTATGTTATGTTTATCTCTCAATGGAGTCACTGGGGTATAATTTATTCTTGTTTACACCGTTGTTATTCAGTTTGATGAGTTCATCAAGCTTTCAAGATAAGGATTTGGTGATATCAAATGATTAAATTTTCAGTAATAGTTCCCATTTACAACGTTGAGGAGTATATTGAAGAATGTGTCAGTTCTGTTCTAAGACAGACGTATTCTAATTTTGAGCTATTATTAGTAAATGATGCGTCGCCAGATAGCTCCCTAGAAATTATAACACGTCTTTCAAAACGAGATGATCGTATTATTGTAATAAACAAAAAGGAGAATGAAGGTGTTGCCTTAGCACGTTCGACTGGGTTGTCTCAATCAGTAGGTGACTTTGTATTATACTTAGATGGAGATGATCAACTTGTTCCTGAAGCACTAGAGATTTTAAGTAAAAAAATTAAGTCTAACAATCCTGATATTGTTATTTATCCCAAAATAAAAGAGTGTAATGGAGAAAAATATGTCAAACCTTATTTTTATGAGGAAACTCTATTTTCAGATAATAAAAAAGACTTACTAGATGGCTTTTTACGTTACGGATATTTTATTATTGGTTTTGCAGCTGTTCGGAGAGAATTAGCATTGGAGTATGATTTTGCAAACGAACTTCGTTCAATTTGGATTGGAGAGGATCTCTTGCAAAGTTTGCCTCTTCTAACGTACGCACAGAGTATTCTTTACATCACTGAAGGTATTTATGTTATTACGTATAATCCAAATTCTG
>ERZ773065.1672-NODE-1672-length-11032-cov-10.556983_pt1 | contig 11032 bp, 9 predicted proteins | sample MGYA00580623_ERZ773065 | MGnify/ENA primary metagenome ERZ773065 (study PRJEB29015, sample SAMEA2738017) | human oral metagenome | biome: human oral; feature: human-associated habitat; material: dental | place: China | collected 2047 ...
CTGATGGAGATCCGCCGCCGCTTCGCATACGGCGAGCAGCGCGACTTCCTCTCGAATCCCGACGTCATCGGCTGGACGCGCGCAGGTGACGCCGAGCATGAGGCGAGCGGCGTGGCGGCCATCCTCACCGATCGCAGCGAGTCGCAGCTCACGATGGAGGTCGGCAGCGAGCACGCCGGCGAGACCTGGCACTGCGTCATCGGCGAGGAGAACGACGTGTCCATTGCCGATGACGGTACGGCAATCTTCAAGGTAAGTGCAGGCAAGCTCTCGGTCTATCTGCCCGAGGCGGCCATCAAGACGCTCAACTGCGACAGCAGGGCGCTGCGCAGGGCACAGGCACGCGCCATCGATCCCTCACCTGCGGCATAGCCCGAAGTCTGGGGGTACGACCTCGGGCTTGGGGCCTGGGGATGCGGCCTCGGGCCTGGGGCGTCCCGACGGCGCGCGACATAGGTCCCCGCAGGGCGCGCCCCCGCAGGCCTGACCGTCCGGTCGCCACCCCCTTTGACCTACCTGTTCTCGATGCTGCCCACATTCTTGATCAGGATCGATACCCTACCCTGCTCATCGGCCATGAACTCGATATAGTTGGCATCGGCCGCGTACTCGCTTGGAAAGCTGATCTCGATGCCGGTGTCTGTCCTGATCCTATGGCTCTTGGCAAGTCGCTTCGCTGCGGAGCAGCGCACGGGAAGCTCCTCGGGCAGCTGCTCGTCGCGAACGGCCTGCTCGTAGCGTTCGGCAAGCTCAGGCCTCTCCGCAAACACCCGCCTGCCCACCTCCGAGGGCACAAGGGACTCGTCCCGCTCGGCACTCGACGTGACAACGCGCTTGGCCTGCGCCACGGCCTGGGCCGAGCTCATGCCGCATCCCTCGGCGACCTCTTCCACGATGCGCCCTATCGCCTGCACGACCTCTCTGGTGGAGGCCTCTACGCTGCAGCCCAAGAGCCGGTCGGAAATGAGCTGCAACGCGCCTCCCGCCTGACTGCGCTCCTTGTCATGGAAGTCCACGCTGCCTGTCTCGAGGTTCACGAGCAGGTACGAGTCGATCCTCTGCGTGGGGCTGGGCAGGGTCGAGTCCTGTCGCAGGATGTCGTTGGAGGCAACGCCCGCATCATCCAGGCCAAGCTCGTGCACGAAGGCCTGCCTGCGGGGCAAAAGCGCTGCCGCGAGGAAGCGCTCCGAGAGATCCTCGACGTCCCTCGCCGGGGCTGCGGCAGTCGGGGTCGTCGCGCCCTGCCCCTTGCCTGCACCGTCGGCGTGCCTTCCCATGTCACCCGTATCCGTGAAGTCCGCCACGAGCAGGTCGCACTGCTCGAGGTCATCGCAGCGTCTGAGCTCCTCCCACATGAAGCGAGCCAGCTGCTGGGAGAGCTCTATGAAGCTGACGGAGTCCCCCTGCACGTAGGCCTTGAGGACGCCGCCAAGCGAACTTTGGTCCGCAAGCTCGCCATGGCGACTCTCTGGGGACGCGACGAGCTTGCGTAGGCTGCGCTGGACGTATGACTTCACGCTGCGACTAGCCAGATCGAGTTCGCGTCCACTCGGATAGTCCGACCCTCCCTCGAAGTCGAAGGCGTGCAGAATGGCATGATCTATGTGCATCATGGGCATATCACCGTAGCTCTCGCTCGCCAACAGGGCGTCTAGCATAGCGCAACTGCAGTGTGGCGGAAAAGCGTATCCCGAAACCCGCGTCTCGTGCAAAGACGCAGTCTGCGCCACACCCTCACGCAAAGACGCGGTTTGGACTCGGCACACAACCCAGACTGCGTTTTTTGGTGAGGACGCCGCCCAGAGGGGGCGCGAGGCAACCGCCCGCCAGAATGCGGGGTACCGTGAAAAATGGCTCAACTGGGAAAACGTGCCCGGGAAACCGCCCGCCAAGCTGCGGGGCGGTTTGCGCCGCAATCCGCAGATTCCGGTTTGAAGGGGCAGGACAAGGGACGACCCAGCCGAGCTCACAGCCGTCGTGCAAGGAGCGAGACGGTTCTCTTGCCCGAGTCACCTGAGGCACCATGGCGCCTCTCGATGACACTGAGGCCCTGGGCCTTGAGAAAGTCAAGGTCAAAGTCATCATCGACGACGGCAAAGCAACCTTGGGCACCCGCTCTCGCAAAGATCTCGAGTGCGTCGTCAAAGAGCTTCCTCCCGATGCCCCTCCCCGCGAACTGCGGATGGACGACAAGCAGATTGAACTCAGACTGAGCGTTGGCGTAACCGCGTGAGATGAACACATCCGCGACCGTATACATGCGCAGCTTGCTGAACAGTCGCTCCTCGATCCTGATGCCACCGAGCTTGGCGCGCTTGCGGGCGACCGCCATGGTGTCCTTGAAGCGTCGGTCCCACTCCTCGTTTACCACGAGTCTCTCGTTTGGGTAGACGCCTCCGAAGCAGGCACCCACGACCCTCTCGCCCGTGACGGCAACGCGGGCCACCCCAGAGCGCCGCAAGGCGCCCGCCGTCATGACGCGACCAAAGACGATGCGATCGTATATGCCCTCGACACCCCCATACCAGGCACGGACGCAAAGGTCGGTCACCGCGTCGAAGTCGCCGTCCCTGAAGGGGCGATGACGTATCTGGCAGGGCTCGCAGGACATGGCACTTCCTTTGGACGTAGGCGCTATCGGCCTAACAGGCTTGATGGACAGGATAGGTATCCAATATTTGTTGAAAGCAATTCTATGCGGCAGACAAGTCGCGACACCAGAGGACAGGTCACGACACGCGCCGCGAACACCCGCTACGCGATGTGACGCCGTCTGAACTCAAGGATGCCATCAAGGGCACGGGGCCGGCGAGTGCCGTGGCAAAGGGCCTCGCCGGAAAGCGGCCTCACGCCATGGGTCCTCAGGCCCTCTGGCACCTTGTGCGACTTGAACCAACCGCAGGTGGGGCAAGACTCAACCGCGTAGTCATCGCAGTGCGTGCCCTCCCACTTCGTGATGGAGCCACAGGCCGGGCAGAAACGCACGCGGCGCGCGAGGTCGAGGAAGTAGGCGTTTCGCAGCGGCAACACATGAGCTTCCCCCGTAAGCGGAACCTTCCTCATGTGCAGCATCACCATGACAGCCATCCTCTCTGACGCGGCGTAACAGGGGCATGTGATCATCTCACAGCTATGGTATCCAATGCGCGCCGCGAGGAACCATCAAAGCCTTGAATGGACATTTTTCTCGATATATGGCATAGAACGACGAAGGCGCAGGCCAGACCCTGGGCTCATCAGAACAGGCAGCTCTCGATGATCTCCTTGCCGCGCAGGACGTCCAACCACTCCTCGGGAATCGAGGCTGCCCCATAGACCGTACCGGCAAGGGCACCCGCCACCGCAGCCGTCGTGTCCGTGTCGTCCCCAAGGTTCACGGCGGTAAGGACGCAATCGCGATAGCCCTGTGTCGTGCCCACGCACCAGAGGGCCGCCTCATAGGTGTCACGCACAAAACCGCTCGAGCGAACGCGCCTGCGAGGCGTCTCGCCATGCTCGGCGACAAGACGCGCGTGCAGGGCGACGGGGTCGGCAATGGCCTCGCGCAGCACGTGCACGAACTCGACGCAGGTCTCATAGCTCACATGGTGGGCATGCGTGATGCCGCTGACGTCTCGCACCTCGTCGTCGGTGGCATCGCAGAAGGCGAGCGGGGCTATGCGCATGAGAGAGCCGTTTCCGTTGTCCCACTCCCCCTTCATGCCATGACCGGCCTGAAGTGCGCTCGAGGTGGTGCACCCCACATCGAAGACGCCGTCGATGGCATAAGATCCCATGCGAAGCCACGCCTCGAAGCGCAGGCGCATGTCATCCACGTCAACGCGACCGCAGGTCTTGATGGAGTCGCAGGTCGCGAGCATCATCGCGCTGTCATCCGACCAGGTTCCCATGGGCTGTCTGTGTGAGCCCATGCCGATCATCCCAGTGCATTCGAAGCTATCGCGCTCGCGAAACTCGAAGGGCACGCCAAGGGCATCTCCCACCGCCTCGCCAAGGACGGCGTCTCTCAGCTCGCGCGGATGGGTGGTATCGATGACGGACGTGACAGCTGCACCTGACATGGGAGACTCCTTTGCCTTGGGCGTACGTGCCCTACTCTAGAGGAGAGGCTGCCTGCCGCCTGCCATCAGCAGCGAAACTCCATGTTCCATGCCACGCGCCTCGTCAGGACAGCGTCGGTGCGTCCTGCGGCGCGGCTGGCGAGACGAGCGAGAGCGTCTCGGCGTCGAGCAGTTCCACGTCGTCTGGCAGGTGCGACGCCACGAGCAACGGCCTCCCGCCAAGATGCCTCAGGACGAAGCCTGCTGCCATCCTATGGGAGTCGGCGTCGAGCGAGGCGAAGGGCTCGTCCAGGAGCACGGCCTCGGAGTGGCATGCCAGGGCACGGGCGAGCTCGACGCGGCGACGCTGGCCTCCCGAGAGACGTCGAACGGGCTGATCGAGCACGTCTGCGGGCAAGAGCTCGCTCAGGAGGGTCCGGGCCTCGTCACGCTCGATCGTGGCCCCCGCGACAAGGAGCACGTTGTCGATGGCGCCAAGCCCCTCGATCAGGCGCACCTCCTGCCAGACGGCAGAGATGCGCTCGCACACGCGCATGCGTCCCGCAAGGGGCGACAGCCCTCCGAGGATGGTGCGAAGCAGGGTCGTCTTGCCCGCCCCTGAGGCATCCCCCAGAAGCATCCGCGACCCATCGCCAAGCCGCAGGCTCACATGCTCGACGACGGCCACTGCCCCATAGCCTATCGTCACGTCATCCAGCTCTATGCGCCCGCCCCGCAGGGTGGCGGCCGTGCCGCGCGCCCGACGTCGCCCCAACCCCATGACGCTCGCGCGAAGCGACAAGGGTTCTGTCAGTCCCAATACGGCGAGAAACGCCCGCTCGCAGAGAAACGCCGCAAGCACCACGATGATGGTCCAGGCAAAGACGTCGCTGGTCTCAAGCAGGAGCTTGGCCTGGTAGATCCTCTCACCAACGCTACCTGCGGGCGTACCCACGACCTCGGCGGCAATGCCTGCCTTCCACGCCATGCCACAGGCGTTCTTTGAGGCGGCACGCACGTACGGGAGTGCCTCGGGCCAGCCGAGCGCCAAAAGGCGCCTCGGACGGCTCACGCAAAGGCGCTCGAGCATCTTTGCCAGCTTGGCGTCAGCGTTTTCGAGTCCCTCGACCACCGAGAAGTAGAGGGCGGGAAAGATCGCCAGGAACACCACGATCCCCGAGACGGAGGTAGCCCCCACCCAGATGAGCAGAAGCACAATGATACAAACGACAGGAACGCTCTTGAGCGTCGACACGGCGGGAGCGACAAGCTCACGCATGGCCCGCGATACGTGGGAGATCGTGCCCAGCACGACGGCAAGGGAAAAGCCAAGCAGAAACCCGAGGGCGATCCTGAGCGCCGTGAGGCCGACGATCGGCATGAAGCGCGAGGAGCGTATGACCCCGCCGAGCGCCGCCAGCGTACGCGCGGGGCCAGGCAGCAAGAGCTCGCTGCCTATGGCAAGGCTCGCGAGCTGCCACAGCGCCAGCCAGATGGCGATGGCAGCGAGCCTGCGCACGCCGCGCGCAGGCCCAGACGTGGGAGAGCCAGCCCCCTGCCCCAAGGCTAGCCTACGTGGTAGAAGTCATCTGCGGGCAGAGCCCCACCCACGGAAGCCGCGTCCGCGTCGAACAGCACCCGTAGGTAGCCAAGGAGGGCTGCCTTCATCTCGTCGCCTGTGATGCAGACCAAGTGACAGCCTGGGATGGCCCTCTCGACCACCTCCTCGCTGTCGAGGATGCCCGCCGAGACCACGAGCGGAGCCACGGCCTTGGGATCGGCGTTTGCGGCCTGGACGGAGTCGGCGTGCTCCTTGACGAAGCTCTGGACGGCGTCGGGATGCTCGCTGAGGAAGGACCGCTGCACGATGGTCACCCCCTGGACGAGCTGGGATCCATCGTCGTTGAGCTTGCCCCAGAGCTCAGTGAGGTCGATGGGTGCCTTGAGCTCGGCATCCTTGGTCATGGCTACAGTCACGAAGGGTTGGGGAAGGATGCCGATCGCGCGCTTGTCACCCATGAGCACGCTCACCACCTCGGCATGCTCGCTCTTGTACTCCAGCGTCACGGACGAGGCGATGCCCGCCTTGTCGAGCAGCGACCTCATGGTGTACTCGGGACTCGCGCCCTTGCCGGAGAGGTAGACGGTATGGCCCGACAGGTCGGCGAACTCCCTGATCTCGGCGTTGGCCGTGATGACGGAGAGGACGCCGAGGGTGTTGATGTCGATGACCGAGACGCCGGCACCGGTCTTGTTGTAGAGGACGGCCGCCGAGTTGGATGGGACGAGCGCGATGTCAAAGCCGCCCTTGGCGACCTCGGGGATCACCTCGTCGGGCGAGCTTGCGACCTTGAAGTCATAGTGGTTCTGCGTCTCGCCCCTGTTGGCCTTGTCCATGAGCGAGGCGATGCCGATAGACGTCGGACCCTTGAGCGAGGCGACCTTGATGGTGGTGGCCTTATCCTTCCCATCAGAGCCCGACTGGTCGGCCGAGCCCCCCGATGATTGGGGTGTACCCTGCTGGCCCGAGCATGCCGCAAGCCCGAGCGACAGGGCAAGGCCAAGCGACGCTCTCACTGCCTCGCGCCTGGTTAGAAAACGTGCGCTTCTCACTGTCATCTGCTTTTCACCTTTCCTTATGTGGGTCCATGGATTTGGCTCTACAGCACGTGGACGTCATCTGGCGCGAAGGAGAGGAAGGCCCGCTCGCCCGGCTCGTAGCTGCGCCTGTTCTTGGGATTGAACTCGGTGACCTTTATCAGGTGGCTTCCGCAGCACAGCTGGTAGTCCTGGTAGTGGCCCATGAAGCGCGAGAGCGTGACCTCGCAGGGCATCACGCCCGCCTCACCGACGTGCGCGGACTCGGGGCGCAGCACGAGCGTCACCTCATCACCGGTCGCCCTGCCGTTGACGCCCTCGACAGGCACGCTCTGCCCCTCGATGAGCGCGACGCCAGAGTTACCTGACACGCTCTGAAGGGTCCCGCGCAGGAAGTTGGACTCGCCGATGAAGTCAGCCACAAACTCGTCCTGGGGGTGGTAGTAGATCTCCTTCGGACTGCCAACCTGATCCACGAGCCCCCTCTTCATGACGATGATGCGGTCCGAGAGGGCCATGGCCTCCGACTGGTCGTGCGTCACATAGATGGCGGTGATGCCGGCCTCCTGCTGGATGCGACGGATCTCGCTGCGCATGTCCACGCGCAGCTTGGCATCCAAGTTCGAGAGGGGCTCATCGAAGAGCAGGACTCCGGGCTCGATGACCAGGGCTCGCGCAAGGGCGACGCGCTGCTGCTGCCCACCCGAGAGCTGGTTGGTCATGCGTCTCTCCATGCCCTCAAGGCCGACGAGCCCTAGGATGTGGCTCACCTTCTGCCCGATGGTCTCCTTGTCCATCTTGCGGAGCCTGAGGCCGTAGGCAACGTTGTCAAAGATGTTGTAGTGCGGCAGCAGGGCATAGCTTTGGAAGACCATGGCGGTGTCGCGCTTGTTGGGCGTGAGCGAGTTGATGGACTCCCCTCCCAGGTAGACCTCACCCTCATCCGGACTCTCGAAGCCCGCCACCATACGGAGGATGGTGGTCTTCCCGCACCCGGAGGGTCCCAGAAGCGTCACGAACTCGCCAGGCTCAATGTCGATGGTGGCGTCGTGGACGGCGTAGAAATCCTTCCCGGTCTTGGGATCTTGATAGATCTTTGAGATATGCTCCAGGCGAACGCCCTTCTTCTCCTTGGACATGCTATGCCTCCTCGTTGGCGGACCTAAGCTTCGCACTGGTGCCAAAGCGCCTGATGGCAAGGTTCATAAGGGCCACGGCACCATAGGTGATGCAGATGAGGACCGTCGCGAAGGCGCACGCGACGCCGTAGGCGCCCTTCTCGGCGAACTCGTTGATCTGTACCGTGATGAGCAAAAACTGTGGGGTCACGAGCAGGATGATCGCCGAGATGGCGGTGATCGAGCGCACGAACGAGGTCACGAGGCCAGAGAGGAACGAGTCCTTGATGAGCGGCAGCGTGACGGTCATGAAGACCTGCAAGGAATTGGCGCCCATGTCATAGGCGGACTCCTCGATAGACTTATCTATCTGACGCAGGGCAGATATGCCCGAGCGCGTGCCCGTGGGCAGCGACCTCACGATGAACACGATGATCAGGATGGCAGCGGTGCCGTAGAGTCCCTGAAGGACGCCCGTATGGAAGATGCCACCCGAGAAGCCCCTGATGTAGCCTACGCCCAGGACGGTGCCGGGAACCGCCATGGCAAGCATCGACACGGCCTCGATGAAGCCACGGGAACGAAAGCTACGCTTGACCACGAGGTACGAGATGACCATGGAAAGCAACGCCGTGATGGGGGCGGCGATGAGAGAGAGCAGGAAGGAGTCCCGAAACGCCTGGAAGCCGTGATGCATGGTAAACATCTGCTTAAACCACTTGGTCGTGAGCGTGAAGTCGTAGCCCCAGGTCTTGAACAGCGCGCCAAAGGGCACGCACACGTACATGAGCACGACGAACAGCGCAACTGCCGCGCAGAGGACCGTGAGCGGAATGCGCACTGAGTTGTCGGTGATGAGCATGCGCGCGCGGCTCGCCTTGCCCGTGAGCGTCGCCGTCGCACGGGCCTCAAGCACGTACTTCTGGACGACGAACATCGCCAGCGTGATGAAAAGGAGCACCACGGCCATCGCGGCGGCGCCCTGCTTGTCGTAGGCACCAGTGATCTGCAGGTAGATTGAGGTCGCCAGCGTATCGAAGGAGCCGCCTATGAGCATGGGGTTGGCAAAGTCGGCGATGGACTCGATGAAGGTCACGAGGAAGGCGTTTCCAATGCCCGGCAGGACGAGCGGCAGCGTGACGGAGGTGAACACCTTCCAGCGGGACGCCCCCATGTCGCGCGCAGCCTCCTCGAGCGAGGGGTCGATGTTCTTCAGGAGGCCCTTGAACATCATGTAACACACCGGGAAGAAGGTCATCGTCTGCACGAGCGCTATGCCCCAGAAGCCGTACACGTTGTTGTCGTAGATACCCAGCGCATGACGGGTGATGATACCCGCCTTGCCAAAGAGCATGATGACCGAGAGCGACAGCACGAAGGGCGGCGAGACCACCGGGAGCAGGGAGACCAGCTTGAAGAGCCCGCTCATGAAGCGGCTCTTGAGCTGCACGTATTCCTCCACATAGGCGAAGAGCAGGCCAATGAGGGCGGCGGACACGCCCACGAACAGCCCGAGGGACAGCGTGTTGGTGATGGCCGTGTCAAAGGTCGGCATGGCCAGCACGCGCGCGAAGACATCGAGCGTGGGGCCATGCTCGCCCACGATGCTGTCCACCATGAGGATGGCAAGCGGATAGAGGATGAACAGCGTGAGGAAGGCGATCAAGACCACGATCGTCGTCACCAGTATGGGGTCTGCCAACAGCTTGCTGCGGTCAAGCCGCGCCCCTTGGCTCTTTGCCACGAGTCTCTCCTTCCTGAGCCCCCAGACCCAGTCGTTGATCTCGGACGCCACGCCCCGCTGCCCAGGCCAGGCAGACGCGAGGATCAGCCGTCTGCCTGGCCTGGGCCATCTGCGGTCATGGCACGCGCGCCAGACAGACGGACGACCCCAGCCGACGTGGGGCTACTCGGTCTGGAAGCGACTCGTATCGCCCGTATTCGAGCCGGACTTCGCAAGTGCCTCCATGATGTCCTTCACGTACTCCTCGGTGTGCTCCTTGGCATCTGCGAAGTTGTAGTCCATGACGTTGTTGGGATCGAGGCCGTACTCGCTCACGATCTCGGGCTGCTTGGCGTCGTCGATGACGAGGAACTGGTAGGCACCGACCTTCTGAGCCTCGTCCACGCACTGTGGCGAGAGTGCGTACTCGACCCACAGCCTAGCGGCGTCCTGATGCTTCGCGCCCTTGAAGATGGCCGTGGCGCCGACCTCATAGGACGCGCCCGAGGACGGAATCGCCAGGCCGATGTTGCCGTAGCCGTTGTCCACTATTTGGTAGACGGCGTCATGCAGAAAGCCGATGCCGATGCCGCACTCCCCCGTACCCACGTTCTTGGAGGGGCCGGAGCCCGACTTCGTGTACACCGAGACGTTCTTGTCGAGGTCGACGAGGTACTTGATGCCATTGTCCAGACCATACTTCTGGATGACGGTGTTCAGCACGAGCTTGGCGGTACCTGCGGTGTTGTAATTTGACATCCAGACGAGACCCTTGTACTTCCCATCGACGAGGTCGGGCCAGTCCTTGGGCGCCTCGATGCCCTTGCGCTCGAGATCCTCCTTGTTGTAGAAGAAGCCCAGGATTCCCTTGTAGATGCCATACCAGTTACCGTCGGGATCGCGAAACTTGTCCGAGATGAGGTGCGAGGCGTTCTTTGCCTGGTAAGGTTCCAGAATGCCCTTCGTGACGGCCACGTTGTAGGGGTCGGTCGTCCCACCAAACCACACGTCCGCCGAGGGATTTCCCCTCTCCTCCTCGACCTTGGACTCAACCTCGCCGGTAGAGAGGCGCTGAAAATCGGTCTTGATGCCAAAGAGCTCCTGAAAGTGCTCGCAACATTTGGCAAGGTGCTGCTCCTCACAGGACCCATAGACCACCAGAGCCCCGTCCTTCTTGGCGGCGTCGATAAGGTCCTGGGAGGCGACACGGGACAGGTCCCCACTGCTACCGGAGCCCGAAGAGGCACCGTTGCCACCCGAGCCGGAGCAGCCGGCCATCCCAATCGCCGCAGCAGCGGCCGCAGCCGTTGCCAGGAAGTTCCTACGCGTGATGTGTCTCATGGCATATCCCTTTCACTCAGCCGATCTGGAAACCGAGCAAGGTCGACTTTCCCATCCCCTAGCATCGCATGAAACGCAGGTGTCCTCAAGAGGCAAGTTCCCTTGAATCGGACGGACGGCAAAGATTGGGTCACCGGGGGAACGGGAGGTGGGGGGCGTTAGTGCCCGCCAGCCTGCGGGGCACTAACCCAACGGCGTTTGCCCAGTTGGCG
>ERZ773065.1673-NODE-1673-length-11029-cov-11.809094_pt1 | contig 11029 bp, 12 predicted proteins | sample MGYA00580623_ERZ773065 | MGnify/ENA primary metagenome ERZ773065 (study PRJEB29015, sample SAMEA2738017) | human oral metagenome | biome: human oral; feature: human-associated habitat; material: dental | place: China | collected 2047 ...
AGTTGGCAGCTTCTGCCCCTGCTTTTGTAATTGCATTAAATAAAGTTGACTTGCCAACATTTGGCAAACCAACGATTCCTGCTGTCAAAGCCATATTTTACTATTCTCCGTTCACATTTCAATCCCTAACATTATAACACAAAAAGTAAAAACATGTGAAGTCTTTTTAACTGGAATTAGAACAATTAAAAAGTCTTGATAATGGCTATCATATTGAGGTTTGGGAAAATCACACACCAATCTCCTCCACGAAATTTTAAAAAAACATAGGGAATCTATTGTTGCAATATTTTCAAAGAAACCATCCTAGAATCTAATCTAGAATCTTCTTCATTTTCCTCTCAAAATCATGGCGACTCATCATGACGACATGATTGCAGTTGCTGCATTTAATTTTAATATCAGCGCCCAAGCGTGTAATTTCCCAGCGATTAGCCTTCTTGCCAGTTGACTTAATTGTACAAGCATGAGGTTTTTTCATTTCTACAAAAGTTCCAAGTTCGTACATATGCTGCTCCTTTTAATAATATTATTTTTCCATTTCTTTTTTCAGTCCTCTATGTAGACTGATCAGTATATAATCATACCCGTATTATATCACATCTTTTGAGTCTACTTACTTGAAAATTATTGAAATAAAACAAGGCGGACGTATCCAACCTTGTCTTAAATATTATCTTCTAATTGGTACGGACTGGAGTGATGAGCTGGATAAAGTTTTCAGCATCTTCGCTTGGTACCAAGGTGAAAGGCCGAACAGCTGAAATAAAGCTAATGGTCACCTGCTCACTATCAACTGCCTTTAGAGCTTCAATCAAATAGGTGGGATTGAAACTAATAGTTAAATCTTCTCCTGACACACTTTCTGTATCAATTTCTTCATTTACGCGTCCAACTTCTGGTGAATGCACATGAGCGCTGACAATGCCCTTCACAATTTCCAATTTCACTGTTCCATTTTGGGTAGCATTGGATAGAAGGCGCGACCGCTCCATGGCATGGCGTAAATTATTAGTATTAAAGGTCACCACACTTGAAAATTCTGTCGGAATCAAGCGGTCTGTGTCAGGATAGTTCCCTTCCAGCAGGCGCGTATAAAAACTGATATTTTCACTTCTAAAGAGGAGCTGATTATTGGCAAAGAAAACCTCTACTGTTTCAATATCGTCTGTGAAAACAGCCGTAAATTCACGCAGAGAACGACTAGGGATTACCACATCGAAGTCATCTCCGTTTTTGTCCAAAGTAATCTTCTTTTGACTCATTCGATGAGAATCTGTCGCAACTGTTTTGAGTGATTTGTTGTCTGTTAAAACAAAATGAACACCCGTTAAAATCGGACGACTTTCTTGAGTGCTAGCAGCAAAAGCTGTCTCATTGATGATATTTTTGAGAATTTTTGTTTCCAGAACTAGCGGATTATTGGTAGAAACTTCTTGAATGCGTGGGTATTGATCAGCATCTTTTCCTTTCAGCGTAATTTCTGACTTTCCACTAGTAAGGACGATTTGTTTCTGCTCAATTTCTTTAAAATCAAGCACAATATCAGGCAAACTAGAAATAACATTAATAAAGAAAGTTGCTTCTAGTAAAATAGAACCTGGTGAAGTAATTAAAAGTCCAGCATTCTCATTTTTAACTGAAATGAAGTTTTCAATGGAAATTTGACCATTGGAACCAATCAAGGTAATTCCTTCTTTCGTTACATCAATTTTAACAGTTGATAAAATTGGAATAGCGTTTTTGGTACTGATAGCTCTCTTAGTTGTATTCAAAGCTTGTAGGAATAAATTTTTATTAATAGAGAAGTGAATCATAGGGACTCCTTTTATTATTTATGATTATTAAGTTAATAGTAATAGTAGTTCTTGTGGAAGCTGTGGAAAAATGATTTGAAGTTGCTAAAATCAAGTTTTGAGACTTGTTCACAACTTGTGGAAAAAACCTCAGGTAAATTAAATGTTATCCACACCTTTATTTTATCTTGTTTTTGATATTCTCAATTTCAAGGCGTAAGCTGTCGTCCGTTTCAAGTCTAGTTTTGATTTTTCCATGCGCATGTATAACTGTTGTATGGTCTTTGCCGCCAAATTCTCGTCCAATTTTTGGTAGGCTGTTATCTGTTAGTTCACGAGCTAGATACATGGCTACTTGTCTGGCTAAAACAATATTTTGTACTCGACGGCTTCCCTTCATTTCCTTGACACTGACGCCATAGAAATTACCTACCTCAGACTGGATTTTTTCAATCGGAATGACTGTCACTTGACTGGAGTCTTGCTTGCGAGCACGAATAGCTTCAGCTGCGATGTCAATCGTAATTTCTTTTAAATTGCGGACCCTTGCAATGAGCGTAATGTCATTTAGCGCCCCTTCTAAGTCTCGAACATTTGAGTCAAATTGTCCGGCGAGGTATTCCAAAGTATCATTAGGGAAAATATAGTCAAGATTTTCGATCTTATTTCTGAGGATAGCAATCCGAGTTTCAAAATCGGGTGGAGTAATATTTTGAGTAAGCCCCCATTTAAAGCGCGTGACCAAACGTTCTTCCAAATTATCAAGATGATCTGGACTACGGTCGCTGGTCAGCACAATCTGCTTGTTATCTCCGTGAAGTGCATTGAAAGTGTTAAAAAATTCTTCCTGAGTAGAGACTTTTTTTCCTCCAAGGGATTGGATATCATCAATTAAAAGCAAATCCAAACTGCGATAGATTTTTTTGAAATTATCCATATCACCGAGCCTCAGATGCTCCAGAAAATCATTGATAAAAGTTTCTGCTGGAATATATTTAACACGCGCATCAGGAATATTTTCCAAAATTTGATTGCCGATAGCATTGAGTAAGTGAGTTTTTCCTAGCCCTGGACCGCCATAAATAAAGAGTGGGTTATAAGTTGTTGCTAAATTTTCAGAAACAGCCAAGGCTGCTGCTTTAGCCCAGATATTTCCATCTCCCTGTACAAAATTATCAAATGTATATTTAGCTTTTAATCCAGTATCAATCGGCGGTAAACTTGGTCGAAATGAAACTTTTTCAGTACGTTCTTCCAGCGGATGTTTCGACAACTCTTCGTTTCCTGCATCTTCAAAGACATATTTTCCAGTGATTTGATCGTTGAAAATCTCAAATCCAGCTGTAAGAATAACGCCCACTAAATTTTGTTCCCAAAATAGTTGTTTTACGGGGCTGTCAAGAAAGATTGTGGCTTGATTATTATCAATTTTTATTAACTGAGCTTCAGCTACAAAAAAGTCATAAGTTGTTTGTTTTAACTGAGCGGCTGAAAGCTCTAAAATTCTCTGCCAAAATTCTTGCTCTTTGGTCATTTCACTCCTCCTTTTCACAAAATTTTTCTCTATATCGAATTTCATTTTAACATAAAATTAGATAGTTTTCCACAAGATGTGAAGAAAAAATAACAATGTTTACAAAAGTTATCCACAATTTGTGAATTACTAGATTACTCCTTATTTTTCAAGGCTTTATAAGGATTTTTTCGTGGACAAGTCTGTTAGTTTGAAAAAAGAAAATAACAGCTCTATTTCAAGCTGTTTATAATTCTTTGGTATTCTTCCTCATTTTCAAAAGGAATAATTATTTTTCCTTTTGAATGACCTTTTAATTGAATAGTGACATCCAAACCAAGGATTTTTTTCAGTTTTTCTTCTTCAGAATGAGCAAAAATTTCTTTCGTCTTCTTAGACTTTAACTTTTTTCTTTTTTGTAATGAATGTTCAAGAGCACGCACGGATAGATTGTTTTGAACAATTTTTTCAAGCCAGAAGGATTGTTCTTCTTTCTTAAGGGGGATCAAGAGGCGAGCATGTCCTTGAGAAATGACTTCCTCTTTGATAGCATTAAGGATGAAAGTGGGCAGATGTAACAAACGTACAAGATTACTGATATAAGGTCTGGATTTTCCCATAATTGTTGCAATTTCTTCGTGAGTCAAGCCCCTGTCAATCAGATGCTGATAAGATTCAGCTTCCTCAATTGGATTTAGATCCTCTCTTTGCAAATTTTCAATAATGGCTTGTTTCATCATTTCATCATCAGATAGGTCTTTAATAAGGGCAGGAATGTTTTCTAATCCAGCAAGTTTAGCAGCTCTAAATCTTCTTTCGCCTGCCAAAATTTCGTAACCAAATAAGGAAGATTTTCTCAAAATAATAGGCTGAATAATTCCATTTTCTTTAATGGAAGCCGCTAACTCATTCATCTTTTCTTGAGAAAAATTTTTTCTAGGTTGATAAGGGTTTGTTCGAATGTCTTTTAGTGATATATATTGATAATTTTCCATTTGTATATAGAATAACACACCTTTACGATCGTGTAAAGGTGTGTTGACAATTCTGTAAATGATTTAATTGCCGCCCAAATCTTGAGTTGATTTAGTCAGTTTAATGGTTGTTGTTGCTTCTTTACCATCACGATAGTAAGTAACTTTTATCTCATCTCCGATAGCATGCTTGTAGAGTGCAGATTGTAAATCACTGGTTGATTCAACTTCTTTATCGTCAATTTTTGTGATGATATCGTATTTCTGAAGCTTATTTTCAGCAGGCATACCTTCTTGAACAGAGCGAACAAGGACACCTGATTTTACAGATGAAGGAAGATTCAATTTTGCTAAGTCAGTGGTGGTAATATTAGCTAAATCTAGCATCTGGATTCCTAGAGCAGGGCGTGTAACTGTACCACTTTGTTCCAATTGATTGATGATATTGACAACGTCATTAGATGGAATCGCAAATCCCATACCTTCTACAGAGGTTTGGCCATTGTTTGAGATTTTACTAGATGTAATACCAATTACTTGTCCTTGAATGTTGATGAGTGGGCCACCAGAGTTACCAGGGTTGATAGCAGCATCTGTTTGAAGTGCAGTTGTTGAAATATTTTGACCGTCTTCAGATTGAAGTGTCACATTTCTACCCAGACTGGAAATGATTCCTTGTGTTACAGAGTTGGCATATTCTGTTCCAAGAGGGCTTCCGATGGCAATAGCAGTTTCTCCTACTGTCAGGGAGCTAGAATCCCCGAATTCAGCTACATCAGTTACTTTTTCAGAGCTAATCTTTACTACAGAAATATCAGAATAAACATCTGAACCAACAACTTCTCCTGGAACCTTGCTGCCATCTGCTAAAAGTATATCAACATTTGTTGCACCATTCAGTACATGAGTATTAGTAACAAGGTAGGCATATTTTCCTTCCTTCTTATAAATCACTCCGGATCCTTCACTAGCTACCTGAGGCTCATCATTTGATTCATTATTGATAATTTCTTGTTTATTGGAATCTGCGTAAGTGATAACCGATACAACTGCATTTTGGACCTTTTTAACGGCCTTTGTGGTATCAGTTGAGTTTTTATAGGCAGTTGATATTGTGGTTTTAGAATTAGAAGAGCTGATACTAGCCAATTTAGCAGTAAAAAATGTAGTAGCTAAATTTCCTAGGCTTCCGCCAATAAAGCCCACAACTAAAACAATAAAAAGCAACAAAAACTTTTTGAAGAAGTTTGAAGCGTTTTTCATATTTTCCTCCTTGGATTACAATTGATGAAATTATAAAAATCTATTCTTAATTATAACTTAAAATCCACAAGTTTTCCACAACTTGTGGAAAACTTAGAAAAAATGTTGATAGAGGTTAGAAAATCCATAGATAAATCAAGTATTATATAAAAAAGTTTTGTGAATAAAGTGTGAAATTTATGTGGATATGGTAGAATATAAATATGAAAATAAAGATTGTAACCGTTGGAAAATTAAAAGAAAAGTATCTCAAAGATGGAATTGCTGAATACACCAAGCGTCTTAGCCGATTTTGTAAGTTAGAAATTCTGGAGTTAGTAGATGAAAAAACACCAGATAAGGCTAGTGATTTGGAGAATCAGCAAATTCTCGAAAAAGAAGGAAGTCGGATTTTAGCAAAAATAGCTGAGCGAGAATTTGTGATTGCTTTAGCTATTGAAGGCAAACAATTTCCTTCAGAAGAGTTTAGTTCTATTCTAAGCAATATTACAGTCCGTGGTTTTTCTGATATTACTTTTGTTATCGGTGGAAGCTTGGGTCTGCATTCTGCTGTTAAAAAAAGAGCCGATCTACTGATGAGTTTTGGAAAATTGACGCTACCTCATCAATTGATGCGTCTTGTCTTGGTTGAGCAGATTTACCGTGCTTTTATGATTCAGCAGGGGAGTCCTTATCATAAGTGAATCTTGACGATAGAAGATTTTTCTGATAGAATGAAATGGTATTGGTCTCATAGCTCAGCTGGATAGAGCATTCGCCTTCTAAGCGAACGGTCGCAGGTTCGAATCCTGCTGGGATCATTTTATTTTATATAGTAGCACAGCACGAAAAACTTCGTGTTTTTTTGTTCTTTTTTTGATAAAATAACATTTCAGGAATAAAAAAATACATTTTAGATGAGTTTGGACGATGATTTAAGAATTTATTTATAATAGTTTTTGTAAGGTAAAACTTACAAAAAAAATTTTTAGGAGATTATGATGAAAAAAACTCAAGAAAACTTCAAAGCGCTGACTCAATTTACAGATTTAAATGAGAAAGAACTAAAAAAAGTTATTGGAGGAGATAGCAGACGCTTAAATTTTGGAGGTTTCATTAAATTTTTTGGTAAATAAATTTATATCATGAGATAAGTAATTTGGGAGAGAGGAAGAATGTTAGAATTAGTATTATGGGGTAGTGTTCAATTAATAGAAGTTTTTGCAATTATAAAAATTTATAAAAAAATAACAAATAAAGTAAAATCTAGGTTTTACTTTACTTTTCTATGTATTGGAATTTTAATTCCTTTACCCTTATTGATATTAAACTTTGAAACTATTTTTGTTTTATTAAGATATATTTTATACTATTCTGGAATATTAATTCAACCTCTTTTTTTCTATTGGTATTTTTACAAAAAAGAAAAATTACCTACTCCCTTTGCTTTATTTCTATCCTTTTTCCTTTACCTAGCAGTGTATACTTCTTCGACTTTTTTTGCAGTCATTATTTCGTCTGCAACTGGAGATCAATTTGTAGAGACTAATTGGGGTACTTTTTATATTTTTATTGAACTTATTTCCCTTTTCTTTATGTTAAAATCTATTGACTACTTTGACTTTCGACTTAGAGATTTTAAGGAACAGGTCTTTAAAAATACAATTAATAGAATCAATCTATTTTATTTTATAGATATCCTCCTATTAAATATTTCTCATTGGCTAAGTGAAGTCAAACATTTTAATAGCCTCAGCAGCATGCTGGCAACTATTTGTTTTTTAATGTTTATGTCCACGCTTTTTTATCTAAAAGCTGCTCGAGAAAAATATGAAAAAGAAGAGGAAATAAAACAAAGGGAGTTGGAGCAGCTGCAACTGCAGCAATACACTGACGAAATTGTTTCTCTGTATAATGAGATTCGAGGTTTTCGTCATGATTATGCAGGAATGCTGACTAGCTTTCATATGGCTATCAATACTCAAGATATCAAGGAAATTGAAAAAATCTATCAAGAGGTTTTGGTTGATGCAAATTTAAAATTACGTTCGGATAAATATACTTATTTTGATTTGAATAATGTTGGAGATTCTGCTCTTCGGAGTGTTATGACGGAAACTTTATTTAAGGCGCGTGATAATCAGATTGATTTGACCTTTGAAGTAAAGGATCCTGTTGAGAGATTGCCTATTAAGCTGTTAGATGTTGTGAGGATAGCCAGTATTTTATTAAATAATGCTGTTGAGGGAGCTATCGAAAGCTATGAGAAAATGATTCATGTGACCCTAGTTCAGTTGGATACAGAAATCATTTTTGTTGTAAAAAATTCCCGCAAGCAAAGAAAATTAGACTTAGAAGAAATTTATGAACCAGAGTTTTCAACTAAAGGTTATAGAAGAGGTTTAGGTTTAAATAATCTGAAAGAAATTTTAGAGAATTATGAATATATCATGCTTGACACAGAAATAAATAAGCATGATTTCACCCAAGTATTAACAATAAAAAGAAGGAATAGCCTATGAGAATTTTAGCGTTAGAAGATACATTATCCCATCAGGTCCGTATGGAGACAATATTAGCAGAAATTGCTGATGAAATGGGGCTAGATATCCAAGTAAAAATTACAGGAAAAATTCAAGAATTTAAAGAATATGTTGAGAATGAGGATGTAAATCAGATTTATTTTCTGGATATAGATATTAAAGGGGAAGAAACAAAAGGATTGGAGGTTGCTCGCTTTATTCGTCATCACAACCCGTACGCAATCATCGTCTTTGTAACCTCGAAATCAGAGTTTGCTACTATGACGTTTAAATATAAGGTATCCGCTCTCGATTTTATTGATAAAGATATAAATGATACTTCCTTTAAAAAACGTATAAAAGACTGTATTATTTATACGAAAAATACTTTGATTGCAAATACCAACATGGTTGACTACTTTGAATATAGTTATCGTGGGAATGACGTGCGCGTACCATTTAATGATATTTTATATATTGAAACTTCGGGCTCTTCTCATAAACTGCGGATTGTTGGAAAAAATTTTATCAAAGAATTTTATGGAACCATTTCCAGTGTTCAGGAGCAGGATGAGAAAACCAAACGTTTCTTTTCTTCTCATAAATCTTTTTTAGCAAATATTGATAATATTCGTGATTATGATAAGAAAACAAAAGAAATTGTGTTTTATGAAGGCCATCGCTGTCCAGTTTCTCGTCTAAGAATTAAATATTTAAAAGAAATTTTAAAAAATAAATCAAAAAAATAGTTGACAAAGGATAAAAAGCTGATATAATAGAATATGTTCTGAAAAAGAACATATCAATGGTCCGTTGGTCAAGGGGTTAAGACACCGCCTTTTCACGGCGGTAACACGGGTTCGAATCCCGTACGGACTATATTTTCCGCCATAGCTCAGTTGGTAGTAGCGCATGACTGTTAATCATGATGTCGTAGGTTCGAGTCCTACTGGCGGAGCTAGTAAGCACTTTATAAGTGCTTTTTATTTTATAGAGATTGTATTTAAAAAGCGAGATGTTGAACCGCACCCCAAAAGTTAGACAGCAAAAATCTAACTTTTGGGGTGTTTTGTTATGTCTTAACTTATGAGAATAAAGTTCAGATCTATGAACTCAGAAAACAAGGATATAGCTACAGGCAACTTTCAAATAGATAAGGGGGAAATATTTCTAATCTTTAGATACTTGTTTAAGTTAATCAATCGTTTTGGATTAGAGAGTGTTAAGAAAAGGAAAAATTTTTAGTATTCCCCTGAATTAAAACAAGAAATGATTGATAAACTCTTACTTGAAGGTTGTCCTCAAGAAAGTGTATCCCTCGACTATGTTCTTCCAAATCGTGGAATGCTTCCTAATTGGCTCGTAAAATGCAAGAAAAATGGGTCTACTATTATTGAGAAAATCAGAGGGAGAGCGTCTAAAATGGGATGCAAGCCAAAGAAAAACTGGAAACAAATGACTAAACTAGAGTCCTTCAAGAAGAGAATGAACGCTTTCGTACTGAAGTAACTTACCTAAAAAAATTAAGAGAGCTTGAAGCCAAGGAAGAAGCCTTACGACACGAAAGACAGAGACAGTTAGAGAAATGGTATCAGGAGGATTTCGACTAGATTTCCTTCTTGAAACGGCTGGCTTGCCTCGTTCAACTGATGATTATCAGCTGAAACAACTTGATAAAGAGCTTAAAGAAGAAATTCAAGCAATTATCGTCGCATCCATTTAGAACTAAAGAATCGTAGATTTCCGGTTAATCACAAAAAGGTTCAACGTTTGATGAAATTTATGGGTCTAAGCGCTCGTATTCGTCGTAAACGGAAATACTCTTTTTATAAGGGGGAGATTGCTAAGAAAGCTGAACATCTCATACAACGCCAGTTTAAAGGATCTAAACCATATGAAAAATGTTATACAGATGTAACTGTAAATTTTCTTTGCCACATGTTAAAGGGAGGCTCTATTTAGCCCCTATTCTTGACGGATATAACGTGAAATTACAGCTTATAATCTTTCTTGTTCGCCTAACTTAGAGCAGGTGAAAACAATGTTAGAACAGGCATTTACAGATAAACAATATGAACATACCATTCTACACAGTAGCCAAGGTTGGCAGTATCAACACGCATCTTATCATCAGTTTCTGCAGTTCAAGGGCATTAAGCCTTCAATGTCACGAAAGTGGAAAACTCCAGATAATGGCATGATAGAATCCTTCTTTGGCATTTAAAAATCAGAGATGTTTTATGGCTTTGAACATGAGTTTAGGTCATTATAAGACCTTAAAAAAGCCATTATAGACTACATTGATTACTACAACAACAAATGAATTAAAGTCAAACTAAAGGGATTTAGTCCTGTCCAATACAGAACTAAATCCTTTACTTAAATTATTTGTCTAACTTTTTTTTGGCATTACAAGTTTATTCTCGCTTTTTTAGTATTACGAATGCTTTTTTCTGATGCGTTGATAGAGAAGAAAGAGTGAAATGCCTGCTAGGGAAGCTATACTACCTTCTTTCAAGCCGCGAGGTATAAAGGTTAGTGTAGCTTGTCCTTTTCCTTTTGGAACATCAATTTTCATAAAACCATTTTGAGCTTGCTGTAAGTTAACTGGTTTGCCGTTTAACTGAGCTGTCCATCCTTTATCATATGGAATGGTAAAAAATAAAGAAGTATCTTTATTAGCCTGATAATGAGCTGAAACAGTATTCAAATTATTTTTTACAGTAACAGGTTGTGCTTTTAAGTTCTCAAAAACCTTTTTATATTGTTCAATATTGACAGCAAAGAATTCCGGACTATTAAAAGAAACAGTAGAATTTTGTGGAAAAGTGAATCGTACAGAGATGGTTTGAGCCTGATTGAAGTAGCCAATATTAAAAAAAGGAAAAACATTATTTGTTGAGTAACGGGTTGTCACGTTGTTTACTGTAATGTCAACATCTGTTTGTTCGTCATTTGAAAATTGGATATCTGGAAGATTGA
>ERZ773065.1674-NODE-1674-length-11025-cov-3.871923_pt1 | contig 11025 bp, 9 predicted proteins | sample MGYA00580623_ERZ773065 | MGnify/ENA primary metagenome ERZ773065 (study PRJEB29015, sample SAMEA2738017) | human oral metagenome | biome: human oral; feature: human-associated habitat; material: dental | place: China | collected 2047 ...
AGCCCCAGCACAAAACGCAGCGGCGTCATTTCGCCGTCCTCTTGTCTTCAATCGTTGTCGCCCAATTCCCGACATGCGCACCCATCGGCCTCTCGCCTCCTTGATGTGAGAATCCTCCGGCAACCGGGGGTGCAGCGATAAACCCTTTTAAGCCTCTACGCATACCCCCTTCAGCGTTCCTTATCTTTGGATTTCAGAGCCCCCAGCCCTAGCCGGAGCATTATGACCAACCATAATGCCAGCATGATCCCCCAGCGAAAAAACAGGAAATACTCCCACCAAAGAAACCCCAGCCCCAATAATATCCCTGAACAGGCATATTCGATGCTTCGTATGGTATCCTTCCGAGCCAGCCGGTCGGAATCTCGTCTTTCAAAACGCTTGGACCTCCGCAAACGTGCGCAGGGGACAAACAGCATCCAGGCAGATGCCGCCGTCAGCCAAACAACCCCTGACACAAAGCGCAGAGACGTCATTCCATAACACGCTCCATTTCGCTTCTCAACCGCCAGCATCGCGCCTCTCGATCATAGCTGACGCATCCCTTCTCCCGAGCCCAGCCCAAAACGGTCCGCCGCATCTCCGCCAAGCGGGCACGGTCAGAAAGGTCCGGGTCCCGATGCTCCTCCAGGGCCGCAGCCAATGCACGATAATGTGCCATCCATTCTCGATGAATATCGCGTACAAAAGGGAACAGAACGATCCCGACAAATAAGATCGCTGCAACCCGAGCATACAATCCCGGATCGGAGAATATGCGTTCGCCTGAACTTGGTTTTACAGCTTGAAAATCGACGACCATTGTTGTCACGGGGATTGCAAGACGCAATAAAAGCAGCACCAACACGAATACGGCTCCTTGGGCCTTGATGTAATAGGCAGCAAGCCGCAGATCGGGATTATCCCAGGCCCAAGCATTCGTGCGGGAAAAACTGTACCCGATCCCTTTCCCTGAATGCTCGAGCGCACTCGTATACGCAGCACTTACTCCTCCATACCATAGTTTCAACATGTCCTGGTTCCTCAAGACCGCCTCGTCATCGACATCAAACAAACCCCGGATAGGGGCCTCGAGGCGCAGCAGCGACATCCCCAATCCCCCGAATATCACCACAATCCCCCAGCAAAGCTCTTCGAACTTCCAATGAACCCCCAACAGGGGCACCGTGCTTCCCGCAACGATGAAACAAAGAGTTTTCAACAAGCCCAGTACGGCGAACTTCCCTGAAGAAGCTCCATACCTGTTCAAAGAATAACGCCACGCCTGCAATAAATGCACACAGGGAACAAGGAACATGGCTCCGCACAGAACCAGCCAGCCTCCATTCAGTACAAAATGCACGGTCCTCATCCTATTGCCCGCCCTCTACCCACATGCAGCTCCCAGCCGCCGTTATTCCGATCATAGCCGAGATAGCCATTATTCCAGGCCCAACCCAGGATAGTTCGCCGCATCTCCCCCATACGCGCCCGGTCGCACAGGTCCGGGTCTCTCCCCTCTTTCAGTGCCGTAGTCAATATACGGTAATGCCTCATCCATTCTGTGAAACTATAAAATGAAAGCATAAGAGGGTAAAACATCAAATAAATAAAATTTAACCCGAAAAACACCATCGGAATCCCATAATTTTTATAAGCAGATATTTTTGCTGTTGCAATATTGACCAATAGGAGCATCACCACAGCTACTCCCCAAAGCCCCATCACAGCTTTAGAATAGTAGGCAAAAGCGCGCAAGTGAGGATTGTCCGAAGCCCAAACACGCAAATACTCTCCAGGGATAAGAGGACTCATCCCCAACAACCACCGTCCCTCTTCACGGAATTTCTGCACGTAAATCCTGTTCAAGCCGCCGTACCACAGCGACAGCATCACCTCGTCGGTCAGCGCCGCCTCGGCCTCCTCGCTGCACGGCCCCAGGCTTTGGACCTCCGAAAACGTCTCCATCGGCTTCCTGCCTCCATGATATGTGAATCCCCCGGGGTAACCGGGGGATTTGCGGAATACCTTACGTCCTGTCGTCGGGCGCATCGCCCCCCAACAGCATCACCGTATGCAGTCCCCACCCGCCGGCGGAGAAACTGCAGGAGTGCTGCGTTGGAGAAAGGGCATAAAAAAGCCGTTGAGCTCCCCCCTTGGGGGAAATATCGTAGGACCTGCTGCGTCCCCTTACCTTCCCTTCTCGCAATTTCATCGCTTTGATAACCGCATTCCACGCATTGTGGAGGGCCTGCTCATGTTCCTGAGGCATCCGCGGTACCGATTGTTTCAAGTCCACATCCAAATAATCCAGGCTCCCAGCCAGGCCCTTGGCAATGACCTCGCCCAATGCCCGGACCTCCGGCAGCTTCAACATCAGTTCCCGAACCTCTGCCTCATACCCTTTTACATACCTCTGCATCAGCACTATGGGCCAGATTTCCGTCAGCGCGGTGCTCATGCTGTCGATTATTATGGTTTTATCCCCCGGAATGTAGAACCCCTTCAGAAATATCCGCTCGTCCTCCTCTCCGTCTCGCGGAGGCAGGAAGGTATACAGACTGCATGTCACGTCCCGGGGCAAATTCAAAGGGCCAAAGCGGCCATCGGATGTCGGCCTCAACTCCACATCATCAAACAACAAGGAAACGGCCAAAGAGGATAGTTCCACCCGAACTCCCTCGGGCAGAACGATCCGTCCGGTGATTTCCTTTCGGCGAAGAAACGCGACGGACTCGCTTCTTCCGTAACTGCCGACCACATACAAGGGGCCGGAGTCCGCCTTTTCCGGCAGCGGCGCCTCGAAGTGACCGGGCTCGCCCCCGGAGTTGTCCACGGACAACACGTCATCGCTGAACACCACACTCAGGGCCACGTTCAGGTTCCTCCCCTCGACGCGCACCCTGCCGCCGTCCGTCTGTACGGCGGAGGAGAGGATCGGCGTATGGACGTTCACCACACGGACCGTTATGGCATACGTGCGCCGGTTGCCGAGGAACAAAAAGACCTCCCAGTGCCCCTCGCCCGTTCCCTCGGGCCAGCTGAACGACGCCTTGCCGTCCGTCACGGACGCGGGCCTCAGGTTCAGCGGTGTACCACGCTTACCGCCGTGCCGCCACGACTCGCGAATCGCTATCCATGCGCTGCCCGCATCGGCCCCCGGAACGAACGAGCCCTGAAGCTCCACCTCGTCGCCGGGGACGGCTAGGCCCTCCGCCCCCAGCGTCCTGTCGAAGAGCCCCGTAATGTAGGGCTGCGGCTCCTCCAGGTATTCCGCGGGCCTCAGCCGGTCGGGGTCGTTCACGTCCAGAAGGCCGTCCTGATCGTCGTCGAAATCGATGTAATCGCGGACCCCATCGTCATCCGAATCCCCGGTCCCCTCCACTCCGTCCGGCACCCCGTTGCCGTCGCTGTCCGTATCGAGAAAATTGGGGATGCCGTCGCCGTCCGTGTCGTTGCGGGGAAAGAACTGCTCGAAGGGCAGTTTGAATGACAAGATCCTGTCGAAGGGGTAATATTCAACGAAGTCGGGGATGCCGTCGCCGTCCGCGTCGGAGTTCCGGTCCAGCCACACGGCGCCCTTGGGAGAGTTGCCGGGGTTGACCGCATTCCGCCAGACGGAGTCGGAAAAGGTTCCGGCCTCGCGGTACGGCTCCAGACGGCGCAGGACGGTCAGCAGTTCCATGAGGTCGGGCAGGGTGTCGTCATCCGTGTCCTCATACCCCCTGTCCATGCCCAGAAGGTCGTGCAGCTCGTCCGGGATGCCGTCGGCGTACTCGTCCTGAAAGATCAGCGCTTGGTAACGCCACTTCTGTGCGGTCTCCGCCACTGTCGCTATGGTGAACCAGTACACCCCGGGACGGGAAATGTCGTACTGCGCCCACGTCCAGTCACTTACCGGAAGTCCCGGCATATTGGACACGGTCAGGGGCTCCTCGTTCTTCCCCGTCTCGATGCTCATGACGGGGTTCATGAACGGCGTGTGGGCGACCAGGACCGAATAGGCCCCCGCCCTGTCAAAGCTGACCGCAAAACAGTCGCTGTCGTAGCCGGCGCTGTTGTCCAAAACGCCCGATATGGCGGCGGGCATTGCTGCGGGGGCATCTTTGAATTCCGCGTAATCGATCCCGTTGTTCGAGGAGTTGCCCGTCTCAGCTTCCGCGTACTCGGGGTAGGCTCCGCGCGACGGATCGAGCGGACCGGCGTCCCAGACGTCGGGAATGCCGTCCCCGTCCGTATCGCTTTTCAGCGCCTTCGGTGGGTTCGGATCGGGATTCGAGGGCTTGGTGCTCGGGACCGGAGGCTGCGGCCTGGGCAAAGGCTTGGGGGAAGGAGGATTGGGTTGAGGCGCGGGCAAGGATCGAGGCGGAGCTTCGGGCCCCTCCCCGCCGGAGCTTCCTCTGCAGCCTCCCAGGAAGAACAGCAGCAAGAGGAAGAGCAGGCACAAAAAGGTTTCGTAGACGGACCGCCTTTTCACGAACATCAACCTCCCTTGCACGGCCCGGATGGGGCGGGCGCTTCACGCCCCGCAAGCTCCCATCCGCCCTGCCGTCAGGGCCAATATTTCGCAGACTTCGTCCTCACGATCACCGTCCAAAAAGAAAGGTGAGCCAACCGCATTGTAAAAGAAAGCGCACAAAAGGTCAAATCCATAGGGTGAACAGGCCGGCAGCCATAAGGTTATTCCCCGGGCGACGAAGATCGCTCCCCGGCTTCCGCAGCCTCCCGCATCGCCTCGAAGAGCCCGGAGGCCCCCGGAACCCCGCCGGGCCCGACGGCATGAGCGCCCAGAATGGTCCAGCCCCGCTTCTTCTTCAAAAACGGGGCCAGCCCGTCGAGTTTGCCCTCCGCCGAGGTGCCACCCTTCCTGACCGAGACCGTGCGCAGCCCGAAGGCGGCCCCGCAGTTCCGTATCGCCGTCAGGCCGGTGAGAAGACGGACGGGCTCGGGAAGGGGGCCGAAACGGTCCTCCATCTCCCCCATCAGGGCCATGAGCTCGTCCAGCCCCACCACCTGAAGGAGACGCCGATAGAGCGTGACCCGCACCCCCTCCTGAGGGATGTAGAAGGCGGGGATGGAGCCCCCCTGGTCGTAGGCGACCTCCGTCAGCCGGTTCTCCACGCCGCGCAGGCGGTCCAGCTCCTCCTCCAGCATCCGATAAAAGAGGCTGAAGCCCCCCGTCCTGCTCTTTCCGTGCTGCGTGGTTCCGCCGATCTCCCCTCCGCCCCGGATGTCCAGGTCCCGCCGCGCAATCGAGTAGCCCGACCCCAGGTCCGTCAGGGTGGATATGGCCTCCAGCCTGTCCGCCGTCTCCTTCCTCAGTTCCTCACGCTCCGGATAGAAGAAGTAGGCGAAGGCGCTTTCCCCGCGGCGCCCCACCCGGCCGCGGAGCTGGTACATCTGGGCCAGCCCGAGCTCCTGGGAGTCGTCCACGATGATCGTGTTGGCGCGGCCCACATCCAGGCCGCTCTCGATAATCGTCGTGCAGATCAGGATGTCGATAGCCCCCGCGTAGAAGTCCAGCATCGTCCTCTCCAACTCCCGTTCCGGCATCTGACCGTGCGCGGCGTGGATTTTGGCCTCGGGGAAAAAAGCGGCAAGCATCCGCCGCTGTTCCTCCATACGCGCGATGCGGTTGACGACGAAATAGACCTGCCCTCCCCGCTCCAGCTCGCAGGCCACGGCCTTACGCACCAGCGCGGTCTGCCAGGGCCCCGCGAAGGTCGTTACGGGCAGGCGGTCCTCCGGGGGCGTGGAGAGCACCGAAATGCTGCGCAGCCCCCTCAGCGCCATCGCCAGAGTGCGCGGTATGGGGGTTGCCGACAGGCTCAGGATATCGACCGCCCCATAGGTCCGCTTCAGGCTCTCCTTGTGCATGACGCCGAAACGGTGCTCCTCGTCGACGACGAGAAGGCCCAGGTTCTTGAACTTGATCCCCTTCTGGAGCAGCTTGTGCGTCCCGATGACGATGTCGACGGACCCGTCCTCCGCGCTCGACGCGGTGCGCCCCGCCTCCGACCTCGAGGTGAATCGGGAGAGTATTCCCACAGAGACCGGAAAGCCCGAGAGGCGGGAACGGAAGGTTCCGTAATGCTGCTGAGCCAGGATCGTCGTCGGGACCAGTACGCAGACCTGACGCCCCGCGGCGACGGCCCGGAAAGCCGCTCTCAGTGCGACCTCCGTCTTGCCGAACCCTACGTCGCCGACGAGAAGGCGGTCCATCGGAAAGGGGCCGGACAGGTCCTCCATGATCTCCGCCGTGGCCTTGAGCTGGTCGGCCGTCTCCGTGTACGGAAAGGCCCTGACGAACGACTCGTAAAGCTCGCCCGGCTCGGTCAGGGGGTCTCGGCGCTCCAGCTCGCGGCGCGCGAAAATCTCGATCAGGGCCCTGGCCTCCTCCTGGGCCCGTTTCTTGTCCTTCTCCATGGACTTGCGCCACCGGGAGCCCCGAAGGGTATCGAGCTCCGTCTCGTCGCTCTGGTGTTCCGCCAGCGCCGTGAGCTTGTGGGACTGGAGGACGGGGACCAGAAGGCGCTTGTTCTCGGCGAACTCGAGCACCAGGGCGTCCATGGAGGCCCCCGCCGAGACGATCTCCTCGATGCCGCGGAAGACGGCCAGCCCGTAGTCCTCGTGTACGACAAGCTGCCCTGCCGACAGCCGATCCCGCCACTCCAGCGGAGCGCGCCATTCCGAGGAGGCCGCTCTGGCGGAGACCCCGGAGAGCTCTCGGTCCGAGATGAAGGCACGCTTTGCGGCCCTGTCCACGAAGCCAGAGGAAAGGGCCCCTTTCCGGACCTCGACGAAGGGAGTCTGAGCGAACGGTCCGTTCTCCCCGTCCAGGAACCGGGCGTTCTCGCTGTACACGCACACGGCGCAGCCGAGCCGGTCCAGGTCCCGGCAGAGGCGCAGGACCGCCCCGAAGTCCCCCTTGAAGGGGGGAAGCTCCTCCACGTCGAGCTGAGCCTCCGTCCAATCCACTCCGCGCGTCACCCTCAGGCGCGGATAGCGCGCCAGGTCGCGAAACACCTCATCCCAGGAGGGGACGGGATCGACGTGCGCCTCCGAACACAGTTCATCCCAAAGCCAATGGAAGGAGACGGCCTGCGCCTCGATACTCTGAGGTCCATAGAGGATGACCCGAGTGTCGGCCGGCAGCAGGGCCGGCGGCATGAAGGCCTGCGCGCCGGAGAGGCTGTGCAGGGAGACCGAGTCGAGCCCAGCTGCGGTCTTCTGCGTCGAGGGCTGAAAAGCGCCGATCCGTTCCACGACGTCGTCGAAGAACTCGAAACGCAGAGGAAGGGCGTGGGCGGGGTCGAAGACGTCCATGATGAAACCGCGCAGGACGTACTGCCCCGGCGACCAGACGAGGTCCGCACGCTGATATCCGCTGCGCTCGAGCCAGGCCACCAGGCGGTCCCTGGCATATTCCTCCCCGCAGGTCACGGGAAGCTCCCCATCGGCCATGAGACAGGGGGACATCAGGGCCCCCGGGGTCGCCACCAGAACGCCGCCCTCCGTCGTCCAGCGCCGGATCGTCTCCCCCCGCTCGAGGAGAAGCGGCCGGCTGCCGATCGTCTGCAGGGTCAGAGGAAGCTCGGCGAGGCGGAAGAGGGGCCTATCGGGAAAAAATGCCTTACGGTCCAGTGCAAACTCCGAGGCCTGGCGCACGTCGGGAAAGACGGCTGCGACGCGTCCCTCCGGACACATCCAGGCCCGGGCCGCGCCGCCGGCGCGGTCGTGCACGCTTCCCCCGCTCTCCCAGAGCTCCTTCAATCCATCCAAATCGCCCACCACGGGGCGTTGCCGTCCCTGCACGCTCAAACCTCCCCAAAGAAAAAGGTAAAAAACAAAAAAACCGACGGAGGGAATCCGTCGGAATCATCGTCAGCGGACAAAAACAAAAAATGCTCACAAACTCAGCCGCGCAGGACCTCCAGGGCGCCGTTCCACATATCGCGGGCGCTGGTGGCCACGGAAAGGTTCGCCTCGTAGGCACGGCTCGCCACAAGCATATCCGTCATCTCCCGAACCAGGTTGACGTTGGGAAAGGCCACATACCCATCGGCGTTGGCGTCCGGATGCTCCGGCTGGTAGACCAGACGGGGCGGGGTCTGGTCCTCCTCGATCTCCAAGACGCGAACCCCCCCGATGTCCTGGTACCCGCCGATCGTCTTGTCCAGCATCTCGGCGAAGACCGGTACCCTGCGCTTGTAGGGCCCCCCCGCAAGGGTACGGGTGGTGTTGATGTTCGCCAGGTTGGAGGATATCGTGTCCATCCAGAGACGATGGGCCGTCAGCGCGCTGCCCGCGACCTCCATGCTCTCGAATATTCTCATGATCCGAGCTCTCTCCTCAGCACCGCAAAAACTACCGTCCCGCTATGACGGCGCGGTAAATGGCAAGTTTTTTGGCCGCCAGACGGTTCATGGCGTTATACATCATGCGCGTCTCCGCCATGACCGCCATCTCCCGTTCCGGGTCGACGTTGTTGCCGTCGAGTCGATACGCTTCGTCGCGTATCTTCAGCTCCACGGGCTTTACATCCGAGACCAGGAGAGGGCGCGTAGGGATATGAGCGGAGTACGTAACGGTCATGCGCAGTTTTTTCCCCGATTGGATGACATCCCGAAGCTGGTCCTCGAAGGAAACGTTGCGCCGGGTGTAGCCCGGGGTATCCGCGTTGGCCACGTTTCTCGACACGGCCTTGAAGCGCTGTGCCAAGCCCTCCATGTCCTTCTCCAGTACGCTCCAGGTGAACTCGCCCAACATGTTCCTCACTCCTCCCCGCCCAAATTATACTACAGCGAGAGACCTGCGGAACACGAAACAAACCTGTTTGTCCGCACCCTATCCCCCGGGTCCGCTGCGCGTCAATAGGCGACGCGGGCGGATGAGGCCACCCCCAGCTCCTCCACGAAAAGAGGGCTGAGCACCTTGATGTAGGTGCCCTTCATCCCCAGGCTGCGGCTCTCGATCAATCCGGCGCTCTCCAGCTTGCGCAGGGCGTTGACGATGACGCTGCGGGTCACGCCGACCCGATCCGCGACCTTGCTGGCCACGGCCACCCCCTCCTGTCCCCCGAGCTCCGCGATGATGTGCTTCATGGACTCGATCTCCGAGTAGGAAAGGGCGCGCATCGCCATCTGAACGGCGATACGGTCGCGGGAGTGCTCCTCGATGGTGCGGTTCCGGTCGTTGAGCATCTCGATACCGACGAGCGACCCCAGGTACTCCGCCAGCAGCACGTCCCGGACCACGAAGGGCGCATGGAAACGGACCAGAAGGACCGTCCCCAGCCGTTCCGCCGCAGCGCCGTAGATGGGGACGTACATCAGATGTTTCTCCGGCCTCTTCACCGAGCTGGGGTCATCGAACAGAAACGCATCCTCGTCGCAGATCACGGACTCCCGGTAACGGTTCATCTTATCGGCCAGGCTCGCCGGCATCGCCCCCGCCCTCATGCTCTCCAGAAGCGTCCGGGACTCGTACTCGGGAAGCCAGGTATATCCCAGAAGCTTTCCGGACTGATCCACGATGTAGACATTGGCCGTCGAAAACTCCGAGAGCAGCTTGGCCAACTTGGCGTAATCCAGAGGATCCCCCTCGCGGCGGTTCTGCAGAGCGCGCCCCACCTGCCGGGTCTTCTCCAGAAGATCCATCAGCGCCGCCTCGACGGCATCGGAATCCTTTATGCCCAAAGCCTTCGCGTTCAGCAAATTCCCTTTTCCGTCGTCCAACGCGACGGTAGGCCTTTCCTTCAAGCCGGCCTTTCTGGAGTTCCGGGGCGTCCCAGCCTCTTTTTTCATCGATCGAAGTCCTCCTTGAAACCTTTCGGCCGCCTCGCCCATTCCCGGCGGGCGCTCCTCTTTGTTTGGCCGAACCCGTCTCCGGGGCGGGGCCCCCAGTTTTCTGGAGGCTCATGCCAAACATCGTAAAAAACTCCGAAACCATATTCGATAAATTTAGGATATAATAACAAAGACCGCAGAATAATTCAATACAATAGAAACAATACCCAATAAAATGTCAAAGCGCTCCGGGCCTCCCAAAACCACAGGAAGAACGGCTGAAGGACAGACGGAAGCAAGCGGCAGAGCGATCCTGGATTTACAATTTACAATCCAGCATACGGGTTCGTTCCGAATCGCCATGAATTTCTACGCATATCATGGGGTCCGACAAAGCCAAGCCCCCTGACGAGTCAGGGGGCTTGTACGTTTATGAGATTCATTGAAATGATTGACTGGTCTGTGAGTCCAAAGAACTATACTCATAAATCAGCTCATGACAATGAGATATAGATTTTCATTTTTTGATTGTAGGCCATTTTGTGGGCCGTTTTGCACTCGCTTGCCCCCTATTCCGGCAGGAGCTAAACGTCCCGTCAGGGCACAACGATAAAGCAGTTACTCGTGCCTGTACACGGAAAAGTCCCTGTCGAACCAGAGGATATAAAATACGTCCCTCTCCCGGAACCCGACCATAGCCTTCTTGCCCGAGAAGCGAAAGGACAGGATTGACTTACCCTCGGCACTGTTGGGAAGTGTCACCCTCAGACCGTGCCGGATGACCTCGCACCCCAACCCCCCGTGAGGCATCGTCTCAAGCTGGCTCCAAGGGATATCCCGCCGCTTGTGCATGGCATCGACAAAACCCAATCGTTCCTCCGTCGTGCAGCGGACAATGCTATGGCTCTCCTGAAGATACCGCAAAGAAAACTTCGGAGGCTCGTCCGCAAACGAACCTCCGGGGTCTTTTCGTTCGGCAATCTTCGAGTTTATACGCCTCTTGAGCCTCACGCTCATGCCATCTCCTCAAGCAACGTCGGGAAGAAAGCGCTCATGGATTCTGTAGTGATGGTATTGTTGGCCTTGCCCTCCGCATTGAGCCAGGGGGCCTCACTGTGAGTTAAGTTGCGCAGCTTCGCAGCGGAGTAGCCTCCATAGACGAAGTAAACATCGTCAATCAAAGCCTTCTCCTCGGAGGTAAGGGCATCAACGGAACCCAGCCCCGAGCTCTCAATGGGAGTTTTCCCGCAATGCTTGA
>ERZ773065.1678-NODE-1678-length-11017-cov-4.933315_pt1 | contig 11017 bp, 6 predicted proteins | sample MGYA00580623_ERZ773065 | MGnify/ENA primary metagenome ERZ773065 (study PRJEB29015, sample SAMEA2738017) | human oral metagenome | biome: human oral; feature: human-associated habitat; material: dental | place: China | collected 2047 ...
TGGGAATGATTGCAGGGGCACTTGCAACGGTGGATACCCCCCGCATATTCGATTTCTTGAATGAATATTTGACGGTAAACGATTGCAACAGATTGGTGATAGGTTATCCGCTGACGCTCAGAAACGAGCCGGCAGAGGTAACACGTGAGATAGACCGCTTTATAGAACGTTTTGCCTCGCTGTATCCCTATATAGAGGTGATAAAATACGACGAGCGTTTCACCTCGAAGCTTGCCTTCGATACCATTTTGGCGAGTGGTATCGGACGCCGTAAGCGTCGCGACAAAGCCGTAATAGACCGCATCTCGGCAACTATTATCCTGCAGAACTATTTGGAAAGCATTTCCGTTTAGGCGGTTCGGTGACAAAAGAAAATTCACTTACAACGGCTGCCGAACCTCTTGCCCTTTTATAAAATTAAACGGTGTTTGGAGGCAAAGGAAGGGAGCGGTAAACAAATTTGTTTGCTGTTTCGTCTCGTGCAGATGATATGCAAATATCGGATAACCCCCCTTCACGTGTAGGAGACTTTCCTTCAGGTGTAGGAACTCTTCCTTCAAATGTAGGAGACTTCCCTTCAAGTGTAGGGGACTTTCCTTCAGATGTAGGAGACTTCCCTTCAGATGTAGGAGACTTTCCTTCAAGTGTAGGGGACTTTCCTTCAAGTGTAGGAACTATTCCTTCAAGTGTAGGAGCTTTTCCTTCAAATGTATGAGCTCTTCCTACAGATAATTTTATAAAGAAATATGGTTTTGGGGAATGGAAATACGGATATTTTTGCCTCCATTTATGTTGTTTGGGGCATATCCGAGGCGATTTTTTCTTTTCCGTTGCCTGTTGTCATCAACCCTATCATCATAATGAGGGCGGTAATGATTATTACTTGAATAATTAGCGAATTATTTACCAGATTGGTGGTCTGACCCACAGGTATGGATATGAAAAGTAAGATTGTTATCAATCCGCGAGGAGCGATAAAGAGCAGAGGGAAAACGTTTTGTCCCGACAGCTTGAGGAATATGAACCGAACCAAGAATATACCGCCCGAAATGGCAATAGCCCATACGAGCGTATTGGTGTTTAGCAATTCGGATGTTTCGATGAGGTAGCCGAAAAGCAGGAAAAACAGCGAACGGATAGAGAATGTTATCTCTTTGGTAAGTTCTTGTAGACGGCTTACCTCTTTTACCAAAATTTCGGGACGTAGTCTTTTCATAAAACGAAAACGCTCGAACTTGTCGAGATTGCCTATGAAAAGACCTAACACAAAAATAAATATCAGTGCCGGCAGATGATACATTTTTGCTATTGTATAAATCAATATTATAAGTAAAATAATGGGCAGAAACTTAACGTGATGCTTTATTTTGCTCAGCAGAAACGATAGTCCGAGTGTAGCTGCTACTGTTACAACGAGTATTATGACTATTTGAGCACCGAATTCGGTGAAGGAGCTCAGATCGATAACCTCGTTGCGTACTACGAAATTAAAAAATATTACGCCAAAGATATCCGACAGACTGCTTTCGTATGTTACGAACTCGCCGTCTTTCGTCGGTAGGTTCTGCGAACTCGATATTGCAATGGTGCTGCTGATGACACACAGCGGGATAGCATTGAGCAACCCTGTACGGAAACTTATTCCGTCGAAATGCTCGAAAGCCAGAGCCAGCAGCATACTCAGTAGTATTATCGGCAAAAGAGCTACTACCGTACTCCGAACGATAAGCCCGAGTTTAGAACGATTCAACTCCACCTCGAGTGAGCCCTCGAGAACGACGAGGATAAGTCCTACCGTACCTATTACAGGCAATATAGGCGATAAGTCGGGGATATGCAACCCCAAGAAGTTTGCCCCCTGCCTTACAGCCCAGCCGACGAGCAGTAGTAGTATTACCGACGGTATACGGGTCTTCGGCGAACTGACGTCGAAGATGTAAGCTATCAGCAGTAGCACGCAGATAGATATGATGATGGCACTTGTCATTGGCTGTAATCTGCTTTGGAGAACAATACTTTAAGTAATTTATTTCAGATAAGCTATTATGCGTTCCAAGCCGATGCCGTTGGAGCCTTTGAGTAATACAGCCGTGTCTTTTGGTGGGTTGGCTTCGAGGTATGCCGATAGATCGTCTACCGTAACGAAAGTTTTGTAACCGCTGTCGATGCCCGCGAAGATTTCGCCGACAAGTAATACCTCGTCTATAGATAGCTGGTTGCGTATGATATTGACTATCTCTTCGTGGTCTTCTACGGCAGTGTCGCCCATTTCGAGCATATCGCCAAGTATCACCATCTTGTGCGGATACTGGAGCGAATTGAAGTTGCGTAGAGCAGCCGCCATACTCGACGGGTTGGCATTGTAGGCGTCTATTATCAGATCGTTACGGTCGGTCTTCATATATTGCGACCGATGATTTTCGGGTATGTATCCGCACAGTGCCTCGTTGATATCGTTTGGCTCGACTTCGAAAAACAGCCCCACTACCACAGCAGCAAGGAGGTTTTCGAGATTATAGCCGCCTACCAGATGAGTCTTTACGCTCTGTGCCACTACAAAGAAACGTTGCGAAGCCCACGAAACCGAAATACACGGATTTTGCCCTGTAATATATCCGCTAACATCTGCCTTATCGTTGTTTATGCCGTACGAAATATTGCCTATTCCTTTTGCCTTCTCTACTATGTTGGAGTTACCTATGTTGATAAATACGCGTCCTTTATGTTCCCGCAGATAATCGAAGAGTTCCGTTTTTGCCTCTATTACTCCCTCGAACGAACCGAATCCTTCGAGATGTGCCCTGCCGAAATTGGTTATTATACCGAAATCGGGTTGAGCGATGTCACACAACGAGGCAATCTCTCCCTTATGATTAGCTCCCATCTCTATTACTCCGAATTCGTCTTCTTCGGTCAGTCGCAATAGCGTCAGCGGTACACCGATGTGATTATTGTGATTTCTTTCGGTATAAAGCACTTTATATTGCTTTGCCAGCACCGTTGCAATCAATTCTTTCGTAGTGGTTTTGCCGTTTGTACCGGTAACGGCAATAATACGTGCTTTCATCTGTCGGCGGTGATGTGCGGCAAGTTGCTGCATAGCTGTCAGTACATCGGGAACTACGATATAACGGTCGCCGGCAGCAACATCGGGGTCGTCTATCACGGCATATTCGGCTCCGTTTTGCAGAGCTTTTTCGGCAAAACGATTTCCGTCGTTATTCTTACCTTTGAGAGCGAAAAATAGCGATTCGGGCGGGCAGCAACGGCTGTCGATAGTAATATTCGGGAATTGGCGGAATATCTCGTAAAGGCTCTCTATGTCGTGCATCTTGTTATTTGTGTGTACTTATTTGCTATGTCTCGGTTACTGCTTTTTACCTTGATTGGCGACGGCTTCCATTCGTTTTTTTATCTCTTCGGCGTCGCCGAGGAGATAGTCTTTGACCATATTCAGCTCGTCGTCGAACTCAAACATGTACGGTACAGCCGTAGGCAGATTTAGGTTTATTATGTCTTGGTCGGATATGTTTTTCAGATGTTTGATGATGCCTCGTAGCGAGTTGCCGTGAGCCGCTACTATTACTTGGTCATAACAAATCAGCGAAGGGAAAATCACCTCTTCCCAATATGGCATCGTACGTTTTACGCAGTCTTCGAGTGATTCGGTATCGGGCAGATAAGCCTTTGGAACGTCCGCATAACGAGGGTCGCCCGCCGCCGAACGCGGGTCGGTACGAGGCATAGGCTCAGGGGGTATGTTGTAGCTGCGTCGCCAGATAAGTACCTGTTCGTCGCCGTACTTGGCGGCTGTCTCTGCTTTGTTTAGTCCTTGCAAGTTGCCGTAGTGTTTCTCGTTGAGCCGCCACGATTTTGCCACAGGTATATAGTCGAGGTCCATCTTGTCGAGTATCACGTTAAGAGTTTTGTTGGCACGCTTCAGGTACGAGGTAAAAGCTTTTTCGAACCTAAATCCTTCGTGGCGGAGCAGCTCACCCGCTTCTATTGCTTCCGATACTCCGTGTGGGGTGAGGTCGACGTCTGTCCAACCGGTAAAACGGTTCTCTTTGTTCCAAATGCTCTCGCCGTGCCTTATCAGTACTATTTTTTTCATAGATATGAGATTACTATTAATTGTTTTGTTTCGAATGTGTTAAATTTTTTTCTTTTTTTGGGGGGCAAAAGTAAACAAAAAATTTTATTCCCACAATTATATTTTTTTATAAACAAAATATAGGGGTCTATTTTCGGTGAATGTGAGTCATCAGCTGATGATACCATTTTTTAGAGCAAACTTGATTAAATCTACCATGTTTTTAAAGCAGAGTTTTTCCATAATATGGCTTTTGTGACTCTCTACCGTCCGTTGACTGATTTTTAGTTTGTCGCCTATCTCACGTGCCGTCAATCCTCTGCATACCATCTCTATTATTTGTATATCTTTTGTGGTCAGTCGGGTTGTCTCCGTAATACTATGAAATTTGGCTTCGGCATCGGATGATACTTCCTGTTTGCTGCCTGCAATGTAGACTTCGTATATTATTTTCGATATGTCTTTGCCATAATAGGGTTTACCGCCGAGTACCGACTTTATGGCGTCTATGAGGTCGGTCTTTGCGGCTGTTTTGCTCATATAGCCGTTTACCCCGAGGTCTACAAGCTCCGAAACTATTTCGGTAGAGGTATCTGTCGTAAGCACGAGTATCTTAATATCGGGGTAGTCTCGCAAAATGATTTTTGCTATCTCTATTCCGTCTATTTCGGGTATTATTATATCGAGTAAAATCAGGTCGGGTTTGGTACCGTTTTTCAGATGAATGAGCAGCTCGTGTGCAGAACTACACTCTGCAATGATTGATATATCGGCAAAACTCTCTTCGATAGCGGCTCTTATGCCTAATCGAAACAGTATGTGGTCGTCTACGATTATTACTTTACTCATACAGATTGTATTTTTGGGGTATTTATTAATTTTTTCTCAATGTAAAACCGACGGTTGTCCCTACCTGTTGCCTGCTTTCTACTATCAGACGACTTCTGTTCTTCTCCAGCAGGTCGCGGCACAACGCCAGCCCGAGTCCTGTGCCTCTCTCTCCGTTTGTACCGAAATGTACCTCTACTTGCCCTTTAGGGTTCTCTATGGCGGCTAATTGCTCGGGTGTCATACCTGCTCCGCTGTCGACAATCGATATTTTGACGTCGTCGTCGCCATCGATACAGTTGATATCGATGGTTTTCCCTTCGGGAGTAAACTTTATGGCATTGTTTATGATGTTTTGTACGACAATGCCTATCATTTGAGGGTCTGCATATACGATACACGAATCGGGTAACCGTGTGTTTATTATCAACGATTTGTTCTGTGCCGCTACCGAGTATAGTTTTGTTTTTTCTTCGATAATAGGCACTATATCGATATTCAGTGGGGTATACTTTATCTTATTGGTCTGCATACGAGTCCAGTTCATAAGGGTTTCTATGGTAGCTACCTGCTGTTGAGTGTTGTCTTGCAGCAGTTTGCAGAGTGTGAGTATGTCTGTATAGTTTGCCCTTTTTACCTTGTTTACGAGTACATCTGTTGCCAACTGTTGGGCGACAGCCGGTGACTTCAGGTCGTGCGATATTATTGAGAATAGCTTGTCTTTGGTGGCGTTTAGTTGTTCGAGCCTCTCTCTTTGGCGGGTTAGTTTTTTGTCAAGATACAGTAGCACTATTATCATCACAATGCCGGCAATAAGTACTGCCATCACTATGATAAGCAGCCTGTTGCGGTTTTTTATTTTTACGTTTTGTAGGGCTATCTGTTGCTCTTTCTCTTTGGTCTGGTGCTCTATCTGCAACTCTTTGGTACGGAGATTTAGTTTCTCGTCCAATATGGAGTCGAGCAGCAATTGTCGTTCTTTGAACACTTCCAGGGCTGCCCGATAGTCGCCTTTTTGTTCGTATATTTGCGTACGTTTGGAGTATACCTCCGCCAATACCTGCCGCAGTCCTGCTTTTTTTGCAGAAAATTCGGCTTCGTCGAGCATATTATGTGCCTTTGAGTATTCGCCCCGTTTGGCATCTATATTCGCCAGATGTATCAACGATAGCGACAATATCTCTATATCGTTGATAGTGTGTGCTAAAGAGTACGCCAATTTGTAATAGGCTTTGGCACGGTCTTGTATACTCAGCTCTTCGTAGCACGAGCCGAGATTGAAGTAAGTGTTGGCAAGCGTAGCGGTATCTTGCAGTTCTTCTTGTAGTTTTATGCACTTGCGATAACTATCTATTGCCTGTCGGTATTCTCCTTTTTTCTGATATACGTTGGCTATGTTGTTTTTGGCTATCGATATTCCCATTTTGTTTTTTGTACTTACAGCAATAGCCTCCGACTTGCGATAATAGAATAGTGCGTCGTCGAAGCGCTTCTGAAAAAAGTTTATCACCCCGAACTGCATATAAATCTTTGCCTCTATCTCTTTGTCGGGAGTTGGTTGTCTGTGGTTACGTTCTGCTGCTTCGTTTAGGGTAGCTATGGCTTTTGAATAATCTCCGGCATAAGATAGTATTATGCAATACCCTAAGAGTAAGTTAGTCAGGTGGTGTTGCTCTTCGTTGTTTTGGCGGCAGTAATTTATTGCTGCTTTGTATTCACTGCACGCTTTGGCGAGGTTCTGTTCTCGCTCGGCGGCTTCTATGGAAGCAAAATGTTTTTTCATCTCTGCCGATTGTCCGTATACGGTTGTGTTCGCTATTAATAGTGAGATTACTAATGTAAATATTTGTCTCATAAAAATGCTTTATATTTAGCTTCCAATATGTTTTTTCGGTACTGCAAAGATAACATTTTTTTGTATTTTGTCGGAAAATACGTAGAAAATTTGCGGAATTCCGCAAAACAGCTTCGGAAATTACTGATAAAAATACGTGTATTTGCGTATTGCACAGTGTGTTTTTTTGTAGTAATTTTGCAATAAATTAAGAAAGTATATTATTTTCTTGATAGAAGATATCTTTTAGTGAAAAGGTAGGTTCGTATTAATAGAAGAAAACAGACACCTATATCATTGCTGTGAAGCAAACGACTTTTTTTCATAATTTATTTGTTTTGAGTTTTGATTTGATTATTGATTAGAGGAATTTTTTCCTCTGGCAGAAAAAACCCGATATTGTGTTTTTTGATGTTTAGAAAATTTTAGTGGTTGTGTATATGAGTTTATCGGGTTTTCTGTTTTTTTTTGTCTCTTGTCGACGATGAATCGACAATATCTAAAATCGATAATTCGCAATATTCAGTCCATTGGCTTAAATAGTATCTTTTATTGCCAAATTCGTAATTTGCTCCGCACTGCCGGTCTTTTTTTACTTCGTAAAAACATTTGACTCCTGATCTGCTCTTGCTTAATCGACAAATTCATAATATGAATAAACCGTTTTGTTTTCAAATTGAAAATTTTAATTACTTTTGCAATCCCAAAATAATATTTACAATACACACATATAATTGGTTTAATTTTTTTAATTTCAAATAAGAGTATGAAAAAATTGTTACTACTCTCGGCAGCAGTACTGCTGTTTGGAGTTTTTAGCTTAGACGCTCAAACCCAAGACCCATTCGTATCGGTATGGGATACGGATAATCCAACCTCTCGCAAGCTACCTGAATTAGCTACTGATAGGGATATAGCAATACATGCTATTGGTACAAATTATACTATAGAGTGGACAAAACTAAAACCAGATACTTCAGAAACTACAGTTAAGGGAATTATTGATAACGCCAATAGTTCTTTAGGACATCCGTATATTCTAAAAGAACTCCCTTCTTCTGGTCTCTATCGTATAAAAATCCGCGCAGGTATCGGCTCTTTGGAAGGTTTTTATATGATTGATAATGATTTAGTATATGACAATAAAAGGCTGGTTAGAATTGAGCATTGGGGCAATAACAAATGGACAAGACTCGGACATGCTTTTTACAAAGCAAGAGAAGTCGATTTAACTGCTATAGATGTTCCTGATTTGAGTATAGCTGATTCTATTTCATACATATTTGCTTATTGTGAAAAATTAACAGACAAACACAATAGTATTTCAGGTTGGGATGTAGGTAATATAAGCAAAATGGTGGCTGTTTTTGAGGGAGCAAAATTGTTTAATCGAGATTTAAACAATTGGAATACCCATAAAGTTGTTAATATGGATAATATGTTCAATGGCGCAGAAGGGTTTAATAAAAACCTTGATAATTGGGACGTATCCAGCGTTGAGACTATGAATTCTATGTTTGAAAACGCTTTTTCTTTTAATCAATCTCTTGCCAAGTGGGATATACGCTCGTTAAAAAAGGCGGAGCGCATGCTCAATAATACTGACAGGGATAAGGGAATGGATTGTATTAACTACTCTGCCACCCTTATAGGATGGGCTGCTAATACAAATATTAAAACAAACGTAACATTGGGAGCGACACATCGATTTTATAACCGTACAGCAAAGCAGGCTCATGCTACATTGTATGCCAAGAATTGGAGTATTATAGTAGATGAATTGGACCCCGGTTGTGGTGGACTTAGTTATATATGGGTAGGAACCATAGACGATAATTTTGGAACGGGTGGTAACTGGGATGATGGTGTAGTTGCCCCTAAAAATGGGATAGTGGAATTTGCAACAGTAGACAATTATGGCAAAGAAGCTATGAACAATATGGTTGTGAATGGCGATAAGGAGATAGGGGAACTGATAAACCAAACATCTAAAGCAACAATAATTCCCGCAGAAAAATCTCTTACTGTTCACGGTTCGGTAGAGGGCAGCAGTGCAAAGGAGAATATCAATAGGATAATCATAAAATCCGCTAAGGATCAACCTAACGGTGCCTTTATAGTAAAGGGACAGCCGGCAGGTACACCCGTCTATGCAACTGTGATGATGTACTCGAAAGCAAAACAAACATCCCCTATGACTTGGACGGACAACATCCCAGGTAGCCCTACTTTTGGGGATAATTTTACTGCCTCTTACCGGTGGCAGTATGTAGGTGTGCCCGTAGATTCGGTACTTGCCGTAGGTGCTTTCTACAAGGGCTTTGTGCGTAGGTACGACGAAACGTACAACGGCGACGGTACCAGGTTTTACCAAAAATGGCATGGAGTAAGTACATACGATACTCTGACGGCATTTACAGGGTATGAGCTAACTCAGAAAACCCCTGAAACTTACTATATCGCAGGCAAACTTGTATTTGGCGACAGGAACCTGACGCTTACACGTAAGGCAGCCGAAATAACCACCTATACAGGTTCAGACCAAAAATTAAAACATTATGGGTTGGGTTATAATATTTTTGGTAATTCGTACACTGCCTCTATCGTGATAGAAAAAATGGAGTTCCCCTCCGAGGTGGAGAAAACCGTGTACATATACAATACGGGCAGTTTTCCCGAGTGGGCTACTCATCATAATACGCCTGCTCCGACGAGTGAAGTCAATACCCCCGGACAGTATATAGCCATACCTCAGAATATAGCATCTACCATAATGCATGGACGTATACCGTCGATGCAGGGCTTTTTGCTTAAATTTACCGACGAGCAGACAAAATTCAATGAGCCGGATGCTACCGTTAAACTAAAATATGAAAATGTGGGAGTAGTCACTAACTGGCATCCTCAGAAAACACCTTCTTATAATGGGGAAGGAAGCACTGAGGCTGTAGCTGCCCAAGCTCCTGCCAAGCACAGTTATATGACGATAGGGCTTTCGGGTAAGACATCGTCCGACGTTATGTTTATGTTCGAAACTCCGAATACTACCAACGGCTTCGACAACGGCTATGACGGCTACAAGCTGGGTGCCGACCGTCTGTCGTCGGCTATACTATTTGCCGATACCAAAGACGGCAAATTGCAGGTAAGCACCACTCCTTCTATCGTAGGACAGGTTATCAGCTTCCGCTCCAATGGCGACGGAGAGTACCGTCTTACACTCGTACCCTCCAACTTGCAACATTACGGCGATCTGCAGCTTTTAGACCTTGCAGAGAATAAATATATCCCGCTGCTATCGTCGGATACCACCGTGTACAACTTCACTGCCGCAGGCAGCAACAAGATAGAACGTCGATTTATGATAGTAAATGGCAATGGAGTTGCAACAGATAACGACAATCCGTACTCTGATGTACTCGACGCATATATGACAGCAGGCAATACGCTGGTAGTGAATAATATGACCTCGTCTGCCGGCACAGCGTCGTTGATAGATGTATCGGGACGGACGTTAGCGTCTTATAACGTAAATAAAGGCTTTACGGAAATTCCCGTAAGTCTCGGAGCAGGCGTTTATATGGTTTCGCTCAAAGCAGCCGATAAAACGAGGGTCGTAAAGGTGATAGTAAAATAAACGCAAAGAGATAAAAATACAACTACACTACTCGTAAAAAACGGTGTTGTCCTCTGTGACGTAACACCGTTTTTTGTTTTTAGGCGTATATTGGTCGTACAAATCGTAAAAAGTAGAGACGTCCCCCTGGGTGGAGACGTCTCTCTGTGAGCACGAATAATGTTAGTAAATAGTAACGAATGAAACTATTTATTAAGAATGTTAAGAGCTTTCTGTACACATTTATCTGTCTGGTTGATGTATGGGTAGAAGCCTTTTTCGTTCAGGACATTACGTTCGATATAGGCTATCACCTGACGCTCTATGAGGGGCTTGGACTTGTCTTTCTCTTCTTTGCTGCAAACCACACCGCTCTTTTTGGCGTATAGCATCATTTTGGCAAACAGGTCTTGCTTTTCGAGAAACTCCTGTAATTCCGCCGACGACTTGAACTTTTTGAGTTTCGAACGGTTGTTGTCTGTATAGTTGAGGGCAAACTTGTAGGTCAATCCCTTGTTTACTATCTCTGTGAAGTATTTGGTAGAGCCGACCGTATCGGAGGGTACGAAGATATCCGGCATAATGCCGCCGCCGCCATAGACCACCCGACCGCCTTTGGTATGATATACCTCTGTCGTGTTTTCTT
>ERZ773065.1680-NODE-1680-length-11015-cov-3.781478_pt1 | contig 11015 bp, 9 predicted proteins | sample MGYA00580623_ERZ773065 | MGnify/ENA primary metagenome ERZ773065 (study PRJEB29015, sample SAMEA2738017) | human oral metagenome | biome: human oral; feature: human-associated habitat; material: dental | place: China | collected 2047 ...
AAAAATAGCTGCCCACTCAGTCCCAACTGTAGTTTTCCTAAATTGCAACAAAAAGTAAATTACTACTCCTAATATAATTGTTACCAACCACCAAAAAGCAATCAAGAAATTTGAAAAATCCATCAGTGCTCCAGTCATCCAAGGTAAAGGTTTCTTTAAATCCTTATAAAGTGATTGAACTTGTGGCACAATCATTAAAATCATAAAAATTAAGACTGCAATAATTACCGCCAAAATAATCGCCGGATAAGTCAATGCCCCACGAATTCTCGAAATCATTGCATTATCTTTTTCTTGTTGTTCCGCCAATCTCTTTAAAGATAGATCCAAACTTCCCGATGCTTCACCAGCTCTCAGTAAAGCAATGTAAACCTTGTTAAACACATCAGGATATTTTTCACATGCCTGAGTCAAAGTTCGACCTGCCTCCACATCCACTAGAATAGACTCAACTATTCTCTGCATTGGCTTGCTCTCTGTCTGTTCAATCACCGTTCTTAAAGAATTCGAAAGTGGCAGACCAGCACCAATCAATGTTGCAAATTGTCTAGTAAAAATAATTTTATCTTTAGTTCTAACCTTATTCTGAAATCTCTGGAATAGACCTATATCAGAAGTATCTTCTTCAACTCGATCTGGTGTCATCCCCTGTTCAATCAAAAGTTTTCCTGCTGTTCGTTCATTTTCAGCTTGGATCACTCCTTTCGAAATCTGACCAGTCTTACTATCCCTAGCCTTATACAAAAAACGTTTCACTATATCCCCTTCACCAATCGTTCAAATTCGCGCGTATCAACAGCATATTCCCTTGCATCATCATAAGTAACCGTACCTTGTTGCACTAATTTCGCAAGAGTTCGGTCCATTGTCTGCATTCCCTCATTTGCTCCAGTTTGAATCGTTGTATCAAGTTGATGTGTTTTACCTTCACGAATAATTGAACGCACCGCCGAATTAGCAATCATAATCTCAGCAGCCACAACTCGTCCCCCACCGATTGCTGGTACTAGACGCTGCGAACAAACCGCCATCAAAATCCCCGCAAGTTGCGATCGAATCTGTGGTTGTTGCTCAGCTGGGAAAACATCTATCATACGATCAATCGACTGTGCTGCCGAGTTTGTGTGAAGAGTAGCAAAAACTAAGTGTCCTGTCTCCGCAATAGTAATAGCCGAAGAAATCGTTTCAAGGTCTCTCATCTCACCAAGTAGTACAACATCCGGATCTTCTCGTAAAGCCGACTTCAAAGCTCTAGAAAATGAAAATGTATCATAATGCACTTCTCGTTGTGCCACCACTGAACGTTTTGACTTATGTGTAAACTCAATTGGATCCTCAATCGTTAAAATATGCATTGCCTTTTCAGTATTAATTTTATTGATGATTGCTGCCAAAGTCGTTGATTTTCCTGACCCAGTCGGACCCGTCACTAACACTAATCCACGTGGATAATCTGCAAAACTCGAAATAATCTGTGGCATACCCAGTTCTTCAATTGTTGGCATCTTAGTCGGAATTAATCGAAAAGCTGCCGCCAAATTACCTTTCTCGTTGAATGCATTTACACGAAAACGTGCAACATCACCAAATGAAAATGAATAATCAAATTCTTTATCTTTTGACAAAACTTCGCGTTGCATAGAATCCAAAGTTGAAAAAATCAACTTATCAACCGCCTCACTATTTAGAACAGGTGTATTTGGAATTGGCGACAAAGCTCCATCGATTCTCAAAACTGGTGGTAATCCAACCTGAATATGTAGGTCTGATGCATTACGCTTAATACATGCCTCAAGTAAAGTTTCGATTTTAATTGAAGTTGGTAATACCGTCGGCGTCGATGCTTCCGTCGCTTGCCTTGCTGCAGTTGTTTTCACAGAAGTCTGACCTTGTCCAGTTGGTACATTTACGCGATTGACCGTAGGACCCGCATTCACACTTGCATTTACATTTGCGTTCATACCAACCGTGCTCTGCTGCATCTGTGGCATCGCCACATTACCAACATTTGTTGTCATATTCGGTGTTGTTGTCATATTTGTCTGTGGTTGTGTATTTCCCTGCATTTTACCTCTCTCTTGTTATTCTAACATAACCTTTATTAGTTTCAATAATTTATGCCAAATCAGATGCTACTCGATTCACTTCACTTACCGTAGTTACACCAGTTAATGCCTTCATCATCCCGTCTTGCCGCATCGTCAAAGTGCCCTTTGTTTTTGCTAATTTCATTATTTCACTAGATGTCGCATGTGAAATAATTAACTTCTGGATATCGTCATCCACTTCAATCGTCTCATAAAGTCCCGCCCTTCCCTTATATCCGCCAGGTGTTTCACGATCATCAATACCACGTACCAAAGTATATCCATTTTGATTTACTACTGGTAACCCCACATAACCCAAATCTTCTGACACCATCGCAACTTGCTGTTGGTTTTGTGGTAAAATATTCCCCACCAAATCATTAATCTGTTTTGTTTCCATCTCATTTGAATGTATCGCTTCTCTCTTTGGCGCTACTCTTCGCACCAATCTCTGTCCAATCACCGTATTCAAAGTTGAAGCTAACAAAAATGGCTCAATTCCCATATCGAGAAGTCTTGGCAAAATACCAGCTGCTGAATTAGTGTGTAATGTAGAAAAAACCAAATGACCTGTCAACGCTGCCTGTACAGCAAGGTTAGCAGTCTCCGCATCACGGATTTCACCAACCATCACAACATCCGGATCTTGACGTAAAATCGATCGCAAACCTGCAGCAAAAGTTAATCCAGCATCCACATTCACCTGAATTTGGTTAACTCCATCCATTTTATACTCTACCGGATCCTCCAATGTGACAATATTAATCCCATCAGATTTAATACGTCGAATTAAAGCATACAACGTAGTAGACTTACCAGATCCAGTCGGTCCAGAAGTTAAAATCATTCCATTTGGCTTCGCAATTCCTCGCTCCACCATTCTCAACGCATGTCCCGTCATACCCATCTGCACAATATCTAGCGTTGTTCCGCTCTTATCCAAAATACGTATCACTACCTGCTCTCCCCATATAACCGGCGAAATTGCAATACGTAAATCCACCTCTTTGTTATCCACTAGAACTGTAAATTGACCGTCTTGTGGAATACGATGTTCATCAATTTTTAAGTTCGCCAAAATTTTCACCCTCGAAACAAGTGCAGGCTCAATCGTTTTCGGCAGTTCCATCACTTTTCTCAATACACCATCAACTCGACAACGTACAATCAAAGACTTTTCTAATGGTTCTATATGAATATCAGAAGCCTTTGATCTAGTTGCAAAAGTCAAAATCGTTGACAGAGCTTTCGAAATCGGTGAATCCTGTGTTATGATCTTCACATCCGCGCTATGAGAAGTTTCGCTTTCTTCTGAAGTCTTCACTGCGCGTTCTACAGCCGTAAAATCGCCTCTATACTGTGCAATTGCAGATTTCAGCCCCTCTTCAGAAGCCATCATTATTCGAATTGGTTTTTGTGTCAGCTGTGAAAGATAGTCCGTCTGCTGCACATTTGATACATCCAGCATCGCCACATATAACTGTCCATTTTTTTCTCCTAGTGGCACAACCATCGTACGCGACACAACATCATACGGCAACAAAGATAATATCTCTGGATCAAACATTACATTCTTCAAACTCACATAAGGCACATTCATCACCACAGCAGTCGCATGAGAAATTGTCTCTGCATCAGTTATTTTTTTAGCAGTCAATGTCGCAAGCAATGGCTGTTTAGTCTTCGCCACCTCATCCATCACTTCTTGGACTTTTTCTCGAGAAACTAGCCCCTCTGAAATCAGAAGAGCTACAACTTTTTCCTGCGCCTCATGTGTTAATAACGTCATACTTATTCCGTTTGATTCGTGGCATTCGATGAATTATTACTTTGATTATCAGTATCTGTTTGTGTTTGCGTATTTGTCTGATTATTAGTGTTATTTTGATCTTCAGCCTTTTTTTGATCTTCAGCTTTCTTCTGTTCATCTGCTTTCTTCTGATCCTCAATAGTTTCCTTCGGTGTCGCTTTTCCACAAGCCACCAATTCAGCACGATCCAAAATCCCATTTTGATCAACATCTTCACATTGACCAACGTACACCTCAACAGTCGGATTTATCGCATCCAAATTAAAAGTTTCGGGATCAGGCTCCACAATTTCAGTAGAAATCGGAGTAATTGTCTTATGTTTCATACTCAATTCATCTGGGTTCCCCAATAATGCATTTGAAGCAAAAAACGCAGCCACCATCCCAATTGAGGCGATAATGATAATTGTGAAAATATCTGATTGTTTCATTTCCTATTCCTCCTTACCACTATTTTTTTGTCTGAGTCGCATCAGAAGTCTTTCCCTTATTTTTTGACTTACTCTTATCATCCTTAGCTTTCACTACCTCCATTTTTTCTTGTACCGTTGATTCCGCACTATAATATGCAACCCCTTGCGCCAAAAGCTCCAATTTAGTACTTCCATCATCCAAATTACTTCCCCATTTAATTTGTGCAGAAGAGATACTAAATGCACGAATTGATCTTTCAATATTTGAAATAATCGACATCGTTTCTGACTCGTTTCGCTTCACAGTTAAAGCAACCGGAATTGTTGAAACCCCTATAACTTTACTTTGCTTATAATTTGTACCAGGTGACAACTGCTCCGGCTCAAAACCAGATAGCAAAAATATTTGGTTCAAAGAAGCTAGTAATGCTTCATCATTCTTCTGTGCCGGCAAAGCGTCAGGAATCACCCGTAGTGCTGAACACATTTTAATCATTTTCAGATCATATGAACGTTCATCATCATTTGTTGCCTTCGAATACGCAGCAGTAAAATCAATTCGCTTATTATTTTCGTCAAAACACTTCTTCTGACTCTCTCTTGCCACTGATTCAAGGTTAGTATTATTAGCCATATTAACCATAACTTTATAACGTAAGGTCCCAGGAATACTTGACACATCAATCTTTTGAGGATCGCATTTTTCTAAGTCTTTATCGGAAAACTTTCCATCTTTATTTGAACTCTTACATATACCCACATTTTTTATAGCTAAATTATAATTATCAATTGATTCATTACGTTTACCAATTACTTTTGCATTAAAACGCATATATTTAATCAAATAAATCGACACAACAACACTTACCCCCAGTATCAAGGATGCCCCCAAAACAGCTAGCATCATCTGCTGTTGCAACTTACTAATCCGGAAACGCTTTAAAACTGATTTTGCCATTATTTCTTTCCCTCATTTTCCTTTTTAGTGTTATCTGTCGTATTCGATTTTTGGTTAATACATTCCGCATCGTCAGCACGACAGTCTTTTGCAGGCGCCGCAAACATCCCTTTAATCTGCTGATAAGAATCAGTTACATTTTGCCCAGTTGGACCAATCGTCATCACGTGTTTTGTGTTATAAGCAAAAATCACTGGGTCAATTGCAAGTACGGCTGAAAAACGTAGCACTAAATTATTATTCGCATCTCGTCCATTCGAAGAATCAGTAATCTGAGTCCCCTCTGGCACCATCTTACAGTTATTCTGCGCATTCCACTTAATTACGTCCTTATCTCCGTCCTTCACTTGTTGACCATTATATTTTATACATTCACTCTCGAAATGTGGAATGCCAGAAATCTTTCCCTTCATGTCCATCGCCGGCTTATAAACATAGTTTTTTACATTCTTGATCGTCACTGTTTCAGTCTCAGTATCGTTTTCTGTCGTTGTCTTTGTTTCCGAACTTGACTTCAAATCATCAGCAATTCCATCTTCTGAAGTTTTTACTTCTGTTCCTTTACTCCAACTCTCAAATTGTGGAGTACGCCATATTTTCTCATCAGGAATAACTGTTTCGACTTTTGTTACTGTCTTCTTAGTTGGTTCGTTCTTTCCATCTTGCTTATTTTCCTGATCATTCACCTGTCCAATTTTCCCTTTATTCAAATCTGTATTCTCAACTGAAGAATCGGTTTTTTTATCATTAATCGTTTTCGAACCATCATCATCTTTAGTAGCGACATGATCATTTCTATCTGGATCACAATCAGTTGCACCTCTTTTCCAAATCACATATACATTGCCATTTTCTGATAACAAGTTTCCCTTCTCATCCGTCTCTTTAATACAACGAGTCGGAATATAATCACCCTTAGCCGTTACAAAGCGTCCAAAATCATATCTCATCAAATTAACTGATTTTTTAAAGGATTCCAAAACACGATAATCAATTTTTGGATCCTCTCCTGCATTCGCTTGCGCATCAAAATTTAACGTTGAAGTTTCAAGATTCACATTTAGCTCAGACATCGTAATCGTATCAGCGCCAGTTGGAAACAAATTTTTTAGAATCGGAAATACTCTTGATAGAACAGGACGATTTTTATTTATCTCGGACAATTTCTTTAACTGATCCTGAATCGTCAAAAAATCTGGTAGCTCTTTATAAGTTGTCACTTTATTGCTCAAACGTTCAATATGATTTTCCTGTCCAGAAATCATCAAATCTTGAGTCCCCTTTATCACGCTAAATAGTACAACTGTTGAAATTGAAACCACAGAAACAATCATGCAGACAAAAAAGACCAAGTTACGCATCTTCTGCATTCTTATCATCTCAAGTTTAATATCAGGTACAAGATTCACTTCATACTTTCCAGTTTGCCCAGTCATCATGGTTTCTTCTTTATTCTTACCCTTGAATAAATCCATAATCATCTTTGGAATATCAGAAAAAGTCATTGTTTTAAAACTATATTTTTTCATCAATCATTACTCCTTTCTGCTAGACCAATCGCCACACTAAATTCAGATGCCACTGGCAGTAATAATTGTTGTTGTTCTGGTGTTACTTTCACGTACTGCCATGGATTACCCTGCGTAGTTGCTACACCTGTTTTCATCTCGATATATTCTGCCATAAATGGAATAATTCCTGAAAAACCTGAAAGTACAATTCCTCCAACTTGTGCCCCCACATAACGGTTCTGGAAAAAACGCACCGACTTCGTCATTTCAAATGCAAAGCTCTCTAATGTCGAGCCTAAGGCTTCATAAACCTTCCCCTCCAGTTTATCTTGTGCCAGACCAAACTTCAAAATAAATTGCCTTGCCTGATCTCCACGTACCTTCAATGAACTTTCCACTGTACGAACAAAACTTGTCAATCCTCCAGGAATTGAACGCACCAAGCGCGGTGCTCCTTGATACATCACCACTAAATCGGTCGATGTTTCACCAAGATCAATAATCATACGCGCATCCTGCACTCCGACCGGAGCCAAAGCTCTTACCATTGAAATAGGCTCCGGTTCTTGTGCAATCACGTTCAAACCCAACTGCTCAATACCTTCCATAACTGATTCAGCATAAGCACTATCCGTCGAAGATAGCAGAATTTCAGCTTTCTTTGGATCGTTTGGACAAATTCCCAAAACCGCAAAGTCAATTTTTGCCTCATCTACCGACATCGGTACGTATTGGTCAGCCTCATACTTCACTGTTTGTGTAAGTTCACGTTGTGGTGCGTTCGGTACCTCAATAATAGCCGTATAAGTTTTCCTTGCAGGCAATCCCAATGCAATATTTTTTGTTCTAATACCCGCCTGTTCACGTGCACCCAAAATAATTTCGCCAAGTTTTCGCTTACCCGTCTCTGAATCATCTTTAGTAATTTTTGGGTCAACAGGTACATAAGCAAATTTTTCTAACACCCAACCCTTATCAACATTTCCAGAAAGCTGGATCATTCTGATCGAATTTGTTCCAATATCCAACGCGAAGAAATCGCCCACTCCATGCAATAGACTCATATTGTCTACAATTATAGCACAAGCGTCATAAAATCTGTAAAGCTTCTTTTACTTTTCTAAATTCTATTTTCTCTACATTAGAAAATTTTTTATACTCCCCCTCCGCCTGAATCTCTATTGTACAAGAATCTTCTTTTTTAAAGAAAAATTCACAACCTTCAACTTTTTCGCCAGGTACTTTAAATAAAATACTTCTTATCATAAACCAGCTGATACTAAAAATATTTTGCATTCTCCCTGTTTTTACCAAAAAATATCTATTCCTATAATATTCCCCACCTCTCATTATCTTCGCCATTGACACGCCATTCAAAATAATCATATCTGAATAATTTTTCTTTACTCCACCCTGCTTTAAATCTTTATTATTCTTAAAACTTCCTATTATTCTATATGTAAAATCCGGTATAAAACGAATCTTATGATTTATAAGAAACCATTTGAATAATTCAAACAATGAAAAAAACAAATTATTTTTCTTCTTCCTCAATCTTTCCCGTATTCGTGTTTCATCAAAAATTTCTGTCGACTTTGCTAACATTCCAACCGTAAAATAGCACAATGCATAACGAAAATGTTCACCATCCAATAATGCCTCGAGTAAAAATACTTTCCCACCCCTAGCAGTTCTCACCGTCCTTGCAATATCATTAAAATTTCCGTATGGCACAGTATAATATTTTACCTGTTTACAAGATAGAAGAACCGCATTCAGTCCAATCGTCGCCGTGCCATCACCACCAATTGTAATCATAATATCATCATCAGATAATATCTTCGCCAACCCCCTAGCATTCTTATCCACATTAGTTGGCTGAATTTCGTATTTTAATACAGTTACTTTTTTTGCTCCGTCCTGCTCAAAAATAAATTGATTTAATGGCTCCAAAATTTCTTTCTTTGCGCGTCTTGCCTGTGTTGATCTCGGATTTATCACCAAAATAATCCTCACGCGTCTTTTCTTTGACTCTTCCTGAATTTTTTGAAAAATATAATTTAAATCATCAAAAAACCGGTTATGTTTCAATTCTCTCAAAAAAGAATCGTTACGCAACTGGTTTTTCATATTTTAAGATTGACCATTAAAAATGCCACCAGGCAACAAGAAATTTATAATCCCCCAAAACATTGCATAAACAATTAAACCAATCACGATATGCATTATTCTAGTCTTCACTTTAACAATCACCGCAGGTTCACTCTTAGAAGTCATATATTGATATCCGCACCATAGAAATCCCGCAGTCGCAGCTATACCTATTCCCATTGTAAGAACATTTAAGATAATTCCGAGTAGCGAAAAAATTGCATATTTCGGGTCTCCATCGCTACAATTTATTACTGCAGTAGATTGACCAGCACACTCAGCATAAACAGCACTCGAAAAACAAGTCATCGCGCACATCAACGTTACAATCGATAAACTCATCCCAAAAACAAAGGTTAGCCGACTCAAGATTCTCTTTTTCATAGTCTAATTATACTCCGTTCTTCCTAGGCTTGCCACTATATTTAATAACTAATGAAGATATTCGTGCAATTTCTTAGTATCTTTATGCTTTCTTAATTTTGACAATGCTTTAGCTTCAATTTGACGAATACGTTCTCTAGTTACTGCGAATTCTGCCCCAACTTCTTCAAGTGTATGCGGTCTTCCTCCACCGATACCGAATCGTAATTTAATTACTTTTTGCTCACGTTCCGACAAGGAACCCAAAATTTCCGCAATTTGTTCCTTCAGCATCTGTGCTGCTGCGGCATCTTCCGGAGAAGTTCGACCCTCGTCTTCAATAAAATCCCCCAAAACAGAATCCTCATCCTCTCCGTCATGCCCCACTGCTGCATCCAAAGAGGCAATATCCTGCTTAATCTTCATTACATAATCAACTTTATCGGGTTCCATCCCCATTTCTTTTGCAACTTCCTCTGTAGTTGGCTCACGGTTTAATTCATTCGTCAATTTACGAGTAGCTCGAAGTACCTTATTTATCGTTTCAACCATGTGTACAGGAATACGAATCGTTCTCGCTTGATCAGCAATTGCACGTGTAATCGCTTGTCGAATCCACCAAGTTGCATAAGTTGAAAATTTAAAACCTTTATCAGGATCAAATTTCTCAACCGCTCTAAGTAAACCAGTATTACCCTCTTGAATCAAATCCAAAAAATCAAGTCCTCTTCCAGAATAACGTTTAGCAATCGAAACCACGAGACGCATATTTGCCTCAACCATCTTATCTTTTGCTTTTTTATCTCCCTTCACGATTCGATAAGCTAAGTCAGTTTCTTCTTCATTAGTTAAAAGTGGTATCTTTCCAATCTCTCTCAAGTATAATCGAACCGAATCATCAGCGAACTGATCAACATTCTCCGCCGTGATCTCAAGATCCTCATCAGACAGTTCGTCATCTTCCGACAATTCATCTAAGCCAGGCTCCTGCGGACCCAGATCAACATCATGAGCAACGAACAACTCTTCGTCGTCATTATTCCCTTTACTACTCTCGTTCACAATACTCTTTTCCATTGCATCAATCTATAACATAAAACGTCAATTAAAACAAGCCTCAAAAACCTCAATCAGTTTTACCAAAATAACTTTAAGTAAATTACTATATCAAACTACGACCTCTAATTAAATTACGAAATAGCCTTCTTGCCTTATTTACTGTATTGTTTTTCACATTATTCAAGAAATTATTTCTAAGAAGCATCTTATCTTCATTAAATGTTTCACTGTAATAACTAGTAAAACTATCCATCATGTTGTGCAATAAGTTAACCTGCAATTTAAGTTTATCTCTTTCTCGTTCGCTTACGTCAAAGTGTACACTTTTTTCAAGTTGTTCTTTAACATCACTAAACTCTCTATCAAGTTCACTATAAATATATGAGGCTTCGAAAAATCTGTCTCTGCCTTTCATCTCTCTTGCACTCCCTTTAAATAGACTTTCTAATTTAAGTCCATCTATCGCCTGTCTCAATTCTTCGTTCTCTTCTGTTCGCTTTTCTAAAGTCTGTGCATCCAAATCTTTGCTAGCTACATCGTAAACATTTTTACCCTTCATAAAGTTTAACCAACGTGTAGCATTTTCTTTTACGAAAACCCCACGTATATAATCATTAGCCAATAAGGAAGTTTTCTTCGACAAACTTAAAACATTTTTATTAT
>ERZ773065.1681-NODE-1681-length-11013-cov-3.483300_pt1 | contig 11013 bp, 8 predicted proteins | sample MGYA00580623_ERZ773065 | MGnify/ENA primary metagenome ERZ773065 (study PRJEB29015, sample SAMEA2738017) | human oral metagenome | biome: human oral; feature: human-associated habitat; material: dental | place: China | collected 2047 ...
GGCCCCGCGAGCCTATCTGCCTCGCCTGTGCCCGAGCTTTACTTGTACTCGATGATTCCCCAGTTCAGATGGGGCTTGGCGCCGGTCTTATCGACGTCGGCGTCGACGAGGGCGAAGCGGAGTTCGCCGTCGGCGACCTTCCACAAGCGCGTCGTGAGCGTCGATCCGGGGTGAACCGGCGAGGTGATGCGCGTCTTGAAACGCGTGATGCGCTCGGGCTCGCCTGGCACGAAGGCGTCGATGGCGTGGCGCATGACGACCCCCGCGTAGCTGATGGCGTGGAGAATCGGGCGCGGTTCCCCGTTTGCCGCGGCATACTCCCAGTCGATGTGCTGGGGGTGGTAGTCGCCAGAGAGGCGGTAGATGAGCGCCTGGTTCTCGGGGATCGTCTCGGTTGTCTCAACGTCGGCGGGCCGATCGGGCATGTCGACGATGTCCTTCGGCGGCTTGGGGCCGCCCCAGCCGCCGTCGTAGATGAGGCAGTCCCAAGATTCGTTGGTGAACAGCAGATTTCCCTCGGAATCGTAGGTGTCGCCAATGTGTTGGGCGAGCAGCCCCCTTCCCTCGCCGCGATCGTAGAGGCCTTCAAGCTTGACCTTCGTCTCCAGGCGGTCTGACATCTTCACGATGGGCCGATGGAAGCGAATGTCGAAGCCCCAGTGCAGCGAGCCCGCGTAGTTGTACCCGTAGTCGATGGTCCGGGTCACCTCGGAATCGACGATGAGCATCGCGCCGAACATCGGAAGAACCTTGAGCTTCGGATCGCGCTCGTCGTGCTCGTTGAGGTACTCCAGGCCGTTCTTGCCGTCTATTCCCGCGCCGCAGCCGAGCGCGAACAACTCGAGGTCGCGGAAGGCGTAGTCGCGGACGAACGGGCCGAATGTCTGGCCGACCATGTCAGTGTTGATAGCCATGGGATTGCCTTTCTATATTGTTGACTTCTCTGTTTTGAGTTGGTTTTTCAGGACTTTTCCGTACTCTCCGCGCGGCAGCCCGTCGCGGAACTCGATGACGGAGGGGATTTTGAAGAACGACAGACGCAACGAGAGGAAGTCCTGCACGTCCTCGGCGGTCAGCCGACGCTCCGGCTTGGGGACGACGACCGCTTTGACCGCCTCGTCCCTGATGGAATCGGAGATGCCCAGCACGGCGACGTCGGCGACGTCGGGATGCTCGAGAATGGCGACCTCCACCTCGCAGGCCGAAATGTTCTCGCCCGCACGCTTGACGATGTCGCCCATGCGGTCGACGAAGTAGAGCCAACCCTCGGCGTCGGCGTACCCGCAGTCACCCGTGCGAAACCAGCCGTCTGCCGTGAATGCGGCCCGCGTGGCCTCCTCGTCCCGCCAGTATCCGGCCATGAGGGAGACGCCGGCCTGCCCGCGCACCTGTATCTCCCCACACTCGCCGGGCGGCAGCGCGGAACCGTTTTCCCCCGCGATCCTGACGTCGTAGCCCGGACCGGCCAAACCGATGGACGGCCACTTGGACCGCCCGTCGGGAAGGTCGGTGACGACGCCGACGAGGGTCTCGGAGGAGCCGTAGTTGTTGAGCAGCCGCACCCCGTAGCGTTCCTCGAATGCCTCCTTGGTCCCTTTGGGAAGGGGAAGGAAATAGTGGACAGCCCTCACGCTGTGGTCGCGTTCGCCCGAAGCGACTGGCTGGGCCATGAGCGTTTTGACGATCATGGCCATCGCCTGAATCACGGTCGCCCTGTGCCTGCGCACCTGCGACCACATCCTGCTGGCCGAGTATCGGCGCACGAGAACGAGGGCGGCCCCGGCGTAAACGGCGGGCATGAGGGCCGAGAGCTGGAGGTTGACGTGCGTGACGGACATCGTCGTCAGATACCTGTCGGCTTCGCTGAGCGAAAGCTCCCAAGCGACGTACTTCCCCGAGAACACCGCGTTGGCATGCGTGAACATCACTCCCTTTGGGCGCGACGTCGTGCCCGAGGTGTACATGATCTCCAACAGGTCGCCCGGCCTGACCTCGGGCCTCGGAGGGGGCGTCCCCGCCCGATCGGCTTTCATCGCCTCGTAGCTTCCGTCGTCGAGGCAGACGACGGCGACGCCCTCCAGGCGCCCGGAGTCCTCCGGAAACTCGCTGACGAGCACGCGGATGCCGCACTTCTCGACGACGAGGGCGCATTCGGCCGCCGTGCTTGCAGGGCCAATCGGCACGACGACGGCGCCGATCGCCGCCAACGCAAGGAAGCACTCGACGAACTCGGGCCGATTGCACATGTGCAGGCCGACCCGGTCGCCCGCCTCGACGCCGAGAGAGGCGAACATTGAGGCGGCAGCCTTCATTTCACGGTCCATGCGAGCGTACGTGTATCGCTCAACCTTGGACGTGTCCGGGTCCTCGTGGACGAGGAACTCCCGGTCGGCCCAAAGCGCCGCCCTCTCCTCCCAGAGGTCGCGCACACTGGGGTATTCTCGCGTATTCATCTCACCCTAGCGGGCTGGGCGGGCGCCGAAGCGTCCGCCCTCGCCTCAGTCTCCAAACCTGACGGCGCCCGATTCCTCGAACCGCGCCAGGTCCTCCGGCGTGAACCCCGCCCGGGTCAGCACGTCGCGGGTGTCATAGCCGAGAGGCGGCATCGGACGCCAAAAGCCTCCGGGGTTGTTGGCGAACTTCGGGAACGTGTTGAGCCCCTTGACAGGCGCGCCCTCGGCGTTCTCCCACTCGATGAAGCACTCGCGCCGGGCCACATGGTCCTCGGCCACGATGTCCTCGAATTCGTTGACCGCTTGGGCGGCGATTCGATGCTCCACGAAGTCCTTTTGGACGTCGGCCTTGAGCTGGCCCGCAAGGTACTCTTCGAGCTTGCGCTGGATGAGGTCCGCCTTGGGCCCGTCCAGCCACAGCGCGGACGTGTCCTCCGGGTACTCGGGAGTCCCCCACAGATCGCCCAGACCGATGGTCTCCAAAAGGTACTTGTTCTGGGCGACGCCGTAGACGCACAGGCCGATGTACCCGTCTTTGCAGGCATACTCGCCGATCGCGCACAGGTTCTGATGGCGCGCGCCCGGACGGGGGTAGGTTATGCCGGCGTTGAGGTAATCCATCATGTAGTACGTGCCGACGCGCAGGAGCGTCTCGTACATCGCCAGATCGATGCTCTCCCCCTTGCCCGTCGCCTTGGCCTTGTGCAGGGCGGCCAGCGCCGAAGAGACGATCATGAGCGAGTTGAAATAGTCGCCCGAATAGGGGGCGATGTTCATCGGCTGCTCGGGAGTGCCGTTTTGCGCGATGATTCCGGCGTATGCGGCGACCGTGAGATCGTAGGCGGCGGCGTTGACCACGGCCGGATCGCCCCACTGGCCGAACCCCGAAACGTGGACGATGACGAGGGAGGGATTGGCCTCCCACAGCATCTCGTCGGTGATCCCCTTGCGGGCGAACGCCGGGCCCTTGGAGGATTCGATGAAGATATCGGCCTCCTTGACCAAACGGCAAAGGATCTCCTTGCCTTCGTCGGTAAAGGGATTCATGGAGATCGAGCGCTGGTTGCGCCTCTCCATCTCCTTCGTCCACGTGGTGTCCCGCATCGAGTCGCCCGTCCACATGTTTTCGATCCACGTGACGTCGGCGCCCCACTCGGACATGATCTCGGCCGCGGTGGGAGCGGCGATCTCGACCGCCGAATAGAGGACTCTGACGTCGTCCAGCGGGCCGAACGACGGCTTTGTCGTTTCCATGTCTAACCTTTCTGTTTATTGTGCTCAGCCTGTTTGCTTTTGCCTGGGCCTGCCTGTCCCGGCTCCGCTCAGCGGTAGTTCTTCAGCGCAGCGCGGCCTGCCGTGAGGATCATCATCTCGTCGGTTCCTCCGGAGACCCTGTCCACGCGCAAATCTCTGAAGAAGCGCTGGACTCGGTGATCGCCGGTGATTCCGACGCCGGCAAGGATCTGGAGGGCGTCGTCGACCACCTCGAAAGCCGCGTGCGAACAGTAGTATTTGGCCATCGAGCAGTCGCCGCGGCCGAGCTTGCCGACGTCGTGCTTCCAAGCGATCTCGAAAAGCATGTTGCGCATATTCGTCAGGCGCACCTGCATGTCGGCGAACTTCAACTGGATGAGCTGGCGGCGCGCGATCGCCTGGCCGCCCTGGACGCGCTGATTGGCGTACTTGGCGGCGTCTTCGAAGGCGCAGTAGGCCTGGCCGTAGTTCGTCAGGGCCACGAGGAAGCGCTCGAGGTCGAAATCCGCGACGCCGCGCATGAAGCCGTTGCCTTCAGTGCCGAAGAGGTCCGACTCTTCGAGTTCGACGTCGTCGAAGTAGACCTCGGCGCATGAATCCATTCGGAGCCCGAGCTTGTGCAGGGGTTCCTTTGCAATGCCCGGCTTGCTCATGTCGACGAGCCATTCGGTGTAGACGTCCATGTCGTCGGCATTGCGGGCCATTACCACCAGGTAGGGAACGCGCATACCGGACGTCTGGAACGTCTTGTGCCCGTTGAGATAGACCTTGCCGTCGCGCCGCGTGTACGTCGTGCGCATGTCGTTCCAGGACGATCCCGCGCTAGGCTCGGTCATCGCGTAGTTGAGCACCTGCTCGCCCGTGCCGAGATAGGAGAAGATTTTCTCCCGCTGCTCGTCGGTGCCCTCGCGTACGACCGTTTCGAGGCCGGGCAGCTGGTAAAGGATGTACGTGGGGCCGCCGAGGCGGCCGAGCACCTCGTACACGGCGGCCAGCGTGACCCAGTCGAGGCCGAGCCCGTCGTACTCCTCGGGAAGGAGGATGCGGTCGAATCCTACGTCGCACAGCGCCTTCACCCATTCGAGGGGATAGGTCGACGTTTCGTCGCACTCATGGAAGTACTTTTCCCATGAGCGTGAATTCATGACGTCGGCGAAGCCGTCGACGATCAGCTGCTGTTCCTCGGTGAATGAGAAATCCATTTCTACTCCTCAGTTGTGGTCTCGATTGTCTGTTGAGTTGACGCCGCGGTCTTCCCGACGCGCGAGCGGAAGAAGTCCGACGCATGCGCGAGGGCGTCCCTCGCGGCGTCGAGCATTCTGGAATGGTGCAGGAAGCCGTGGATGACGCCGGGAAACTCCTCCGTCTCCACGTCTCCCCCGGCGCTCGCGAGCATCGCCGCGAGCGTGCGCGAATCGTCCCTCAGGGGATCGAGCCCGGCCGCGGCGATATAGCACGGCGGCATCGTCTCCGTCAAATCGTTCGCCAGGAGGTCGACGTAGGGGTTGCGCTCGTCTGCGGCGTCGGCCAGATAGAGGCCCTTGTACCAGGCGAAATCCTCTTCCGTCAGACCGTCCCATTCGCCTCCGAACAGCCGCATCGACATCGAGTCGCGCAGCCCGAAGGCTCCGTAGAACAACAGGAGCGCGGCGACGCCTTCGGCCGCCTTTTCCTCGCCGCGCAGGTGCAGGAACGCTCCGAGGGCAAGGCTGGCGCCCCCGGAGTCGCCCGCCAAGGCGAGTTTCCGGGGATCGAGCCCCCATTTGTCAGAGTCGGCCTTCAACGCCAGGACGACGTCGACGCATTCTTCGAGCGCCCGCGGAAAGCGCGCCTCCGGCGAGAGCGTGTAATCGACGGCGACGACGGCCGCCCCCGTCTTTTCAGCGAGGGTCCGGGTTATTCGATCGTGGGTGTCGAGGTCTCCCAGCACCCATCCTCCCCCGTGGATGAAGACGATCCCGGGAAGGACGGCGGCGCCGTCGGGGCGATGCATCCGCACGCGCACCCTCCCGTGCCGGGTGGTTACGTCCTCCTCGATCGTCGAGGCCGGCACGGGGCCGCCGTCGTTCCAGAAAACCCGTTCCTTGCGATACCCCTCGCGCACCTGCTCGAAGGTTTGACCGCTGGAATAGACGCCCGCAGCGAGCTCGTTCTGCTTGGCGACGACGGCGCCCATCTGCTCGCTCCACATCGCGGGAACCTTGAGTTTATTCGGCATGCGAGCTCCAAGCCGAGCCTTTGCCCGAGCCCTTCTTCGAATCGAAAGCCGACTTCGCCGCGACCGCCGGCTCTGCGGCTTCCTCGTAAGACGGAACCGGCGTCGGCTCCGACGGCGCCAAATCGACTTCCTCCGGAGCCGTCGGCAAATCGGGCCGCTCCGCCTTCCCCGTGCGCCTGACGTACCACAGGAGTATGAGGGCGAAGACGCCCGCCGCCACGGCGAAGCCCGCGAGAATCAGGAAGATCTCGGCGTAGGCGTCCTTAGGCTGATCGTCGATCATCTTTCCGAACCACGTCGAAGAGAAGGTGTCCGGGAGGAAGCCAATGACCGAGAGAATGCCGGCCGCCGTGCCGAAGATCGGGATGGGAACCTTCCCCTCGGTCAACTGGGAGGAGACGATTCCGAAGACGCCGTTGGCGATGAATCCAAGCAAAATGGCGAACATCGCGACAAGTATGATCATGACCGGCTCGGCCGGAAGAATCGCGAGCACGAGCATGCCGCCGGCGCACACGAGCGATCCGCCGAAGATGACCTTCGAGGGCGAGCCTACGGCTTTCGCAAGCAAGCCGAAAACGGGTCCGGAGGCGAGGGTGATGCCGTAGGTGCGGAGGATCGAAACGACGTCCGTGAGGATGCGAGGGGCGAGGAGCGCGGTGAGGTACGGGGTCGTGTAGTTGAGGCCCGTGTAGAAGAAGTACACGCAGAACAGGCAGGCGGCCGACATCCAGACGACGGGGTTCCTCAACGCCTCGCGAATTAGGCGCACGTCGAAGGACTTCTTCGTCGGATCGATCTCGCCCTCGAACTTCGGAATGTAGAGGAACGAGAGGATTCCGAGAATGAGAATGAGAGTGCCGAGGAAGAAGAGGAGAGCCTGGATCCCGAGTGTGTTCGATCCACCGAACACACTGACGATCAACTTGATGATCCCCATGCTGGAAAGGCCGACGGCAAGCCCCGCAGCGCCGTAGAGCCCGTAGGAGATTCCGATGTTGCGGGAATAGGTGTCCTCTTCCGAGATGAGCCTGACGAGCTTGAACCGGATGCCCCACCAGATGAGAATGGTCGTCACCCCCATGCCGATGAAGACGAATCTGAGAACGGCGAACGAGGGAAGCATGGCGTAAAGGTAGGTCAGCATCGCCGTGCTTGTGAATCCGACCCACGCCAGCGTGCGCACCCTGATCTTGTCCGCGACGATGCCCGACGGGAAGTAGCAGACCGTCGCGGTGATGGCGTAGTAGCCGAGCAACTCGCCCACCCCCGCATTGGATGTGCCGATCGCCTCCTTAAGCGGATCGTAAAAGACGTTCTTCAGATAGGCCGGAGTGTAGAGGATCGACGATCCAATGGAAACGAGCACCAAAAGGAAGCGTCGTTGGGAAATGGAGAGATCGCTGGCACGCCGCAGACCTCTGGTGAGAGAAGGCATGAATGTCCCTTTCGACATCGAAGGAGAGCTTCCTCGCGAGCGCGCAGGGCACGCCAAAAACCCACAAAAACAAGCAAGAATCCCAAAATCGGAAAATTGGGAAAGAAACGTTGCTTGTGCTCGACTGGAAGGCAATGTGAGACGATTTGGACGGAGAGCGTCCATAAATTGGCTTTTGTTTTATGGTCTTCCGCCTTTTGGGGCGGTGAACGGCAGAAATGGACTCAATTCTTCTCTGAGTGTCCAGATCGGCCAGCGCGTCACGCCAGACCATAGGGAAAAAGTAACAGTATTCGAACAGATTCTTCTCGTCCAAAGGTCCCATGGATGCACCCGGCCACTCCAAGGGACGAGGGCGCCGCTGCGGCGCTCAACACTCCGGCGGAACGGGGCGACGCATCGCAAGAGCCGTTCGGACGCGCAGGGCGAAAGCCGGGAAGGCGGCGTAAAGGCCGCCGAAGATTGCGCCTGCCCCATCGGCGGCCTTTACGCAGTTTCTACGTCACGTTCACGTTCTACGTCACGTTCGCGGCGGGAGGCCTCTCGTGCGCTTCAGGCGCCGTCGGGCTTCCTGGGCAAGTCGGCACCTCAGCCTTTGGCGCCTTTATCCTGGGCCTCGCCCTGCGCGGCCGGATCCCCCTCCGAAAGGCCGTCAACGTCGTTCACGGCGCCGGCGTCGTCGGAGGCTTCCGCCGCAGCACCGGAAGGGTCCTCTCCTCTATCTTCTGTTTCAGCCGCATTCGCCGCCCCCTCGGCCGCGCCGGCAAGGCGTTCGGCGTCGGAGACGATTTCGAACTCAGGCGGGCGGGCGAGAAGCCAAACGACGAACGAAAAGGCGAAGGCGAGCATTCCCACGCCGGTCCACAGGTCGAGGTTCGTCCCGGCTGCCTTGGCCATGTCCTCGTCGTCGGCGAAGAACACCCCGTAGAGGGCCAGCATCGTGCCAAACGTGAAAAACATCGCGGCGACCCAGGCGCGCAGATCCAAAAGAGCCATGCGCCAAAAACGAGGACAGCGTTTCTTGCTCATCGTTTCCCTCCGTCATCCCACGAAAATGTTGAGTAGAACCAGAGCTGCCATGACGGCGGCGCCCAGCGGCCAAGGATTCTCCCACCAGGCAAGTCCGCGCCCCTCTTCCAGGCGCTCGCGCTCGGCCTTGACCGCAACCTTGTGCAGGTCTGGCGCGGGAAGGCTTCTCTTGATCGGCATCTTCGTGCGGCCCCACACGAGCCCGTCCAATTCCTCGACCGGCTTGGGCGAAGTTCTAAGGGTGACGAGGACGGACACGACGACGTCGAACACGAAGGCCATCCCCGATCCGGTGAAGGAGGCCGCCTGCTGGGAGTTGAACTCCAGGAAGCCGTTTTGGTAGCCGATCTGCACGGCTGCTGCGCCCGCGGCTCCGGCGACGAGGCCCCACAGCCCGGCCGGCCCGCTCATGCGTTTCCAGAACATGCCCAAGACGAAGGTGGCGAAGAGGGGGGCGCTGAAGATCGATTGCAGGAGCTGGATGTAATCCTGGATGTTGTTGAACTCCGCCGCGATGAAGGCGGCTCCGATGGCGATGAGGACGCCGGCCACCGTGAGTTTGCGGCCCACGCGGAGATAGTAGGTGTCTTTGCGGCCCGGGCGGATGTAGGTTTGCCACAGGTCGTAGGTCACAACCGTGTTGAAAGACGAGACGTTTGCGGCCATTCCGGCCATGAAGGCCGCGATGAGCGCCGCGAGTGCGAGTCCCACGAGCCCCGTGGGCATGACCTTCCCGATGAGGGCGGGCAGCGCCTCGTTGTGGGAAAGCTTGCCGTTGGAAAGCTCGGGGATGAGAACCGCGGCGATGAGGCCCGGCATGATGATGATCGCGGGAAGGAGCATCTTCGGGATCGCGGCGATGATCGGCGTGCGCTGGGCGGCCGACATGTCTTTCGCCGAAAGGGCCCGCTGAACCTCCGTGAAGTTGGTGGTCCAGTATCCGAAGGAGTTGACGAAGCCCATTCCGAGCAGCAGCGCGATCCAGTTTCCATAGGGGTTGGTCGTGTTGGCGAGCCCCGTCCCTCCCCACACGGACAGCCCGTTTTCCCCGAGGAGCTCGTGGGTGCGGATCGTCTCGAGAAGGCCGTCGATGCCGCCGACCCTGATGAGCCCGCCCACGGTGAGCGGGATGAGGAAGGCGACGATGACGAAGAACTGCAGCACCTCGTTGTACATCGTGGCGGTCAGCCCGCCCATCGTCGTGTAGAGGAGCACGACGCCGGCCGCGGCGATGATCGAGGCCCACAGGGGCCAGCCGATGAGGACGTTGATGAGGAGCGCGAGGGCGAAGAGGTTGATGCCGGCCACGAGGATCGTCGCTATGGCGAAAACCGCCGACTGGTAGACGTGGGTGGGCCGGTCGAAGCGGAGCCGGAGGTACTCGGGGACGGATCGGACCTTCGAACCGTAGTAGAAGGGCATCATGATCAGCCCGAGGAAGACCATCGCCGGAACCGCGCCGATCCAGTAATAGTGAACCGTCGCCAAGCCGTACTGCGATCCGTTGGCCGCCATGCCGATGAGCTCTGTTGCTCCGATGTTGGCCGAAAGGAAGGCGAGCGCGCAGATCCACGCGGGCAGCGAGCGCCCTGAGAGGAAGTAGTCCTCACTCGTGAGGACCTTGCGTTTCGTCACGACGCCGATGGCGATGACGAAGAACAGATAGACGACCACGAACGAGTAGTCAAAAGCCGTCGCATCGAGCCGTAGGTCCATTCATCGATCTCCTTCTAGCGTGCCGCCGTGGAACGCATAGAGAAAAGGTTAGCAGCGAAAAGGGCGTCGTCGCCGCAGACCGCGGAGGCAAACGGGGCTCAACGCGCGACCTTGACCGGGCGGCCTTCCCTGCACGAGGTCGCGCAGGCCTCGGCCACGCGAAGGGAGGCGACGGCGTCGTCGATCGTGGACGGGACCTCGGCCTTTCCGGCGACCACGTCGAGGAAGGCCTCGAGCTCTCGCTCGTAGCAGTCGGCGAAGCGGGCGATGAAGTCGACCCACGGCTCACCCGAGGGGTAGGCGACCCCGGGTTCAAGCGATCGCACCGGAAGGCGCTCGTCCATGCCGACGACGTCCGTCCCCTCGGTGCCGTGCACTTCCATGCGCACGTCGTACCCGGCGCCGTTGAAGCGGGAGGAATGCGCGGTGGCGAGCGCGCCGCCGGTCAAGCGCAGCGCGAGGACGGTTTCGCACACGTCGGAGAAGTCGGCGAAATCGGGCAGCCCCAGATCCGTGCCGAAGGCGAAGACCTCTTCGACTTCGCGGCCCGTGACCCACCGAAGGGCGTCGAAGTCGTGGATGAGGCAGTCGGTGAAGATGCCGCCGCTGGCGGCGAGGAACTCGCGGGCTGCAGGGGCTTGGTCGAGAGTGTGCATGTGGACCCTTCGCAGCTCCCCGATCTTCCCCGCTGCGAGCCTTTCGCGGGCTGCGGCATAGGCGGCGTCGAATCTGCGCTGAAAGCCGATGTGGACGGGGACCCCGGCGGACTTGGCCGCAGCGTTGGCCCTCTCCGTCGAAGCGATGTCGAGCGCCACCGGTTTTTCGCAGAAGATCGGGGCGCCCAGGCCGACGGCGGCTTCGATGTGGCGCGCGTGGGCGTCGGTGGGCGTGGCGAGGGCGACGCC
>ERZ773065.1686-NODE-1686-length-11001-cov-5.052257_pt1 | contig 11001 bp, 11 predicted proteins | sample MGYA00580623_ERZ773065 | MGnify/ENA primary metagenome ERZ773065 (study PRJEB29015, sample SAMEA2738017) | human oral metagenome | biome: human oral; feature: human-associated habitat; material: dental | place: China | collected 2047 ...
CCCTGTCCGCCCGCCCGCGCTTCGAGGACTGGACCGCCGTCGATCTCGTCTCCCGACTCGACTACGACTTCTCGGAGGCGGCGCGCGATCGCCTCATGTCCGGCGGCGTGGTCATGCGCACCCTCACGTTCGACTCCCTGGTCTCCGGATTCATCTTGACCCACCCCGAGACCACCGTGGTCAACATCGCCTGCGGCCTGGATACGCGTCTCCATCGCCTCGATAACGGCCGCCTCACCTGGTACGACCTCGACCTCCCCGACGTCATCGATCTGCGCCGGCAGCTGCTGGGGGAGGGCGAGCGCCGGCACCTGATCGCCGCCTCCGCCCTCGACCCGGACTGGCCCGAACAGGTGAGGGCGGCCGGCGATGTCCTGGTGATCATCGAGGGACTGACCATGTACCTGACCCAGGATGAGGTGGCCGCCCTGATGGACCTGATCGCCACGCGCCTCCCGGGGGCGACGGTCCTGATCGAGGTCATGCCGCATTTCTTCCAGAAATACGGGCGAGAGCGCTCGGTGGTGGCCACCGGTGCCCGCTTCACCTATGGATGCTCGGGCGCCGAGGAGTTCTGCAGCACCGTCGCCCCGGACTGGAGGGCTCTCCACGACGTCACCTTCGGTGAGACCATCGCGCGCCTGCGGCCCTGGCTGGCGCCGATGATGCGGCTCTCGATGGTGAACAGGCTGTCCGAGCGCGTACTGGTTCTGCGCGCGCCGCGCCGGTGACGAGCCGCGGCGCGCAGGACGACGGCGCGATGCTCTGGAAGACTGCTCGCATGCGCCGCACCACTATGTTCGCCTATGACTCGCCGCTGGGGTCGATGACGCTGGCCGCCGAGGACGGCGAGGGCCTGCCCGCCGGAGGCGCGATCATCGGAGTGTGGTTCGACGGTCAACGCCGTGACCGGGCCGGGCTGGACGGCGGCGCCGTTATCGCCGAGCCCGGGAGCGATGACGAGCCGGTCGTCTTGAAGCGGACTCGGGCATGGCTCGACCGGTACTTCGCCGGCGAGGAGCCGGCGCAGCTGCCCGCGCTCGCCGCCCGGGGCACCGACTTCCAGCAGCGCGTATGGGCGCAGCTGCGCACTATTCCGTACGGAAGTACCCGTACCTACGGGCAGATCGCCGACGCTGTCGAGGCGCAGACCGGTCACCGCTGCTCGGCCCGCGCTGTTGGGGGCGCCGTGGGGCGCAACCCGATCGGAATCATCGTTCCCTGCCACCGGGTGGTGGGCGCGGACGGGTCGCTGACCGGCTACGCGGCCGGCACCGACCGCAAAACCCGGCTGCTGCGCCTGGAGGGAGTCCGTCTGCCCGATCTCGGTGTCGACCAGGACGGTCTGCCGGGGTTGTGAGCCGGCTGCGGGCAGACTGTCGGCGGCTGCGAGCCGAGGCAGTGCCGCGCCACTTCGCCGAGATCGGTCCAGTTCCGCATCGAGATCGGTTCGAGGAGACCGGCGGGCAGGAGATGCGGTCCGTGGGCGGGTTCTGAAGGGGCTCCGGGGCAAGGTTGCACATGGGAGAGGAGGAGCTTCGCTGGGGCGAGTGCAGTTTTCCTCGTGGTTCTGCGATTCCCGGGCATCAGTCAAGACAAGTTGACATGCTCCCATGTGCGCGGACTCCCTGCGCGCACATGGGAGCACATCACTCGATTGTGACGATACAGAAAGATCATCGGGATTCCAGCGAAAACTTGTCTTCGCTCTGTTGGGTGGCTTCTGTCCCATGTGCGGATCGCCTTCGGGCTTGCCTCAACCTGCCCCCGAGCAGGGCTCCTTCTCGTCCGCGTCCTTATCCCGCGTCCAGGTAGGTATGGGGAGAACGGTTTGCGCGGGTGCGGTCGCGGCTTCGCATTCTCTGCACCTCAAAGCAAGCCCCCTATTGTTCTTGTAATAAAGGGGGGAGTAGATTATCTTTGATGAAGCCTCAGAAGACGCGGGACGTGCTCAGATATCTCAAGAGCATCGGTTGGGTGCGCTTGCGTGGCGGGCAGGGCAGTCACGAGATCTGGGGGCTGCCTGATGGCTCGATCAGAGCCGTGATCCCGGCCGGGCATCGCGAGATCTCGGCCGGGGTGCTGACGCAGCTCAAGCGAGCGGGCGTGGATGTGCCCACGCAGTGGCAGTGAGGAAGGAGAACGTTATGGGCGTGCGAACTTATGAGGTCGTCGTCGAGCGAGAGGGAAGGTGGTGGGTGTTCGAGATTCCCGAGCTGGGCATCGGGGGTCAGGCGCGCAGTCTCGCCGAGGTCGACGACGAGGCGCAGGGTGTGGTGGCCATGTGGCTCGACGCCGATCCCGCCACTATCGCTGTTCACGTCACCGTCAAGGCCGCCGAGCACGCCCTTGCCGAATGGCGGGCCGCCGGGCGTGACGAGGAAGAGGCCAGGAAGGCCCAGGCCTGCGCGGCGGCCCGCCGTCGGGGTGTGGTGCTCGAGCTGCGCAAGCAGCGCTACAGCGCCGCCGACGTCGGGCGCGTGCTGGGCATCAGCAAGCAGCGCGTCTACCAGTTGGAGAAAGCCGAATCCTGAGCCCGGATCATCAAGGACAAGGTAGATCGCCATGTCGCCCCGCACTGCTCAACTCCCGGCGGTGAGCGAATTCCTCACCCGTGAGTTCAGCACATCGGTTGCCGCCGTCGGTGGTCCGGGCGGATCGGACCCGCTGGGCTCGCAGGTTCACTCGTTGGTCTATGTGCCCCGCGATGCCGCTGCCGGACGAGTGCGTGCGCCCCTGGTGGTGTGCTGTCACGGCTTGGGGGAGTCGGGGCTGCGGGTGGCGGGAATCGCGCAGCGGTTCGCGACGGCCGGGGCGGTTGCCGTCGTCCCCTCCTTCCGCGGGGGCGGGTCGCCCACCGCGGGGTCCATGACCGGCATGTCCGTGCTCACCGAGATGACCGACACCGCTCCCGTTCTGGCCCGCCTCGCCTTCCGGGGCACGGCGAATGCCATTGCGACAGAGCCGTAGCGATCTCCTCAAGCGCGGGTCGACCGCATGCGATAGCGATGACCAAGTCGTAGGCGTCGTCGTCGGGAGCCTCTATCCAGTGACCATTGATATCCAGGAAGACGAGTGCAGCGAGCCATCCCAAGCGCTTGTTCCCGTCCACCAGGGGGTGGTTGCGCACCACAGAGTCAAGCAGTGCAGCGGCCTTCTCATTGATCGTCGTATATGCGTCACGACCCCACAGGATGGTTGCCGGTCGGCGCACTGCCGACTCCAGTAAGCCGAGGTCGCGCACCGGCCCGACTCCGAGTTCGGCCGTAAGTGCAAGCAGGTCTTCGAGTGCGAGGTACTCGGTCATCGACCGAGGCGCTCCAGAACATCGGCGTAGCGGTCTCGAACGCGAGCCGAGGCGTCTTTCACGCGCTGTTCATGGCCGCGACGTTCGGCTGTCTCGCGGATCGCCCGAATTGTCGCCTCTTGAAGAGTGATCCCGTCCTCCTGCGCCAGGCGGGCCAGGACACGTTCGTCGTCCTCGGTCAAACGCAGAGTCATCGTCATGCGCCCATGATACCGATGCGGTATCCCCGGACTCAGCGGTGTGCGCGCTGGGCGGCCTCCCGTAGGCTGTTGTGGCCCGTCGGCAGCCTGATGCCGGCGTCATCGGGTGCAGAAAGGTTGCAGAAGGGTGTGGAAGGGAAGGGTGCGCATGTGCGCAGTCGCGCTCAGGGCGCGCGGGACGTCCAGGCCGTGCGGGATGAAGGCAACCGGGACGGTGAGTGCGGCGGGCGAGTTCCTCACGCGTGAGTTCAGTGCGTCGGTCGCCGCCGTCGGTGGTCCGGGCGGATCGGACCCGCTGGGCTCGCAGGTTCACTCGTTGGTCTATGTGCCCCGCGATGCCGCTGCCGGACGAGTGCGTGCGCCCCTGGTGGTGTGCTGTCACGGCTTGGGGGAGTCGGGGCTGCGGGTGGCGGGAATCGCGCAGCGGTTCGCGACGGCCGGGGCGGTCGCCGTCGTCCCCTCCTTCCGCGGGGGCGGGGCACCCACCGCGGGGTCGATGACCGGCATGTCGGTGCTCACCGAGCTCGCCGACCTGGAGGCGGTGCTGGACGCTGCGGGAGCCTGGCCCTTCGTGGACGCCGGTCGGACGGCTCTGTTCGGTCGCAGCCAGGGCGGGCTCGTCGCGGTTCTGGCAGCCGCCCGCAGGCCGACCCGGATGAGCGCCCTCGTCCTGTGGTACCCGGCGCTGCGCCTGCCGCAGACGACGCGCGCCCGCTTCGGCTCGGCATCGTCCGCCTCCGCGGTGCCGCAGACCTTCACGCACCGCGTCGACGGGCGCGATGTCACCCTCGGGCGCCGCTACGCCGTTGACGCGTGGTCCCTGGACATCGATGCCGAGCTGGCACGGCTGGCACGGCTGCGTCTCCCGGTGCTGCTGGTCCACGGCGAGCAGGACGCCGATGTGCCGATCTCGGTGTCCGAGAATGCGGCGCGCCTGCTGCCGGACGCCCGCCTCGTGCGGATTCCCGGTGCCGCCCATGGATTCGGCGACGAGCGATTCGCCGACGCCGTGGCGCGCACCGAGGCCTTCCTGGCCTGGTGCGAGGTGCTGGAGGGCGCCTGATCCGGCTGCCGGACTCTCAGGAATTTCTCGGGATCGCCTGGCACTGTCGCTGCGCGTGAGCGACGACCCGATCAATCCCCTCCTGCTCCAGGCCTTCGCCTGGGATCTGCCCGCCGACTCCTCCCACTGGCGGCTCCTGGCCGACAACGCCGCCCTGCTGGCGGACTGCGGCGTCACCTCCGCGTGGCTCCCGCCCGCCTACAAGGGGCGGGCCGGGGCCGAGGACGTCGGCTACGGCGTCTACGACACCTACGACCTGGGCGAATTCGACCAGAAGGGCTCCGTGGCCACCAAGTACGGCACCAAGGACGAGTATCTCGCCGCCGTCGAGGCCCTCCATGCCGCCGGAATCGCAGTCGTCGCCGATATCGTCCTCAACCATCGCATGGGGGCCGACGCCACCGAGGTCGTGCGCGCCTTCCCCGTCGATCCCGAGGATCGGCGGCGCCCCATCGGGCCGGCCGAGGAGATCACCGCCTGGACCCGCTACACCTTCCCCGGGCGCGCCGGGGCCTACTCGGACTTCACCTGGGACTGGACCTGCTTCCACGGCACCGACTGGGACGAGGCGCGCCACCTCGCCGGGGTGTGGCTGTTCGAGGGCAAGCAGTGGAGCGAGCACGTCACCGACGAGCTCGGCAACTACGACTACCTCATGGGCGCCGACGTCCAGGTCACCGACCCCCGGGTCGCCGCCGAGCTCGACAGGTGGGGCCGGTGGTACGTGGAGACCACCGGCGTGGACGGGCTGCGCCTGGACGCGCTCAAGCACATGGGCGCCGACTTCTTCGCCAGGTGGTTGCCCGAGCTGCGCCGGGCCACCGGGCGCGACCTGCCCGCCGTGGGCGAGTACTGGTCCCGCGAGGTCTCCGAGCTGCAGCGCTACCTGGAGGTCGTGCCCTTCACGAGCCTGTTCGACGTTCCCCTCCACTTCCACCTCCACGCGGCCTCCGCCTCCAACGGCGACGTCGACCTGTCCCGCCTCTTCGAGGGCACCCTCGTGGGGGCCGATCCCGCCCGCGCCGTCACCTTCGTCGAGAATCACGACACCCAGCCCGGCCAGTCGCTGGCCTCCACCATCCAGTCGTGGTTCAAACCATCCGCCTACGCCCTCATCCTCCTTCGCGAGGCGGGGACCCCCTGCATCTTCTGGGGCGACCTGTTCGGCACCCCCGAGACGGGCGACCTGCCCGCCGTCACCGAGCTTCCGCTGCTGATGACCATGCGCCGCTCTCTGGCGCACGGTCGACAGCACGACGCCCTCGACGAGCCGGACATCATCGGTTTCGCGCGCGAGGGGGACGACGCCCACCCCGGTTCGGGGCTGGCGGTCGTGCTGTCCGACCGCCGGGCGGGTTCCAAGCGGATCGACGTCGGAGCCCGTCACGCGGGGGAGCGGTGGATCTGCGTGCTGGGCGGCCACGAGCCGGTCGTGATCGGCGACGACGGCGCGGTGGAGCTGCCCGTGTCCGACGGCGGCCTGAGCGCGTACGTGCCCGAGGCGGCGCAGGCGATTCTCGAGGGCGCCGAGCAGCGCCTGCTGCGGCAGCGCTGACGGGCATGTCGATCCTCTAGCATTGATGGTCAGGGGACCGTATGCGCATCCGCCGTACGCGCCCGCGTATGTCCCGTGCATGTCTTGTATGTCTGAGGAGGAATCGTGCCCGCACCGGACCAGCTCACCACTGATGACAGGGTCGCCGTGCTCGTCGCCGATGGCCTGGAGGAGGTCGAGGCCCTGGCCGTCGTCGACCTGCTCTACCGCGCCGGGATCGGGGTCGACATGCTCGCCGTGGGCGACGACCTCGAGGTCACCAGCTCCCACCGCGTCACCTTCCGCTGCGACGCGCTCCTGTCCGACGTCGACCTGGCCGACTACGCCCTCGTCTTCCTGCCGGGCGGCATCCCCGGCACGCCGAACCTCAAGAGCACCCGGGCGGTGACCGATGAGGCGACCCGCCGCCTGGAGATGGACCTGCCCCTGGCGGCGATCTGCGCTGCGCCGTCGATCCTCGCCGAACTCGGGCTGCTGGACGGGCGCCGCGCCACCGCCAACCCGGGCTTCCTGCATGTTCTCAAGGAGAACGGCGCCGAGGTCAGCGAGGACAGCGTCGTGGTCGATGGCAACCTGCTGACCAGCCGCGGCATGGCCACCGCTGTCGACCTGGGGCTGGAGATCATCCGCTTCCTGCTCGACGATGCCGCTGTCGAAGCGGTCAAGAAGGGCGTCGTCCACCAGTACTGAGAGCAGTGCTGACTGCCGGCGCTGAGGCCGTTAATGACATGAGGGGCCGGATTCCGTCACGGAATCCGGCCCCTCATATCGGGCGACTCGCTGAGGCCTCAGGCCTGTGCGGAGCTCCTCGGGGATTGGGGGATCAGCGCGGCCAACAGGATGAGCAGTCCGGTGCTCCCCAGCAGGATGATCCCCGTCGCGGCCAGATCGACGTGCAGGCCGGCTCCGAAGGCGACGACCAGCCCGCCCAGAATCGCCAGGATCATGCCCCAGGCCAGTGTGGTCCTACGGATCGGCCTGCGCTGGTGGTGAGAATCCGGCTCCCGTTCCAGGGAGCTGGACGTCCAGACCCCGTCAGGGCCGAGGTGTGCCGACGCCTTCCTGCCGGGATCGCTGGACTTCGTGCGGTCACTGGACTCAGTGGACTTATCGGGTTCGCCGGGATCGTTGGGCGTTGTCATGTCGGTGATGGTGGCAGCCGCCTCGGCCTCCTCGGGGCTCATCGTCGCCGTGACGCCGGCCGTCGGCAGAGGCTCGGTGTGCGTGATGCCGTCGGTCGGCAGGGCCTCGGTGTTCTCGGTGTTTTTAGCGTTCTCGGTGTTCTCGGCGTCGGCGGACATGCGGGTGGTGGGGGTGTTGTCTGTGCTGTCGGGGCTGTGAGTGCTGTTGGTGCTCATGATTTCGTCTCCTGGAGGATGTCGGGTCAGTTCGTCGGGGTTGGCGAGGGCGTGGCGCTGGGCGTCGTCGCGGGTGTGGACCCCGGGGTTCCCTTGCCCTGCTCCCATGCGGTGGTCAAACAGTTCTCGTATGCGGAGCGCTGCGCGCTGGACAGCTCGGACAGTTCGCGCCATGAGCTTTCGCCCGCGTCCGGGAACGAGTCGTCGTCGGCGCGGAGCTGTTCCAGGCACTGCTCTGCGTCATCCGAGCCGACAGCCGGATGAGTCATGCCCTCCACCGGAAGCTCACCGTGGTGGACGCCGTCGCTGTCGGTCCAATAGTCCACGACCCATGTGCTGGTCTGCGTCGATCCCCTCCAGCGCACCTGAGGGGAGGACTCCTCGACCTGGACCGCGCCAGTCCCGAGCTGGGCGTCGACATCGAGGGCGGTGGTCCCCTCAGTGGCGGGCGAGGTGAGCTGGGTGAAGCCGTGGGCGGGCTGCAGCAGACTGGACGAGTACGATTCGTTCCCATCCACCGTGTAGTTCCTCACGGCCTCGCCGGACCAGCCATGGTCTTGCTCGACGGTGGAGCCGCTGAGGATCCACGGCGAGCCGAGCTCGGCTTCGACCATCCCGAGTCTGGGGCGAGCGCCCACGCGCACCTTCTGCCCCTCGTTGGTCTTGATGCGGATGCGCCCGGTACCGACTGCCAGGTGCACCTGGGCGCTTTCAGAGCTGTCAGGACCGGCGGCGCGGGTGACCTGGCGCAGGTCGAGGGTGATCGAACCGGCTCCGTATGTGCCCAGATCAATGGCGCCCTCGGATGTGGTCGGGTAGGTGGTCGTGCTGGGGTCCAGGTCGGTATCGCTCAGAGTGATGGTGACCGGGTCGGTGACCGCAGGACTCTTGATGGCATCTGGGGGAAGGACCGAGCCGAAGGCGAGCAGCGGCAGGGCGACCAGGGCGGCCAGCCAGCCGAATCCGGTCATCCATCCGCCCCGCCGTCCCCGCAGCGCGGAGATCACGATGCCGCCCGCCAGCAGAAGAACCAGGCCGCCGGATGTGATGAACACCGTCTGCAGGACACTGATGGTGTGCCACGCGCGCATCATGCCCAGGACTGCCAGACCGATCAGGGCCAGCCCGATCACCAGCAGGCTCACCGTCTTGCCGGGGCCCGGGATACGGGGGCGCGGTGGCGGCACGGGTCGGGGAGCGTAAACGGATCGGGGCGGGGCGCTGGGCATTCCCTGCATCCCCTGCATCCCCTGCATCCCCGGCATTCCGGCCGTGCCCGGAGCGGGTCGTCCCGCTCCGAAGGGCGTGGTCGGGGCGCCCATGGGCGCCGCGCGTCCAGGCTGCGGGGCCATGCGGCCTCGCGGCGGCATCGGCGAGGGCCCGGGGGCCGTCCACCCGTGAGCCGGGCGGGACTCGCCGGTGCTCTCGGGGGCGAAGGCCGTCTGCGCGCCGTGCGCGTCGTTCGGGGCGCCTGTCGACGGCTTCGGTGTGTTTTCTGTATTGGCTGTACTTGCTGCTTCGGCTGCATTCGTTGCATCTGCGGCAACTGCTGCATCCGTGCCGGTCCGGGGACCGCCGGCGGTCTGCGCAGCCTGTGCCGCCGGCGCTCCCTCGGCCCGCGCAGTCTGCTGTCGGCCCGGAGCGCGTCCGCCGTTGGCGGGTCCGGTGCGAGGTGCCCATGGCTGTCCGTTCCATACGGGCCGTCCGAACTGGTCGAACTGGCCGGGGTGCGGTTGCGGACCGTGCTTCTCCCGGGAGCTCAGTGATCGGATGAGCCAGATGATCAGTGCGCTGATCAGGAAGACCCAGAACAGCACCCAGAAGAGGCCCCAGATGAACGACAGGCCGCCGGTTGCGTGATAGGTGCCCAGGAGCCATGTGGGGAACAGGCCGTCGTCCGCGGAGGCCAGGCCGGCGATGAAGAAGAGGATCGACCCGGCCAGGCCGGCGCTCACATCGCCGACCAGGGCCTGCTCGACGTGAATCCTTCCGTCGGACTCCTCCGGCAGGAACGCCCAGCCCAGGGCGTAGATAATCGCCCCCAGGCCGGTGAGGATCGACAGGACCACCCAGATGCAGCGCACGAGTGTGGCGTCCACGCCCAGGCGCTGTGCGACACCGCCGGCCACCCCGCCGACCCACCGATGTTCTGTGCGCACCAGGCCGGAGCGCCGGATCGAGTCGAAGAAGCCGGCCGTTGAACTGCGTCGCGGCGGGTAGTACCACTGGCCCTGATCGGCGCCGTTGGCAGGACCCTGGGAGAACGCCGCATCGGGGTTCGGCTCGGCTCCTCCCGGCGACGACGTCGGAAAGCCATCGGGAGACGGATTAGACGGAGCAGACGGGTCATTGTCGGGTGGGCCGGTTGGGGGCAGGTCGGAATTGCTCATGGCTCTATGGTCGTCGTCGGATGGGCGCCCCGGCGATCGGGAGAGACCCTGAGTCGCCCCCTATTTCGCTCCCCACCTGCCCTGAAACTGCCCTGAATTCTCCGCGCAGCGGGCTTCGGGCCCCGCCCGACGTGCCACGATAGTGCCGTGAGGACCATGACGACCGCGACGACCATGAGGACCGTGACGACCATGGCCCGACAACAATCATCCGGAGGGCGACCCGTGCAGGGGCGGCCCCCATCGCCGCAATGGTCGAATGAATGGCCGCATGGAGCCGGGCCCCTCCGGTCCTCCTCACGTGTCAGCCCTGCCGCTGCGCGACCGCTGCCGCTGCGGCGCCCTCGTCGTCATCTGTCCCGTCTGACCTCCGCTCAGCTCGCCGCGCTTTCCGTGCACATTCCCTCGCGACGGCGGGCTCCGCGCATTGTGGCCGGTGTATGCGCGGGCGTTGCCGCCCACCTCGGCCTGTCCGTCACCCTCGTGCGATTCCTCGCCGTTGCGGCCGCTTTCTGCGGGGGCGCCGGCGTCATGCTCTACGTGCTGCTGTGGATCGCCGTCCCGGCGGGCGACCCGTGGGCCGAGGCTGCCGGGGCAGCACCCCCGAGTCGCGCCCGGCTCGCTGGCAGGCCGACCGAGCTCATCTCGGTGTCGGGGCGCCTGCGCTCCATCCTCGGCGGAGGGGCTCTCCTGCTCGCGGCCGTTCTGCTCGAACTGTGGCGGGAGGGGCTCCTGTCCTCCGTCAGCTGGGGCGGGCCGCTGATCGTCACCGGTTGTGGAACCGCGCTCGTGTGGTCCCAGGTCGATGCCGTGACCAAGCCCGGACACGGCATCGGCGCGCGTGTGCGCATGACCGGAGGCGTGGCCCTGGCGGCAGTCGGGATTCTGATGTGGATGAGCCGCGACACCGCCCCCGGCGCTCTGCTGGCGGGCTCCCTGACCAGCATTGCTCTCATCGTCGGCATCGGGCTCATCCTGACTCCACTGTGGCTGCGCACCAACCGGGCGCTGACCGAGACCCGCGCCGCTGAAGTGCGCGAGGCCGAGCGCGCCGACATCGCCGCTCACCTGCACGACTCGGTCCTGCAGACCCTCACCCTCATTCGCAAGCGCGCCGACGAGCCCGCC
>ERZ773065.1694-NODE-1694-length-10966-cov-3.383008_pt1 | contig 10966 bp, 23 predicted proteins | sample MGYA00580623_ERZ773065 | MGnify/ENA primary metagenome ERZ773065 (study PRJEB29015, sample SAMEA2738017) | human oral metagenome | biome: human oral; feature: human-associated habitat; material: dental | place: China | collected 2047 ...
TCTAACCTTATCGACATAAGCGTCCCGTAAATCTTCCTCAGTTTTGTACATTGTTTGATTTTCCACGCTTTCATTCCAAGAAATAAATTGAGGTTTGAGGCCGGGCCAACCAGACCTGCCAAATAGCGCGATACATTCTTCTCTGTTTTGATGTATAGCAAATGTAATGCCGTGTGGACAACCTGTGTCATGAGTTGCTAGTATGTCTTTTACTTGTTTACTCATCAAATCACCTCCACACGTTGACTCAGCGCTTTCGTTTTGCAGTATTCGCAATGACCGCATGGCTTCGCCTTCTCTTCTCCTCGCTTGACCTTATCAAGATGCTTAATCAGCATAGACAGCTCAGTCAGCTCATAGCCAAGTTTCTCTTGGGTCTGAAAGACGATGGCCCTGGTGTCGGGAGTCGGCTCTTTTGTCACTGCGTAGATAATGGGAGTGAACTCTTTGCCGTACTGCTCTTCCAGCATTTTCTTGTAAGCTGCCATCTGAAGAACATACCCCCAAGCCTCAAACCAGCGGACTTGAATATTTCGTCCGCTTGCTTCGTCCTGGACCCATACCATGCTATCAATGTCAGATTTCGTGGTCTTAATATCCACGAAATACCCTTTTTCGACATTGAGACAGTCAATCTTGCCTTTAAATTCCACACCTTCGATTTTGCCCGTGACAGCAACCTCTTTCTGGCCGACAAAGTAATCCATAAATTGCTTGTCAGCTTCCAGTCGCTCGATCATGCACTGACCAACCAGAAAGTCAGATTTTAACTGACCTTTGGTTTTCCCAGCTTTTGAAATCATGGCATCTGCATTTTCATCCATGAATTTCTTATGAGCTTCTGGGCTTTCGAAGTAGCTGTGGACCATGTTTCCAACCAAAAGAGCCGTGTTATCTCTTTGATCTTCCCATTCTCCTTCTAGCTCAGCCAACGCCCGCGCTTCGCACTCTCTAAATCGCTTATATTGTGAGATAGACCAGTAGCGACGTGCAGAAGCTGCTGAATAGTAATCCTTACCAAGTAAATCTAATTCCATAGCCTACTCCTTCACGTTGATAGTGTTACCTTCAAACAAGCTAATCTCTTCCAAAACTTCGCCTGTTTCTTCGTCAAAGTTTGGAATTTCATCTGCTGGGTATTCGTTAGGAGCTACCTTGCCAGGATTTGCCGTTTTTTTGCCCATTTTCGGGGGTGTTTTGGTTTCTTCGGTAAATTCTCCATCTGCAACGTTACCACCCTCTGCGGGCACACTAGGAGCTCCTAAGATACCGTCTAATGTTTCAGCAACCGGTTCTTGAGTGACGTCTTTAATTTCGTTCTTGTTTGAGATTGTACTGTCTGCGTTATCTGCAGCGATTGCTTCTTGCATTTCGATGGACAAAGGACCGTATATACTCAAAATGTTTTTGAGCACGGTCTTTTTCGCCATTGCATCAAAATCTGTTTTCCACGGCCCATTGTTAAAAGACATAGAAAATCGTTTTCCGTGTTCATAAGTCTCATCTTTTGTCCAATAGGCAATCTTCTTGAAACCATTTAGTAATTCGAAGCTCGCTGCATACCCAGCTACTTCATCTTTCGGCTGACTAAAATCAACTTCCAATGTTTCGAAAAACGGGTCGTAAGATTTGAACTGTGCTTTATAAATAGTGACTGCGTTAATACTCTTGTATTTGCCGCTTCGCTGAGCCAACTCGATCAAACCTTTATACCCAAGCTGGAATTGAGCCTGTCCTTTAAAAGGCACCAAGAAAGCTCGTCCTAAGCTAGGTTCAATAGGCAAATTCAATACCGCAGCTTTCATAGCTGCTGCATAAATGGATTCGTTTGAAGCGGATTTTAGTTTTGGGCTTCCTTGCAATACTGATAAAATGCTAACCGCAAACTGTGTCCCAGCGCCTTTCCAAACGTCATCAAACGCTTTTTGAATTGTCGGTGCATTAAAATACTGCTTATGAGTGTATTGAGTTACTTGATTTGTCATTTTCTTCTACCTTTCGTCTTCTTAAGATTCCAATTTTCACGCTTCAAGCGTCTGTTTGCGTTTTGCAATTTCAAAATAATATTTTGTTGCTCGTTGATAATTTCTCCAAGTTCCTGACCAAGATGAATATACTCGGCTCTCCAATTGTCGATTTCTTCGTGTAGCTCCTGAATCATATTTCATCACCTACATATCGATACTGACCGCATCCAATATACACATACTCGTTTGGGTCACGTTCTTCCCTGGGTTCCGGAGGCTGCATCATATCTCTGTCGTAATCAAACATGAGCATACACCTTTCCAAGTTCCAGAACTCGCTTCACATATATGGCCTTTGACGTTAGCCCGAGATCCAGCAATTCGTTTTTTTCTTCATGATTGGCCAAAAGCCACACACGGTTTTCAAGTTCAATTCTGGTCATCTTCCTGCTCCACTTTTTCAATTTTCGCTTCAAAATCTAGACGTTTCATCGCTTCATCTACTGACTTGCCGTCTAGAATATCCTTGATCATGTGACTCACGTCGTGCATTGTTTGAGCCTTTGCCTTACCTTTTTTGCTATCAGGAACCAAACCAAGGTCTTGCATGAGCAGGAATGCTACGCTTGCGTCGTGCATTTCTTTCTGAAGTTGTTTGATTTTTATGATTGTTTCTAGTGCTTTAAGCATATTTTTCTCCTTGTTGTTCTTTTTCCTTGTAGATTGCTTCGATTTTTTCTAAATCAGCAATCCGCTGATTTGCTTGTTGTAATTTTTCTTGCGTCTCAATTAACGTCTGATTTAAGTCTAATGCAACGATTCTCCAGTCAGTGTTGATTTCTTTAGATAACCAGTTTTTTAATCTTGCTAATAGATTCATTCTTCCCCTCACTTTGCTAACTGACTTTGAAACCGAAGTACGTCGTTCAAATCATATAAATACTTACCGCCTTTTGCATTTTGCTGATAGCGGAATTTCCCTGCGTCTCTGAAATCTTCAATTTTCTTGCGACCCCAGCCTGTCTTTTCTTGAACATCTTTGATTGAAGCCCAGTTCGTGCCTCTTGCCATTCGTAGTTTAGCTTCAGTCATAGCTTTCACATTCAACTGGACAAGCTCCTCCAGCAATTCATTTTTGAAATCTTCTCCAAATAATTCCAAAGCCATTGGCATTTCCTCTCTTTCTGTGCTATAATTCAATTAGTAATTTTTGATATGCGCCTGATTGCCGTCAGGTGCTTTTTATTTTATGTCGTATAGACGCTTCCATTTATCGCATAATACGTCAGCTCGTTCATCTTATTTGTGAACCGTTCGTCTGTCGTAATCAGCAACCTCTTTTTAAGCAGGTTTGATAGTCTGTAAAATTGACTTTCAAACTGATAAATGATCTGCTGACGCTCTTTAGTAGTCACTTGCTGATAAGGAGCGTCTTGAAGCTGTGTCTTTGCTGAACCTAAAGGCATTCGTCTTCATATTTCCTTTCGTTATTCTGTCAACGAGACTCTGCTCGTAAAGTTCTTTGAGGTGCTTGCCCTCAAAATTAGTTGTGATAATTGTATTCGTCCTGTTTTCAAGTATTTGATACAGGACTTTTTGCATCCAATTATTGCCGTGTCGGATCTCATTTCCAACGCTCGACTCTTTGCCGAGGTCATCCAAAATCAAGAAGTCAACATTTTGCAGGAATTTCACGACTGAGCGTTGCTCCCATTTCGAGTCCTTGTATTGAAAAGCCTCTTGCATTTGAGAGAACAGCTCCATGGATGGCATATAGACTACCGATTTGCGTACTTGAAGCATTTGAAAGCTCTCGTTTAAGGTCTTCGCTATCCCGACTGCCAGATGGCTCTTGCCAACTCCAGGCGGTCCAGAGATAATCGTATTCCCTTCGTAACGCTCTTTCACATAGTCAGCCGTGACACGCTTAGCGAAATTGACTGCTTCAGCATCCTGCTCTGTGTGAATTTCAAAATTCCCAACAGTCGCATTTTTCAAATCGTTTGGAATGATGCTCTCTTTCATAAATAGAGAATAAGATCTCGTATCTCTGATTTGAGCTTCAGCAATAGCTAACTGCTCGCTTGCGTTCTGGTTGATGGTTTCTTGAACACATTCAGGGCAATAGGTCAGCGTGTTGCGAGTACAAGGGTTGACAGACCGCCACATATAAATCCCTTTATGTTTTGGGCACTGCTGTTTCAATGTCTCAACCTGCAAGGATCTTTCTTGCAACTCTTTGCTCGATACTACTTGCATACGCACCCCCCTAAAATCCAAGTCGTGGATCAAATCCGTCATCTGACAATTTCAAGCGACCATTTGATTTATTACTCGACCGAGTGGGCTTCTGCCTATTCTCGACCAACTCAGCTGTGACCAGCCCTTTCTGTTTCCAGTCTCTCAAGATGCTACTGAGATACTTGAAATAAGGCTTACCATTCCCCACACATTCCTTGATTGCCAACTTAATAACCTCTTTGTTATGATCTTGCAAGAATGCTTTCAAGTCTTCGATTTCAAACGGTGTCGGGTATCGACCAAACTCAGACAAAATCCAATCATGAACAATTCCTAAATCATTTTCTGCGGGAGCGTCCTCTATACTATATAGAGTATTAGCACCAGCACCCTCTGGTTCACTCAGGTTGGTTATATAAGGATGGTTATTATCAGGTTGGTTAGACTTAATATTTTTAAGTTCTTGAACTAAAGTTTCTTTAGTTCTAACCTTAATATTTTTAAGTTCTTGAACTAAAGTTTCTTTAGTTCTGATTTTCTGAGGATATAGTAAATTCGCTAATCTAACGCCCTGCCTTTTTTCTTTCAGCAGGCCGTGTTCTATCAGTTGTCTTTTTAATTTGATTACAACTGGCTCGCTTTTTTTTATCCACTTACCAATTTCTTCGTTAGTAGCTACAACATACAAATATCCATCTTTGTCAGTAAAATGTTGCTTGTTTTTTCGAGATAATGAAATACGATCGGTCAAAATACCATAAACCATAACAGCCAGTGGGTCTAAATCTGAAAAATAATCATCTTCTATCAGCCGATACGGAATCTTAAAGTATCTTTCGTGATTATCCATGTCTATCTCTGTGAAATATTGTTCATTCATACTTCTCCTAAACTATGATTTAATTCGTATTTTTTGCCTAAAAAAATAAAATCCTTATCGACATTGTATAGTCGAGCAAGTTTGTCCAAAAGATCCATTGGAATTTTTGAACTATCATGCTCATACTTCAACAATGTTTGTTGATGAATGTTAAGTTTATCAGCAACTTCTTTGGCAGATAAGTTATAATTTGTTCTTATTGCTCTCAATGTCATTTTCGGCACGTTCCTACCTCCTTCTTTTTCTATTTGTTCCTCGCAATTCTGCTATAATGTAAGCAGAAAGGAGGTGATGTTATGACTGATTATCAATTAGAAGCTTCTCTGATTGTCCTTGGCAAAGAATACGAAAGAGCCAAGAAAGATGGGAAAGAAAGCTTCAGTATACATGTGTCGTTCTTTGACGGCTTAGATACTAATTTCCATCTTCAAGAGTTTGCAAGACAATATCCCGTAAGGATTGCCCGTTTGAAGCCTGACCAAATAACTTTTCTAATAAAGTGATATCGTTTAGAGGGAAGGGATTGGTTTCAACTCTATCGTTAAACGTTAAAACAACTTCACACTTCTCTAGATAATGATTGATAAATTCCACTCTTTCTACTCCGTCGAGAAACATCCCATCGACGAATACAGCAGGGTGGTTTTTTCTTGCCATCAGTAGTACATCGTGTTCAGAAGTCTTAACTGAAATTTGTTTCAATTCTTTCATTTCCTACCTCCTTATCTAAGTTCATCTATGCTGATTTCCAGTGCATCAGCGATTTTGCATATATTAGGCCAAGAAAGGTATTTCACCTTTCCGCTTTTCAAATCAGAAAAGAAACTTCGATTGACTCCGGACATCTTAGATAATTGATTTCCATTCAAATTTCTTTCCTGCATGATTCTGTTTAATTGTTCCCACATTTTACATCTCTAAAAACACTATATGTTGTTTGATAAAAAATTCAAACAACAACATGTTGTGTTTTTCTGTTATCTATGTTATAATCATTCTTGACTAGGACCTCTCACCGTTTTAGTCAGAAATTTAACAGAAAGGAGGAAAGCTATATGAGCAACAACTTAGCAAAACTTGATTGTATTTTAGCGCATGAAATTATCGCTGAAGATACAAATCACAAGTTAATAGTTCAAACGCCAGCAGGTTTATATATTGGAAAACCTTATAACCCTGATAATTCAGATCATCCTTACATATCTGTGATTTTACAAAAGATAAAAGATATTCGTCTCTCTGAATACGATGAAAAAAATCCAACGGCATTCTTTATGGTAGATGTTGAATTTCGCGCCAATACAAGCAGCGGATCATTTAGAATGCCATATGTTTGTCTGTTTTTAGATCAGATATTGGGTGTCTCGGTTGGGAAATTTGAAAAGCCAACTGAAGAATAGCATTTTGATCTATTTTAAAGTCTGTCGACTCTCCGATAGGCTTTTTTCTTTTTCCGCTATACGGAAATCGTTTTGGTCTCATTTCCTCACCTCCTTTCAAATGTGGTATAATCAAAATAAAATGACTGGAGAAATCTTATGGATTCTAATAAACTATACTGCTTATTTTGCGGTTGCTCTGTTCCAAACCACTACGATACATTCCGAGAAGAAGAACACTACTTTTGGATTCGTCGCCCATATGTTAAGGTTGAGGAAAATTTGAACGACAAAATAACAATACAAACAATGAATTGTCCAAACTGTCATAAAGTTTCAATCGACATCGTGGGCGTAGGAAGTCAATTTCCAAATCGTATTATGCACTTCAATCCTATTTCACTCGCAAAAGTCTATCCAGACTACATCCCTCAGGCTATAAGAAGTGATTATGAAGAAGCTCACGCTATCTTAAATCTCAGCCCCAAAGCCTCTGCAACCCTCTCTAGACGTTGTCTACAAGGAATGATTAGAGATTTTTGGGGAATTTCTAAAGCAAGATTAGTAGATGAGATAGATGCTTTAAAGGAGTCTGTTGACCCTAGCACTAAAAAAGTACTCGATGCTCTACGAAAACTTGGAAACATTGGCGCCCATCCAGAAAAAGATGTAAATCTTATAGTGGATATCGAACCAAATGAGGCTCACAAGTTGCTGAAGTTTATAGAACTACTTATGCAAAAATGGTATATTGAACGCCATGATAACGAGCAATTACTACAAGATATTTTAGATTTGGACAAAGATAAACAAAATCAACGCAAACCTAAAAATTCTTGATAATGCGGAGAGCAAGGATCTAATTCAAATATTAGATTGCCGTCCATGTTGTAATACTGTTCTACAACCCTAATGCCATCCGTCTCGGTTCCTTCGCCTCTCAAAATTGAAAGGTGGATAACTTTTTCAACCTTCAATTCATCAGGTCTACCACGTCTATCGTGGTATTTTTCTTTTTGTCCTGACATCTTTCTACTCCTTTCTCTTTTTTTGCTCCGTGAGCAACAGCTAGGAGAGGAATCGCGCCTCTCTACGCTACCCTAACTTGTTTAGCCTCTTCAACCTTTTCAAGAACTAAGATTGTAAGAGTCATTTCTTGAAAATCTTTATCATCGAATCCGATAACGTCGCCGTACACTCTGATTGCTGTCAATAGTGTGTTATACAATTCGTACATATCATCTGACGATAGCTTTTCACGATCTAGGATTTCTCCAAGTTTCAACGAGCGTTCTCTGCGGTTCTTAACTTGTAAGATTTCTTTTGCTAGTGCGATTTGTTCTTGTGTTGTAAGTCCTTTATTCATTGTGTTTCCCTCCGCTTTGTTTTTGTTATTTCCTTAAGCTTGATTATATTATACTACGATTTAAATCGTAAGTCAATGGTTTTTCGATTTTTTTCGTAATTTTTTCGAATTTTTTATTTACAAAATCGAAAATAAACGGTATCATATAGTAAAGAAGAAAGAAGATAGATAGGAGGGGGAAATATGGCAAGAGGACGAGGAAAATTAACTCCTCAAGATAAAAAGGATATGAAAGTCTTTTCTGCAAATCTTAACTCAATTTTATCTGATAGAAATTGCAAACAAGCTGAGTTGTCTCGAGCGACAGGGATACCGCCCAGCACATTGACAGGATATGTAAAAGGAACTTCTTTGCCAATCCCGGGTAATGTTCAAAAAATTGCAGATTTTTTTGGAGTCCCAAAATCTACTCTAGATCCGAGATTTGTTACTGCTAATCCTGTGATTTACTCGATGGTGGGAGAATCATGTAATATATCTATCTCTCCCACTTCCTCAATCCAAACCATCTACGATGAACTAAAACCACCAAGGCAGGAGAAAGTCCTGACATATGCAGAGAGGCAACTGAAAGAGCAGAGAAACGAAGAAGAAACTCAATCAAACGAAACATCGGATATTATTCAGCTATATAGCTACGACTACTACGACCACCCAGTTTCTGCAGGTACAGGGCAGTATTTGAACGATGTACGAGTTGAACGGATTGAGTTGCCAGTAGATGTAGATGCCGACTTTGTTATCCCGATCAAAGGGGACTCTATGGAGCCTGACTATCAAGATGGTGACCTGGTATTCATTCAGACTAGCGTAGACTTGAATGACGGAGTTATCGGAGTATTCAATTATAACGGTGATGCTTATATCAAGCAGCTTGTTATTGATGAAGACCAAGCTTACTTGCATAGCTTGAACTCTGCATACAAAGATATGCCAATCACACCAGAGACGGACTTCCGAATTATCGGCGAAGTTGTGGATTTGTATAGAGAGAAATAAAAAATCATATAATTTTATTGGAGGTCAATATGAAATTTTGTCCTGAATGCGGCAATCCAGTAGAGGGCTATAAATTTTGCCCAAACTGCGGTTATTCCATCGCTAGCCAAGAACCGACTGAACACCCTCAGCCAGTCAAAAAGCCAGCTTCTCCGTCTCCTGCCTCTGTAAGCAGAAAAACGGACAAAGTCGGGCCGCTTGAGATTGACAGATACCACCGAACTTATCGTATAAATGGAGCTCGTAAGGCTAAAGGTTCGTCTGGAATGGTCGGAGGAGCAATCAAAGGAACCGTAAAAGTTGGGCTTGCTATGGGAACGATGGGATTATCTTTAATACCATCCATGGTAAAAAAAGATAAGAACGATACTGGATGGTATTCGTTCGAGGATTTGGTATCCTATGAATTGATTGTCAATAATCAGACTGTTGTTTCGGGTGGTGTTGGACAAGCTTTGGTTGCCGGTGCTATGTTTGGTGCGATTGGTGCTGTTGCTGGTGGTATCGTATCTAAACGAAAATCAACCTCTAAAATTTTGGACATGACTCTTCGTGTAACTTCAAATGACTTCAATAAGCCGGTAGTATTCATTGACTTGATTAGAAAGCCAGTAAAGAACACTTCGAAAGAATACAAGGAAGCAGTTGAAAACGCTCAGCGAATCATGGGAGCCTTGGACGTTATCGTTCATAATTCGTAAATAAAAAAATCCCCACACTCGCCATCGCCAAATTTTGAGTGTGAGGATATTCTGTATAGTAAAAGGCATTAAAAAGCCCTCTTTACTATACCCATTTTATCAAGAAATGAGGTAAAAATCAATGGAAATAAAGTCTTATAAAAAGAAAAACGGCGAGACGGCTTATATGTTCCGTGCGTACATCGGAAAAATTAACGGATATAGTCAATACGCTACACGCCGTGGATTTGCCACGAAAGCTAAAGCGAGGGCAGCACTACTTCAACTTCAGGACGATATTGAGAGTGGTGAGCAAAGCAGGAAAGAAATCACGATCGAGGAGATTGCTAAAAAATGGCTTAAAGATTATTCTGAAACTGTACAAGAAAGCACCTATATCAAGACATCTAGAAATTTCAAGAATCACATCTATCCAGTTTTTGGCAATAAAAAAATAGCTAGTATAAATCCTCTTCAAATGCAAGAGCAAGCCAATGAATGGTCTAGAAAATTAGTCTATGGTCGTAAGTTAAAGGGATTGATGAATAATGTTTTTAAATACGCAATCAGGCACGGTTACATTGATACCAATCCAGTCGATAGCGTTATTACGTCAACAAGAAAGAAATCAGATAACAAGAGCGACTTCTATAACAAAGACGAGCTTCAAAAATTCTTAAAACTTGTCTCCAAAACAAAGGATCTAGAGAAGATAACTCTATTCCGTCTCCTGGCATTCACAGGAGCACGAAAAGGGGAGGTTTTAGCCCTTGAATGGAGTGACTGGACAGATAATACTCTGGACATAAACAAGGCCATTACAAGAGGTTTTGCAGGCGAAGAGATAGGCAACACTAAAACAGTCAGCAGTAATCGACTAATCAGTCTAGACAAAAAGACAAAAAGTATTTTGAAAAAATGGAAAAAGCAAAATCCAAATACCAAATACATTTTTGAAAATGAATTTAAAAAGCCAATCCCAAGCACCTTGCCCAGAAAATGGCTTATTAAAATTGTGGAAGGTAGCGACCTGCGTCCAATCAAAATCCATGGATTCAGGCATACACACGCCAGTCTTTGTTTCGATGCTGGTATGACTTTGAAGCAAGTCCAACATCGTCTAGGACATTCTGACTTGAAAACGACCATGAACGTTTACACCCACATAACCAAGCAAGCAAAGGATGACATCGGAGAACGCTTTGCTAATTATATTGATTTTTAAGGAGGTTCGCCTCCTTTTTGTAACTCCTTTTGTGACTCCCTTTTTCGTAAAAGAATACCAAGGAATACCAAAGACAAAAATAAAAAACGTTGATTTAACAACGTTTTACCAAGGAATGCAAAAGAATGCAAAGAAATAATGGAGCCGGTGGGAGTCGAACCCACGTCCAAACACCTGCCAACATATTTGTCTACAACCATAGGTTATGTATTGTTTTAACAGTCCCTCG
>ERZ773065.1695-NODE-1695-length-10958-cov-5.710814_pt1 | contig 10958 bp, 5 predicted proteins | sample MGYA00580623_ERZ773065 | MGnify/ENA primary metagenome ERZ773065 (study PRJEB29015, sample SAMEA2738017) | human oral metagenome | biome: human oral; feature: human-associated habitat; material: dental | place: China | collected 2047 ...
CGGCGCTCGTCGCCGAGCCCGCCACGGCCGTGCCGAGCCAGCCCAGGGACGGGGACAGGAAGGCGAAGACCACCCCCGTCGTCGCCAGCGCGGCTCCCACGGCGCTGGTCTGCCCCGAGAAGTTCATGACATACGCCAGAGCCATCACGGAGGCGATCGTGATGATCGACATGCGCAGCGTGTAGATCGTCTCCGGCAGCGCCCGCAGCATGCGCCCGGCGCTCACCTGGAACCGGCCGCCCGAGGAGCACCGGGCGTAGACGACCGTCACAATCACGGCCGTGATGAAGATCCATGTGCCCGGGTTGGACATGGTCTGCAGGGTGTACACGGCGCTGTTGGAGGGCTCGCCGCTACTGGTGAGCAGCTCGCCGTGGACGCCGGGCCAGGGGATCTTGATATCGGTGCTGGCCAGTACCTTGGACAGATCGATCCCGATCTTCCACAGCTTGGTGATGCCGATCATGACAATGACCAGGACGTAGGGCAGCAGGGCCAGGACGATGCGCTCGGTGCCGGGCTTGTCGTCGTCGCTGGTCTCCGAGTGGAACTCCTCGGGAGTGGCCGACGGCGTCCACACCAGCAGGAAGAGGTAGGAGGCGGCGAAGCCCACGAGGGCCGCCATGACACTGGTCAGCTCGTAGGACACGTACGGCGCGATGAAGTGGCCGCCTCCGGTGGCCAGTCCGGCGACCAGCGCCAGGGGCCACAGCTGGCGCACCGCACGCATGCCGTCGAGGATCCCCAGCAGGAGGAAGGGCATGAGCACGCAGATGACCCAGGTGAAGTGGGTCATGAAGATCCCGATGACCGTCGGGTCCTCCCCGCCGCCGAGGTTCCCGGCGGTGGTCACGGGGATGGCCATGGCGCCGAAGCCCACGTAGATGGCGTTGCCGACGATCGTCATGAGCGCGGCCTTGATCTTCTCCACGCCGAGGGTCACGAGCATGGCGGCGGTGATCGCCACCGGCGCCCCGAAGCCCGCCAGGCCCTCCAGCAGACCGCAGAAGCAGAAGGAGACGATCAGCGCCTGGGCGCGCATGTCCCCCTTGCCGATCGCATTGAACACGGCCCGCAGATCCGTCGAGCGCCCGGAGACCTCGGTGAGGTTGTAGAGCCACACGGCGGCGATGACGATGTAGATGATCGGGACGAATCCCATGGCCAGGCCCTGCGTCCCGGACAGGAATGTCATGCCCACCGGCATGTGGAAGCACACGACCGCCAGCACCATGGACAGTCCGAGCGCGATGATCGAGCACCAGTGCGTGGCGACCTTGAAGGCACCCATGAGGACGAAGAAGGCGATCAGGGGCGCGATGCCCACGATCGCCGTGAGGAACACATTTCCGCCCACCGCCGATGTTGACGGGGTGAAGGACGCCGGTGCGGCGCCGAGAAGCGGGAGGACGTCGAGGGGCATGAGAACTCCGAGATCGGGGACGGAGGACGGTCGGTCGCGACAAGGCGAAGGCACCGCTGCCGGAACGCGCCGGTTGCGACGAGACAGCCTTGATCATGCCATGACCGCACCCCTGGCGCACGGGCCTGTGGGCCTGGAGATCCGTTGGAGATCTGCTGGAGATCCGAACGCGCGGTCGACCGACCGCCATGCCCCTCAACGCCCGCTTCAGGGCGATGGCGCGGTCTGCACGGGGCCGGGCGAGATGGGGCTGTGGTGGAGGTCGGCGGGGGCGACCTGGTCGGCCAGGGCGATGACCTCGTCGATCACCGGCTCGACCTGGCCCGGTGTGGTGCCCCACACGCGCATGAGGACGTCCACGGGCACGGTCGGCAGGCCCGCCTTGCGCAGGACGACCACGGCGCTGGGGCGCGCGGTCGAGCCCATCGCGGTTCCCTCGGCGAGCGCCCAGAAGCCCGCGGTGGTGAGGTTGGGGCGCAGGCGGCGAGGCGCGCCGCCCGGCAGGTTCTCGTTGAGCAGCGCCAGCTGAGTGGCGTGACGGCCCTCTTTGGAGCTGTTGTCGTAGGCGATGACCAGGCTCAGGTCGACGGCGAAGACGCCCTGCGTGCCGCCGTCGCCCACGTGCAGGAGCCGAGCCAGCGGGGCCCGGCGCTCGATGCGCCTCAGGGTGACCAGGAGCTCCTCGAGCTTGGCGCGCCGCCGGGGATCCGCACCGGAGGCTCCCGACGTGCGCCGACGCGCCTCCGCGCGTTCCCAGCCCGGTGGGGGGAACTCGGGCACCACGATCCATGTCGAGGCGTTCGGGGTGACGGCGATCTGCATCCTGAAGACTCCTTGTGCATCACGTGCATGCGACGGTCAGCGCTCGTAGGACGCTGCCCATCTTATGCTGTGGCTGTGTCAGCAACAGTTCCCGTGCCCGCCTCCCCCGTGCAGCGTCTCCTAGCCGGTGGAATCGACATCCTGCTCGTGGTGGGGATCTCAGGCTTCCTGCCGATCTCCCTGGTGGGCAGGCTGACATGCGCGGGACTCGTCCTGCTCGTGTTCATCGTGGTTCAGTCCCTGACGGGCGTCGGCCCGGGCGGCGCCGTGATGGGCATGCGGTTGCACCGGGTCGCTCGTGGCGGCAACAGCCCCGGACTGGCGGCCCTGGGGCGCGCCGGTCTCATCGCGGTGGCCGCCGTGGCGAGTCTGGGGGTCGTGCCCGTCGTCATGGTGGTGCGCGCGGATGCGACCGGCCTGCGGCGCACCTGGTACGACCGCATCTCGGGGACGATGCTGGTCTCCAGGCGCTCGCACACGATGTACACCCTGGTCCTCGACGGGCGCTCCGTCCTGGTGGACGCTCCGGTGCTCCTGGGGCGCGCTCCCGAGCGGAGCCCCGGGCGCGAGGGCGTGCGACTGGTATCCGTGCCGTCCGATGACACGACGGTCTCCAAGACGCACGCCCTGCTCGAGCCCACCGCGGAGGGGATTTCAGTCACCGATCTCGGATCGACCAACGGCACCTACCTGGTCGATTCTCAGGGCAGTCACGAATTGGCCCCCGGTCTGGCCGAGACAGTGCCCAGGGGTGGGGCTATATACTTCGGCGAAGCTGAGTGCCGTGTTCGGTGACGTGTACCGGCGGAGCCGGAAGCGCGCCCGAGCGGGCTCGGCAATTGCCACCCCTTCCCCGTTCCCACCATCCCCGCTATAGCTACCACCCCACCCGCGCCCCACCCGCTGGGTGAGTCCAAGGAGGAGACAGTGTCCGAACACGGAATCGCTCGCTGGAGTCGTTGGGCAGAGGGAACCTGGACGGCTGCCGTCGCCCCGCACGGCGTCCTCCTGCTCCCCCCGAAACTTTCTGAGGAATTCGTCACCGACCTGTGGGAGGAGCTGCGCTCCTCCCGGGGCAGCCTGACGGCGATCCTGGATCACCTGGTCATGGGGGCCGGGGGTCATCTGTCCAAGATCCCGGACTTCGCTCTGGTCGTGGCCGCATCCGACGGCGTGCGCATAGCCGCGCGCGGTCAGGTGGGCCTGGAGATCGACGGCGAGTCCGTGGAGGCCCACAGCGTGGCGACATGGCGAGAGATCTTCCTGCCCGGCTCTCCCAAGATCATCGTGCGGGCGCCCGAGCCGACGGGCCCCGTGCTGCGCCCGGTGGTGGACGCCGTCCTGACGGCCTCCGCCGTGTTCCCGGGGCAGATGCCGGATGCTCCCGACCCCGAGGAGCCTGCCGGCACTGCGCACGATGCGGGCGACGCCGATGACGCGGGCGACGCCGGCAGTGCGGACGACGCAGATGAGGCTGACAGTCCAGGCGGTGCTGACGGGGCCGGCAGTGCCGGCAGTGCCGGTAGTGCTGACACTGCAGGCGAGCTGCCGTCCAACGGTTCGTTATCCGGGTTATCCGAGCTATCGACGTCATCCGCATCCACGCCTCCTGACGCCGCGTCGCCTCCGACGGCCGGCAGCCCCGGTACCGCCGGCGCTGTCGCATCGGCTGCTCCGGCGGCCTTCTCGCCCGTCTCGCTGGCAGCGCCGGCAGCGCCGTCTGCGGGCAGCCCCACCAACACTCCTGACACCCCCAGCACCCCTGACACCCCCGACACGGCCGCCTCTCCCGCGGTCTTCTCGCCGGCCTCGCCGGCGGCCCCGTCTGCGGGCAGCCCCACCGACACTCCTGACACCCCCAGCACCCCCGACGCTGCCGTCGCCTCCCCGGCCGCTTACTCGCCCGCAGAGGGGACTGCGTCGGCGGACGGCTCGGAGGTGGTCGAACTCACCGAGGCCGAGGAGCTGCCGGCCGCTGCCAGGCCCTTCGGCATCGACGTCGACGACGTGCCGGTGGACGGCTCGCAGGTCGTCGAGCTCGCCGACGCCGATCGGCTTGAGCCCGCTGACGTCGATGATGTGATTCGTGCTACTTCTCCCGGTTCTGCGGGTTCTGCCGGCTTCCCCATCGGCTCGGCGGACGACGAGTTGTATCCCCTGGGCTCCGCAGAAGACGATCTCGACGAGGACTTCGATTCCGAGGACGACCAGGCCGGGGATCATGACGGCTGGACGCTGGCCTCCCTGCCCGACGACCTGGTTGACGAGCTCGGTCCCCTGGTGCCCGATCGGTCGGGCGCCTCCGCCTATGCCGACGAGCCCTCGACCGACACGCCCGTGTCCATCGCGGTGGCCATTCGACAGCCCGAGATTCCGGCGGCGGGGCGCCAGGCCCTGTCGGTGCTCTGCCCGGAGGGCCATGCCAACCCGACCAACTACGTGCGCTGCCGCGCCTGCGGCGCCGAGCTGTCGCAGCCCGCGCGCATGATCACCTGCCCGCCACTGGGTCGCCTGCGCCTGTCCTCCGGGCAGGCCGTCACTCTCGACCGTCCGGTCCTCGTCGGCCGTCAGCCCTCCTCAGTCGATGTCTCCCAGCTGGAGGGCCAGTCGCCGACACTGGTGACGGTGCCCAGTCCGGAGCAGCTCATCTCCCGCAACCACGTTCTCATCGAGCTCGATGAGTGGTCCGTGCTGGCGCGCAACTTCTCCGGGGGCAACGGCACTGTGCTCAATCGCGCCGGTGCATCCCCGCAGAAGCTGCCCTACTCCGAGCCCCTGGTGCTGCGCAACGGTGACGTCCTCGACCTCGGCGACGGCCAGTCGCTCGTGCTCGAGGACCTTCCGTGACAGGTTCCCCCCACGCCGCCCACCCTGAGATTCCCGGATACACCTATCTGCGCGAGCTCGGGGCGGGCGGTTACTCGCGCGTCTACCTCTATGAGCAGCACATGCCGCGCCGCGAGGTCGCGGTCAAGGTCATGGACACCGACGTCGCCGGGAGCTCGGCCTCCCGATTCGAGTCCGAGGCCAACCTCATGGCCAAGGTCTCCTCGCACCCGGCGATCCTGTCGGTCTTCGGGGCGGGCGTGTCCGCCGACGGGCGTCCTTTCATCGTCATGGAGTACTGCCCCCCTCCGCAGCTGGGAATGCGGCTGAGGCAGAAGGTCATGGCGATCCCCGAGACGCTGGACACGGCCATTCGCATTGCCGGGGCTGTTGAGACGGCGCATCGTGCGGGCATCATCCACCGCGATATCAAGCCCGCGAACATCTTGTTCACCGTATATCGCCGGCCCGTCCTCGCCGACTTCGGCATCTCGGCCATGACCGGGCCGCGGGACACCCCCAATGAGCTGCGGGGCATGAGCGTGCCCTGGGCTCCGCCGGAACAGCTCGTCGGCTCGAGCAATGCCGAGCCCGCCACCGACGTCTACTCCCTGGCCGCCACCATCTACGCCATGCTCACCGGCCACAGCCCCTTCGAGACGCCGGGATCCTCCGAGGGCGTCTACGAACTGGCCCGACGCATTGTCAAGGACGCGGTGCCGCCGCTGGGGCGCCCCGATGTTCCGGCGTCGCTTGTGAGGGTGCTCACGGTTGCCCTGGCGAAGGAGCCGTCCGGCCGTTACCGCACGATGCTCTCCTTCGCGCGGGCGCTCCAGCAGATCCAGGGCGAGCTCGGACTGTCCACCACCGCCGTCGATCTCTACGACGATGGCGAGCAGGACAATCCCGATCGGACTCTGCTGGATGTCGATGACCCCGAGGCGACCCGCCTGGGCGTGTTCTCCCGTGTCGAAGAGCCCGTGGTCGTTCCGGCCGACCCGCAGCCGGCCGCCGTCGACTCGGAGGAGGCGGCCCGTCCCAGACCTCTCGCCCGGCTCCTCGCCGGTGCGGCCGTGGTGGTTCTCGTCGCCGTCGTTGCGGGCGCCCTTTACGCCTCGCACTTCGAGGATCCCCAGCCCTTGGCGACCTTCGCGACCCTGCCCCCGGGGCGCTCGGATCCGCTGGGGGGCACCGTGCCGGAACCGCGCAACCTCCAGGGGGCCGTCAGCGCGAACGGGCAGGTCGTCTTCACCTGGGATCCCCCCGAGGACGAGTGGAGCGGCGACTACCTCTACCGCAGCGACGTGGCGGGCCAGGAGAACGAGTCCCAGGAGCGGACGGACGGCACGAGCGCATCCCTGCCCGCCCAGGAGGGGACGACGTGCATCGCGGTTTTCAGCAGACGGCAGGACGGCAGGACCTCCGAGGCCGCCCGCGCCTGCGTTCCCACGCCCTGATCAGTCGTTCCGGCACCGGCATCGCGGGGTATCCGGCAGCCGGAATGGACGGAGCGGCCGGTGTGGCTGGAGCGGTCGCAGCGGCCGCAGCGGCTGATGGGCTGAGCGGGATGGGCGCCTGCCGCGGGCCTGGCGGTGCTGGCAGTAGCAGTCCCGCCGGCCCTGACAGCCCCGCCGGCCCTGGCCGGTAGGCCCGGTCCTGTCAGTCCTCCACGCGGTAGGCGGCGCTGCCCAGCACGATTGTGGCCCCGGTGGGCACGGGAATCGACTCATTGGGCTTGACCACGGTCACATGGTCCTCCTCCTCGACCCGAGTGCCATTGGTCGAGTGGAGGTCGGTGATCCACAGGCCTCCCGGTGCCAGTGCGAGAGCCGCATGCGTCTTGGAGATCGAGCGGTTCACATCGTTCAGAGATACGCAGGTGGCATCGGGGTACTCGGAGATGTTGTCCGGGTCGCGGCCCACGACGGTGGTGGCCTCCAGGTTGATGGGGTCACCGCCGGTTAGGGGCACCAGCCGGCTTGCGCGCGGGTCCTCGGTATGGCGGTGTCTGCCTCGGGCGGCGGGCGGCGAGGAGGCCGAGACCGCCGGTCGGGTCGCCTGAGCCGCGGGGACCGAGTCCGCGCTGATGATCGGCTCGGCCGATGCGGCGGATCGGGACGCCATGCGCGACCGGGGCGGCGTCGAGGAGGGGAACAGGGATTCAGACGGCAGCGGCACGATGATGGGCTCCTCAGGTGAAGACGAACGTGGTGCTGACTCAGGTGCAGTCATTGGCGAGAACACCACGGGTTCGCGTGAGGGTGGCGAAGACACGCCGTCGGGAACGGAAGCTGCCAGCATGGTCGAGGAAGCCGGGAATGGGCCGGATGGGGCCGGGGAGGCGGGATACGGGCCGGGCGGCATGGCCGGAGACGTGGGAAGAGGATCCCGCATGGCCGGGGAGGCGGGTGTCGGGTCCGGGGTGGCCGGGGACGCCGGAGAAGCCGGGAGCTCCGGGGATTCCGGGGACGCGGGGGGCGCCGGGGATGCAGGGGATACAGGAGCTATCGGGGATGGCGGGGATACGGGAGCTGCTGGGGACGCTGCGGATGTCGGGGAGGTCGAGAAGGGAGATGCGGTTGCCGGGTCCGGGGTGGCCGGGGGCGTCGGAAGAGAGCCCTGCACGGGTGACGCGGGAGCCGGGTCCAGAGTGGCCGGGGACGCCGGGGCCGGGAATTCCGGGGACGCCGGGGCTGCCGGGGATACGGGAGACGTCGGGAACGCTGGGGAGGTCGGGGATGTCGGGGAGGCCGAGAAGGGAGATGCGGGGAAAGCCGGTGCGGCCGGGGAGGCGGGAAGCGGGTCGGAGGCGGCAGAGGCGACTGAGGAGGTGGGCAGCGGCTCTGGCAGGTCTGGTACCGGCGCGAGTGGCGGGTCGTCCGCGGTCGGGGTGTCGAGCTGTGTGGGGACGGCCGCCCAGGGCACGGAGTCGATGATGGCGCGGTCGGAAGTCGGAGACAGGACCACTGCGCTGGTCGTATCGACGGTGGCGCCGACGTCCGTCGAGGGGTCGGCGTCATTGGGGTTGAGGAAGAATGCGTTGTCGGGGAAGACGTGGGCGTGGGCCCGCGAAGGCGTTCTCGCGGCCGCATGCTGAGGGGGGACGGTCGCCTGCGGCTGATGCCTGATGGACTGGCGCTTCGGAGCCTGCCGCTTGGGGGGCAGCGTGGCGTCGTGCCGCTTGGGCGCAGCGGGCGCCTGCGCCTGGCCGCCGGTCGCCCCCGCCGGGCGGGAGCGCATGGTCACCGCCAGCGTTCCGGCCATGCGATCGTGCCAGCCCTGCCCGCGCGGGTCGATGGACGCCGAGCGCATGAACACGATCGCCCCCAGGCCCACGGTCACGCACAGCAGGTCGGCGTGGATGAACAGGCGCGTCCTCGGCGGACCGCCGGTGGTCGCATCCACCAGGCGCACGCCCATGACCCGTCCGCCGGGGCTCCAGCCGGTCAGGGCGAGGACCAGCTCGCGGGGGACCAGGACGGCCGCGACCGCCACGGGCCACGCGATGAAGGCCTGGGGGATCGCCAGGCCGAGGAGCAGTCCCAGGCCCGCTACCAGTGCGCCGCCGACGACAAGGTCGATCAACCCTGCGATGACGCGGTCGCGCACCGCGGCGGATTGGGCGGTGGCCTGGTTGTACGACGGCGTCGAGGTCACTGGCGTTTCCTCCTGAGTGCGAGACGATCTGTGAATCGCCGGGATATGTGGGGACTCGGCCTGTGCGGGCGCCGCAGAGAGCGCGGTGACAGGCGAGCGGCGAGGCGCCGCATCCGGGAGCGATCCGAACCCATGGCGGGGACCATGGCGTCGGCCGACTCCCAGATTGTGCCCACAGCGTACGACGACGGTATACCCTCGCCGAAGACTTGGGCATCCACAGCTGCCGCGAAACGTGTCAGCTCGGCCGTCGGAAAGGCCGGTGCGAGCGATGATGCCGCCTCGCGGCGGGTGGATCGCGGAGGTGTCCTGCGACCGAAGTCACGTGCCCGGTCCACGACCTCGTCCCATGCGCCGAGCACGCCCTCGACCCCGCTGCGGCCTCGTCGTCGTCGCCGTCGCAGGGACTTGGCGGCCAGGATGGTGGCGATCGGGAGCAGCACGATCCCCAGCCCGCCCGCGACCATGGCCACGATCCGGCCCAGGCCGTGATTGTTGTCATCATTGGAGTCGTCGCGATCCTCGTCCTCGTAGGACGGGGGCAGACGGGCCGGGTCCTGCAGGGGCAGAGGCGGCTGGAGCACCTGCGGCTCGGGGTTGGAGACCTTCTCGGTCGTCTGCTGCTGCGGAATCTGATCGCGGTCGGGGACCACGTCGATAGTGATCCATCCCACCGAATGGAAGGGGACCTCCACCCAGGCGCTGATGTCCTCCCCGGTGACATTGGCGGCATTGCCGTCCATGGTGGGCTTGAAGCCCATGACGACGCGCGCCGGAATCCCCAGCGAGCGGCACATGAGCATCATCAGGACGGGGTACTGCTCGTCGTCGCCCACCAGCGAGCCGGCATCCACCATGGAGGCGATGCGGGCGGCGCCGTGCCCGGGAGGGGAGGGGCTCTTGGTGCCGTCGGAGTAGTAGCCGGTGCGCAGCGCCTGCTGCAGCATGCGGATCTGGGCCAGCGGTTCGGACGTCGACCCGACCAGCGTTGTGGCCAGGGTCTGCACCGAGGGGGGCACGTCCTCGACCGGCCCCAGGGCGACGTCGTCAATGCCGAGGTCGGTCAGCTGGGCGTCCGTGGCCGTCTCGGGCGCCTCGACCTGCTCGATCAGGGTATCGCCGCTGGTCAGCCCCGCAGTGGCGATACCGGTGGTCGAGAAGACGTCGTAGTACAGGCTCTGGGAGACGGCCTCCGCACGAGGGCCCGAGACCTCCAGGCCGAGGGTGTCGGCGACGGTGGGCACCCAGGGGAAGGAGTAGTCGTCAATGGTCACGGTGGTTTCGCTGGAGTCCTGCGACTGCGTCGTCCCGTCGCTGGTCAGCGGGGTGTCGTGGCCGATGCGCTGGAAGCGGGCCGCGCCGTTGGCGGATGCACTGATTCGGGCCGACAGTCCGTCGTAGGAGTCCAGGGCCGCCAGGCGGATGCGGGTGGACTCATCCGCGCCGGAGACGGCCATGAGGGAGTCGGAGGCCATATCCGTCTCCAGGGTCCGCACCAGTGACAGCGGCGTGGCGTACTCGGTGAGGTCCAGCGGCGGTTCGAACAGGTCGCGCAGCACCGTGCGGTTGTGAGGGGCGGCCGGGATGGCCAGCGCCACCACCGTGCCGGTGACCGTCAGCAGGGCGAGTACCCGTAGGAATCCGCGCCGTGAGCCCCTGCCCACGCCCGCATCCTTGGACTCGAGCACTTCGGCGACCCGCTCGCGCCTGCCGCGCTGCGCGGTCACCGCCCACAGCAGGAGCACGCCCGTCACCAGGACCACTCCCAGCTCCGTGGGCATCAGCGCGGTGCGAACGCCCCAGGCGATGGCCAGGCCCGCCTGGGCCATGACGGTCATTCCGGCGATGAGCACGCGGCCCGACAGGGCCGCCCGCGTGGCGATCACGCCGGCGATCAGGCCCACCAGCCATGGGAGCACCGTCATGGACGGGAAGGCGGTCAGCGGCACCGGAAGGGTCAGGGCGTCGCGCCACACCGTGACCGTGGCGGCCAGCACTGCGCGAACCGCCTTCCAGCCGCTGCCGGTGTCCGGCAGGACCCATGGCCCCGCACCCACGTGGACGAGCGCGGTGAGCGCCAGGGTGGGAGCGGGTCCCAGACGGCCCACGAGGCACACGACGGCGACGACCGCCCCCGCCCCGATCCCGATGGCGGCGGCCTGGGCCCCTACGGGGGAGCCGAAGGGCGGCACGAACAGGACGGAGGCGATCAGCGCCAGGACGACGACGA
>ERZ773065.1696-NODE-1696-length-10958-cov-2.831789_pt1 | contig 10958 bp, 10 predicted proteins | sample MGYA00580623_ERZ773065 | MGnify/ENA primary metagenome ERZ773065 (study PRJEB29015, sample SAMEA2738017) | human oral metagenome | biome: human oral; feature: human-associated habitat; material: dental | place: China | collected 2047 ...
TAAGCTCTGCCTCTCGTTTTTTTTAGGAAAAACTCCCCAAATGTAGCTTAGAATCGACACTAGCAAGATTATGCTTATTAGCATGATAAGCCCGAAAATCGGGTCGCGATCGTCTAAGAAAAAATTATCCAAATCAAACCTCGTCGCAAAAATAAAGGGCAATTATAGCAAAGTGCGGGTATAATTTCGCTTATGATTAAAAACGAAAGCATAGAAAATCTGCTGGCCACCGTAGATATCGTAGACGTCGTAGAAAAATATGTCCCGCTTAAGCGCAGCGGCGCAAATTTCGTAGGCGTCTGCCCCTTCCACGACGATTCGCACCCGAGCATGAGCGTGAGCTCCAAACTTGGAATTTTTCACTGCTTTTCGTGCAAAGCGGGCGGCAACGCGATTAAATTTATCCAAGATTACGAAAAGATAAGCTTTCCCGAAGCGGTCGAAAAGCTTGCGGGGATGTATAATTTCGCGCTGCAATACACCGGCGCTAAAGTCCAGGAGCGCAGCGAAGAGAAGAAGGTGCTTGAGATTTTAAACGCCTACTACCAAAGCTGCCTTTATCAAAATCCTGCCGCCGTAAAATACCTGCACGATCGCGGCCTAAGCGAACAAAGCATTCGCAAATTCGGCCTTGGCTACGCAGGAGCTAGCGCGCAGACGATCAGGGTTTTACAAAACGAAGAAATTCCGCCGCAAGACGCGCTAAATGCGGGCGCGGTGAAGCAAAACGAGCGCGGGCTTTATGCTAGCTTCATCGAGCGGATCACCTTTCCGATCTACAACCACGCGAGCAAGCTCGTGGGCTTCGGCGGCCGCACGATAAGCGATAACCCGGCTAAATACGTCAATTCGCCGCAGTGCGCGCTGTTTGATAAATCTAAAATTTTCTACGCATTCGATCTTGCGAAAAAAAGCGCGATCGCTAAAAAAACCCTCATCATCACCGAGGGCTACATGGACGTCATCATGCTGCATCAAGCGGGCATTGACAACGCCGTAGCGGTGCTCGGCACGGCGCTGACGCCCGCTCATCTGCCGCTTATAAAGCGCGCGGAGCTTAACGTCGTGCTTAGCTTCGACGGTGACGCCGCGGGCATCAATGCGGCGATAAAGTCGGCGCGGCTTTTATGTCTGAATAAGATCGACTCAAGCGTCGCTATAATCGGCGGCGGTGCCGATCCTGCGGATATGATAGTCGCGGGCAAGGTGCGCGAGCTAGAGCAAATTTATGCTAGCGGCATGGAGAGCGGGGAGTTTCTGATCCGAAGAATCGCTAAAAAATACGACCTCGCCCGCCCCGTGCAAAAAGAAGCGGCGCTAAATGAGATCAAAGAATTTACCGCAGCGCTCGGCCCCGTGCTCGCCGAGTCCTATCAGAGCCTAGTGGCGCAAATTCTAAACGTCTCGCCCGGCTCGTTCAATCTCTCTAGCGGCGGTAAAAATTTCGGCGCGGGCTTTGAGGGGCGAAATTTTAACGGCGGCGTGGATTTCGGCTCGCAAAATTTTAATGCAAGCGGAAATTTCGGCTCTTTCGAAGGGCACGGCGCAGACGGCAGGGGCGGTGCGAGTGGGAGCTTAAACGGCGGAAATTTTGTTCGCGCGCAAAACACGGCGCGCTATGAAAGCTCCGCATCGCCCGCGGCTTCGGCGAGGGGTGGGCGGACGCTACTGCGCCGCAAGGAGATCGCGGAGCTTCAGATCATAAAATCGATGCTACTTGATGGCGAGATGGCACAGCTTGGGCTCGGCTGCTTGGAGCGGCGCGATTTTCGCATGCACGGCGATATTTTCGAGGCGTTTTTGGCTTTCGCTCGCAGCGGCGGAAATTTTAAAAATTTCATCGCGGGCGAGGGCGGTAATGTAGACAGCGCCTCCGAAAATTTTACTGCAGACGGCGCTGGAGAAAATTTTATCCGTAGCGAGAGCGTAAATTTAAAAAGCGGCGAGAATTCTAGCGAGCAAAATTTTAACAGGCAAGGCTCTGCGGGTGTCATAAATTTAAAAGGTTCCGCGCAGCATGGCGCAAACGGCGGCGCAAAGCAGGGCGAGAGGGAAGCCGCAGCTCAAAATGTTCAAAGCGCTCAAAGCGTCCAAAATGATCAAAACGCCGAAACCGAAGCCCGCGAAAATCTGCGCGCGCTCGCGCTGGATGATGAAATTTTGCCGATCGGCGGCGCGGCGCTTTTTAACGACGCGTGCAAAATTTTACGCCGCAACGCCCTGCAAGATCTGATGCAAAAGCTCAAAAACTCCGACGCGCCCGACAAGATCGAGCGTATCTTGGAGTATCAAAAAAAGATCAATCAACTCAAGTAAAGGAACGAAATGAAGGCATTGGCGCTCTTTAGCGGCGGGCTTGACTCCATGCTCGCGGTCAAACTCATCGTCTCGCAAGGCATCGAGGTGCTCGCGCTGAATATGGATATCGGATTTGGCGGCAAAGACGATAAGAGCGAGATCATGCGCCGCAGAGCCGCGGTCGCGGGGGCGGATTTTAAAAGCGTCGATATCAGAAGCGAATATCTGCGGCAGGTGCTTTTCGAGCCCAAATACGGCTACGGCAAGCACTTCAACCCCTGCATCGACTGCCACGGATATATGTTTAAGACCGCGCTTGCGATGTTGCAAGACGAAGGGGCGAGCTTCATCATCACGGGCGAGGTGCTCGGACAGCGCCCGATGAGCCAGCGCGCGCAGGCTCTAGCTCAGGTCGGCGGGCTTAGCGGCGATGAGGAGGGGCTGATCCTACGTCCGCTGTGCGCGAAGCTGCTGTCGCCCACGACGCCCGAGATCAAGGGCTGGGTAGATAGGGGCGCGCTGCTTGATATCAGCGGGCGCGGACGGGCTATACAGATGCAGCTGGCGGCAGAGTTCGGCTTTGAGGACTATGAAACGCCCGCGGGAGGCTGTCTGCTGACCGTGCAGAGCTTCAGCGAGCGGATCAAGGATGCGGTAAAATTTGAAAAGATCGAAACGCCCGCGGACGCTGAAATTTTAAAATTCGGACGCCATCTGCGCCTGCCAGGCGGCGCCAAGCTCATAATCGGGCGAGATGAGAGCGACAACAAAAAGCTTGCCGCCGTGCAAAATCCAAAATTTAGCGAGATAAAATTTAAAGATGACGTCGTGGGCGCGCTAAGCCTGCTAAGCAGGGGCGCGAGCGAGGCGGATAGAGAGCTTGCGGCGAGGCTGGCGCTGACCTACGCCAAAACGGACGCCGCGCGCAGCTACGCCCTGCTCATAGACGGCAGCGAGCTGAGCGCAAGCCCATTTGAGAGCAAGGATGCCGCCCGCGAGTATTTTGTATGATAAGCCATGTCAATGAATATAAGGATTGGAATGCAATATGGAGCTTGAACGTTTTCCCGGTATAAACATTATAGTTGAAGAAAAACGTGTTATTTTCGAATTAAAAATTAAAAACCAAAAATCTGTATATATGTGCCACCCATTTACAAATAACACTGGAGGCATTGCGTTTGTTAATAGTATAAAATTCTTAGAATTATGGCGTAACAGTAAAATTTATTTAGATAAAGAAATAAGCAATAAAACGGAAGATGGTTGGCGAGGCGATTACAAATATAGTTGGGCAGAAAAGGGTTTTAAGCACGGCCTTGACAATCCTGTACCATTGGCTAGAGTTTGTTGCTATTCTGATGAGTATTATGTACCAATAAAAGCAAGATGCATTCCGTTTTTTAAAAAGAAATATGTGAAAGAAACAAAATACGCTTGTTCATTTTCTGACGGAATAACACGTACTATTTGGCTGCTTTCTAATGGAGTAAAATCATTTCCAGTACATTTAAGCTCTTCCGATGAGACAAAAATATTGGCAAAATTTGCAGGTATTACAGAAAATTCTTATTATATAAAGACAGAAATTCAAAGTGAACTGAATTTATGGGATAAGAAATGATATATAAAATTTTAGTCATAAATTTATAGAATTTTAGTTAAAATCCTTTCACCAAGATTTCGCGTAAAAGCTCTGCGAAAATGTCAAATTTAGGAGAATCCTTGAAGCTTCAAATGTCCTTGATGTCGGTTGCCTGCGTCGTAATCATCCTGGCTGGTCTTAAAGCCGCGCAGGCTATCGTCGTGCCATTTTTGCTAGCTATTTTCATTACGGTGCTCGTCTCGCCGCTGGTGCTTTATGTCCAAAAGATCCGCGTCGGGCGCGTTTTTAGTTTCCTCATCATCACTTTTGCTTTCGTGGCGATTATAGTGTTTTTCGGCGCGGTCATCTTTGATGCGATCAAGGAATTTTCAGCGCGCCTGCCCGAGCTTCAAGCAAAATTTGAAGAGGTGCTAGGAGGCGTGAGTGCGAAGCTCTCTCGATTCGGCATAGAGCTTAACGCCGCAAGCCTAGGCATCGATCCGAGCGAAGCCGCCGCACAGCTATCTGCACTACTGCGCAAAACAGGCTCGATAGTCTCGACGGGATTTTTCATTTTTATAATGGTTTCATTTATGGTCTTTGAAAGCTCCGTGATCGACGAAAAAATCCGCTATTTTTCGCAAAGTAGCCGCGCGACACACACTTTCGTGAAGAAATTTGCCTCCAGCCTCAAAAAATATCTGCTAATCAAAACTATCGCTTCAGCTTGCACCGGTGCGCTCATCGGGCTTGGGCTGTGGGCTCTTGGTGTCCCATATGCCGCGCTGTGGGGGATTTTGGCTTTCGTGCTAAATTTTATTCCTACGATAGGCTCGATCGTAGCGGTCTTTCCGACGCTTTTCGTGACATTAGCTACGATGGATATAAGCTCTAGCATCTGGACTATCGCAATCTATTTGGTCGTAAACGTAGCGATCGGAAATATCATCGAGCCACGATTTTTAGGGCAAGGGCTCGGGCTTTCTACAATCAGCGTGCTTGCAGGGCTACTGTTGTGGGGCTTTGTGCTTGGTATCGGCGGGCTATTTTTGGCTGTGCCGCTTACGATGAGCTTGCAAATCGCGCTTGCCTCAAACGACAAAACACGCTTCATCGCGACTCTATTAAGCAACAAGGTCGAAAGATAAAGCGAAATTCCGCGGAATTTTAAAATTCTATAAATTCTAGCTTGAGCGCGCTCAAGAGTATTTTTGTCTCTTTTAGATAAAATCCGCCCAAAGGATCAAATATGACGAGCGAAAAATTTATTTACGAAGTAAACACGGTGACGAAATTTATCCAAATTTACTGCGATGGCAAGCATGCGGATGCGCCTAAAAAAGACGGTGCTGTGCTTCATGACTACAAAGACGATAAGGGGCTAGTGCAGACGCACTTTCATCTCTGTAGCGACTGCGAGCGGATGCTGCGTTACGCCTACGCGCGCCTTGGTGCCTGTCCGCACACTGAAAAGCCGCGCTGCCACCACTGCCCGCATCCGTGCTACGAGCGTGAAATGTGGGTAAATATGGCTAAGATGATGAAATATAGCGGCATGAAGCTTGGGCTTACGAAGATAAAAAAGCTTTTTTCGTTTAAAAAAAGCTAATTTGTGCGGGCAATTTAGTTAAAGTTTGCGGGTAAAATTTATCTCTGCAAACCCGCTTCATCTCTACACAAAAAAGTATAAAAAAGCAGCGTGAGAACAAGCGCAAAAAAGATATAAAAATCAATCAAAATACTAAATCTTAGCGCGTAAAATTCTGCCTTGCAAACGCAAATCCTCCGCAATCCTTGATAATAAATAATTAAATTTGAGTTTATAGTTTTAAGTTAGAATTGTGCCCAATCAAAGGAGAAAATATGAAGGTCATTACCATCGCGGTCGTTAACGGCAGGGTCGTAAACGAAAAGGAATTAATCGCGTCTATCGCCGATTATGACGATTTTACCGCGGTTGCCGAACAACTCCGCAAAGGGCTAAAATCGAGGTATTTTACATCTAGAGAGCATGCGAGGATCTACAAAAAAATCAGCGTCGAGACGGGCTTTAGGCGCGTGCGATTCGACTACAAACCGTATAAAGATAAAATTTCAAACCTCATCGCCGAGGGCTACACCGTCAAGGCTATCTTAAAAAAGATCGGCGAGGAGGACGAAGCGTTCAAAAACGCCGTTACTGCGCCCGGGCTTACGCACTTTATCTCCGTGACGTTCAAAGATGAAAAAACAAGACTTCGCGCAACTGCAAAAAAAAGCGAGGATTTCTTATACGCATATCGCTTCGAGATCAAAAAAATGCACTTCCAAGGCGTTAGCAATAAAGAAATTTTAAAATATATGAAAGCTCATTACGAAAAGGATTTTGCCAAAGTAAGCGAGCGCGATCTGGCAGCTTTTATCGAGGCAAACGCAGTGCTGGATACCGACCGCAAACTCTCGCTGTATAAAAAGCCGAGCCTTTATGATCCGCATTTTAGCGAGATTATGAAGCTTTACGCAAGCGGTATGCGAGTCTATGACATCTGGAAGACGCTTAAAGCCAAATACCCCGAGCTAGCCAAGCTTCAGGCGCCGAGCCTTTATCAGTTCATCGCAAACAACGCCCTTGGCAAAGCTAAATATATGCAAAAAGACTGATATGCCCGCGCTTCTTTCAAATTTTACTTTCAAATTTAAAATTTCGCCGCGATAAAATCGATGAAAGCCGGTGAAATTTCTATGAAAACCTGCGTCATTCTCTGTGGCGGCAAAAGCTTGCGTTTCGGCAGCGACAAAACGCTGTTTCCATTCCGCGGGCATCCCAGCATGACGCACTTTCTTTTTTCGCGCTTAAGCCGCGAGTTTGAGCGGGTTTTCGCCTGCGCCAAAAGCTCTAAATTTAACCCGCCGCTTCCTATGATCTACGACGAATTTGAGGAATTTTCGCCGATGGGCGCGCTGTATTCGGCGCTAAAGCCATTTAGCGGCGAGCGCATTTTTATCATCCCCGCCGATATGCCATTTGTAGAAATTTCCACCATTCGCGCTCTTAGCGAGCAAGAGGGGCAAATTTGCGTAGCGGGCGACGAGGCACACAGACATAGCCTGTGCGGATTTTTTGACGCAGCTCTCGCGCCGCGCGCGCTTGAGCTCTACCGCGCGGGGGAACATAAGATCGGCGCGCTCATCGGATCTGCAAATTCCAAAGTGCTAAATTTCAAAAACAAAGAGCAGTTTTTAAACATAAATTATCAAAACGATTTAAAGGGCGTAGATGAAATTTAAAGCTTTAGCGCTCGCGCTTTGCGCCATGAGCCTAGCCGCACAAGATCTATCCGAGCTATACGCAAAGGCTAGCGAATACGAGGCCAAGGGCGATTACAAAAACGCGATGATCTATTACAAAAAGATCGCCGCGGCAAGTCTAGCGGAAAGCGGCGAAAAGTTGCGCCTAAAAACCGCAGAAAATTCTACCTCGTCCGCAGAAAACCGCGCTTCGCACGATGGTACCGCCGTTTTAAGCTCTGCGCCGCCGCAAAATTCTGTCGCAAAAAATTCCGCCGCGCCAAATTCCACTTCGTCAAATTTCGCAGACACAGGCTCGGCTGCGTCAGGCTCCGCGTCAAATTTAGCATCATCGAATTCCGCCTCGCTCTCGCAAAATTCCACTGCGCCGGATTCTGCGCCGAAAGGTGAGCAAAATGGCCGAAATTTTGGATTTTTGGGGCTTAAATACTACGAGCCGATCTATATGCTCTTTACCCACGATTTCAGCAAAAAATCCGATCGTAAGGCGGATGAGCTGCATTTTGAGTTTAGCTTCGAGCGTCCGATCACCTACGACGCGCTGGGGTTTGGAGAGAAAATTTCGTTCGCTTACGCACAAAATTCCTGGTGGCAGATCACGCAGGATAGCGCCCCTTTTCGCGAGAGCAACTACCGCCCCGAGCTCTACGTTAGCGCGCCGGTACCGTTTGCGGATGAGCTAAAGATAGGCGCAATGCACGAATCAAACGGCAAGGGCGGCGAGGAATCGCGCTCATGGAATAGGCTCTACGCCCAAAGCACGTGGAGCGCGGACGGATTTTCGATCACCCCCAGAGCCTGGTATGCGTTTTGGCTGGACCGCACGAACGAGGACATCGCGGATTATATGGGCTACGGCGATCTGCGCGCGTCATACACCTTCGGCAAGCAGCGACTTAGCGCTCTGTGGCGAAATAACCTGCATTTTGACGGCAGTAACCGCGGCGCGATCGAGCTGAACTACAGCTTTCCGATCTTTAACAGCGGATTTTACGGCTATCTACGCTACTTTGGCGGCTACGGCGAGAGCCTCGCGGACTACAAACGCAGCGTCAATAAGATCGGCATCGGACTTTCTTTCGTAGAATTTTAAGAAGCGAGCTTGGATCAAAAAGCCTGAAATTCTGCGGCTAAATTTAGCTTTCGGCAGGGCAAATTTGCTAATCCTACGAAGCATCGCGATAAAATTTGCTTTTGAAATTTTACCTGTAAAATTCTATTCTACAGCACGAGCGCGGAATTTATTCACGGCTATTACTCTGGTAAAATTTTATCCGCTACATAGATATGGCGGATGGAATTCTACCCTCGCCGTGCCTTTTCCCGCCGTACCCGTATAAATTTAGCGCGCCGATCAAACGACGCGGAATTTTATCGGTACAAAGCACAAAATTTATGAGACTCTACCATGCACCGCGAAATTTTAAAAAGCAAAATTTAGCGATGCAAATCGCCTTAAATTTTGTGGGCGAAGTTTCGCCTACCGTACCGAATCCCCGCAAGTAGAATTTCTTAGAAATTAATATTCTTTTAGCTAGAATTACGGATTAAATTTCATCAAAGGATCAAGAAATGGCACAAATTCAAGAGGCCGAGCTCATCTGGAAAGACGGCAAGCTAATCCCTTGGGCAGAGGCCACTACCCACGTTTTGACGCACTCTTTGCACTACGGAAACGCCGTATTTGAGGGCGTACGCGCTTATAAAACCGACAAAGGCTACGCGATTTTCCGCTTGGACGAGCACACTGCCCGCCTTGAAATTTCGGCAAAGCTCTGTCTAATCAGGCTTCCGTTTAGTTTCGAGCAGCTTCGTCAGGCCCAGATCGACGTCGTTGCGAAAAACCGCTTCGATCAGACTGTCTATATCCGCCCGCTAGCGTATTTCGGCTATGGCTCGATGGGCGTTTCGTCTAAGGACTGCTCGGTAAACGTCATCGTAGCAGCGTGGCAATGGGGCGCGTATATGGGCGAAGAGGCGCTACGCAAGGGGATCAAAGCTAAAATTTCATCGTGGATGAAGCCGGCGCAATTTTCGATGATGGCAAAAGCCAAAGCGAGCGCGAATTATTTTAACTCGCAGATGGCAAATTTTGAGGCGGTCGATGCGGGATACGATGAGGCGATACTGCTCGATCCTCAGGGTTTCGTCGCGGAGGGACCTGGCGAGTGCTTATTTATCGTAAAAGATGGGCTCATCATCACTCCGCCGAACGATACCAGCCTAGAGAGCATCACTCAAAATTCAGTCATAGAAATCGCGCACAGCCTGGGCTACGAAGTCCGCAGAGAGCGCATCGCTCGCGATCAGCTCTATGCCGCGGACGAAGCGTTTTTTACCGGTACCGCCGCGGAGGTCACGCCGATTAGCAACATCGACGGTAGGATCATCGGCAAGGGCGAGATGGGCGAGGTCACGAGCCGCTTGCAAAAGGCGTATTTCGCGGTAGTCATGGGCAAAGACCCTAAATTTGAGCACTGGCTCACATACGTTAAATAAGGACGCGCATGCCTGCGGATTTGAATGATTATTTTAATAAGAAAAACAGCGACAAAAAAGGCGGGAATTTAAATTTTAAAATTCCTAATTTTGGAGGAATGGGCAAGTTTAGCGGCGTGATTTACGTGATAATCGCGCTAATCGCACTGCTCGTGATCGCAAAGCCCTTCGTCACGATCCAATCGGGCGAAGTGGGGATCAAGTCAAATTTAGGCAAATACGATCCGACGCCTCTTGGCGCGGGACTTCACTTTTTCGTGCCGTTCATACAGGACGTATTCGTCGTAGATACTCGCACGCGTATCATCAACTACACCAGCAGCGAAGATATGAGCGCGGGTATCGCTACTAAAAGCGGTACCGCGGGCGGTATCATTAGTAAAAACTCGCTTTCGGTGCTAGACTCGCGAAATTTGCCCGTCAGCATCGACATCACCGTGCAATACAGGCTCAATGAAGCCACGGCGCCCAACACGATCGCCGAGTGGGGCTTTTTGTGGGAGGATAAGATCATCGATCCGCGCGTAAAGGACGTCGTGCGTAGCGTCATCGGTAACTATGCCGCCGAGGAGCTGCCTACCAAACGCGACGAGATCGCTAAAGCGATCGACGACGGCATCCGCAAAAATATCGAAGCACTGCCGAATTCGCCCGTAGATCTGCTAGCCGTGCAGCTTCGCGAGATCATCCTGCCGGCGAAGGTAAAGGAGCAGATCGAGAGCGTGCAGATCGCCAAACAGGAGGCTGAGCGCACCAAATACGAGGTCGAGCGCGCAAATCAAGAGGCGCTTAAAAAGGCTGCTCTTGCCAAAGGTAACGCAGACGCCGTCAAAATCGAGGCTCAAGGTCGCGCCGATGCCGCTAAGATCGAAGCCGACGCACAAGCTTACGCCAACAAAGAGGTCGCAAAGAGCTTGGATGCAAATCTTTTAAGCCTCAAGCAGATCGAGACGCAGGCTAAATTTAACGAGGCGTTGCGCGAAAACAGCGACGCAAAAATTTTCCTAACGCCGGGCGGCGCGGTGCCTAATATCTGGGTCGATACGAAAGACAAGGCGAAGCAAAGCACCATCGAGCGGGAAAATTAAAATTTCAGGCGGTTATGCGCCCCAATTTTGCGAACTAAATTTAATAACAAGTTGCTCCGGGCGCATAAGCTTAACTCGCGATTTTGTAAGCTAAGCTTAGCAGCGAGTGAAAGCTCGTGACGAGCTGAACTCGCGCTCGTCGCAGCTTAAACCTAGCGGTCGCTTAAAATTTAGCCGCCAGGTTTACTCTTTAAATTTAC
>ERZ773065.1702-NODE-1702-length-10935-cov-3.153217_pt1 | contig 10935 bp, 10 predicted proteins | sample MGYA00580623_ERZ773065 | MGnify/ENA primary metagenome ERZ773065 (study PRJEB29015, sample SAMEA2738017) | human oral metagenome | biome: human oral; feature: human-associated habitat; material: dental | place: China | collected 2047 ...
AACCTACGACCTGCTCATTACGAATGAGCTGCTCTACCAACTGAGCTACATCAGCGTTCATCCTCCGCACGACCATCCGTGCGACTGACAAAAGTTATTATACGGATTTTATGCTGTTCTGTCAATACCTGTTTTTCGTTTTTTTAATCGTTTTGTGCGAATTTCCAAAATAAATTCCGCATAAAAATTTATCAAAAGCCCTGCCGCTGCAGCGCTCTTTCTTCATCCCCTTCCTGCAGGCAGCGCCAGACACGTCCAAAACCTTCCCTTGCATCATAACGGCACTGCCAGCCAAGCATGCGCAGTTTATCCGACACGGGACGGTTCGCGTGATTGACTTTGTCTTCCAGATAATCGCCGTTCTTCCGCTTCTCGCAAATAACGTTCAAACCCAGCTCAGGACGCAGCCCCACCATAAGTTCTGCCAACTCATAAATGCTCAAAAAAGCCTCGTCGTTTGCTACATTATACGCCTCTCCCGCTTTTCCCTGAAGCAGCACGAGGAAAAATGCCGCTGTCGCATCGGCGATGTAGCAAAAGGGGCGACAGGCGCTGCCATCGCTGTGCATCACGATATCCTCGCCCTTCTGCACACACTTCATAAAAGAGGAAAAAACTCGCGGATCGTTCACCACATCCATCGTCGGCGCATAGGTATGTGCAATGCGTGCAATCTTCGCCGGTACACCGTGTTCCACGAAAAAAAGCCTGCACCATGTCTCAGCCATGCGTTTGCTTTCCCCGTAGCAGCTGTGAAGCTCCAGGGGATTGAGCGAGCCAAAATCCTCTTCACGGATTTCTTCAACCGGCGTACAGAATTTGCCATAAACATCACCGCTGCTGAAAAAAAGGAAGCCTTTCACAGCCTTTTCCCTAGCCAACTGCAAGAGATAATAGGTACCGATCGCATTCGGCTCCGCAACCTCCACGGGAACGGTCGCATAATACTGTGGGCTTGCAAGCCCTGCCGCATGGATGATGTAGTCGAGATCCCCGTCCCAAGTCCAAGGCTCGCACAAATCATGCCGCACAAGAGAAAAATACTCTTTCTGCACATATTTTCCAAAACGCCGACGTGCCTTTTCCCCATTGCGGACCTGAGCAACAATATGGATATCCGCCCCATGAAATTCATTCAGATAAAGCAAAAAAAACACCGCATACGAGGCCAGCATTCCTGCCGCCCCCGTAATAAGGACAGTCCGATGCCTAAGCCTCTGCCAAACGTCGTTTCTTCGGCAAATATCCTGCATATCCTCCTCAATAACGAAGCTATTCATGAACGGCTTTTTTTCCATCGTTTTCTCCCCAATAGTGAAGCTTCTCCACAGGAAAATCGTCAAGATTGTCCTCGCTCGTATCCTTCAGAGGAATTTCACATGTCGCACAAAGCGGATGACGCGCCCCTTTTGTTTTGAGCTGCATGCAGCGAAAATCATAAAGCTTCTTGGAATTCCATACTTCTTCCAACGTATTTTCACGGATATTTCCCACCATCGTATCCCTGGACCAATCCGTGCAGCAGACAACGACATCACCGTTGCTGCGAACCGTCATATGCGTAAAGGGATAGCGACAGACCTTCCGCTGTTTGTACAATGCTTGTTCCAAATAGGCGGCCTGCGCTTCCTCGCCCTTTTCTTCGCTGCCGTAAAGCCGATCGAGGGCATTTTCTTCCAATTTGGGCAAAATCCACGGCGTATCGATCAATTGCTCATCGGAAATATCCTCGTACATGCGGTAAAATTCATCATTTTCTTCCCCGTGCGTATCCATGATCTTGGCACAGATAAAAGGTTTCGTTTTCTTTTGCGCATCACGATATTGTTTCAGATATGCGATATTGTCACGAATCTGCTCCGGTGTAACACGAGACTGCGTGATTCTCGCTTGGCCTTCCCCGCGAACAGAATAAATAGAGGCTCGCAAGTAGTCAAGTCCTAAATCGACAAGTTCTTCAGCCACTTTTTTCGTCAGAAGCGATGCATTCGTCGTAATTTCCATCTCATGGCATACCCCAGCCTCTTTTATAGCCTTAACCATGCGGCTGACACCAGAATGAAGCAGCGGTTCCCCTGTCGAATACAATTTGATCAGTTTGATTTTCTTCCCTTGATGCCGGCAAAAATCCTTCAAGTCCTGTAAAAGCTTGTCAAAAAGTTCCTCCGTCATATTGCCAAAGGGGCCGCCTTCTTTCAGATATTCGGGCGTGCTCTGCCAACACATCAGGCACTTGAAATTGCAGACGTTTGTCGGCTCTATGCAGACGCAAAGCGGCACATCGAGCGGCACGACATCCATCAGAGTCAGCCGATTCTTCTGGTAAGCCTCGGAAAAAGGTACAACTTCATTGCTCACGCTCATTTTCTCCAATACTGCAGCAGACTATGAACAGCCTGCCCTATCTCATTTTCCTGGATATCGCGGTAAACCTCGAGATGATGCGCCCGATTCATGAGCACCGCGGTAATTTCTTCGCTCGTCTGCTTTTTATCCTTATGAATTGCCGCAAGGATATTTTCCAAGGAAAACCACTGCTCTTGCCATGGAATATGCTGGAGAATCTTGCGGCAAAGTTCCGCGATACGCGCAGCATAAGATTCTTCGATAAAACCGCGCTGCACGGAAATATGGTTTGCTGTAATCATTCCCAGTGCGACGGCGGAACCATGCGGTATCGCGTAATGGCTGACATTTTCATAAGCATGTCCGAAGGTGTGCGCATAGTTCAGGAGCACCCTGCAGCCGCAGTCAAATTCATCTTCCTCTATGAAGGATCTCTTGAAATCAAGTGATGTATGCACATACCGCAGAAGCTTCACATAATCATGCCGCAGAATATCATCAAGATCCCGCTCCATGCCGGCTACCCCCGCATCGCCTGAAATGACATTGAACTTCACAACCTCACCTAATCCGCTGCAATAGTCCAAAGGAGCCAACGTATGGAAAAACTCCGGAGCAATCAGGATTTCATCCGGCGGATAAAAAGAGCCCAGAAGATTCTTGAACCCTTTATAATTCAGAGATGACTTGCCGCCGATGCAGCTGTCGCAGGCGGCGAGAAGCGTCGTCGGGAAAAAGGTCCAGCGTATGCCGCGATAGAGCGCTGTAGCAACAAAACCGGTGACATCTTGTGTGATGCCGCCGCCAATGGACACGAGGTGCGAATTACGCTTCGCGCTCATCTTTGTCATGCATTCGCAAATATCGAGCATCGTCGCCATATTCTTCTTCTCTTCCACAGCATCGAGCAAAAAAAGGCGTTCCGGCCGAAAGGCCGGCAGCCTCTCTCGATAGAGCTCATAAACATTCTTGTCAAGAACAAAGAACGTATCCTTCATTTCGGCCAACGTATGAACCCGGGACAGATTCTCACAAAAATCCACGCTGTATTCCTTGAACGCCGACTTGATCTTCATCCGTCCTGCTCCTTTCTTCCTTGCACTTCGATGAGCTCCAGCCAATTCCCCTCGGGATCACGGCAGAAGCAGCACTTATTGCCATTGCCCATGAGATGGATGCGCGTCATGCGCTTTCCGCCTCGTGCGACAATAGCATCCACAACCATCTCTATGGCTCGTACGCCGAAAGCCACATGCATTCCTTCAGAAATCGGCCCATCCGCCAGAGCATTTCCTTCTGGCTCCAGAAGCTGCAGCAGTTCGATCATATCACCGACGCCGCTTGCCTTTCCCTGCTCGGTAATCAACTTAGTGAGCCTCACCTTGGCTTCCTTCACTTGGAAAAGATCTGCAATCAATCCGTCCGACTGTTCGACGTTTTCACAAATCGTGTGCATCCGAAAAACGTCCCGATAAAACGCAGCCATGCGTACGAGATCCTTCACATAGATTCCGGTATGACGCAAATTCAGCATAGCTCTGCCCCTCAATCAACCAACGGGATATACATGTTTTCTGCCAGTTCTTCTCGCGGCAGGAATGGAGCCAAATCCTCAAGGGGCGGACTTGTCAGGCGCCCGTCCGGCAAACGCTTCGTCGCAGACTTTGGCTCAAACTTCTGCTCCTCCGTGACAAAAACTTCACAGAGCGCGTAACCCGGTTCCCGCAAAACCCCTGCAATAGTTTCCTGCAATGCCGCATTGGAGGAGATTGCAAAGTACGGCATCTCGAACGCCGCTGCAATCTTTTCATACGAAGGAAATCCGAGATCCCCGCTTTCAGGTCCCACACCAACAAGGCCGTTATGAAACACATTATTCTGCGTTTGCCGGATCTGATGATAGCCGTTATTGTTGATGACGAAGATCTTGATTGGCAGGCGATTCGTCACCACGGTCTGCAGCTCCTGCAGGTTCATCATGATGCTGCCGTCACCTTCCAGGCAGACAACGCTGCCGCCGCTCGCGACGGCAGCGCCAATGGCAGCAGGCAAACCATAGCCCATCGAAGATATGCCGCAGTTCATGAGAAAGCGGCTGTTCTCCCCGATAAAATACGATTGGCTGCCCACAACGCTCGCCGAGCCATTTGAAGCAACCGTGACGCTGCCTGCCGGAAGACGCCGGCTCAAGGCGTCCATGAACGCATAGACATTCGCCTTGCCCTGCGCTTCTTTCTGCTGCAGCTGCACAACGGGATACGATTTTTTCCACTTTCTGCACTGTTCAAGCCATTCAGCATGTTCCTTCAGCGGCTCCTGCGCTGCGCGCAGGAGAGCGCGCATGAATTCTGCCGCATCGGTACAAACGGGATAATCGACACGAATCGTCGGCTTCTTGAGTTCGGCAGGATCAATGTCGTTGACCACCGTATACGCCGCACGCGCCCAAAGGCGCACATCATAACCAACTTGATAGATGCTCAGACGACTGCCGACAGAAAGCAGGAAATCGCTGTTCTGCACGGCAAAATTTCCCGCACGGTCACCCATGGTTCCGCCCCGACCACAGTAATAAGGATGCTCTGTCGCTATGAGGTCGATGCTGTCCCAGCAGGTGACGACAGGCATTGAGAGACGTTGCGCCAATTTCGTGAGAAGCGGAGCCGCACCCGCCAGGCGAATGCCGTTTCCCGCATAGAGCACAGGACGCTCTGCCCGCTTGAGACGCTGCAGCACATGGTGCGCCGCTTCCTCAACATCGCAGCTCTCTTCCAACGTTTCGGCTTTATAACCTGCGAGTTCTTCCGGATCAATGAAGCTTCCCTGCACATCCAGCGGTATGTCGAGCCAGCACGGCCCCATCCTGCCGCTTCTCGCTACGCTGTACGCCTTTTCCAGCGCACAGCGGATATCCGTCGGCTCCATGACCATTTCCGCATACTTCGTCATATGATCGAGCGCCGATACGATGTCAAATTCCTGCCCACCCAGCGTGCGCAAGGGAAGTCCGCTCGCGCGTACCGTCAGGGAGGACTTCATCTGCCCCGAGATGACAAGCAGCGGAATCGAGTCCTGATAAGCGCCTGCAACCCCGTTCAAAGCGTTGATGGCGCCCGGACCGCTCGTTACACAGAGCACGGCCATACGGCCCTCGATGCGTGCATAGGCCTCTGCCGCCATGGCCGCTGCCTGTTCGTGATGATGGTAGACACAGGCAAGGTCGGGATCATGCCCGAAGGAATCGTTAAGATGCATGGCCCCACCGCCTACAACGGTGAACACATGCCTTATCCCCTTTTTCTTAAGAAAATCAGCGATATAATCCGATACTTTGAGCTTCATGATGCACCTCTGCTACTTCAACGATGCGCCGCCATCGACGGGCAAAACCGCCCCCGTGATGTACGAAGAATCTTCGGAAACAAGAAAGAGTGCCGCCCGCGCAACCTCTATCGGTTCTGCAACGCGTCCCATCGGTATCCCGGAAAAACGGGAAAAATCCCGATTCGTGTAAATCGGCGTATCCGTGATGCCCGGACATAAACAATTCACTCGTACAGAATTCGCATAATTCAGCGCACAGAGTTTTGTGAATTGGATCAAGGCCGCCTTCGATGACGCATACAAATATGTTTTGCTTCCCGCAATATGAAAGGGCAATCCCCCAATAGAGGCCGTATTCAGAATAACCCCTTTTGCCTTTTGCAGCAAAGGGACAAACGCTGCCGTCATATCCATCGCAGCTTTCGTATTTGTATGGAAGACCCTGTCCCACGTCTCATCATCAATTTCTTCCAACGATCTCGTAACAAAAATTCCCGCATTGTTGAACAGAACATCCACTCTGCCATACGCCTGCTGAACTTCTGCCCGAAGCCTCTCTATCTCCGTCTTCTGCGCCACATCACAGCAGAAAAATCTCGCCTGCCCCGGAAGTGATGCTTCAATCTCAGCGACAACAGCCTCGCCCCGCGTTTCATCTCGCCCGACACAAATGACCTTGGCGCCTTCCGCAGCAAACAGGATTGACGAAGCCCTGCCGATTCCCGAAGTAGCGCCCGTAATCAAGGCAATCTTGCCTTCCAGCTTCCCCATCAAATCCCGCCTTCAATCATCCTGTTCATAGCGCGTCTTTGTGATAAACTCTACCGTAAGCTTATCCTTGATCCGCGCCAGAAAATCTTTGACATACTGGTTCAGATAATCCGCCTTGCTCCTAGCGAAGCTGTATTCCCGACTCTCATCAAAGTAGTTGCTCGTGCGTTTGGAATAGCCGTCGAATCCTGCCAGAGACACTTCGGGAACCTTCATGCGCAGAAGCGCCTTGAGGAGCATCACCAGCGAATTGTCAATGATTTCCGTATCCGGATCGATGAGCGAGCCATAGTTCAGCACATAGGGGAAATCTCCCTCAACCTTGGTCACATTCGAGGTTGCCAGAATAGGTTTTCCCTTGTTGATATTGTGGTGCAAGTCGCTCACGAGCTGCGTATAGCGCTTCGCTTTCGTAAGAAAAATTCCCGTAACTTCAATATCTGCCGGGGCATAATTCACAGAAATCACAACCGGCTTCTTGTCAGCCATAAACTTCTCGACCTTGCCGCGCTCCTTCTCCATGCTGCGCCCCGGCCCCAAAATAAGCAGCGGACGGCCAGCGAGTTTTTCCTCCAAAAGACGAATCGTCTTTGCATCATCACATTCAATATTCTGATAATCACGGTAGAGTTTTTCAATATAGGCCTCGTCATAAAGCAAGCTCTTAGCCGGCTCCAAGCTACCAAGAATGTCTCGAATCTGCTTGACCGACAAGGTTCGCTTGTTCATGAGATTCTTTACATAATTCGGATGGCAGTGCATAGAAGACGCGATATAGAAAAAGAGATTGTAGCCCCAATACTGCTTCTGGTAAATCTCCAGGATGACATTGTCAATCGCCTCAAGAATCTGATTCACATCATAATCCGTTCCCTGCTTTTTATTGCAAAACATCATGAGAAGTTCCAACGGCGCATTTCCTGCGCTCTTTCCCATGCCGTAGAGTGTTCCGTCGGCCAAAAGGCCGCGCTCAGAATCGAGGGAAAGGAAATACTTTGCATTCGCATAGCCCAGTTGGAAATTATTATGCGCGTGATATCCCAGATGAATTCTCACATCGAGATTCTTGTCCAAAATATCATGAATATGTCTGAGATGCTCCTCATCGAGAAGCCCGTATGTATCCACCATAGAGGTCGCATAGGGCATCACTTCGTTGACGAGCTTTGCATATTCCTCAAGTTTTTCATCCGTATACGTCGTGACGGAAACCATCTGTGCAAAAACCTTATAGCCAAGCTTCTTCACTTCCGCACAGAATTTCAAGGCTTCCCGCATCTTTGCTTCCTTATAGATTACGCGAATTCCATCGAGAAAGGTTTCCGAACAAGGCTGCAGCCGCTCAATGCCGCAGGTGCCGTAGTCAATCATGCCAAGCACCTGGGAGTTCCCCTTGTCAATCCCCTCAAACATGCGATTGACCGAAGCTGTATCCGGCATGACGGTTCGCCCCATCTGGAAGGTGCTCTTCTCATCGAGGAACCCTACTTCGATGAATTCCACACGGGAACTTACCAGGCGTTCGAAGAGTTCCATGATTTTATCATGTCCAAACTCCCAGTTATTTACATATCCGCCGTCACGCAACGTGCAGTCCAAAAGCATGCGATTCCTCAAAACAATCCCCTCCAGTCATTTCGTACACGAAAAATCTTGCATTGGCATGGCGTTTTCAACCGCCATACTTTGCTAGCAACTCCCGATGCTTCTCCTCATGCAGGAAGAAGAAATTCGTTTCAAGCGTCGACTCGTCCATTGCAGCAAACGGGACAAGCTTGTCATCCTGCGCCACATGGCAGCTGTAGCCCCATCCCCTGAACATCTCGATGATCTCATTCGGATGATAGTCAAAGCGTGCTGCATGCTTTCGAAGCATCTCCGTGTAGACAACAGGGCGAAGTTTCTGAAACACGTGCGCGCCGCCGCCAAAGACCATTTTTTCAGCGCCTTCCGTATCGCACTTGAGAAAGTCCATGCGGGTGATCTGATGCTCCCTTACAAAATGATCGAGCGTATCGACAGGACAAAAAACTTCTTCCAGATGATCCTTGAGTTCTCCCTGCCCTCTGTCGCCTTCCTTCAGATAGTAGACATCCGTGATGGGACGCAGGGAAGCCGCCTCATTTGCTGCGGGAACGAAGAATTTCAAATCACCGCTCTCACTGTAGAATCCCATATGATAGGCTTTGATGCGTTCGCCTTCCTTGTTGAGCGCAAGATTGCGCTCCATGCCATGGAAGGTTTCTTCCACCGGCTCAAACGCATAGATTGTGCAGTCAGGATGCGCTTTTGCCAGCCCAAGGCTCACGCGGCCGATATTCGCCCCGATATCAAAGACAACGCCTCCCTCCGGGACGAAACGCGTCATAAGCGCGATCTCCTCGCTTTCCGTCCCGATCAGGATCGTCTCCGCTCGGCAAACATTCTGCACCATATCAAAAAACAGACGTATTCCTTTTGCCTGCAGGATGATGCCATCTTGCCGTATCACCACTTCCTCACAGTCAGGATTTCTCTGCAAAACAGCCTGGATTTCCAATAAAGGCAGCAAACGCTCCCTCGCCAACTGCCAATAGAGACGCTTAGAAATCTTTTGTTCTCGATACAAATCATAGAGCTTTCCCAGCTTCATCTTATCCCCCACATTTCTTCTTTATGAACATACAAAATCCTGCACAATATCATCGCAGACCTGTCACGACGGCAAGGCATAAGCGACGGTATCCACAGCCGTTTCTCCATAATGGCGCAAATAAACCTTATAACGTGGGTTTACTTCTTTGAGCCAATGAGGGATTTCCCACAAATCCCCCGCTTTATGATATACACAAAGTGCAAGTTTTGGGCAATATCGCTCTATGGTTCTTTGCGCTCCCCGCAGCATCGCCATTTCAGTGCCTTCGATGTCCGCCGTTATATATGTTACTCCCGACAAATCCAACGAATCCAACATGCGCACTTCAATCCTCTGCCCTGTCTCGTTCCCTTGTTGAAGTTCGCCGCCAGCATTTGCTCCCTCCGAAAAATAAGCTGTGCCGTTATAGTCCCCTACCGCCGCATGATGCACTTTCGTATTTTCATACTTTTTGCACGTTTCCTGCAGGATACGGAAATTATCCTGATCGGGTTCAAAACAATGAAACATTTTCCATGCAGTCAAATGCTCCTTAAAAAGACGTAGTCCATCTCCCAAAAAGGCGCCACAGTCAACAATAACTTCAGCTTCAGAAAAAGGAACGAGGTCCATTTCCAAATACTGTGGATATTTGCTCCGAATGTCAGTGCAATCATAAATCTTCTTCTGGCGCCGTTCTAAGAGAGCGTCAAAAATCTCTTTGGACTTCGCATCTGCCAAAAGGCTGCGTGCTGCCTTGATTTTTGGCAGGTCTTTTTCTTCTGGAGCAGCATAGTGCATACGGCATAAAGATGACCAATCCATCTCTGCATAATCGCACAGTTCGTAGATAAACATTGTCTGGAAGCCCCAGTCTTCCAATTGTTTTTTTACACTGACATAATAAACATATGTCGTTATTACAAATACGGTATCCTCGGGTAAAATAACTCTCTCTTCCACCCCATGCCGTATTTGCATCCCCTTTCTTCCGGTTTCAGTCTTCTTCCCATGATATACCGGTACGCCTTCTATCCTTGTATCCAACAGGCTTTCCTTGCTGTCAACAATTCCTTCGAGCGGCAGTTCCTTCTTTAAATGTTGCAGAAAATGCCGGCAAACATTTCCTGCTCCCCAGAAAAACATCTTCTTTTTTCCATTCAACATACAATATCACCAGACTTTCCATGGCGCTTTGCCACTCTGCCATAATTTTTCCAGCAGGATCTTCTCCCGTAAGGTGTCCATGCACTGCCAGAATCCGCTGTGCAGATAACTTTTGAGTTCATTCCGCCGCGCAAGCTCCATCAACGGTTCCTGCTCAAATATCGTCGTATCCCCCTCAATCAAGTCAAAGACCTCCGATTCCAGCACCATGTAGCCCGCATTGATGGGTGCACTGTCCTCCATCGCCTTCTCCCTGAACGAATGGACAGTATTGTCCATACCAATGTCTAAAATCCCCTTCTGCTGCTTCTGCATGATGGCCGTCAAGGTTGCCAATTTGCCATGTTCCTTATGAAAACGGACAAGTTCCTGGATATCCACATCGCAGACACCGTCACCATACGTCATCATGAACGTTTCATCACCCACATACTTGCGGATGCGTCGGATGCGCCCTCCCGTCATGGTATTCAGTCCTGTATCCACGATCGTGACCTTCCAAGGCTCTGTATGTTGATTGTGCACAATCATACGATTCTTATTTGTAAAGTCAAAGGTAATATCCGACGTATGCAGGAAATAGTCGGCAAACCACTCCTTGATCATGTGCTGCTTGTAGCCGGCACAGATAATGAATTCATTGAAACCATAATGACTGTACTCTTTCATGATATGCCAGAGAATCGGCATTCCGCCGACCTCCGCCATTGGTT
>ERZ773065.1703-NODE-1703-length-10934-cov-20.657873_pt1 | contig 10934 bp, 9 predicted proteins | sample MGYA00580623_ERZ773065 | MGnify/ENA primary metagenome ERZ773065 (study PRJEB29015, sample SAMEA2738017) | human oral metagenome | biome: human oral; feature: human-associated habitat; material: dental | place: China | collected 2047 ...
CCGGGGCCGTTGACCACGCAGCCCATGACGGCCACCCGCAGCGGGGCGGTGATCTCCTTGAGCCCGGCCTCCACCTCCTCGGCGAGTGCCCACACGTCCACCTGAGCGCGTCCGCACGAGGGGCAGGAGACGATTTCGAGTTTGCGCTCGCGCAGCCCCATGAACTCCAGGAGCTTGGTGCCGACCTTAACCTCCTCGACGGGAGGAGCCGACAGGGACACGCGAATGGTGTCGCCGATGCCCCGGGCGAGCAGCGTGCCGAAGGCCGCGCAGGACTTGATAGTGCCCTGGAAGGCGGGACCCGCCTCGGTCACCCCTAGATGCAGGGGCCAGTCGCCCTTCTCCGACAGCAGCTGGTAGGCCTGGACCATGGTGACCACGTCGTGGTGCTTGACCGAGATCTTGAAGTCGTGGAAGCCGCACTCCTCGAACAGGCCCGCCTCCCACACGGCGGACTCCACGAGGGCCTCGGCCGTGGCCTTGCCGTACTTCTTGAGCAGGCGCCTATCGAGGCTGCCGGCGTTGACGCCGATGCGCAGGGAGACGCCGTGATCGGAGGCGGCCTTGCAGATCTCGGCCACCTGATCGTCGAACTTGCGGATATTGCCGGGGTTGACGCGCACAGCGCCGCAACCGGCCTCGATGGCCGCGAAGACGTACTTCGGCTGGAAGTGGATGTCCGCGATGACCGGAATGCGGGACTGCGCGGCGATGATCGGCAGCGCGCCCGCGTCCTTGTCGGTGGGGCAGGCCACGCGCACGATGTCGCAACCGGCGGCCGTCAATTCGGCGATCTGCTGGAGGGTGGCGCCGATGTCGTGGGTCTTCGTCGTCGTCATCGACTGAACCGTGATGGGGGCGTCACCGCCGACGTACAGGTCGCCAACCTTGATCCTGCGGGTGGGCCTGCGAGGGGCGAGGACGGGGCTTTCCTCACGGACGGTGGGGATGCCAAGAGCAACGGCGTCAGTCACGCGCTCCAGTATGGCACCCGGACGGGCGCCTGATCCTCCCGTGCGCGCCCCCGTTGTGTGGCATGGGTCCCCTGCCGGCCCGGTCCGGCAGGGGAACCGGTCAGGGCTCGCGGGACGGTCAGAAGGGGGCGACGACGTCGACCCAGATGAGGACGACCGCCATGACGATCAGAGCCACGAAGACGACCTGCCCGACCGGCAGCATGCGCGCGGTGTCGACGTGACCGGGGTCGGGGCGGTCGCGCCAGCGGGCCCGCAGGCGCCGCAGCCCCTCCCAGCAGGCCCCGGCGACGTGCCCGCCGTCCAGCGGTAGGAGCGGCACCAGGTTGAAGGCGAACAGGGCGAGGTTGAGCGACCCCAGCAGACTCAGCATGGAGGACAGGCGCGCCGAGAACGGGACCGTACCGGTGCCCACGCCCTCGCTGGAGACCTCCCCCGCGATCCTGCCCACGCCCACCAGGCTGACTAGGCCGTCGGCCCTGCGCTCCTCCAGCCCGAGACCCGCCGCCACCGAGTGGTAGAGGCCGACGGGAAGGGTGATGATCGCCTTGAGGGTCTGCCCCACCGCCGTGGCGACCTCGCCGGGCACCCGGCTCGGCGCCACCCTGACCGTTCGCGCCCTCGGCTCGATGCCGACGTAGGGCCGCAGCTCGGTGGAGGCCGACCCGTCGGCGGCCGTGACGGTGCGCTCGACCTCGACGGGGGTGACGCTCAGGGTCGTCTCCGTCCCGTCTCGGCGCACGACGACGTCGGCCGGCTCCGTGCCCCCGGAGCGGATGGCCGCCTGAACGTCCGCCCACGCGGGCGTCGGGACTCCGTTCCACGAGACGATCTCGTCGCCGGCGCGCATGCCCGCGGCGACGGCCGGCGAGACCGAGGACGCGGAGTCGGAGGAGTCGGAGGCGCACTGGGAGCCCGGCGCGCCGACAGCGGCCGGCACGCAGGGCTCCACCGAGGACAGCGTGGATGTGGCCGTGTACTGCCCGACCGCCCCCAGCGCCAGCGCGAGGCAGACGATCCCCAGGACCAGGTTGGTCAGAATGCCGCCGGCCATGACCAGGAGCTTGCGCGGCACGCTGAGACGGTAGAAGGCGCGATCCTGCTCGTCGGGTCCCAGCTCGGCCAGGGCCTCCTCACGGGCCTCGGCCACCATCGATCCGGGCTTGTCGGGGCGGCCAGGACGGGCGGGGGGCAGCATGCCGAGGAGTTTGACGTAGCCGCCGAGCCAGATGGCCTTGACGCCGTACTCGGTCTCACCGCGACGGATGGACCAGATGCGCGGCCCGAAGCCGATGAAGTACTCGGGTACTTTCACCCCGAAGCGCTTGGCCGGGACCATGTGCCCCAATTCGTGGAGGGCGACCGAGATGGCCAGCCCCGCGATGAGGACGATAATGCCCAGGATGTAGGCGAGGGTCGGACTCACGGGCTGCTCCCAGGGTCGTAGAACTGTCGGAGAACTGATGCGGACGGGCGGCGGTCACAGCGAGCGACCCGCGATGAGCTCGTCGGCTCGTCGGCGCGCCCAGGCCTCGACTGCGAGCACGTCCTCCAGCGCCGGATCCCCGGTGCCGGCCCCCTCGTGCTCGCCGACGACGGCGGCGTCGACCTCGACGATGTCCGTCCACCGCAGGCGGCCGGTCAGGAAGGCGTCCACGGCCTGCTCGTTGGCGGCGTTGAGGACGGCGGGGTGGGTGGCGGAGGCCGCGACCGCGCTGCGGGCGAGGTCGACGGCCGGGAACGTCCCGGTATCCAGCGGCTCGAAGGTCCAGGCGGCCGGCTCCCCCCAGCGGTTGGGGGTCACCAGGCCGGACAGGTCGGGGCGCGCCGGCCAGGTCAGGCCCAGGGCGATGGGCAGGCGCATGTCCGGGGGCGAGGCCTGGGCGATGGTGGCGCCGTCGACGAACTCGACCATGGAGTGGACGACCGACTGCGGGTGGACGACGACCGTGATGTCGTCCGGGGCGACATCGAACAGCAGATGCGCCTCGATGAGCTCCAACCCCTTATTGACCAGGGTCGAGGAGTTGACAGTGACGACGGGCCCCATGGCCCAGGTCGGGTGGTTCAGGGCCTGGGCGGCGGTGACGTCGGCGAGTTCGGCGCGCGAACGAGCTCGGAAGGGGCCGCCCGAGGCGGTGAGCACGAGCCGGCGCACGTCGGAGCGGCCCGTGACCTCCGGGCTCGTCAGGCCCCTGCCGTGGCGGCCCGAGGCCAGGGCCTGGGCGATGGCGGAGTGCTCGGAGTCGACGGGGACGACCTGTCCGGGTCGCCGCAGAGCGCCCCTGACCAGGGCGCCGCCCACGACGAGGGACTCCTTGTTCGCCAGGGCCAAGCGCGCCCCGGTGGCCAGCGCCGCCAGGGTCGGGCGCAGGCCGACCGAGCCGGTGATGGCGTTGAGGACGGTGTCCCCGCGCCCCAGTCCCGCCTGCTCGACCAGCGCGATCGGGGCGTCGGAACCGGTGAGGATCTCGGCGACGGGGTCGGGGCGTCCCGCCCGTTCGGCCGCGGCGGACAGGGCGGCGCGCAGATGCGCGACGGCATCCGTCTCCTCGGCGCTGATCGCGACCCTCGGCACGCGCAAAGCCACCGCCTGCTCGGCGAGCGCCTCGGGGCGCGCTCCCCCGGCCGCCAGCCCCACGACCTCGGGCGCCCCGCCATCGGCCCCCAGCCGCCCGACGACGTCCAGGGTCTGGGTCCCGATGGACCCGGTGGACCCCAGCAGGACCAGCCGGGAGGATGTGTGACTCATGCGCGCTCCTTCCTGAATGATTCCTCGCGAGCCTGCGGTGCGCAGCGCGGGTGCCGCCGCGCGACGGACCGACGGACTCAGCGGACCGCGGCCGTTCTGCTTCTCATGCCCTGATCCGCTGGCTACTCGACGGACAGAAGGACTTCGACGACGCGGGCCAGATAGCGGTCCACGCTCCTCTCGTCGTAGGCGGCATCCTTCTTGGCCGCCGTGAAGGTCGCCGTGCGCACCTCGGTCGACGACAGGGCGGTGTCGGCGTCGAAGTAGGAGGCAATACGATCCATGAGGGCGTCGACGTCGACCTTGGAGTAGCCGTGCTTGTGGGCGGAGGCGAAGCGCGACCCGTGGGGCCGCAGCAGCCGCGGGTAGAGGGTGGTGGCCAGCTGGGCGACCTCCTCCATCCAGGCCTTGCGTCCCCGCTCGGCCACGAAGTCGGCCCGGCGGCGCTGGAGGAAGGCCGCCTCGAGCCGGTCCAGGGCGGCGTCGACGGCGGCGGGCTTGTAGCCGCCGCGCACCACATCGAAGGCGACGGTGCGCACACCCTCGGAGTCCATCTCGTCGAGCTCGCCGGCGTCGTAGATCTCACGAGCAGTCGTGAAGTAGCCGTCGACCTGCTCGCGGCGGTAGCCCTGGCGGAGGAAGCCCGCCCGGGGGAACATGTCGCTCATGCTCTGACCCTTTCCTGGTGGAGCACCTCGGTGGCCAACTGGCCGCAGGCGCCGTCGATATCGCTGCCACGAGTATCACGCACCGTCGTGGCGATGCCGGCGCGCCGAAGCGTGTCGACGAACAGATCCTGCACGTTCGGGAGCGAGCACGTCCAGATGGATCCCGGTGTGGGGTTGAGCGGGATGGGGTTGACGTGGGCCCATCCCGACCCGCGAACGTTGAGCTCGTCGGCCAGACGCTGGGCGCGCCAGGCGTGGTCGTTCATGTCCTTGATGAGAGCGTACTCGATGGACACGCGTCGCCCCGTGGAGCGGAAGTAGTCGTGAGCGGCATCGAGCAGCTCGCCGACCCTCCATCGGGAATTGACTGGGATGAGCTCGTCGCGCAGCCCGTCGTCGGGGGCGTGGAGGGAGACGGCCAGAGTCACGGGCAGGCCCTCGGTGGCGAGCCTGCGGATCAGGGGAACCAGACCAACCGTGGAGACGGTGATGGCGCGGGCGGACAATCCGAAGCCCTCGGGGACGGGGTCGATGAGCCGGTGCAGGGCGGCGACGACATTCCTGTAGTTGACCAACGGTTCGCCCATGCCCATGAAGACGACATTGCTCAACCGCGCCGGGGAGCCGGCCAGCGCCCCCGCGGCCGACGCCCGGGCGGCGTGACGCACCTGCTCGATGATCTCGGCGGTCGACAGGTTGCGCGTCAGCCCCATCTGACCGGTGGCGCAGAAGGGGCAGGCCATGCCGCAGCCGGCCTGGGAGGACACGCACAGGGTCGTGCGATCCCGGTAGCGCATGAGGACGGACTCCACCCGCACCCCGTCGTGCAGCTTCCACAGGTGCTTGATGGTACGGCCGCCGTCGGCCCGCAGGGCGCGCACCTGGTGGATGAGGTCGGGCAGCAGCTCGGCCGTCAGCCGGTCGCGCTGGCCGGCCGGCAGGTCCGTCATATCGGCGGGGTCGCGGGTGAAGCGGGCGAAGTAGTGGCGCGAGAGCTGGTCGGCGCGGAAGGCGGGTAGGCCGGCCCGCCCGAGAGCCTCCTTGCGGCCGGCCAGAGCGAGGTCCGCCAGATGCCGGGGAGCCCTGCCCCGGGCGGGCGGGACGGCGAAGGACAGGCGCGGGCGCGCCCGGGGATCGGTGGCGCCCTCCGGCGGCTGGTCGGTGGGGCGCACCTGGACCCGGCCGGTCGCACCCCCGTCCCGTCGGCCGCGGCCGACGGGACGGGGACCGCGGCCTCTCTCGCGTGCGGGACTCACAGGTCCGGGACTCCTTTCAGCATATTCTTCAACACGTTCGCGCGCGGCTCCCCGCCGCCCGCCGCCGACTCGTGAATGAGCCGGCGGCGGCCGGCGGCGTCAGTGGACGGCCAGGGAAAAGACGTAGACGACGGGGGCGGCCACGAGGATCGAGTCGAGACGATCCATGAGCCCTCCATGTCCGGGCAGGAGCGTGCCCATGTCCTTCAGGCCGAGATCCCGCTTGAGCAGGGACTCCCCCAGGTCGCCCAGGGTGGAGACGACCACGATGGTCGCACCCAGGGCGGCGCCCGCCCACCAGGGACCGCTCAGGGCCCGCAAGCAGCCCGAGCCCACGGTCACGGCGGCGACCATGGAGCCCGCGAATCCCTCCCAGGACTTCTTGGGCGACACGCTCGGCGCCATGGGGTGCCGGCCGAGCAGAACGCCGGCCAGCCAACCCCCGGTGTCGTTGGCCGCGGGCAGAGCGATGAGCATGACGACCTTGCCGACGCCGTGGTCCTGGTCGGTGACCAGAACGGCGAAGCTCGCCAGGAAAGGCAGGTAGGTCGCGGCGAAGACGGAGGCGGAGGCCGTCACCGACCGGGAGCGTCGCGCGGCGTCATGCTCATCCGTGCGCGGCACCGCCTGGTCGGGCGCCTCCAGGGGCGTGCCCGACTCCGCCTCCGCCTGGTCCAAGAAGCACCACAGGACGCAGGCGCCCGCCGTAGCGAGATAGGCGCCCAGGGCGGCCTCGGCCCCGATGATCCAGGCGCACACGGCCATCCCGAGGGTGCCGAGCCACAGCGGGCCCAGAGGCAGACGGATGCCCTTGCGGGCGAAGGCGCCGGCGAGCTCCCACAGGGCGCCGCACACGGCCGCGACGACGAGGCCGACGAAGAAGATCTTGTCGAACAGCAGTGAGGCCAGGACGGCGGCGACGAGGACGGCCGCGACCCCGATGGCCGCCGGCAGATTCCGCCCGGCCCGTCCGGTGGTGGGCAGGGGGGCGCGGTTGCGCGTCGGCGGCGGGGTCAGCAGTGTGCTCAGGGGGGTCACGGGTGAGATGTTCCCATCGGTGCAAGGTATCGGGCCGGGCCGGTCGGGCCGGGCTCAGACGTCGAGGAGCTCGGCCTCCTTGGTGTCCAGAGCGGCGTCGATCTTCTCCACGAAGCGCCTGGTCAGAGCGTCAAGCTCGCCCTCGGCGCGCTTGACATCGTCCTCACCGGCCTGCCCGCCCCTCTTGATCGCCTCCAGTTCCTTCTTGGCCCTCCCGCGCACCCCGCGCACCTGGACGCGGGACTCCTCGGCGCGGTGACGGGCGAGCTTGACGTAGTCCTTGCGGCGCTCCTCGGTCAGGGCCGGCAGGGTGACCCGGATGACGGTTCCGTCATCGGTGGGGTTGACGCCCAGGTCGGACTCGCGGATGGCAGTGGTGATGGCCTTCATCGCGCTGCGGTCGTAGGGGCTGATGATGACGGTGCGGGCCTCGGGAATAGTCAGGGAGGCGAGCTGTTGGAGAGGGGTGGGCGCCCCGTAATAGTCGACCATGATCGCGGTGAACATGGCCGGGTTGGCGCGGCCGGTGCGAATGGCGGCGAGCTCGTGCTTGGCGGCCTCGAGAGCCTTATCCATCTTGTCCTCGGCTTCGAGCATGACGTCGTCGATCATGATTCTTCCTCCGGTGGTGGGCTGGTGGTGGTCGGATCGCGGGGCGGGACGGGCTCACTCCCGCGTGACGAGGGTACCGATCTGCTCACCGAGCAGCGCCCGGGTGATGTTGCCGCCCTCGCCCATGCCGAACACGCGCATCGTCAGGCCGTTGTCGCGGCACAGGGCGAAGGCGGAGGCATCGACGACCTTGAGGTCCTCGGCCAGGGCGCGCTCATAGGTCAGCCGGCGGAGCAGCCGGGCGTCCGGGTTGGTGCGCGGGTCGGCCGTGTATACGCCGTCGACGCCGTTCTTGCCGACGAGGAGTTCGTCGCAACGGGTCTCCAACGCGCGCTGGGCGGAGACGGTGTCGGTGGAGAAGTAGGGCAAGCCGGCTCCAGCACCGAAGATGATGACGCGGCCCTTCTCCATGTGCCGGATCGCCTTGAGCGGTATGTAGGGCTCGGCGACCTGGGTCATGGCGATCGCGGACTGGACGCGCGCCGGCGCCCCGGCCTTCTCGATGAAGTCCTGGAGCGCCAGGGCGTTCATAACGGTGCCGAGCATGCCCATGTAATCGGCGCGGTCGCGGGCCATACCCCGCTGGGAGAGTTCGGCGCCGCGGAAGAAGTTGCCTCCGCCGACGACCACCGCCACCTGGACGCCGGCGCGAACAGCCGCGGCGATCTGGCGGGCGGCATCGGAGACGACGTCGGCATCCAGCCCCACGGCCCCGCCCCCGAACACCTCGCCGGAGAGTTTGAGAAGGACGCGGCGCGGGCGCGCCGCCGGAGTCTGCGTGGGTGCCTCGGAGGGGAGCGTCTGGGCGGTCATGAGTGGTATCTCCTGAGTCTGGCATCCGATGATGACGTGGCTCGGGTGCGCACGCGCCGAGGGCGAGCCTACCCGTTGCGCCTCTCCTCCCGCGGCGGACCCTGTCACGACTCGGCGGCGGCCCCGCCCGGGCGGGGCCGTGCGAGGGCCCCGCGGACGGATGCTCGCGGGGCCCTCAATCGTCGCGGACGGCGGCGCGCATGCCTCGGATCGGTGAAAACGCGCCGATGCCGTGCCGGAACTCCGAGACCCGGGCGCCGGCGGCCCCGGCGGTGCGCGCCACGCGCTCAGACGCCGACGCGGAAGCGGACGAAACCGGTGATCGTACCGCCGGTGGCCTCCACGACCGAGCCGACCGTGGCCTTGGGGTCCTTGGCATAGGGCTGGTCGACCAGGCAGTTCTCCTTGAAGAAGCCTCCCAGGCGTCCCTCGACGATCTTCGCGATCGCCTTCTCCGGCTTGCCCTCGGCGCGCGTGGTTTCCTCAGCGATGGCGCGCTCCTTGGCGACCGTCTCGACAGGGACGTCCTCGCGGGTCACGTAGAGCGGGGAGTAGGCGGCGATGTGCATCGCGATGTCGTGCGCGACCTCGGCGGCCTCCTCATCGGTGCCGACGAGGACGGCGACCTGGGCGGGCAGGTCGGGGCTGGTGCGGTGCAGGTAGAGCTCGACCTTCGGGGCGACCAGACGAGCGAGGCGACGCACGACGATCTTCTCGCCGATGACGGCCTGCATCGAGTCGGTCAGGTCCTTGACGGTGCCGTCCTCGACGGCGACCTCGGCGAGGGCCTCGGCGGTCTCGGCGCCGGAGGCGACGGCTGCGTCGAGGACCCTGTCTGCGAAGGCGATGAACTTCTCGTTCTTGGCCACGAAGTCGGTTTCGGCGTTGACCTCGACCAGGACGCCCGCCTGAGAGTCGCCGTCGTCGACGACTCTGGCCGCGATGAGGCCCGCGGAGGCGTTGCGGCCCTCGCGCTTGGCGACGCCCTTCAGCCCCTTGACGCGGATGATTTCGACGGCTCTCTCCGCGTCGCCGTCGGCCTCGTCGAGGGCCTTCTTGACGTCGAGCATGCCGGCGCCGGTCCGCTCGCGCAGCGCCTTGATGTCAGCGGTTGTGTAGTTCGCCATGGATGTATGTCTCCTGGAGTTTCTCCGGTAGTGCTGGAGTGGGGTGTCGGGCTCAGGCCTGCTGGGCGGTGCCGGCGGTCTCGGCCGCCTGAGGATCGGCCGGTGCGGCGGTGCCGGCGGTCTCGGCCGGCGCGGCGGTCTGCGCGTTCTCCTCGGCGCCGGCCAGGAGGGCGGCCTCCCACTCGGGCAACGGCTCGGCGTCGGCGGCGGCGACTTCCGCCTCCGCACCCGTGCGAGTGCGGCCGGAGGAACGGGCCACGAGCCCCTCGGCGACGGCGTCGGCGACGACGCGGGTCAGCAGACTCACGGCGCGGATGGCGTCATCGTTGCCCGGAACGCCGTAGGTGACTTCGTCGGGGTCGCAGTTGGTGTCGAGAATGGCGACAATGGGGATGTTCAGCTTCCGAGCCTCGGAGACCGCCAAGTGCTCCTTCTTGGTGTCCACGACCCACACGGCGGCGGGAAGCCTGGCCATGTCGCGGATTCCGCCGAGAGTTTTGACGAGCTTGTCCTTCTCGCGGCGCATCATGAGCAGCTCCTTCTTCGTGCGGCCGGAGCCGGCCACGTCGTCGAAGTCGATCTGCTCGAGCTCCTTCATACGGTCCAGGCGGGCGCGCACGGTGGAGAAGTTGGTGAGCATGCCGCCGAGCCAGCGCTGGCTCACGTACGGCATGCCGACGCGCTGGGCCTGCTCGGCCACGGCGGCCTGCGCCTGCTTCTTGGTGCCGACGAACAGGATGTTGCCGCCGCGGGCGACGGTCTCCTTGACGAAGTCGTAGGCGGTGTTGATGCCCTCAACGGTCTGCTGGAGGTCGATGACGTAGATGCCGTTGCGCTCGGTGAGGATGAAGCGCTTCATCTTGGGGTTCCAGCGTCGGGTCTGGTGGCCGAAATGGACACCGCTCTCCAGGAGCTGGCGCATGGTGACAATCGCCATGTCGGTCCTTTCGCACGCGCCCCGGGGCCGCCGGGCGCGCTGTGGGTTGTGGGGCGCTCGCCCGTCATGATCGACGGCGCCCCGGTGGTGTATCTGGGTTTCTCCCCGTTGACCGGTGGGCCCGCGCGGGGGGCCGCGGCTCCGCCCCGGCGAGGCCGAGCGGATGGGGCCTGGTGCCCGCGACGCGCGGACGCCCGCCTCGCCGGGCGAACCCGAAGCAGGACAGGACCACGACCGCGACGCCCGAAAGGACGATCCCGTGCCCAGGTCGGGTGAGCCGATGGGCGCGGGTGCGAGCACGCGAAGTCAGCCGCCCGCGATCGGCTCCGAACCGGTGAGAACCGTCCAGGACCGCCCGCAGGCAACCGCGTGCGAGAGGCTATCACAGAGTTTGGCGCGATTCTGCGCCGATCCGTACCCATCCGAGGGACGGGGATGTCATTCCCATCACCCCGCCGGGCTCCACAGGAGCGCCCCGGCGCGACCGCGCCTCGCGGAGATCCACAGGATGTTCTCCCGCATCGGGCGCCGACCGCGCACGACAGGCAACCTGGTGAGCATGAGCCCCGCACGCGCCACCTCGTCCCCGAGCCCGCGCCGGTTCTCTCGCCGGGCTCCGCACCGGGGCGTCCGCCGACGCGGGAGGCGACTGCTCGCGGTCGGCCTGGCGCTGGGCCTGGCGGCTCTCCCCCCTCTCGGCGGGGAGCCGACCGCCGCCGCCTCGGACGCGGCCGGGGGCGGCGTCCTCGCGCCGACG
>ERZ773065.1704-NODE-1704-length-10929-cov-5.715468_pt1 | contig 10929 bp, 8 predicted proteins | sample MGYA00580623_ERZ773065 | MGnify/ENA primary metagenome ERZ773065 (study PRJEB29015, sample SAMEA2738017) | human oral metagenome | biome: human oral; feature: human-associated habitat; material: dental | place: China | collected 2047 ...
CACGGCCTCCGGAGCCACAATCCAGCGCTCTAACCAAACTGAGCTACATCCGCCATAGACCAAGCTTTTTGAATTATAGCACATACTATATCTGTACTCAAGATAGTAAAATTGCTATACTTAAGCTAATGAAAGAGCTAAATGGTTCAGAATTAGCAGGCTTTATTAAGGAGCGGCAAGCAAAGCAGGTGCGTGCCTTGAGGCAAGCTTGGCATATTCAACCGCGCCTGGCAATTGTGACGGACACTGAGAATCCCGTTATTGAAACTTACATGCGTTTGAAACAGCGATACGGTGCGGATATTTTGATTGATGTGGAAATTCATCGGGCGGAGGCGGGTCAGGTTTTAGGTGTGATTGACGCGCTAAATAATCGTGATGATGTTCAGGGGATAATTTTACAGCTGCCAATTAGTAATCCTCGACAAACTGAGGAATTGCTGGAGAGTATTCGGACAGACAAAGATGTCGATGGTCTGTGTCGGCAGACGGATTTTCAGGCGGCAACACCGACAGCTATTAATTGGCTGTTGGCTGGCTATGGTATTGATCTTAAGGGCAAAAAAGTTGCGATTGTTGGGCGAGGTCGTCTGGTCGGGGCTCCCTTAGAGAAAATGTGGCTGAAATCTGGTATTGACGCTACTGTGTTTGAAAAAGGAGATGATTTATCGCAGTTGATTAACTATGACGTTGTTGTGTCGGCAACTGGTGTGCCGGGTTTAATCACTAATCAGATGGTTAAGTCAAAAGCGGTGGTTGTTGATGCGGGAACGGCTTCGGAAGATGGGAAAATAGTGGGTGATGTGTCGGATGAGGTGCGGCAGCGTGAAGATGTTTTAATAACTCCGAAAAAAGGTGGCGTTGGTCCGCTGACAGTATCGGCTCTGTTTGATAATTTAATTACGGCGTGTTTAAAGATTGCTAATCAGTCTAAAAATTAGGAAGTAGTCTTTATAGCAGATTTGACTTGCTCAGCGACTTGGCGCGGTGTAAGGTTGGCTTTTACGATATAGCTGTGTATGCCTAGTTTTTTCAATTCGCGCGGCGCCTCTTCTTCGCCCAAATTAGTCAGGACAATAACGGGAATAGTTTTCCCCCAATCCTTAGACCTAATGTGTTTTAAGGCTTCTGTGCCATCCATCTCTGGCATTTGTAAATCCAGCAGAATAATATCTGGTTGGAATTTTTCGACAACTTCTATACCAATCTGGCCGTTGGCCGCCAGGCGGACTTCAAATCCATCTGACTCAAATTTCATTCGGTACATCTGGCTGATGGTTGGGTCGTCTTCAATGATGGCAATTTTTATCATGCTCTAAGTATAGCATAATAATTATGGTATAATTTTTGACATGGAAAAATTTGGGAATAATTGTGGCGGTCGCGAGTTTGTTGATAGGTCTGACGTCGAAGCTAATGAAAAAATAAATAGAGAAATTGCAGATCTCAGAGCTCAAGGATATAGGGTTCGGGTGGGTGAAAATAATGATCCTGCATATGATAATCCAGAGAAGATTGAAAAAGTATATAGCTATCTGGAGAGGGGTGGAAGAAAATTAAGAGAAGTGCGAAACAGGTTTATTCGCAATAATATGGGTAGGGCTGCAGTTGCTAAGGTTATGGGTAAAATTCCTTTTATAAGTAAATTGGCGGGTCGTTGGAATAAAGAACTTGATGACTTCTTAGAAACTTACCGTGATGAGTTGCTGTACGGCGAGGAGGAGACTAACTCTCAGCCGTGGCATAAGCAACGGGGCTCAGCCTCAACGTTCTTATCGATTGGGCCGGCATTTTCTTTGGCGGTTATAGAGGGTGGCAAGTTGGCCTTTCCGGGCAGATATCCAACAATGAGCGGTCCAATAGATGAATCGTTATTTGACGAAAAGATTGACGGTGTGCCGTTGAGAGACATGATGATTAAAGCCGAAGTGGCAAATCACGATAAAACTCAACAAGAAGCGGTGCGAGCGGTAGATGAGAGAATCAATAACGTCCGCGAGTTCATCAACGCGCCGGTGATACCAAAGTTCGCTGAGGTTATTAAATATTGCATGGATTCGCTGGGCATCCGTGAGCGGGGAGATTTGGTGAAAAAAATAACCATTGATCACATACGGGGTATTGATATGCGAAATGAGAATCGGTCAATTGATAATATGCTAGTCATGAGCTTTGGCTGCGGAACCGGACTGCCGACCCTAGAGATGCTAAAAGAGCTAAAAGAAGAAACCGGTCAGGCTCCAAAGGCTATTTTGATCGATCAAGATCCGCTGGCTTTAGCAGCGGCGCAGAATCTAGCAAAGAAAATGGGACTGGAAAATAATGTGGAGATTCATTGCCATAGGCTTTTTAGTAAGTTTGGGCGTCCGTTGGGGCTGAAGAAAGTTTTAAAAGGTCGGCAAGTGGATGTCATGGAGGATTCTGGCTTGCGCGAATATCTTCCTGATATGGTGCATAAAAAATTAACGGAGGAATCTTGGGGATTCTTGCGAGATGGCGGTCTAATGATTACCGGCAATATGAATGCAAATCGTCCGCAAAAAGATTTTCTCCATGGTTTAATGGGTTGGACCCCAAACGTAATCATGCGTCCAATTGCCAGAAGTCTTCAATTGCTTCAAGCGGCTGGTGTATCAAAGGACAATGTTACCGCAAATGTTACCGCAAGTGGTGTTTACTCAGTTTTTGCAGTTGAAAAACCGAATAAAATGCTATAATAAGCATTAGCATGATGTCTCGAGCATTAGTACTGGGTATGGTTGCGCTAATGGCGCTCATTTTAGGCATGCTAGTGCTTAAAAAATCTAAACGCCATTACGATACTAAACAGTGGTTTTTCTTAGTTTGTTTATGCTTGGCTGTGTGGTCGGCTGGACTAGAGATGTTTTCTTTGGCGGATAATGGAGCGGCACTAGACATTGCCTCGCGGTGGTTTTATGTTGCTTCAGCGGTTTTTTGTCCAGCGTTAGCTATCTTTACCGCTAAGTCATTCCTTCCTCTAACGAAGTCCGTAAGGAGTTTTATCTGTATAGCTAGTTCGTTGTTTATTATCTTTTCAGTGTATATTATTTTGGCGCCTGAGTTTATTATTAACGCATCAGAGATTACGACACCAGTAGATTTTTCACAAATTCCTATCAATGCTATCAATTATATAGTTTTTGCTACTTTTTTCTCAGTATTTTTCTTAGTTGTTATGTGGTTTGGCTATGTCGCGTGGCGGAAGTCTGATACTATTCGCCGTAAGCAGGTGGCCATTTACATGACTGGCTTGTTGGTATCTAGTATACCTGGGTTCGTGGTTGACTTATTGTTGCCAGCTCTTGGCGATTATAGGTATGTGTGGGTTGGACCGGTGGCGATTATCCTCTTTCTGTTTGCAATTATGTATAGCATCGTAAAATATAGATTAATGGACGTAAAAACGGCAGTGGCTCGCAGTGTTTCATACATGCTACTGCTAATCGCGCTAGCTGTAGTTTACGTAATCTCTGCTTATGTGATTTCGATTGTTATTTTCCAGAGGACCTTGACAATTGATAGTCGTGTGAATTTCATGAACATGATTCTAGCTATACTTTTAGCGTTCTTATACCAGCCAATTAAGAAATTCTTTAATAAGTTGACGGATAGGGTTTTTTACTATGGTGAGTACGACGCTGATACTTTTGCACGTGAGATTAGTAAGATATTAACTTACACGGCGGACCTACAATTGCTGACGCGGCGGGTCGGCAATTATATAGCAAGTTCATTGAAAGCGGAGAAAGTGGCGTTTTGTATTCCAGAAAAGGGAATTTATGGTCGAACTGGTCGGCGGCGCTTGTCGGTTGTTGAGGAGGACGTGCGTAGGATTATGGACTATTACTATAAAAATTGCAGTTTTCCAGAGGTTATATTAGCGAATCAAGTTAAAGACCCAGAGCTAAAAAAACTCTTAGATATTCATCGTACAAAAATTGTCATACCTCTTCTACATCAAAATCAAGAAACAGGAATTTTATTTTTAGGGGAGCATAAGAGTTTGGGCTATAGCTCTCGGGATATTGAAATGCTAGAATCAATTGCTGGTGAGCTGGCCGTGTCAATACGCAACTCTCTTTCAATGGAAGAAATAAATGAGCTAAATAAAAGTTTGCAGCGTAGAATTGATGAGGCGACGAAAGAGTTGAGGTTTAGTAACCGCCAGCTTCAGCGGCTGGATGAAGCGAAAAATGAGTTTATTTCTATGGCATCGCACCAGCTAAGAACGCCACTGACTAGCATTAAAGGCTACTTGGATATGATGCTGGAAGGAGATTTGGGGAAAATCTCGCCGACTCAGCGAGCTGTTCTTAGAGAAGCGTTTTCTTCTAGTGAACGAATGGTGCGGTTAATTAATGACTTTCTTAATGTGTCGCGGCTTCAGACGGGAAAGTTTACCATTGATAAACAGAGTGTGGATATCGCACAGATTCTCCATGATGAAGTGTCATTGCTTAAGGTTGTGGCAGATCAGCGCTCGGTAGAGATGGTATTAAAGGTTGATAAAAAGATACCTTCGTTGGCGGTTGATTCTGAGAAGATTCGTCAAGTCATGCTGAATATGATTGACAATGCTATTTATTATTCAAACCCACACAAAAAGGTGGTGATTACTTTAAAGAGCAGTGGTAAAATGATTGAATTTTCAGTAAAGGATTCGGGAATTGGTGTGCCAAAGTCGGAGCAGGCAAATCTATTTGGTAAGTTTTTCCGTGGCACTAATGCTAAGAAACGACGACCTGATGGTACGGGTGTTGGTCTGTTTTTGGCGAAGAAAGTTATTTTGTCGCATGACGGTGAAATGATCTTTGAATCAGAAGAGGGAAAGGGCAGTACTTTCGGATTTAGACTGCCGGTTCGTTAGCGAAATAGACTGACGATTCCAGAAGCAGTAATTACAATTGCAATAACAATTAGCATAGTTATACCAATTATGCGAAGAATCTTCTTGCGGTCAAATAGCCATTGAGATAATTCTGAGCGATTTGTTGCTGTGATACGTGTTATTTTTGGCCGTTGAACTGTGGCGTCTGCGCCAGAATATTTTTTATTGCGTTTCTTCTTCTGCTTTACCATAGATTTATTATACATTAAAGTATCACCATCCGATAAGAACAGGGCGACTGGCTCTGGGCGAATTGCAGACAACTGTCCGCTTGACTATAGACATTTTTACAATAATTTGCTATGATATCTGAAGTCGTGGCCTTATCGTCTAACGGTTAGGACACCAGGTTTTCATCCTGGCAATCCGGGTTCGATTCCCGGTAAGGTCACCACAAAGATTGTTTGGAATAGCTCGCTTGTTGTGGCGAGCTTTTTTCATTGTCGCTTCGTAGTTTCTTTGGCGGCGGACTCATCGTCAGTCTGAGACATCATTTCAGAATAGGCTTCAAGGATATCGCTCTCCTTATATTTCGGTTTATGTGAGCGCTCGATTGCATACCAGATTGTTACAGGTATCAGTAAGGCGGTGTTTATGCAATATATCGTAATTGCAGCTTCTATAGACCCAACGATATTTACAAATACTCCCGTATAGAATAAAAAGAAAATAATTACAGTAGTTGATCCGAAAATAAAGAACAAAATTTTTGAAATAATATATTTATCTATTTTTGGCATAATATTTATATTCTAGCATTAAGAAAATGGGCAGGCTAGTTTTGATTAACACAAATCTTGACATTAAATAAGTATTATAAAGTTCTCTGTTGCTATTTTTCATCACCACTATTTCGTGATATAATTTTAAAAATGAGCGAGAATATATTTAAACGAACAAAAATATTAGCAACAATTGGTCCGGCAACATTTAGCCAAGAAAAGGTCTATCAGCTGCTTGACGCCGGCGTTAACGGTATTCGCATGAATTTTAGCCACGGCGCTAATGAGGAGCGAATTGAGCAAATCAACTGGGTGCGTACTGCCAGCAAGCAGTTAGGTAAGCCAGTAGCGATTCTGCAAGATTTGCAAGGTCCGAAAATCCGCTTAGGTGTCTTAAAGGATAATATGTTGAACGTTAAGGCTGGTGATATGCTAGTTTTGGATTCGGAAATTACCGAGCACGACGGCAGCTTTAATCTGCCAGTACAGTACAATTTGGCAGAGAAGATGAAAGTCGATGAACCGCTCTATATGTTTGACGGTAAAATTAAGACGATTGTGCGGGAAATTGTTAGTCCAACTGCAATCCGTGTTGAGGTTCAGAATGATGGCTTTTTGATGAGCCGTAAGGGACTTAACTTGCCGGATACGGATTTTGGCGGTGATATTTTAACCCCGAAAGATATTGCCGATTTGGAATGGGCCGCAGGTCAGGACTTTGACTATGTGGCGCTGAGCTTCGTGCAGAAAGCCGATGATATTATCGATTTGCGCCGTCGGTTGGTAGAGCTAGGTTCAACTGCTGATATTATTGCTAAGATTGAGACCAAGTCAGCTGTTGAACCAGAGAACTTAGAGGAGATCGTTAAGGCTAGTGACGGTGTAATGGTGGCTCGCGGTGACTTGGCAGTGGAGGCTGGTGCGGAAATTGTGCCAGTTATGCAGCGTCGGATTATCGCTCTGTGCCGTAAATATTGCAAGTTGGTTATTGTTGCTACACAAATGATGGGCAGCATGGTTGATAATCCAGAGCCAAGCCGTGCCGAAGTAAGCGATGTGGCGAATGCTGTTATTCAGGGCGCAGACGTAGTTATGTTGTCTGATGAAACTGCCAATGGTAAATATCCTATTGAAACCGTCCAAGCAATGCGAAAGACGATTATTTACACCCAAGAACATAGCGAAGTGATGCTGGTAGAAAAGGCTGAAATGCGCGAGAAGACTGACGCGATTTTAAGCTACACAGCAGCACAATTAGCAAGAAGAATTAAAGCACGAGCTATTATTGCAGAAACCAACACTGGGGCAACTGCCGCAAATGTTGGTGCATATCGTCCTAATTTGCCAATTGTTTGTGTGACTGAAAATGTTAAAACTGCACAAAAGTTAGCGTTAAGTTATGCCTCTCGTCCTTATGTTCGACCAAATAATACGGACGCAGCCATTAAATTGGCTGAAGAGCTGAAGCAGGAAGGCTATTTTGGTAAAGACCCAGTAACGGTTGTGCTGGTGAGCGGACACCATCCAGAGCCAGGTCGAACTGACAATATCCAAGTTAAAACATTGTCATAAGGAAAAACTGGGTGGGCAGAAAATTTCCAAAGCAAACGATTCGCGATGTTGATTTACGCGGCAAGACTATTCTTCTGCGATCGGATTATAATGTCCCACTAACAAAGCGCGGTCACATTTCTGATGACCTAAGAATTCGTGCTTCGCTACCCACCCTGCGCTATCTTCTGGAGCAGAATTGTAAGATTATTATAATGTCGCATTTGGGGAGGCCAAAGGGTAGGGATCCTAAACTTAGTCTGAAGGTTGTAGCGGATCATCTGTCTAAATTACTGGGTCGTCCGGTAAAATTATTGGATGATTGCGTAGGCGAATCAGTTCGCCAGACTGTTCGCTGTGCGCCACTAGGCAGTGTCATTATGCTGGAAAATCTGCGTTTTTACAACGAAGAAGAGGCGGATGATTTGGTGTTTGCTAAGTCAATTCAGCGAGCGGTTCGGGCGGATTACTTTGTGCAGGATGGATTTGCGGTGGCGCATCGAGCACACGCTAGCACGCATGCTATTTCTCTTTGTGTGCCGGGGTTAGCAGGTTTATTGCTCGAGAAAGAATACATAACGATAACTAAAGCGATGGGTAGCCCTAAGCGTCCGCTGGTGGCAATTATTGGTGGCGCAAAAGTAAGCGACAAAATTTCTCTGATAAAGCGCTTGATAAAAAAAGCTGACCGAATTTTAATAGGCGGCGCAATGTCAAATACGTTTCTTCATTGTCGTGGTGTAAATATTGGCAAGAGTGTTTTTGAGCCGGGGATGGAGAAGGTTGTCTCAGAAATCTATGACCTGGCAGCCGCTAAAGTTGGCCCCGAGAATGTCGATAAGTTTTTGGTCTTACCGGTGGATGTGGCGGTGGCGAAAGAGATTTCTAAAGATTGTCACAGACGAGAAGTTAGCATTGATCACATAAAAGATGATGATATGGCACTTGATATTGGCAGCCAGACGATTGAGACTTTTACAAAAATATTAGCGGACGCCAAAACTGTTATTTGGAACGGTCCGCTGGGATATGCAGAAATTGATAATTTTGCGATTGGTTCAGCGCGAGCTGCCCTAGCGATTGCCCAGAATAATGAGGCGACTTCAATTGTTGGTGGCGGGGATACGGCAGATTTTATATTGAAGTGGGATGGTCATGGTGGGGCTAGCTTCACGCACGTTTCCACTGGTGGCGGGGCTAGTATGGCCTTGATGGCTGGTAAAAAATTGCCCGGAATTGAAAGTTTACTAGACTCATACGGCATGAGGTGATAAACTAAGCATAAGGATTATCTCATGAGAAAAAAGTTAATTATCGGTAACTGGAAAATGAACTTCAATATGCATGAGGCAAGCTTATATTTGCATAAGCTAATGAATACGCTGCCGTCTCATCGGGATGTTGAAGTGGTATTGGCGCCTACGATTTTGACGCTGCAGAGTTTAAGTTTGCAGGTCAATCGGCGGATTGCTAAATTGGCAGCCCAAAACTGCTATTGGCGAGACTCCGGTGCTTACACCGGCGAGACTCCGGTGGCACATCTTCGAGGAATTGCTGATTATGTTCTAATTGGACATTCAGAAAGACGATATATTTTTATTGAGAGCGAGAAGGATATCCGGTTGAAAGTTCAGGCGGCGATTCGTAATCGGATACGTCCAGTTCTGTGTATTGGCGAGACTATTCAAGAGCGAACGCTTGGCGAAACAAAAGATGTTTTAGCGGATCAGCTGACCAGCGGCTTGGCAAATGTCACAGCGGAAGAGCTCGGCGAAGTGGTTGTGGCTTATGAGCCGGTTTGGGCAATTGGCACTGGTGATAATGCTAAGGCGATTGATGTAAAAAAAGCTGCACAAATGATTCGGCGGCACATTGCCCATCTGTACGGTAAAAAGGCGGCAGAATCAGTGCGTATTTTGTACGGAGGCAGTATTACACCAGCGAGCGCCGCAGACTACTTGGCGATTGACGAACTTGATGGTTTATTAGTGGGGGCGGCAAGCTTAGACGCATATCAATTTAAGGAGATAATTTCAAAGGCGCATAAAGGTTAAAAATAGGGGGCATATGACAGATATTGATTTTGATGAGTTGGATAGAGCGGTTAATTCTCTAATGAGTAAGCAGCAAGAAAAGAATTCAGTGGATGCCGAAGTAAAGCATGACGTCGAAACATCTTCTATGGAGGAGAAAAAAACCATAGAAACTAGTACTGTTGGCTCAAGTTTTGCGCCGCCAGTTACGCCTTTTGCTCCTGCTTTAGACGCGCCTTCTTCTAACTCAAATTCTTTAGTGTCAAGCGCTGAGCCTAAATCGGAACAGCAGTCTCCTCAGGATAGTCTGGTTGAAAAACCTGAGATTATTTCTGCACCCGCCGCTACTGTTGAGCCTAGCAGTACACTTGATCAAACCCCAGATTTAGCGCCAAAAGAAAATAAAACTTCCCCAGTAATTGCCAGGCGCCCGACGGGCCGATTCATGGATGTCGTTCGTCCGTCATCGGTTAACAATATTCAGAAGTCAGCATCATCGGCACCATCTCGAACTGGCGTATCAATTCAGCCTTCAGCTGATTTGGTAGATGTAGTTAATATGACAGGTAAAACTTCACCGATTGAGGAGGAGCTGTCGGCTGTAGATAATCAGCTTGATAGTTTAGACGATGCTCCTGATTTAAAGGACATACAGAACGAGTCGGCTCTTGCGGCGATAGAAGACGCTCCTGTTGAAGAGCTGTCATTGACCGATAAGATAGCGCGGTCATTGTCTGAAAGTAATGATTCTGTCGCTTCTCCAGCACCCGAACCGTTAGAGTCTCCATTTATTGCTAATGTTGAAGTTGATAAGCGGCCTCTTGGTGTTGTTGATCAAAACGCTATGGAATCTGAGCCTGGATCTGCAGACTTGGAAGATATGAAATTGAACCATCAGTATAATGCTGACTTGTCTAATTACACTATGGATAAGGAAGCTTTAAGCGAGACTCCAGATTCAATGATGGACCTCAGTCCGGAAATTATAGCAATTGAAGAAGCGGGCATTCCTGGTGCGTCAGAAATGAATGAAACAGTTGATAGTGAACCCAATATGCAGTCTAGCTTTCCTAAATCTCAGTCTAATTACACGCCGCAGCAATATTCTTCTGAAAATGAAATGGTTGACTCTGAGCCGGCGCCTATGTTTGCTGCGGTATCTACGGAAGTAAAGCCGCCTCGCAGTGAGGAAAAGAAGAAAACTGGTCTGTTGACTCTGTTGTTAATTATTTTGTTCCTGGTAGTCGGTATTGCTGGCGGTGCTGTTTCCTACTTTTTGCTGATAAAATAGATATATGACTGATTTTACGGACGGTTTGAATGGCGAGCAAGCTCGGGCGGTGACGCATGGCGACGGACCGCTATTGATTTTGGCGGGTGCTGGTTCTGGAAAGACAAAAACACTGACACATCGAATTGCTTATTTGATTGGCGAGTTGAAAGTTTTTCCTAGCCGAATCTTGGCAGTGACATTTACTAACAAAGCCGCCAAGGAAATGCGGCAGCGATTGGCGCAATTGCTGGATGAGGACGCTGATAATCGTCAATTTATGCCGTGGATGGGGACGTTTCATAGTATTTGCGTACGAATGTTGCGGATGGACGGCGCAAATATTGGGCTGGACAAGCGGTTCTTGATCTACGATACCGATGATCAAGTAAGCCTGATGAAGCAAATTATGAAAGCGCGCGGTCTGACGGATAAAGATATTAA
>ERZ773065.1705-NODE-1705-length-10927-cov-2.537344_pt1 | contig 10927 bp, 9 predicted proteins | sample MGYA00580623_ERZ773065 | MGnify/ENA primary metagenome ERZ773065 (study PRJEB29015, sample SAMEA2738017) | human oral metagenome | biome: human oral; feature: human-associated habitat; material: dental | place: China | collected 2047 ...
CGAGGCCGTCGACGGCGTGGATGCGGCGGGCGAGACCCCTATTTTCGGGTTCGGCGCGAAGTGGGTGACCGACACCCAGACCATGCGCGACGCCTCCCTCATCGAGCAGCAGCAATGGGTTCTTCAACAGGTGTGCCGCGCGTGCAATGTACCGCCATGGAAGGTATACGACTCCACTTCCGCCACCTACGCGGGCGGGCAGCAGGCCCGCATCGACTACGTGACCGACACCATCGTTCCGGATACGCGGACCATCGAGCAGGCCATGAGGCCCGTCCTCAAATCCTGCGGCCTTCCCCATGCCCAGCTGAAGCTCCAGACCCAGGGACTCATGCGCGGCGACGACGCATCCCGTTCGCAGTATTACCGCGAAATGACGTACGCGGGCGCATACACGCGCGCCGACATCAGGGCTTTCGAGGACATGGAGCCGCTCGACGGACTCGACGAACCCTTGTTCCCCCTCAACTACGGAACGGTCAACCCGGACGGCTCGGTGAACGTCTTCGCCGCGCCGAAGGAACCAGGAGACGGAAATCAGACGATAGCGAAGGAGTAGCAATGTTCCAGTTCAAGAACGAGGCGGGCAGGGAGACCGTCTACCTTTACGGAACCATCGGCAAGGACTGGTGGGACGATCGCCGCGGTCGGGACGATGATCGGATGAGATGCGCCGTGCAACGGCTGCATCTCGGTGCCTGCGATGCCCGTACGACCTGAGAATGCCCTTATGATGAAGACATCTCTGTAGCGGACGCTATCTCCCGACAGCGGCGTGCTGTTTCTCGAGCAGACCGTCGATGCCCGCCTGCGCCATGTCGAGCATCTCATTCAGCGTCGCCCGCGAGAACGAGACCTGTTCGCCCGTACCCTGAACCTCGACGAGCTCGCCCTTTCCGTTCATGACGACGTTCATGTCTATCTCTGCCTGGGAATCCTCGCGATAGTCGAGATCGAGCAGCAGACGTCCGCCCACCATGCCGACGCTTACAGCCGCTACCTGGCCGAACAGCGGATTCGTCTTGCAACGTCCAGCCATGCGCCACATCTCGAACGCATCCCATGCCGCCACCCAAGCGCCCGTGATGGATGCCGTGCGCGTACCGCCATCGGCCTGAAGGACGTCGCAGTCGATCGTCATCGTGACTTCACCGCCCATGCGGCCCATATCGCAGACGTTGCGCAGAGAACGCCCGATCAGGCGCTCGATTTCCTGGCTGCGGCCTTTGCGGCCCTTGGTTTCGCGCGGAGTACGCTTGGTGCCCGCGGCGGGAAGCATGGCGTATTCGGCCGTGAGCCAGCCGAGGCCCGAACCCTTGCGCCAGCCTGCGACACGGTCTTCGATCGTCGCGCTCACGAGCACGTGCGTATCGCCGAATTTCACCAGGCAACTTCCCGAGGCGTTCTTCATGACGCCCCGTTCGAGCGTGACGTCGCGCATCGCGCGGTCAAGACGATTATCGACCCTCTGTGCGAACATAGGTTCCTCTTTTCTCATCAACGTGAATCAACGTGCGATCGGCATGCGTGCGAAGCGTCCGATGCCGAGGCTCGGCTATCGCGCGGTTTCGACAAGCCGGCACAGGGCAGCAAACGCGACGCAGTCTCCTTCGCTGCATTCCCTTCCGGGATTCCAACATGCCGCCGACATGGCTTTCATTGCGAATCACAGCATACGTTTCTTCTCAGCCCGCTCGTCGCAGCACCTCGTTCTCTCTATTCCGATTCCGAAAGCTATTCCAATTCCGAAAGCGATACGTGGATAGGATGGGCGATCGGCCTGTTGAATACGCGCGAGCCGAAGTCGTGGAAGTCGTCGAGCGCTTCCGAAGTGGTGTAGAACTCGTAGACGGGAACCGCATCGGGCGATGCGGTCTGACGACGGGCTGTCAGCGTTGCGCGCACGTCGTGCGCAAGCGCTTCGGACGAAGAGACGAGCAGGACTTTATGCCCCATGACGCCGCCGATCAACGCCTTGAGCAAGGGGTAGTGCGTGCATGCGAGCACGAGCGCGTCCACATGGCATCGGCGCAGGGGCTCCAGATACTCACGTGCGATCGCCTGGAACGAAGGGCGGATGTACGCCTTCGACGCCATGCTCGTCAGGTCTTCGATCGGACCCTTCGAAAGCCTGATGCCGTTCTCGACGATCTCGACGAAACGAGGAGTGGCAATACTGAAAACCGTGAGACCTGCGTCGATGGCGCGTATGGCGCGCGGATAGCAGTCGCTTTCGATCGTGCCCTTCGTGCCGATGACGCCGACGCGGCCGTTATGCGTGGCCCGCGCCGCCGCACGCGCGCCTGGCTCGACGGCTCCGCGAACAGGCACCGAGAAGGTCTGCTGCGCCCGCTCGAGCCCGGCGGCCGTCGCCGTATTGCAGGCGATGACGAGCATCTTCACGTTCCTGGCCGTGAGCCAACGGCCGATCTGCTGCACGAATTCCGCCACCTCATGCGGGTCGCGGGGGCCGTATGGGCAGCGTGCCGTGTCGCCGAAATACACGATGGATTCGTGCGGCATGAGCGCGGCGATCTCGCGTGCGACGGTCAGCCCGCCGTATCCCGAGTCGAACACGCCGATGGGAGCGTTGTCGAATTCAGGAGCGTCGGGTTTGAGAACGGCGTCGGATTCAGAGGCGTCAAGCTCGGGGGCGCCGGACTCGGGGGCGGCGGACTTGAAAGCGTTGGCTTCGGGGGCATCGGATCCGAAGGCACCAAACCCAAAGCCGGGAACACTTTGCCCGAAGTCGCAAATCTCGGAATCATGGAGTTCGAGGCCGTTCCGGCCGGAACCCGCAGCGTTGCCGCACCTGTCAGAACCCGTAGCAGGGTCGGGCCCATTGGAACTGGAGCCCGCAGCGTTGCCGCGTCCGTCGGAACCCGAGGAGCTGCAATTGGATCCAGCTGCCCCCAACGCATCGTGGGCAGGTATTTTCAATGCATCATCACCCGACGCGCCTTCAAACGGCAGCGAATGCGACATATATTCAAAGGCCCCCGTCGGTGCGGACGCTTCCCTTATACGCTCTTGTTCTCTCATGTCATAAAGGATACCTCATGTGATGCAAGACGACACGCACCCATCCGAGTTCCAGACGCACGCGTCTCCCTGAGTTCCAAAATAAGGAAGTTCTGAGAGAAAGCGCATTCTGATTCGATCGCAAGACGATGATTATCGTTGCGTGCACAACGAATGGCAATTAGTTTCGTTGCTTTGACAACAAGACAAGATTTGCCTTCTCTCAGGACTTGAAAATACCGACATCGTCGCGCACATTCGCTAAGGCTTCTCTCGGATCTTTCGAATTTTGGAACCCGAACGATCGCCGATGCCACGCCCCGTTTCCAAGGCTGAACCTGGCCGCAATGCTGAAGATCGTAAGCTGAATCCTTCTCCAATGCCAAAATATTGAAGCTTAGTATACCCTTAAGGGGTATATTTAAGACTATTTTGTTGTTAATACAACGCAATAATGCTGTTCTTGGGGCTATTTCGTTGTAGAAGCAACGCAAATTGGATTCAAAATTCTCTAAGCAGCCGTATTTTGACACCGGCGTCGGATTTAGGAGCCGAAAAGGGGCTATACCCCCCCCTCGATCGTAACGTTCCGTCCCCTTGATGCAGCGCATGCGCATCCACCGACCCCGCTCACTGAATCGAGCGGCATACATGTCGTATCTATCCCCTTGGTTCAGCTCATTTGTGCATCCCCCCTGGCGCGACCCGTCCGTCAATCCTCGTCGAATTCGCCCTCATCCTCTATACGGCAGGTGACGACGAACGCCTTGGAGAAGCGGCCGTACGGCTGGTCTATGCGGATGCGATAGCCGTGCATCCTGACGATACGCGCCGCGATGGCAAGGCCGAGGCCGCTCCCCTCGCCCGAACGGGAGGCGTCCCCACGCACGAACGGATCGAACAGGGATTGCGCATCGCCCTCTATGGGTCTGCCTGTGTCGGCCACGACGACATCCGCGACGCCGGCTTTCCGCACGAGCGAAACCAGGATCTCCGTCCCCTCATCGGTATGCCGCACGGCATTGGCGATCAGGTTGCCGATCACGCGCTTCAGCTGGACGGCGTCGGCGAAGACGGGAACCGGCTCCTCGGACACCTCAAGCGAAAGCTCCATGCCCGCCGCCTCTACATCGGCATACAGGGCGGCCGCCTCCGCAAGCACAAGCTGCGGAAGATCGACGGTCGCGCGATCAAGATGGAATCCTTCGCTATCGAGCTTGACGAAATCGAAAAGCGTATTGACCAGGTCGGCCATCTTCGTCGCCTTCGCGACGATCGATTTCAGGTATCGATGCCGGTCGACGGGATCGTCCACCATGCCGTCGGCGAGAGCCTGGGACATGCCGACGACGGTCGTGATAGGCGTGCGCAGATCGTGCGCCATATCGCTGATCAGGAGGTTGCGGCGTTCGTAGAACAAGGCGCGCTCCTCCTCGCGCGCACGCTGCTCGGCATCGATCCTCCGCTGCGTGAGAGAAGCGAACGCGAAGGCTCCGGCGACGATCGGAAGAACGAGGAGCGCCACGCAGAAGGCGAGCATGAGGAATATGCCGGACATCTCCGCCAAAGCCACCGGAACGTTGTTTCCCCCGGCGATGGCATCCGACACGGCAGCGAGCGCAAGGCGCGCCACCTCTCCGAGGCTCGCCTTGCCGATATCCCCCTGGACCAGAATGGTCAACCATGGAATGAGGAAGCCTTGCTCGAGGGACGTCACCAGGATTTCGAGCACGGCGATGGCGCCGGCGACGGCGATGAACCGTTGGACGAGAAACGCACGCAGGCTCGACGGCGCATCGGCCGCATCCGGCAAAGCCGCCCGTCTTCTCCCCATGCCTACGCCTCCATCCGGTAGCCGAGCCCACGCACCGTGGCGATATAGGCGCCCGGATCGTCCGAAAGCTTCGCGCGCAGCTTGCTGATCCCTACCATGACGTTATTGCCCGATGCGACGTATTCCTCTCCCCAGCCTTCCTCGAAAATCTGCTGCTTGGTGAAAACACGGCCAGGATGGCTCATGAACAGGGAAAGCATGCGGAATTCGACGGGCGTGAGATCGAGGGGCTCATCGCCTCGATGCAACACGCAGGCATCGAGGTCGAGCGTGAGGTCGCGCACCGAAAGCACGCGCGCGACGCGAAGCGGAGCCTTCGCGGACGGGTCGTCGGGCGATGCGCCGGCAGGCATACCGTAGGCGCGGCGCAAACACGAGCGCACGCGAGCAAGCGCTTCGAGCGGATTGAACGGCTTGGTCAGATAGTCGTCCGCACCCAGATCGAGCCCGATGATCTTGTCGGGATCCTGCCCTTTGGCCGACACCATGATGACGGGCAGGGCGCTCGTCTCGCGCACACGCCTCAGCACCTGGTAGCCATCTATGCGCGGCATCATGATATCGAGCAGCACCAGGTCGATGCCGCCCGCCTTGACGGCCCCGAGAGCTTCGGCGCCGTCGACGGCTTCCCGCACGCGATATCCCTCGCTTTCGAGATATAAGCGCAGAAGCTCGCGGATATCCTGATCGTCGTCGGCGATCAGGATGCAACGGGACGATGGGGGCCCATAGGTCATGGCAGCTCCTCGAAATCCGATAGGGGAAACGGGATGTCCTGCGACCGCACGCGCGGGACGCACCGAATGCTTGCAGGCAATCTATCGAAGCGGACGGCTTCCACCATACCGCACGGGACGCTCCATGCGCACGCGGCGAATCGATCGTCCTCATCGCCGAAGACGCATTAGAGGCTTAGGCCGCCGGAATCTCGGCAGCGGCCGGCATCCCCTCGCCATAGCGCAGCGCCTCGAAGAGGGCGGCGTTCGTCATGCCGCGGTACGGCTCGACATAGAGAACGCTCAGCAGGCCGAACGTCGGGATAGATAGGATTTCCCAGCCGATGAACGACAGATCGAGGACGAAGGTGCGCCACTTCTGGCCCTGCATCATGCGACGGCTCTCGTCAAGCGCCTCGCGCCAGGCCATATCGGGCTTCTCGGTCAGCAGGTATGAAACCATGCGATACTGGTAGAGCTTCACGATGCCGGGAACCACGAGCACGAGCGTCCAGAGGAAGATGAAGACGTCGCGCAGGATCATGACCTTGACGATGTTGAGGTAGGAATGGTCGAAGCCGAATGCGACCTCCTTGACTCGAGCGGCATCGTTCAGGTTGCGCACGAAGAACCGACGCACGCCCACTTCGACCGGATTGGCGACGAACGCCTGCAGCAGAATGGCGAAGGCCACGACCACGACGCCTATGATGATGCCTGCATAGAGCAGCGACCTGAGAAGGAGCGACCTCTCTTCGTCGGTCAGGCCGTCGGTCGTCTCCGTCGCCGATCCGTCGTTCGTCGGTGCCAGGTCGGCATCGGATGCCGAAGCGTTCTCGCGCGCCGTTCCGCCGTCCGCGACAGCAGCCGTGTCAGCGGCCGCGCCATCCGACGTATCGGCGGCCCTGCCGTCTTCTACCGCGCCGACCGACGTGATGCCATCCGCCATGAGAGATTCTCCCACCGCGGGATTCGAAGGCATGCCCCCGGCCGAGTAGGCGCCTCCGCCGCAGGCGATCGCGAGGATCAGCGCGACGAACACGGTCTTCCAATAATTCGCTTTGAAGGTCGCCTTTCCCTTGGCCTTCAAGTCCCTACGCGTCCACATGATTGCCTCCTGTGCCGAATGCCAACGCTTTGCGATGCCCCAAGCATACGAAGCGAATCTTTCCGAAGCCCGAAGGCGACCTTAACGCTTCCTTAATACGAGGAGCACATCGCGCATGCGGAGGAGGCGATAGGCGCGTGCGGACGGTTCCGTCGACAGAACGGATGCCGCGATGCGGACGCCTATGCGATGCGCCAGCCTATGGCGCGCTCGCGCATCCGGACGAAGTCGGCATAGAGGCCCGGCGTCCCCATGAGCGCATCATGCGTCCCCTGCTGGACGATGCGCCCATCATCCAACACGACGATCTGGTCGGCATGACGCACCGTCTTCAGGCGATGGGCGATCATGATGACCGTCTTGTCGTGGGTCAACGACTCGATCGCACGCTGCAGATCGCGTTCGTTCTCAGGGTCGACGTTGGCGGTCGCCTCGTCGAGGATGATGACGGGCGCATCCTTGAGCATCGCGCGGGCGATGGAGATGCGCTGGCGCTCGCCGCCTGACAGGCGCGCCCCGCCCTCGCCGATCATCGTGTCGTAGCCGTCAGGCAGCTCGGAAATGAACGCATCGCAGCATGCGCGGCGCGCGGCTTCGACCACCTGCTCGTGCGTCGCGGCGGGCGACCCGAATTTGATGTTGTTCTCGATCGTGTCGTCGAACAGATACACGTTCTGGAACACCATCGAGAACTTCGCCAGAAGATCATCGAGCGCCCAGGAGCGCACGTCCTGCCCTCCGACCGTCACGCACCCGGCATCAACGTCCCAGAAGCGCGCGATAAGCTGGGAAAGCGTCGTCTTGCCCGAACCCGATGGACCGACAAGGGCGCAGGTCGTCTTCGCAGGTATGGAAAGGCTCACGTCCTTGATGACGTCGAGCCCGCCGTACGAGAACGTCACGTGGGAAAGCTCCACGTCAAGCCCTTCGGCATCGGCCTCGCCGCCGACGCGGTACGACCCTTCCGGCATCGCGGGAGTCGCGAGCATCGCGTTCACCTTACCCATCTGGATGTCTATCTGGCGCAGCAGGCTCGAGAAGAGCCCCGATATCTCGAGCTTGCTGAACACCATGAACGAGCATGCGATCAGGACCAGGCATGATCCTGCGTCCATGGTCCCCGAGACCCAGAACCACGAGGACATCAGGCAGACGGCCACCGACGCCGCCTTCGTCGCGAGCGCTTGCGCGATGGCGAACCGGAGGAATTTGACTTCGGTCCGGAAGTTCATGCGCTCGCACTCATCGATCGCGCCGACGAGCCCCGCCTCGACGCGGCCGACGAGCGAGAACGAGCGCACGACGGAAATGCCCTGCAGGTAGGCGAGCACGGCGCCGACCAACGCGTTCTGGGCCACGACGCGTTCGCTCGATATCGCCTGCGCGACGCGCTGCAGGGCCGCGGATAGGGCGAGCACGGCCGCACCCGCGGCAACGCAGACCGCACCGACGCGCCAATCGAAGGCGAGCATCATGAGCGTCACGATGCCGCTGAATACGAATCCTGAAATGACCTGCATGTACACGATGCCGCCGATGTTCTGCACGTCATCGAGCGTATTCGACATCGTGGACGTGATCTCGCCCAGGCTGTTCGCGTTGAAAAACCCCATGGGGAGATATCGCATGCGATCGCCTACCTGCCCGCGCTTCTCCCCGACCATCGAGTAGTTGCCGAAGCAGAAGTTCTCGCTCTTGAAGTGCGCGGAAACGAACGTCCCCGCTATGCAGACGACCATGGCCGCAAGGGCCTCCCAGGCCGTCGCCGCGGACAGCGTGCCGTTCGCTAGGGCGAAGAGCACGATGGCGAGCGCCATCATCTGCATGCCCTCGAAGAAGGAGCTGACGATCGACCACGCCATGCCGCGCTTCATCCAAGGCGAGAAGTTTCCGGCGAAGGCGAAGTACTTCCTGAACGTCTTAAGCATATGGCCTCCTTACGCCGCATCCTTCGCGCTGATGTGAGCGCGGTACATGTCCGCGTAGAGCGGGCAGTTCTCCATGAGCTCGGCATGCGTGCCCCGAGCGCGCACGGCGCCGTCGTCGACCACGACGATCTCGTCGGCGCCGACGATGGTGGACAGGCGATGCGCGATGACGATGAGCGTGCGGCCGGCGACGAGCCGTCCGACGGCCTCTTCGATGACCGCCTCGTTCTCGGGATCGGTGTACGCCGTGGCCTCGTCGAGGATGACGATAGGCGCATCCTTGAGCATCGCGCGGGCAATGGCTATGCGCTGGCGCTCGCCGCCCGACAGATGCCCTCCCGCGCCTCCGACGCGCGTCCGATACCCCTCGTCGAGCCCGCGGATGAACTCGTCGCATCCGCTCGCCTCGGCGATTGCGACGACCTCCTCGTCGCTCGCCCCGGGACGTCCCATGCGGATGTTGTCCATGATGGTCTCGTCGAACAGATAATTATCCTGGGAAACGTAGGCGATGAGCCCTGCCTGCTGCTCGGGCGTCATATCTTCGAGCGGAACGCCGCCGATGGAGACGGTGCCCGCATCGGCGTCCCAGAAGCCCGCGAGCAGACGGCCGAGCGTGGACTTCCCCGAGCCCGACGGCCCGACGAGAGCGACCATGCTTCCCGGCTCGATGCTCAGATCGATCCCATGGATGACTTCCTCGTCCCCGTAGGAGAACCGCACGCCCGCAAGCTCAATGCGGCTGCCGGAAAGATCGGCCTTCGTCGTCGAGCGACGCTGATCAGGCAAGTCGAGAACCTTGGATATATCGCCGACGATGGTGCCGATCTGCGCAAGGTTGTCGGCCAGCGACATGGAGGCCATCAGCGGAGGGAAGATGCCGAGCGCGAGCACGGCGATCAGAACCAGATCGGACGATGAGAGCGATCCGTCGAGCACGAAGAAGCAGCCGACGGGAAGCACCGTCACGAGCGTCGCAGGCCAGATGGAGATCGCGCCGTCCTGGAATATCTGCACCTTCGCCATCCAATCGATCGCCGAATGAGCGGCGTCGTGCACGGCCTTCGCGAACTTCTCGTACGACGACGCCTCCTGCCCGAACGCCTTGATGACCTCGATGCCGTTGACGTATTCGACGGCAGTCGCGTTCATGTGCGCGTTCGCGCTCACATACGCGCCGTACATCGTCTCGTAATCCCTCATCATCCCCATATAGCACAATGCGCCCACAGGCAGCGTGGCAAGGGCGACGAGCCCCATGCGCCAATCGAGGGCGAAGATGTATCCGACGACGGCAAGAGGCACGATCAGACCCGACGTGAGCTCGGGAACCGCGTGCGCGAGCGTCGTCTCGATGGCGTCGGCCTTCTCCACGATGACGTTCTTGAGCGTGCCCGAAGGCGTGTCGAGCACATGGCCCATCTCCACGCGCGCAAGCTTCTCGGTCAGGCGCCGACGGATCTTGCTAATCGTCGAGAACGTCGCCCTATGGGAAATCACGGTCGAAAGGTTATGGAACACGAGATAGACCGCGTGCCCTGCCGCCGCGACGAGCGCCCATTGCACGTAGAACCCGAAATCGCGCATGCCGGAAAGCACGCCGTTGATCATGGATCCCGCCGCGAAATACGGCACGACCGACCCTGCCACGCCTATGATGGCGAGCACGACGGAAAGCGCGTAGCGGATCCTGTTCTCTTCGGACCATTCGAGCAGAAGCGCCACGGGATTCGGCCCCTTGTCCGTTGGCTTGTCTTTCACCTGGGATTTCTCTTCGTCCTTCGCCATCGCATGCGTCCTTCCCTGCTGCGCGGAAAAGTTTCCCTCGACTTACGGCACACGAGTATAACACCGTTATCTCTTACGCGAAGGAAAAGGCGGAAGATTCCCGAGGAACCTGCCGCCTTCGCGATCGTGCTCCCACGCGCGCAACCCTACGAAGAGGATCTTCCGGTCAGGATGTGCTCGAAGCCTGCATGGAAGAAATCCGCATAGACGCCACAGCGTGCGACGGCCTCTTCGACGTCGGACACGTGCGCAGCGGCTTCGAGGAACGATTTCACTGCATATGCGGAAAGCGTGCGGATGACCTCGTCGGGCACGGCCGCATAGTCCATGCCCGCCGCCCGCATCGATTCGATGTAGCGCATCGTGCCGTCTACTTCCAGCTCCACGAAACGCTCGTGGAAATCGGCCCAGCCCGTTCCGGAGGAACACTCCTCTATCAGGCGCACCTCGTCGGGATGGCGGTGGATGAATTCGATGAGCTCGCGCCGGACGCCGCGGTCGTAGACGACCATCTCGTCGAAGCCTTTGCGTT
>ERZ773065.1716-NODE-1716-length-10873-cov-2.513958_pt1 | contig 10873 bp, 9 predicted proteins | sample MGYA00580623_ERZ773065 | MGnify/ENA primary metagenome ERZ773065 (study PRJEB29015, sample SAMEA2738017) | human oral metagenome | biome: human oral; feature: human-associated habitat; material: dental | place: China | collected 2047 ...
CCCAGCCGATAAAAGGGTCGTCCGGCTCATCGCTGATGCGCATATTGTACCAGCGGTCGAGTTCCTCGCGGCATGCAGGAATCAAATCCTCTGTAATCGGCAAATACTCTGCCTGCGGGTAATTCTTTCGAAAGGCGTTCAAGTGATTCTTTTTCGAGTGAAGCTTTCGTCCCGCGAGCGTCGTAAGTTTTTCTGCAAGATAGACATAATCGAAATTATCGCGGTCACTTTTTATCTCAAATTTCGCACCGTCAAAATGTGCGAGAAGATCGGCATAATTCTTTTCCAGTCCTACAAGATGCAGTGACCTGCCCTGTTTTTTGAAATATGTGAGCAGCATCTTTGTCGCCTCGACGAGCTTGTCTTCCGTCGTGAACGGCTGAAGGGCAAAGAAATCGCCTTTCCACGTACCGAGCATAAAAAGAATGCCATCTTCTTCCGCAATCTTGAGCGAAAAAGGCTCACGCCACATAAAGAAATTGGTAAAATTAAAATGTGAATTCTCGTAATATCGATTATGGAAATATGTGTCGAGAAGCACTTTGTGCTCCTTCGTCAATTCCTTAAAATCTATGATGCTCAATCCCTTCCTCTGCCGCATCCTACTGTCTGACAGATACGTTTAATACTATTGTCATTATAACAATCATGTCAAATATATCGGTAACTTGCTTACACAAAAAAGAGCGAAGTCCTTGTGTATCTCTCTACCATAAGTACATAATGCCTACATGAGGAATATTACTTCTACTGCATCGCTTACATGGCAGACGGACGAAAGGACTTTCCGACAATTTTCCGCATCGATCGCATTGCAGACTTCACGCCGACAGAAGAAAAGTTCTCTATTCCCTACCGCGATAAGTTCAGTGACGGGGAATTCCGCAAACGTGTCCAGTTCATGTATGCCGGGAAACTGCGCTGTGTCACCTTCACATACAGCGGTGCTTCCATTGAAGCTATTCTCGATCGTCTCCCCACGGCAAAAATTCTCTCTGAAAAAAACGACATCTACCGCATCACAACCGAAGTTTACGGCAACGGCATTGATATGTGGCTGAAAAGTCAAGGCGACAAGGTAACGGTGGAGAAATAAACCCTAGCAGAATACGGCAAAAACCATATATCCTATAACAAAGGCGTCTGCTATACAAAGCAGACGCCTTTGTTGCGAAAAACGCACTCTCTTATGTAGAAAAGTTATGCTTCATCCTGCGGCTTTGCATTCCAAACGAGAAGTGCAAGAAGCGTTGCAGCCAGCGCTGCACCGACCCAGAATTCTGTAGCATAGCCGAAGTCATAGACCTTTACACCGTTCACTGTCGTGATTGTCATCAACTTACCTGTGACAAACTCCTGAATTGCAGCGCCTGCATATGAGAGGAGACCGATCATCCCCATCGCTGCGCCCGTGACACGCTTCGGCACGATGTCGACCGCCATCAGACCACCCATATAGCAGACGAGAGCGCCCATCGTGAAGCCGTAGAACGTCATACAGAAAAGATCCGTGTAGAAAGACTGCGGTGCCCAGACAAAGCCAGCAATAGAAGCAGTGTACAATAAGCCATAGATAAGCGCCGGCTTGTTGCGCTTTGAGTGGAAGAACCGATCGGAAATCCATCCACAAAGGAGCGCACCGAAGATACCCGCGACCTGCATATATGCCATGACACCTGCCGCGCCCATCATATCGTAGCCCTTTTCCGCCGTCAGATAGACGACGCCCCAGCTCTCAACTGCATAGCGCGCGATGTAGACGCAGAGTGAGGAAAGACCGAGAATCCAGACCGCAGGATTTTTGACAACCGCATTCCATTGCATAGAACCGACCGACTGCTTCTTCTGCGCTTCGATCTCTTCTTCTGTCTTTTCGCCGTAGTAGACAGCGCCGTTTGGCAGCCCCTTCGTCTCTGGGCGGTCACTCATTGTGTTATAGAGGACAATGGAGCCCAGCAGGCTGATGACACCCGCTGCGATGAAGCCCATACTCCAGCTGTATGCCGTAACGATTGCGGCAATGGCAAAGTATGCAAAGGAAGAACCGAGATTATGGCTTGTGAACCAGACACCGTAGAGCGTGCCGCGCTGTCTATTGCTGAACCACTGGTTGAGTGCGACGATGGATGGCCCAGCACCGTAGGACTGAAACCAGCCATTGATGCCCCAGAGAACGGCAAGCGGTACAAAGGAATTCACAAGCCCCATGCCGGCCATCGTCACCGATGAGATGAACAAGCCAAAGGTAAAAAATCGCTTGTTATTCATTCGATCTGCCAGAAAACTGTTGGTAAACTTGCCAAGACCATACGTGATGAAAAAGACCGAGCCGATGATGCCGATCTGTGCCGGATCAACAACACCGGAAGCGAGAAGCGGCTTTTTGATAACCGAGTAGCTTTGACGAATGATGTAGTAAAACGCGTATCCTATCGTAATGGAAACAAAAACCTGCCAGCGCGTGCGATTAAAAATCCGCTTTACCTCCGCAGAATCGGAAATACGAGGCGCGTCCAGCCCCGTTTTGAAGAAATTCCATAAAAGCTCTTTCATAAATACTCCTTGCTGAAAAACCTCGCACAGTCTTTTTGTGCGATTTATCCATTATATTTCTATAATACGCCTCGTAGCAAAAGATATACATGCTGTATCAGATAACAGACAGCTTAGTAGCGCTGGCGGTCTTTTAGTGCCCGCTCAACTTCGCGTCTTGCCGTCTTTGCATGTAGGTCTTGCCGCTTGTCGTAGTTATGCTTGCCGCTTGCAAGCGCGACTTCCATCTTAGCGCGCCCATGCTTGAAGTAGAGCTTAAGCGGGATAATGGTAAAGCCCCTTTCGCGGCTCTTAGAAAACAGCTTTGCAATCTCTGCCTTGTGCATCAGGAGCTTGCGTTTTCGAAGAGGGTCGTGGTTGAAGATATTTCCCTGTTCGTAAGAGCTGATATGCATATTTTCAACGAAAATCTCACCGTTTTCGACACTTGCAAAGCTGTCCTTCAGATTTACATGACCGGCGCGCAGGGATTTTACCTCTGTGCCTTGAAGTGCAATGCCCGCCTCATAGGTCTCATGAATAAAGTAATCGTGGCGCGCCTTGCGGTTTTCCGCAACGATCTTTTTAGGTTCTCTCGCTTTTGTCATTGTCTTTGCCCTCAATCACTTGGCGCGCGAGGTGCCGCGCTCGGTCTTGCGATGTAGACGCGGCTTTGATTTCGGTGCGTCTTTTTGGGCGCTGGCTTCTTCGCGCGCCCGCTGTGAAACAAAGCCCGGCGGATCTGGCCAAACGGCACTCGTAAGCCCTGTAATCCTGATGCGGTGATAGTCGCGCGGACCGCGCGTGCTGATGCCCAAGTCGCGGTAGCCCTGCCGTACTTTCGATTTTACAGCACGGCGTGCGCGGCTCTCCAATGTTGCGCGCTTTCCATCTTTCCTAAGGGCGTGCTTCTTGCGCGGCGCATGCTCATCTGCCGTACGCTGCGCTGCATTTGCCGCGTGCGCTTCGCCTGCACCCTTTCCGCGGCGTTTGCGGCTGCTGTGCCTATTTTCACGGCGAGCCCTTCCTTCGTCTGCCTTCTGCTCGCTGTGCATTTTCTTGCCTGCATCTGCTTTTTCATTTTCTGCAGGAATATCCGCGACGATATCATTTTTGCTGCGCTTCCTGCCTTTCCTCTTTTCATCGGCACGCTCCTTCCTGCCGGCAGCTTTCGGCTTTTCCCCCTTGCTGTTATGGGAAGCGTTTGCCGTAGCCGCGGGAATATAAGCTCCATTCCCCTTCAGCACGAAGTCAAGGTTCTTTTCCTTCGTATTCGCGCGAACGAGCAGAATCTCGACCGAATCGCCAAGGCGATACTGCTTTTTCGTGCGCTCTCCGACCAAAGCATAAAGATCTTCACGGTACTCGTAAAAATCATTGACCATTGTCGAAACGTGAACGAGTCCTTCGACGCCGTTTTCAAGCTCGACAAAGATACCGAACTGCGTGACACCCGAAATGACACCCGTGAATGCATCGCCGACAAACTGCTCCATGTACTCGATTTTCTTCATATCCGTCGTATCGCGCTCAGCTTCGATCGCCATGCGCTCGCGGCTCGATGCGTGCTCAGCAATGCCCGGGAGCATGGACGCATAGCGCGCCTGCTTTTCAATGGGCATCGTGCCCGACTCAAATGTCTCACGCAAAAGGCGATGGACGATGAGATCCGGATAGCGGCGAATCGGTGAAGTAAAGTGCGTGTAGTAACGTGCCGCAAGCCCGAAGTGACCAAGGCTCATCTCGCTGTAACGCGCCTGCTGCATGGAACGAAGCGCAACCGCTGAAACGATGCGCTCTTCCGGGCGCCCTTTAACTTTAGTCAAGGCTTTCTGCACGTCCATCGATCGGATATCACCACTTTCGCTCTGACGAATAAACAGTCCAAAGACCGAAAGAAGTGCATTCAGCCGCTCGATCTTTTCCGTCGTCGGCTGCTCGTGCACACGGTACATGAACGGCAGATGCTTCTTGTCCATATGCCGGGCAACTGTCTCATTCGCTGCCAGCATACACTCTTCAATGATGGATTCTGCCAACGATCCCTCGCGCTTAATAAGAGCGATCGGATGTCCCTTATCGTCGAGCTTCACCTTAACTTCCGGTAAATCAAAGTCAATCGAACCGCGTCTGTGGCGCTTCTCCTTCAGCACATATGAGAGGTCACGCAACGTCTCGAGCATCTCGACGATATCCTCGTTGTCGCGAACAAAAGCTTCTTCCTTGGCGACGAGAATCTTATTGACAACGTTATACGTCAGGCGGCGATAGACGCGAATGACCGTCGGGCAGATTTCATAACTCGTAACCTTGCCCTCCGGACTGATCTCCATCTCGCATGCCATAGAAAGGCGATCGACACCCTCGTTCAGACTGCAAATGCCGTTGCTGAGTTCCTTCGGGAGCATCGGGATGACGCGGTCAACGAGGTAAACGCTCGTACCGCGCTCCCGCGCTTCACGATCCAATGGCTGATTTTCGCGCACATAAAAGCTGACGTCTGCAATATAAACGCCGAGGAAAAAGGAACCATCTGCCCTGCGGCGTGCAAAGACACCGTCATCGAGATCCTTCGAGTCGTCCCCGTCGATCGTGACGATGGAAAGGTCTCGCCGATCCCTGCGCCCGCGGCACTCTTCGGCACTTGGCTCTTTCTCCATCGCCTCTGCTTCCGCCTGCACGTCTACCGGAAAGCTCTCGGAAAGGTCGTATTCACGCATGACAGAGAGGACATCGATACCGGGAGTGCCCATCCTGCCAAGAATCTCAACGATTTTGCCTTCGGCGTTCCGACGGCCATCCGGCCACTTTGTGATTTCAGCGACGACCTTCATGCCGGTTTTCGCGCCCTTTGCCTCGCGCTTTCGAATGAAGATATCCTGTGAAAGTTTCGTATTGTCCGGCGTCACAAAACCGAAATTGTGGCTTGCCTCATACGTGCCGACGACCTTTTGATTTGCGCGCTCTAGGACGCGGATGATCTCCCCTTCACGGGAGCGCCCCGGTATCTCTGCGGGGCGCACGCGAGCTACCACGCGGTCGCCGTGCATCGCTGTGCCGAGATCTACGCCTGGAATAAAGACATCCGTCTCATCTTCCGTATCGCGCACGTCCGGGATGAGAAAGCCAAAGCCCTTTTGCGACATCGAGAGCCGGCCGACAGCGAGGTGCATGCGTGCGGGAACCCCGTAGAGATCGCTTCGGTTCTTGATGATTGCCCCCTCTTTTTCGAGTGCTTCCAAGGCCGTGCCATACTGAACGAGATCTTCGCCCTCGAGACGCAGAACTTCTGCAAGATCTTCTGCTGTCAGCGGCTTATAGGCTTCCGTCCGCATATAAGCTAAAATCTTTTCTTTTAAATCCATGTAGTTCTCCCAAAACTCCTGATTTCTGTTCTCTTTCTATTTATCCGCACAATTTTTTATCACAGCACTCATACCATCTGTCCGTGCTGATGCTTTTTGACAAAGTTTACCGTCTGCTTAAAGACCTCGTCTCGCTTGCTGGTTAGGGGCAGGAGATGCCCGGCGCCGTCAAACCAAGAAAGGCTCTTTTCTTGGCTGCCTATGAACTTCTGAATATAGATAGCACTCTCCGGCGATGCAGTATGGTCGTCAAGGCTGTGGAGAATGAGCACGGGTACGGTCACCTCAGGCAATATTTTTTTCGTTCGCTCAATGAGATCGAGGAGTTCGTACACGCTCACAAGCGGCATCTCCCGATACGTCTCGTTGACGACGGACGGCACATTTTTTAACTTCCGCCGCGCCTTTGGCACGAAAACGCCCGCACAGTACTTTCGCGCAGGAAGATGCTCTGCGCCCTGCTCCGGCGCAATGAAGATCGGCGCGGCAAGGCTGATGATCCCCGCCACATGACGCTCTGCCGCTAATAGAAGCGCGAGAATCCCGCCCATCGAATGCCCGCAGACAAAGATTTCTTCACACATTCCCGAAAGAAACGCATAACCGTCACGCACCGAATCGAGCCAGTCCTCCGACTTCATGCGTGCGAGATCCTTTGCCGTCGTCGCATGACCTGCCAGACGGACGGCAAGAACGGTGAACCCCGCCTTTGAAAGCGCTTCGCCAAGGAGCAGAAGCTCCGCCGGAAGCCCTGTAAAGCCATGAATTAAGAGGATGCCCGTTCTTCCGCCGGAAAAAAAGAATGGCTCCGCGCCTTTGAGAATCATCGAATTCCTCCTCCGAAAATCCTGCCTGACACGGAAAGAACCCCTGCACAAGCAGGGGATTCTTTTCTCCGTTAATTTGTCATGCGCGCGATGATGATCGTGATGACAGCAAAGAGCACACCCGCCCCCACCGTTACGCGAGCGAGCAATGCATCCATGCCGCGCGCCTTACTCGAAAAGACGGTATCCGAACCGCCGGCAAGACCGCCCATGCCGTCCGACTTCGCCTCCTGCCCGAGGACAGATGCGATGAGGACGAGCGCAACGAGCGCGTCAAGCACCATGAGTAATGTCAGCAAAATTTCATCTCCCATTCTCTTGCGAAAGTTCCAGTCATATTCTATAGGACAATACTCCACTTAATTTTTATCTTGGTTTTATCTTAACATAGAATACACAGAGGCGCAATGCTCCCCTTCTGCTCACGCCACGCACACATCCTCTTCATCCCTCAGTCGTCTAAGGGGATGAGCTCACGCCTGCGCCCCTGAAAGCGAATGCTCGTCGTAATGCCGTAGCTTTTGACATATGCCACAGCTTCCTCGTTATAACGGCCGCAGTCTTCAGGCTTGTGTGCATCGCTCGTCGTGATGACGGGAAGACCATACTTCGCCGCAATCTGCATGAAATCCGGATATGGGGAGATCTCCTCAATCGGGTAACGGTAATACGTTCCCGTGTTGATATCGACGATCATCTTCGCTTTTTTCATCGCCTTCACAGCGCGCTCGAGATATGGCGTGACATCGAAATCCGGCAGATACTTGAACAGACGAATGTTAAAGGGATGCCCGAGGACATCGTAAAGCCCTGCATCCGCAAGTTTTTCCACTTCCTGCGTATACCACTCGTAAATATCCTTCAGGTCGTGCTTATCCCACTCCGCCTTAATCTCGGACGAATCATACGCCCAGCCGTGCAGGAAGTGGACAGAGCCGATGATGTAATCAAAGGGATATGCGGCAAGAATTTCTTTGACTTTCGCCTGGTTCTGAAAATTACAGACTTCGATGCCGATTTTAACCGCATGGTTTTTCTGGAGTTCGCGCATAAAGGCAAAGTATTCGTCCAGCGTATACTTGAACTTATTCGACTTCAGCCATTTCTGCTGAAAGCGCCCGATAAAGCTGTCGTCAAGGACGAGGTCATCGTAGTAAAGCTGCTTGAACTCCGGAAATGTATGCGAATGCTCCGAGATGCCAATTTCCGAAAGTCCGCGCTTCTTTGCCGCCGTAAAGAACCCTTCGACCCAATCCTTGTCATACGAGCCTTTTTCAAAGTGCATATGGTAGTCAATGCGCATCAGATAAGCCCCTCCTTCATGAATGTTTCAATCGTCTGCATGACGCCGTGCGCGGCATTGCTGGGGGCGGAAAAACGAGCGAGCTTCTTGACCGCAGGGTATGCGTTTTCCATCGCATAGCTGTAATAGACCGCCTGCATCATCTCAGCGTCGTTCATATAGTCGCCAAACGCCGCACACTCCTTCGGTGTCACGCCGAACTTCCTCTGCATTTCTGCAATCGCCGTCCCCTTGCTGGCGTCCTTATTCGTGACATCCACCCATTCTTTACTGGCAAGAACGACCTGCAGACGATCGGAAAAAGGCTTGAGTTTCGGATAAATACGTTCTTCGGCACGCCCCTCGTCATCAAAAAACGAAAGCTTGACCGCACGATCTTGAACTTCTGAAAAGCGCGGCGTTCGCATCGTACGTCTGTAATACTTCCTGAGATTCTTCAAAAAGTACGCATCACAGTTCTTTTCGAGAATGTAGCCGTACGCTCTGCCGCAAAAGACCGAAAAACAATGAGGGATGCCGTCTGCCGCCGCCAAAACCTCATGAACGACAGCATCCTCCATCAAACTCTCATAGATGCGCTCTCCCTTATAGCAGACCGTCGTCCCGTTTTCTGCCAAAAATAGGAAGCGATTGACATATTTTGGAAAACTCTCGATCAGCGAGTAATACTGACGCCCCGATGCCGGCGCAAAGAGCACGCGGCGCCGCTCGAGCTCCGCCGCCACCTCGTCGAACTCTGCCGGCAGCTTTCCGCTTTCATCAAGAAGTGTACCGTCCATATCAGAAAAAATAACCTTAATCATCCGAATCCCTTTGTTCCAATGCAATCAACGCTGATAACTCTACTCATTATAACCACTAAGGTTTTGTATCGCAAGATGGAAACGTCAGCGTTTCTTCCAGCGATATCCGATATAGAGGAGGACGAGCCAAACGGGCAGGATAGCAACGGCAAGCTGCATATCGGGGATCTGTGCCATGAAGATGAGGACGAGGGCAAGAAAGACGAGCGCGATATAATTTGCCCACGGGAAGAGATGTGAGCGAAATGCGGTCATACGCCCCGCCCTTTCGCAATGCCTTCGAAACTTCAAATGCGTGATGCAGATAACCGACCAACTGATGACCGCAGCGCAGGTCGCAATCGAAATCAGGAGCAGAAAGACCTTTCCGGGGAAGAAGTAGTTCAGTGCAACACAGATGAGCGTGATGCCCGAGGAAATAAGGATACCGCGCACGGGAACGCCGCTGCCTGAGAGTTTCGAGAGGAATACCGGCGCATCCTCTGTCGATGCAAGCCCGTAGAGCATGCGGCTGTTGCTGTAAATGGCAGAATTGTAAACGGAAACCGCCGCCATGAGGACGACAAAGTTCAGGATGTGCGCCGCGGCATCAATGCCGACATTGGCAAAAATCTGCACGAAGGGGCTCGCGGCCTTGCCGACCTCATTCCACGGCCAAAGCGACATCAGTACAAACATCGTGCCGACGTAAAAGATGAGGATGCGCCATAGAACTTGATTGATGGCACGCGGAATACTTTTTTCCGGATTCTCTGCTTCGCCCGCCGTGATGCCGATGAGTTCGATGCCGCCGAAGGAGAACATGACGACGGTGATGGAAAGTGCCAGCCCATACCATCCGTTCGGGAAAAAACCACCGTTTTCCCAAAGGTTGCTGAAGTTTTCTGGAAAGGACTGCGGACTCGTGAAGATGAGGTAGAGTCCGAGGACGATCATCGCGATGATGGCCGTGATCTTCACGAGCGCCATCCAGAATTCCGACTCGCCGTAAGCGCGGACATTAATGAGGTTCAGTGCCGTGATGATGACAAGCACCGCAAGCGCACTGAGCCACTGCGGAAGATTCGGCAGCCAAAAGTTCATATAGATGCCGACTGCCGTAAGCTCTGCCATCGAGACGATGACGTAGTTAAACCAGTAATTCCATCCGGAAAGGAAGCCGGGAAATGCGCCCCAATATTTCTTCGCATAGTGACTGAAGGAGCCTGAAACAGGCTCGTCGACTGCCATCTCGCCGAGCATTCGCATGATGAAGTAGATGATGGCACCGCCGATAAAGTAAGCGAACATGACTGAAGGCCCTGCGAGCTCGATGGTCGATGCCGAGCCGTAGAAGAGTCCCGTTCCAATGGCACCGCCAAGCGCAATCATCTGAAGGTGGCGGTTCTTCAGACCACGCTTCATCGCGCCGCCTGCCCTTTGCTCGCTCAATGTTTCTCTTGGATTCATCTTATTTCCCCTTCGCAGCGTCTTGCAGAGCGATAGGGCGAACGCGTGCGCGAATAAACACCAGCGCTATCGCAAGCAGCACAACGGCAGTGACAAGCCCCGACCAGCCATTTGCCGTAAACCCATCGACAGCGTAGCCGAAAAAACTGCACACAGCGACAACCGCAACATACGGGAGCTGCGTCGAGACGTGGTCGATATGGCTGCACTGCGCCCCTGCTGACGCGAGAATCGTCGTATCGGAAATGGGAGAAGCGTGGTCACCGCAGACCGCGCCCGAAAGAATCGAAGCGACGCAGATAGCAAGAAGTGCGCCCGGTGCATCGCCGAGAACAGCGATGGCAATCGGAATCAAAATGCCAAACGTGCCCCAGCTCGTCCCTGTCGCAAAGGCAAGCCCTGCCGCAACGAGAAAGAAGAGCGGCGGCAGGATGAGAATGAGCGTCGCATGCTCGCTGACGATCGCCCCGACAAAACCGCCGAGATCAAGATATTCTTTGCTGCAAACGCCGGAAAGCGTCCAAGCCAAACAGAGGATGAAGATAGCAGGCGTCATCGCCTTGAAGCCCCAGCCAAAACTGTCACAGAAAGAGA
>ERZ773065.1720-NODE-1720-length-10870-cov-3.662413_pt1 | contig 10870 bp, 8 predicted proteins | sample MGYA00580623_ERZ773065 | MGnify/ENA primary metagenome ERZ773065 (study PRJEB29015, sample SAMEA2738017) | human oral metagenome | biome: human oral; feature: human-associated habitat; material: dental | place: China | collected 2047 ...
AAACTTTCCGATATGGCTGTTCTTATAAAAAATATCTCAACCTATCAAAAGACAAAGGATATTCACAGAGGATATATCAAAGCAAAGGATAAGGAAGCATATAGAAGTAAACATGAAAGCATCCTAATTCTCTATGAAGCTGAGGTAAAGGAGCTAAAGAATGCAAGGCTTACAAAGCTTCCTGATCTCACAACTTTGCAGAAAGAATATTCTGCCCTGCAAAAGAAGAAAGACGCCATATATTCCGACTACGGAAAACTTAAAAGAAAAATCAAAGAATATCATAGGATCAAGCAGAATGTTGATACGATTTTACAAAGAAGAAATCCGAGCAAGGAGCGTACAAAATCCCTTGAATGATTCCTCTTGTGAATACCATTCATCGCTTTTGCTTATGTCTATCTTGGTTTTTTCCATTTCCCATAGGCAAAGACTTCAAGCTGTTCTCCAGGATAAAGAAGCCCCTAAATAGTCTTTTAGGTCAAAACGGATGTCGTAGCGGTCACGGTATTCGTCAAAAATAAGGGTTCCCTGTTTCATAAATTTTCTCCTTTAGAAGTCATTTCTTCCGTACATATCGTGATTGAAAAGTGAGCTGTAATAGTTTTCCGATCGTGGACGGAGCATTGAAAAGCACCGCCTTTAGATACTGCTTGATGTTTCTTACCTTTGTGGTATTTTCTGCATACATTCAAGGACAAATTCAATATGGCTGCTGTTAAACTTCATGAATTTTGCCTTTACAAGCTCTGCCGGGTATTCATCACCTGCGATTAAGATTTTCTTTCTTTTGCTGCATACGGTTTCAAGAATCAGGTCAAGGATTTCATCAATGCGATCACGGTCAAGTCGTTTTGCACTTATGAGGTGTTCATACTCGATATTGTCCTTGATAATTTCCTCATAGATTTTATATGCGTCTTTCTCATCCATTCCGTTCTTTTCCGGTAATGGCTTCTCCAAAGGAGAGGGGTCAGGGGAAAGGAAAGGATAGGAATGTAATCGGTATTTAATCTATCTTTATTTTTTCTTCTTTTTTGATAGATCAGTATTTAGTATCTCTTTATTTAATTACATTGGATTTTCCGATGTCGGATTATTCGCTTTCAGTTTTTCCAATATCGGCTTATCCGATGTTGGATTTTTGGGTACCGGACTTTGCGGCTGCTCATAAATGGTGTAGGTAATTGCTATCATTTTTCCTTTTTCATCTCTGCCTTGCGACCTTTCTATATATCCCGCTTTTTCAAGCTCCAAGACGGCTGTACGAATAGCATCTATACTTTCTTTGTTGATATGGGAAAGCCCTGCAAGGGTATAGTCCCAGTTTTCCGGAAGCGACAGCATTTGAGAAAGCAGCCCCTTTGCCCTTAGTGTCAGTTCCTTATTCCGCAGGTGGTGATTGCTCATGACGGTATATCCCTTGTTTTTTTCTACTCTGAAAACTGCCATGATCTTTGCTCCTTTCGTTTTATTTTGTTACGCAGTAAAAGGGTGATTTTGAAAGAAAAGGTATATTGCCCTTGCTTTATCAAAACCGCCCTCTGAAAGCCTTATATTTCAAACCTGTATATACCTCAACCTCGTAACATGGCCATGAAAAAAGCGGTGTCCTTATGCTTCCTTTGACAGAGGCGAAAAATCACCGCTTTTACGATTTCCTATTTAATTTTGATTCCCATAACATGTCTTTCGTATCTGTGGTAAAATACTTCTATCTGCAAGAGTTTTTACAGCACATCAAGGCTTTTTCCTTAAAAGTAGTAAATTGGTAGTAAATTCAGCTTGTACTCTTGCAAATATCCCTGTATTTCAAAGGGTTTGAGGGTTAATAGTTAAAGTTTAATACAAATTATAAAATCCAACCTCTAGCCTTTATTCAGACTTTTTATCCCTTAAATAATTCAAAAAGTCCCTTATCTGACTTTCAAATTTATTATTCTGTGGCTCGTAATAGACCTTGTCAACCATATTATCTGGTAGGTATTGTTGGTATACATAATGGTCTGGATATGCATGTGGGTATTTATACCCCTTGCCATGACCTAGGGAATGAGCCCCCTTATAATGGGCATCCAAGAGGTGGTTAGGTATATCATCCTGGACCATACTGTCTATATCTGCCAGGGCTCTATCCACAGCAATATAGGCTGAATTAGACTTAGGAGCTGTAGCAAGGACTAGGCAGGCCTGGGCCAGGGGTATCCTTGCCTCTGGTAAGCCCACTTGCATGGCTGAATCAAGACAGGCCTTGACTATCACTATGGCATTGGGATAGGCCATACCCACATCTTCTGAGGCTATGACCAAGAGCCTTCTAATGATACTCGCCAGGTCTCCACCCTTAATTAGGCGGGCCAAATAGTATATGGCTGCGTCTGGGTCACTGCCCCTTATTGATTTTTGTAGGGCGCTTAATAGGTTGTAGTGGACATCCCCACTAGTATCGAAATTATAGCTAGTGGATATGTTCAAACCCTCAATTACCCCCATATCAATCTTGGCCCTGGCATCCTTATCCAACCTGGACTCACTTATGGCCAACTCTAAGAGATTGATTGCCGACCTCATATCACCACCAGAAGCATTTGCTATAGCCTCATAGGCCTCCATGTCACAAACCAGGTCTAGATTGCTGGCCTCCCTGTACCTGCCCACTATATTTTCAAGTCCCTTGACTATATCCTCTAAAGAAATAGACTTGAACTCCATGACTATACTCCTGCTTAGGATGGCCTTGTAGACATAGTGGTAGGGATTTTCTGTTGTACTTGCAATCAAGCTTATCTGGCCATTCTCTATAAATTCTAAAATTGACTGCTGTTGTTTTTTATTAAAACTCTGGATTTCATCTATATATAGGAGGATTCCCTTTTGGGCATCAAGGTTACCTATAGAGGCTATAACCCTCTTTATATCATCTATAGACGAATTAGACGCATTGATTTTAAAAAACTTCTTATCTGCCCTGGCTGCTATTATCTCAGCCACTGTTGTCTTACCTACACCCGGCGGACCAAAAAATATCATATTTGGAAAATAGGCTTTTTCTATCATATTATTCAAGAGCCTACCCCTACCAATAATATGTTTTTGACCAACGACATCCTCTATCCTAGTAGGTCTATACTTATCTGCTAATGGCATATCTTCCTCCTAAAAAATATGGCGCTAAGGTAATACATCACCCTAACGCCACTTTTAACGCACATAATATATACTGGTAACTTGCAAGTGACTTACAAACGATCACTCACAAAGTATAGTAATATATCTTCCTATCTTACCTTTGCCAGTTCGTCTAGCAGCTTGTCATTTAGGATCCTAATATGAGTACCCTTCATACCAAGTGACCTAGACTCTATAACTCCCGCACTTTCAAACTTTCTCAATGCATTTACTATTACAGACCTGGTAATTCCAACCTTATCTGCTATCTTGCTGGCAACTAGTAATCCTTCGTCGCCATCCAATTCATTAAATATATGCTCTATTGCTTCAAGTTCAGAATATGAAAGTGTTCCTATGGCCATCTGAACCACAGTCTTCTTCCTCATATCTTCTTCCATCTCTTCACTGATAGCCCTGATTATCTCTAGACCCACAACTGTTGCTGCATATTCTGCAACTACTAGGTCTTCATCCACAAAAGACTTGTTGTATCTAGATAATAGTAGTGTTCCTAGTCTCTCTCCACTACCAAATATAGGTACAACTGTTGTAAACTTAGCCAACCTATTTTGTTCATGTGGGAAGAACTTTAGAGCTTCTTCACCAGATATATTTTCTTTAGTTTCATATATTTTCAAGATATTTTCTGTATACTCAGCTGGGAAGACATTCTTATTACTATCTTCATCTATAATTATTGAACTATCTTCCGGCTTCTGTAGATGGTGTCCTAATACTTTACCCTTCAAGCTAACTATGTAGACATTTGAATCAAGTACATCACTTAGTATAACTGACAACTGATCAAAAGAAACAGATGTCCCTGCATTAGACTGAAGTGTCTTGTTTATCTTTCTCGTGTTTAATAACAACTCTCTTGTCATGTGGTACCCCCTCCTAATTTTATTAATTATCATATATTTTTTTATTGGTCTTTTTTAATATTATCTGAACTAAACCTAGTGTGACCTTATTTTTTAAAAATACACACAATTTAAACAATATACACAAGTTAAGGTTACCACAATTTGTATATTTTTTCAACTATTTTGATAAGCATTTTTATAATTTTCATTATATTCTAATAATTTTTTGATTTTTCCCTTATATTATTAGTCTTATCATATTAGGTATTAACCTATTTGTCCTTGCCCTTCTTAGGCTTCTGATTGCTTATACAATCCTTGTTCGAACAGATTGACCTGCTTTCCTTCTTAGTTACCTTCTCAACCATGTGGGATCCACAGTCAGGACATACCTGGCCTGTAGGTTTGTTCCATTCTACAAAATCGCAGTCAGGATAATTGCTACAACCATAGAAGACCCTACCTCTCTTAGACTTCCTTATGATTATATCCCCATCTCCACACTTTGGACACTTGACCCCTACCTTGTCTACTATAGGCTTGGTATTCTTACACTCCGGATAGTTCTTACAAGCCATAAACTTGCCAAACCTACCATGCTTGATTACCATATTAGACCCACAGACTTCACAGACTTCATCGGTCTCTATATCCATATTAATTTTTTCTATATTTTCAATAGCTTCTTTGATGGATGATGCCAGTGGAGCATATGATTCTGAAACCACATCTTTCCAGTTTTCAAGACCATCTTCAATCTTATCAAGTCTAGATTCCATTTGGGCAGTATAGTCTACATCAGTCAACATCTCGAAGTTTTCTTCTAGTATCTCTGTAACTATCTTTCCAAGTTCAGTTGGTTTTATAGCTGGCCCCTCTTTTTCCACATACTCCCTAGTCAGGATAGTTCCTATAGTAGGTGCATACGTTGAAGGTCTACCAATACCCAGTTCTTCTAGGGTTTTTACTAGACTTGCCTCTGTATACCTGGCAGGTGGCTGGGTAAAATGCTGCTCTGGATCAATCTCCTTAAGTCCCAACTTATCATTGAGTTTGATTTCAGGAAGAATCTTGTCTTCCCTATCATAGTAATCATAAACCCTGGTAAAGCCATCAAAAACCTGTTTTGATCCAGATGCCTTAAAAGTATATTGGCCAATTTCTGCCTCTATACTCATACTTTCATATAGGGCATCTGCCATCTGGCTTGCCACAAACCTCTTCCATATTAGGTTGTACAACTTGTATTGGTCATTTGATAAAGAAGCCTTTATATCTTCTGGATGCCTATAAACGGACGTAGGTCTGATAGCCTCATGGGCGTCCTGGGAATTGGTCTTAGACTTGGACTTCTTGTCCTTAGTTTCTGAATGGTATTTCTGTCCATAGGAATTCAATATAAAGTCTTTGGCAGAAGACTTGGCCTCTTCAGACAATCTCTGCGAATCAGTCCTGATATAAGAAATCAAACCAAGGCTGCCTTCACCCTTTACATTTACTCCTTCATATAACTCCTGGGCTATCTTCATTGTTTTCCTGGTAGTAAAGCCGAGCCTATTTACAGCCTCCTGCTGTAATACAGAAGTGGTAAATGGTTTAACTGCAGCCCTCTTCCTAGTCCTTGTATCTATCTTCTTAACAAGAAGACTAGATCCCTTTATCTTGTCAATTATCTCATTGACCTGGTCTTCACTATTTAAGTCAAGTTTTTTGCCATCTATACCATAAAAAGAAAATTCAACTGGACATCCATCCACCTCTGAAATCAAATCCAAGGACCAGTATTCAACAGGCACAAAATTTTCAATTTCTGTCTCCCTATCGCATACCAACTTGGTTGTAACCGACTGGACCCTACCAGCACTTAGGCCCCTCCTGATCTTCTGCCACAAGATTGGGCTTATCTGGTAACCCAATAACCTGTCCAGAACCCTTCTGGCTTGTTGGGCATCAACCAAATCTATATTTATCTGCCTAGGCTTCTTTATAGCCTTCTTTATTGTATCCTTAGTTATTTCATTAAATTCTATCCTACATTGGCTCTCAGGATCTATATCAAGTATATAGGATAGGTGCCAGGAGATTGCCTCCCCCTCTCTATCGGGGTCGGTTGCCAGATAGATCTTTGAGGCCTTCTTAGCCTCTTTTTTAAGGTCCTTTATTACAGGTCCCTTACCCCTAATATTTATATACTCGGGTTCAAAATTATTATCTATATCAACCCCCAACCTGCTCTTGGGTAAATCTCTTATATGTCCTACAGATGCCTTTACAACATAGTGGTTTTTGCCCAGAAATTTTTCGATAGTCTTTGCCTTTGCTGGAGACTCAACTATTACTAAAGCTTTTGGCACAAACAACACCTCCATTTTTTATATTATAAGGACCCTATTTAATTGATAGGTATTGATACCCACCTCAAAAATATAATCCATCATAGATAAATTATTGACACAAAATATGACATCCCCTATCTCAATATTAAGGTAGAGAGAAATCTTGTCAATTTCTAAGGCCCCCTTTTCGGATAAAAGCTTCAAAATAGCCCTCTCCTGTTCAGAAAATTGTTGCCTTTTTAACTTATCATTTCTAATATTATCACAAACAGAGTCATTATTACCAGTATTTTTCTTATTTTTTTTGTTATTTAAGGAATCAAAAGAATAAAAAGCTTCATAATCTTCTAGTATATCCTTGCTACTCAGTACGATTTTTCCTCCCCTACTTATCATTTCATTACAACCATATGATAGGTCTGAAAAAATACTTCCTGGCACCAGGTAGACCTCCCTGCCATTATCCAGGCCGTAAGTGGCAGTTATAAGTGACCCACTCTTTTTACCAGCCTCAATTACTAGGGTTCCCCTGGATAGGCCAGCTATAATCCTGTTTCTCATGGCAAAATTAGCCCTAAAGGTTTGGCCACCTGGTCCAGTTTCTGATAAAATAAGGCCGCCCTGGTCTAATATTTCCTTAAATAGGTTGGTATTTGACCTGGGATATATATTATCTATGGCAGTCCCCATCACGGCTATTGTAGGAGACCCACCCTCCATACAGTACCTGTGGGCATGTGAATCTATACCCAGGGCCAAACCACTCACTATGCCTATACCAGCTTCTGATAGGTCCTTGACCAGGTACTTGCTGGCATTTTTTCCATAGTCTGTAGACTTGCGGGCTCCTACAACTGATAATAGAGGATAGGCATTTGCCACACTTATATCCCCATAGTAATAAAGGATATAGGGTGGGTCATATACATTTCTCAATAAGGCAGGATAGTCTTCTGAATCATAGCATACATATGAAGCCTTGTTTATCCTGACATTATTTTTTATCTCATCTATAAGGGCTTGATCGTATCCATACTTGCTAATCTTATCCATGATTTTTTTAGAAAAGTAGGTCTGACCAAGGTCTAAAATCCAACCTATAAAGTCTCTTGACCCTATTTGACCGGCAGAATCCATAAGCCTCGTCTGGCTAACTGATCTTCCAACCGACCCCTTATAATCTACATCCATAAATATTTCCTCTAAGCCTCCCTTGTTTTCTTCATAGAAAAGCTTCATATTCCTAGGACCTATTCCAATAACTTCCTTGGCCCATATAAAAAAATTATCCATCACTTATCCTCCAAATCAAATTCACCTACTATAAATCCTATAAATATACCTACAACTTCTAAACATACATCTAGCAATAAGGTCCCACTGTAAAATTTATATTTTCCTTGTTCCATCTAGCGATTAAAGTACTTATAATAGGCCTTCCTATAGGAAAAAGCCTCTAAGAGATCCTTGCTAGATATAGTCTCCCTAGCTTCAAGGTCTGCTATAGTCCTAGCCAACTTCAAGAGTCTGGTATAGGACCTATTACTTAAACCATACTTTTTATATATCCTTGCTGCCATTTGACCAGATTCCTGGTTAAGGCTACAGTATTTTTCAATGTCTTCACTTGTCATTTGAGAATTTACATAGAAGTTCCTATCCTTAAATCTATCTGCTTGAATATGCCTTGCAGACTCGATTATTTCTAAGATTTCTCTGGAAGTCATCCTCTGTGACCTATCGTCAAAGTCTTCAAAATCAACCTTCCCCACCTCGCAAAAGACATCCATCCTATCAAGTATAGGTCCGGATATCTTGCTTAAGTACTTGTCTATTTCGTACTGTCTACACGTGCACTCCTTATGACTCTTGTAGTAGCCACAGGGACATGGGTTCATGGATACTATCAATTGAAAGGCAGCTGGATAGGTCACACTGTGGTTGATTCTTGAAATATTTACCATAGAATCTTCAATTGGCTGCCTTAGGGCTTCCAGTATTTGCTTGGAAAACTCAGCTACTTCGTCCAAAAATAAGACCCCCCTATGGGCAAGGGTAATCTCCCCCATGCTGGCCTTGACACCACCCCCTATAATGGATATCTTGGTAGCAGTATGGTGGGGTTGCCTAAAGGGTCTGACTTTTTTTATCCCCTCCCCCTCTTTTAGGAGTCCTGCCGCACTGTATATCTGGGTTATTTCTAATTCTTCCTTGATACTGGGCCTGGGCAATATGGTCTTGATGGACCTTGCTATCATTGTTTTACCGGTACCTGGAGGTCCTATCATAAGCATATTGTGGCCACCCGCAACTGCTATCATGGCTGCCCTCTTGGCTATTACATTTCCCCTTATGTTATAAAAGTCATCCTCCATAATTCCAGGTTTGCCTACAGGCACTTTAGTTTCTTTATCTTCATTTTTATCTTCTTCCTTGTCATCCTTATTATGTTCTTTATTTTTATCTCCATACAGGTTAATGTACTTACTAGCCAAATAGGATTCCATTTGATCAGGTATCATATTAAGGATTTTTATACACTCTTTAACGCTGTCTAGACCTATAACTTCCATACCCTCTATCTCCCTGCACTCAGGGTAATTGCTTATGGGTATAAAAACCCTCTTAATCCCTTCTTTCTTCATCCTGATTACTATAGACAGGATCCCCCTCATGTTTTTGATCTTGCCATCTAAGGACAATTCTCCTAAAAAGCCAGACTCAGCCAGGTAGTCATCTGATTTTTTAACCTTAGTCCTCAATATACCTACACATATACCAAGGTCTAGGTAAGACCCATCCTTTTTGACATCTGCTGGTGACAGGTTTATTACTAGCCTATTTAGGGGGAAGTCATAGCCACTATTTATAATTGCCGACCTAACCCTCTCCTTTGACTCCTTAACCTCTGTGCCTGCTAGGCCAACCACACTAAAGTAGGGCATCCCCTTGGATATATCTACTTCTATGTCAACTATTAGACCGTCTACCCCCATAACCATACCTGATTTGATCTTGTTAATCATATATTACCTCCTATAGTATACGCATTCCTTATATGCTTTATCTTTTTTTCTTTGAAATATACTTCAAATACATCAAACCTTACTGGGTAATCCAAGCTGCCCTTTGAGGAAAGGTAATTTTTGGCAAGACAAATAATCCTGGCCATCTTCTTTGAATCTACTGCCTGGGCTGGGTTGCCAAAGTAGGTACTATTCCTGGTCTTCACCTCTCCAAAGACCAAAACTTCATTCTCAACAAAAATTATGTCTATTTCACCCCTCTTGGTCCTGTAGTTCCTGTCCACTATTCTACAGCCTATTCTTTCAAGATAAAGGGCTACTGCTTCTTCTCCTATCATTCCAATCTCGTAATTATTCATAAAACCTCCATAAGCCTAATTATACCTATAGTCTTATGTACTTTTTTGAAAATAAATAAAGACCAAATTTATCATTATAATTAAACTGATCTCAACCTGTTATATATTGTTATCTACTTTTATCTACCTATACCCCTTATATAAATCATACATTAACCTTTTGTCAGCCTTATTTTATGCAAAAAAAAGACTGGTGGTTTTTGGTCAACTACCAGTCTATATTATACTTATTAATATATTCTTATCAATATCCTTATTGCTATATTCTTACTTATATATTATCCTATCATCTATAGAAGCAAGGTCCTGGCAACCAGTCAATACCATGGCTGCTTCCAGGTCTGCCTTCAGCCTAGAAATATACATTTCAACCCCTTGAGTCTGACCACCAAAGGAAGCTGTTATAAATGGTCTACCTATTAGACAGGCATCAGCACCCAGGGCCAACATCTTTAGGACATCGACACCAGTCCTGATACCCCCATCAACAAATACCTTAACCCTGCCATTTACTGCTTTGGCTATTTCAGGTAATACATCTGCAGTTCCCGGAGTATAATCCTGGACCCTTCCACCATGGTTAGAAACAACTATACCATAAACACCAGCCTCTACTGCCATCAGGGCCTCGTCTGGAGTCATTATTCCCTTTAATATAAAAGGTAGGTTTGTTGAATCAACAAGTTCTCTTATTTCTTCTGTATTCTTAGCATAGACAGGTGTACCATGTAGCTTAAGTGTAACTAGACCACATGCATCCAGGTCAACACCAACGGCTAATGCACCAGCCTTTTCTGCCTTTTTAATCTTTTCTATAATATTTGCATTTTCCCATGGCTTGATAAATACAATACCAGCCCCATCATACTTTTCCATTATCTCAAGATTGTCTAAAAGTATTTGTGGTACTGCTGTATCTCCTACCATGGCATAAGTACCCATATTCTTACAGCCTTCAACTACAGGGTCTATATATTCCTTTTCTGTGACAAGTCCACCCATATTAAGGATTGTACCCGTTATAGGTGCTGCCATCACTGGTAGGTCTAGTTTCTTGCCAAATAGGTCTATTGTCATATCTGGCTCAACCACCTTGTGGATAACCCTCATAT
>ERZ773065.1723-NODE-1723-length-10859-cov-4.980840_pt1 | contig 10859 bp, 10 predicted proteins | sample MGYA00580623_ERZ773065 | MGnify/ENA primary metagenome ERZ773065 (study PRJEB29015, sample SAMEA2738017) | human oral metagenome | biome: human oral; feature: human-associated habitat; material: dental | place: China | collected 2047 ...
CCGCCCGGCTGCGCCGTGCCGGCCGCCCGGCGCAGCGCGCGGCCGCTGCCGGGAACCGCCCGCCCGCATACCGACTTATGCAAGGGATGACGCAAAATCTATGCAATATTTCAGTCCTCCACTAGCGTCCGCTGAAAATCCGTGAAACAATTACCCGCGGGCATCACCCGGTGCCCGTGTCAGAGTCGACACACGACCCGGCACTCTTCACACGGACCGTCCGGCACGTTCCTGCCGGTGAAGGGACCAGCAATGGCATCTGTAACTTTCGAGAACGCCTCACGCGTCTACCCGGGCTCCGAGAAACCCGCGGTAGACCAGCTTTCCTTGGACATCCACGACGGGGAGTTCCTTGTCCTCGTCGGACCTTCGGGCTGCGGCAAATCCACCTCTTTGCGAATGCTCGCTGGGCTCGAGGAAGTCAACGAGGGGCGGATCTTCATCGGCGACGACGACGTCACCGACATCTCACCGAAGGATCGGGACATCGCCATGGTGTTCCAGAACTACGCGCTTTACCCCCACATGACGGTTGCGGACAACATGGGCTTCGCCCTGAAGATCCAGGGCGTGCCGAAGGACGAGATCCGCAAGCGGGTCGAGGAGGCTGCTCGCATCCTGGACTTGACGCCCTACCTGGGCCGCAAGCCGAAGGCCCTCTCGGGCGGCCAGCGCCAGCGCGTGGCCATGGGCCGCGCGATCGTCCGCGAGCCGCGCGTCTTCCTCATGGACGAGCCTCTGTCCAACCTCGACGCCAAACTGCGCGTGCAGACGCGCACCCAAATCGCCTCGCTGCAGCGCAGGCTGGGGATCACGACCGTCTACGTGACTCACGACCAGACCGAGGCGCTGACGATGGGCGACCGCATCGCGGTGCTCAAGGACGGCCTCCTCCAGCAGGTCGGCACGCCGTCAGAGATGTACACCACGCCCGCCAACGCCTTCGTCGCCGGCTTCATCGGCTCTCCGGCCATGAACCTCGGGAAGTGGCGGGTTCAGGGCGACATCGCCGTCTACGGCGATGCGACGGTGCTCCTCCCGCCGCAGGTCGTCCGCCAGCTCGAAGAGGAGTACAAGAAGGCGGGCGGACCCGCCTCGGCTCCCTCGCCGGGTGGCGACGCCGAGCCGGCGGACGACGACCAGGCCGCCGGCTCCAGGGAGGTCACCCCGCAGATCGTCCTGGGCTTCCGGCCCGAGGCCTTGGCGTGGACGGCCGAGCCCTTCGACTCGGCCATCCCCCTGAAGGTGACGTTCGTCGAAAGCCTTGGCTCGGACGCCTATGTCTACGGTACGATCGCCGGGGCCGAGCGGGAGACGTCGAAGTTCGGTTCGGGCGACGAGTCCAACCAGGTCACCGTGCGAATCGAGCCCGAGGTCGTCCCCGAGCAGGGGTCGACGATCTACCTCGCCCCCGACCCCGAGCGGACGCATCACTTCTCCGCCCTGACGGGGAATCGTTTCGTCGTTCGGTGAGAATCGACCGCTAGCGGATAGAACTGGAAGCCGGGTGCGGCTGCGCGCCCGGCTTCCACCGCTCGGACGGGACGCCGCGGCTCGATCGACAGCGCGCGTCCGCCCGATCTATTGACGGAAGGTACACTGCATTGGAGCATGCTCTGCGGATCATGGCTGCACGAGCCGACGGCGCGCTTCTCGACCTACCGTGGCGGGCGCCTCTCTCGGAGTGGCCGGACAGCATCGTCGAAGCGCTTCCCCGTGGAATCTCGCGGCACATCGTCCGTTTCGTCCGCGTCGACGGGCGCATCCTGGCGATCAAGGAGATCGGACAGCCGGTGGCGGCCCACGAATACGGGATGCTTCGCGACCTCATGCGGCTGAACGCCCCGTGCGTCGAGCCTCTGGCGGTCATCTCGGGACGGGTCGACTCACGCGGCGAGCCCCTCAACGCCGCCCTCGTGACCGAGCACCTCCCCTACTCTCTTCCCTACCGGGCGCTCTTCGGCAAGCACCAGCGCCCGGCGACGATACGGCGCCTCATCGACGCGCTGTCCGTGCTCATGGTGCGGCTGCACCTCCTCGGCTTCTTCTGGGGAGACGTCTCGCTGTCCAACACCCTGTTCCGCAGGGACGCCGGCGAGTTCGCCGCCTATCTCGTGGACGCCGAGACCGGCGAGCTCTACGACCACCTGACCGACGGCAAACGCGAATACGACATCGACGTGGCGCGCACCAACATCATCGGCGAGCTCATGGACCTGCAGGCCGGTCGCCTCCTCCCCTCCGACTACGACACGATCGAAGTCGGCAACAGCTTCTCACAGCGGTACCACGACCTGTGGGACGACCTGACGATGGAGTCCTCGTTCTCCGCCGACGAGCGGTGGAAGGTCGAGGAGCGGATCGAACGGCTCAACAACCTGGGCTTCGAAGTCGGCGAGATCACGATATCGGCCGACCTGAACGGGGCCCGCCTGTCGGTCCAGCCCAAAGTGGTCGACGCCGGGCACTATTCGCGCAAGATCATGCGTCTGACGGGCATGGACGTCCAGGAGAACCAGGCTCGCAGGCTCATCAACGACATCCAGCAGTACCGCGTCATGACCGACCGCGCCGCCGTGCCGCAGACCGTCATCGCCCACGACTGGATGACACACGTCTTCCAGCCGACCATCAACGCCGTCCCGGCCGAGCTCATGGGAAAGCTGGAACCCGCCGAGCTCTTCCACCAGATCCTCGATCACCGGTGGTTCATATCCGAGCAGGCGGGGCGGGACATCCCGACGGAGGAGGCCGTGGCCAGCTTCGTCGAGAACATCCTGCGGCATCAGCGCGACGAGCGCTCCTTCCTCGGCCCGACGAGCGGGGACACCGACTACGTCGTCACGCCTACGGGGCCCAGCGCGATCACGCCCACGGGGGCCTCGGCCCGCACTCCCTCCGAGGGCACCGCCTTCACGCCTCCTGGGGGCACTCCCTCGTCGGGGAACACGGCGCCCTCGGGGATGACCGCGGATTCGGGCGGGACGGCCGCGACGGGGAACACCGCGTCCACGGGGGGCACCGCGCCGTCCGCCGAGTCGGGCAGCTAGCGCCCGCTCAGCCTCGCGGCGTGCCGGGGCCGATCGGCGCTCATCGGGGACCATCCCCTTCCTCGGAGTCAGCCTCGCGGCGTGCCGGGGCCGATCGCCTCCGCTCCTTCCAGGCGCAACAGGAACCGTTTGCATTCGACCCCTCCCGCGTAGCCCGTCAGGGAGCCCGAGGCGCCGACGAGCCGGTGGCAGGGGATGACGATGCTTATCGGGTTGCGTCCGGTGGCGGCTCCGACGGCGCGGGCCGCGCCGGGCCGCCCGATGGCGGACGCCAGTTCGCCGTAGGTGGCGGTTCGGCCGTATCCGATTCCTTCGAGGGCCTTCCACACGGTTCGCTGGAAGGGGGTGCCGACGGTTTCGAGCGGGAGGTCGAACTCCCGGCGGGTCCCCTCGAAGTATTCGGCGAGCTGTCGGGTGGCGGCGGGCAGGGCGTCCTCCACGCGCTCCCCCAAGGCGCTCGGGGCCGGGGCTCCGCGGTGCCCCGGCCAGTAGACGGCGCGGAGCCTGCCCTCGTGCGACACGATGGTCAGGGGGCCCAGGGGCGACTCGGCCAGCGAGTGGATCACGCGGTTCTCCTTTCGACGAGGGGGGCGGCGGAACCTGCGGGAGCGGCGCCTGAACGGATCGCTGCCCGGTGCCGGCAATCCCGCACGGCGGCGACGGCCCCGCACGGCGGCTCCGGTCGGGTGCCGATTCGAGCCGGCGGCCCGGTGCCGGCGGCCTCGCGGCCCCAGTCCGAATCCCGGCGTCAGCCTACCGGTGGGCCGCGGCGTCCGCCTCGGCGACCAGGCGGGGCATCTCGCCGTGTAGGGCCTCGGCCAAGCCTGTTCGGCTCCGGGAGGAAGCGGCCTTCCGGATCCACTCGGGGTCGGGGGCCTCGTCCGGGGCGGCGAGGAGGCCGAAGAGGTCCTTGGGGTCCTCCGGGTCGGCGATGAGGTCGATCTCCTCGTAGAGGTCGGTGCCGTCGACCGCCTCCTCGAGATAGCGCAGGGCGGTGAAGTCTTCGACGGCGAAGCCTACGGAGTCGAAGATCGTCACCTGCTCGGGGCTCGTGCGTCCGGGCTCGACGCCGGTGAGGACTTCCCAGAGTTCGGTGACGGGATAGTCCGCGGGTTTGGCCTGGATTTCGCCTTCGCTTCGGGTCTGCTCGGCGTACTCGACGAACACGGGGCCCAGGTCGAGGATGCGCTCGTCGAGCTCGGTCTTACCGGGGCAGTCGCCGCCGATGCCGTTGATGTGCATGCCGGGGCGGACGTCGTCGAGGGTCAGGACGGTGGCGTTGCGCTTGTCGGCCGTGCAGGTGGTGACGACGTTCGCCCCTTCGACCGCTTCGGACGCCGAGCCGGCGATGCGCACGTCGATTCCCAGCGGGGCGAGGTTGCGGGCGAGCTTCTCACTGGCGGCGCGGTCGACGTCGAAGACGCGGACGGCCCGCAGGTCGCGGACGGCCCGGACGGCCAAGGTCTGGAACTCGGCCTGGGAGCCCGCTCCGATCAAGCCGAGGTCGCAGGGCCCGACGGGCGCCAGGAGCCTGGTGGCCAGCCCCGAGGTGGCGGCGGTGCGCAGGGCGGTCAACAGGGTCATCTCCGCTTCGAAGCGCGGATACCCGTTGTGGACGTCGGCGAGGACCCCGAATGCGGTCACGGTCTGGTAGCCGCGCGCAGGGTTGGCGGGGTGGCCGTTGACGAATTTGAAGCCGTAGGTTGCGCCGTCGGAGGTAGGCATGAGCTCGATGACCCCGTCGCGCGAATGGGAGGCCACGCGCGGGCGGAGCTCGAACTCTGGCCAGCGGCGGAAGTTCGCCTCCAGCGCATCGATCATGCCGGTGATGGCCGCTTCGGGGCCGGCGGACGCGATCCAGCGTCGCATGTTCCTCACGTCGACGAAACGCACGTGTTCCTCCTTCGTTCGCGATGGGCGTGCTTTTCACGCGGTTCCAAGGCTTTAGTGGCAACACTGTAGGAGAAGGCGATACGCACGGGCAAGACTACTTCCGCGCGACTTCCACGCAACGGCGGAACACTGTGCTCACTGCGATATAGCATTGTGCGCATGAGAGACCTCGATGCACTGGACCACGCCCTCATCGCCGCATTGCGGGCCGACGGGCGCGCCCCGGTGGCCGAGCTGGCGAGGAAGCTGGGCGTGACCCGCGCGACGGTCACCCGGCGGATCCAGTCGCTCTCGGAGAAGGGGGTGATCCTCGGATTCACGGTGCGCGTCGCCGGGCAGGCCGAAGAGGGCCGGGTCCGCGCCATCTGCCATCTGGCGATCAAGGGCCCCTCGATGGAGGAGACCATACGGGAGCTGCGCGGTCTGCCGGAGATCACCGGCCTGCACGCGACGAACGGCGAATGGGACCTCATCGCGGAGATAAGCGTCCCCTCCCTGGCCGAGGTGGATGTGACGCTGTCGATGATCCGCGGCATTCCGGGCATCTACCATTCGGAGACGAGCCTGCTGCTGCGCTCCGTGCTCGCGTGAGGCGCCGGCGGCTGCCGCTGGCGGATGCAGCGGCGCGGAAGTCCCCGCCGTCAGTCGCATACGGCGGGCCGGTGAGGCCACGGGCGCGGCCGGCCGCGCGGAGACAGCGGCACGGACCCTTGCCGGAAGCCGGTCTGCGCCGGAAGCGGATCCCCGCCGAAATCGGCGCCCGGCTCAGCCGAGGTCGGCTAGGACGAGTTCGGCGAGCTGAATCGCGTTGAGGGCCGCGCCCTTGCGCAGGTTGTCGCTCACGACGAACATGGCCAGGCCGCGCCCGCCGGGGACCGACTGGTCTCGGCGGATGCGCCCGACGAAGGAGGGGTCCCTGCCCGCCGCGGCGAGCGGCGTCGGCACGTCGGCCAGTTCGACTCCGGGCGCCGTCGCCAGGATCTCCCGGGCCTCGTCCGGGCTCACCGGCGCGGCGAACTCGGCGTTGACCGACAGCCCGTGGCTGGTGAAGACGGGGACCCGCACGCACGTGCCGGACACGGCGAGGTCGGGGATGCCGAGGATCTTGCGGGATTCGTTGCGCAGCTTCTGCTCTTCGTCGGTCTCCTCCGTGCCGTCGTCGACGATCTTGCCGGCCAGGGCGACCACGTCGAAGGCGATGGGCGCCACGTAGGTGCTGGGCTCGGGCAGGTCGACGGCCGAGCCGTCGGTGGTCAGGCGGGTCAGGTCCTGAGCGGCGCCGGCGCGGATCTGCGCGTCCAGCTCCTTGACCCCGGCCAGCCCGGATCCCGAGACGGCCTGGTAGGTGGAGACGACGAGACGGGTCAGGCTGAAGGCGTCGTGGAGCGGTTTGAGCACGGGCATGGCGGCCATGGTCGTGCAGTTGGGGTTGGCGATGATGCCCTTGGGGCGGTGCGTCAACGCGTGGGGGTTGACCTCGGAGACGACGAGGGGGACCTCCGGGTCCTTCCGCCAGGCCGAGGAGTTGTCGACCACGACGGCTCCCGCGGCCGCGAACTTCGGGGCGTATTCCAGAGACGTGGCGCCGCCGGCGGAGAACACGGCCACGTCGATGCCCGTCAGATCGGCTGTGGCGACGTCCTCGACCGTGATGTCCTCGCCGCGGAAGGGCAGCGTCTTGCCCGCCGACCGCGCCGAGGCGAAGAATCGGACTCTGTCCGCTTCGACGCCGCGTTCTTCGAGAAGGGTGCGCATGACTCGGCCGACCTGCCCGGTCGCGCCGACGACTGCCAGTGTGGTCATCGTCCTGTACCTCCGTATACGACGGCCCGGGTGCCCGCATCCAGGCCGAATGCTGTGTGGACGGCGCGAGAGGCCTCGTCGAGGCGCTCGGGCGCCACGACGACGGAGATGCGGATCTCCGACGTCGAGATCATGTCGACGTTGACGCTCAGCTCGCCGAGGGTCTTGAAGAGTACGGCGGAGACGCCCGAATGGGAGCGCATGCCCGCTCCCACCACCGAGAGGATGCCCACCGATTCGCTGACCCGGATCTCGCGGAAGCTGAGCTTGTCCCGGGATTCCTCGAGGGCGGCCACGACGGCGGGGATCTCCGCCTGCGGCACCGTGAACGAGAGGTTCGAGCTATCGGGCGTGGCGACGGCGGTGTTCTGGACGATCATGTCGATGTTGCCGTCCACCGCGGCGACGGTCGCGAAGATCTTCGAGGCGGTGCCGGGGACGTTGGGCACGCCGGCGATCGTGATCTTCCCCTGGGAGCGGTCATGTGCGATCCCGGCGACGACCGGGGCCTCCATGGCCTTGCTCTTGCTGTAGTTTTCGTCCACGATCCAGGTGCCTTCCTTGTTGGAGAACGACGAACGGACGTGCAGGGGCACGTTGAACTTGCGGGCGAACTCGACGGCTCGCAGGTGGAGCACCTTGGCGCCGTGCGCGGCGAGTTCCAGGGTCTCCTCGTAGGTCATGACCGACAGCTGGCTGGCGCCCGGCACGATGCGGGGGTCGGCCGAGAAAACGCCGTCGACGTCGGTGTAGATCTCGCACACGTCCGCTTTCAGGGCCGCCGCGAAGGCGACGGCGGTGGTGTCGGATCCGCCCCGTCCGAGGGTCGTGACGTCGTTGTTGTCGTTGACGCCCTGGAATCCGGCGACGATGGCGACGCCGCCGCCCTTGATGACGCGGAGGATGCGTTCGGGGACGACTCCGACGATCGAGGCCTTGCCGTAGTGGGAGTCGGTGCGCAGGCCGGCCTGCTGGCCCGTGAAGGCGAGCGCCCTGACGCCCAGAGAGTTGACCGCCATCGCCAGGAGGGCCATCGATATCCGCTCGCCCGCGGTCAGGAGGATGTCCATTTCGCGCGCGGGGGCCTCGTCGGTGATCTCGTTGGCCAGATCGATGAGCTCGTCGGTCGTGTCCCCCATGGCCGACACGACGACGACGACGTCGTTGCCCGCCTTCCGGGTCTCCACGATCCTGCGGGCGACGCGTTTGACGGCGGCGGCGTCCGCGACGGACGAACCACCGAATTTCTGGACGACTAGGGCCACATCTTCTCCTTCGGTCGGCCCAATAGTAGTGGCACCCGCCTTCCGCGGACCCGGAATACCGGACTATGGACGCGGGGATTGATCACAGTGTGAGTTCGGTTCCAGACGGATCGGCGGGTGGGTCAATGGGGGTCGAGCGGGCCGGCGTTCGGGGACGCGTCGGCGGCCGAGGGCGTGTGGATGCGCTGGCGGCCTTCGAAGGCTCTGGAGAGCGTGATCTCGTCGGCGTATTCGAGGTCTCCTCCGACGGGCAGGCCCGAGGCGAGCCGCGAGACCGCCACGCCCAGGGGCACGAGGAGGCGGATGAGGTAGGCGGCCGTGGCCTCTCCCTCGATGTTCGGGTCGGTGGCGAGGATGACTTCCGTGACGGTGCCGTCGCCCAGCCGCTTGACGAGCTCGCGGATGCGAAGGTCTTCAGGCCCGACCCCCTGGATGGGGTTGATGGAGCCTCCCAGGACGTGGTAGCGGCCGCGGAATTCGCGGGTTCGCTCGATGGCCACGATGTCTTTGGACTCTTCGACCACGCAGATCACCGAGCCGAGGCGGCGCTGGTCGGAGCAGATGGAGCAGACGTCGGCCTCGGTGACGTTTCCGCAGATCTCGCAGAACCGCACGCGCTCCTTGACTTTGAGCAGGGCGTCGGCGAGCGCCTGAACCTCGGTGGGGTCTTCGTCGAGGATGTGGAAGGCGATGCGCTGGGCGCTCTTGGGGCCGACCCCGGGCAGGTGTCCGAGTTCGTCGATGAGCTCCTGGACGGCGCCGTCGTAGATTCCCGCCATTTACTGCCCTCCGCTGGTCTTGTCGATCTCTTCGATCACCTTGCCCTTGAAGGTCGATAGTACGACATTCAGGCCGACGAGGTCCGACTGGGAGACGGCCGGGTCGGAGTCGGAGACTTCGTCCTCCTCGCTGGCCGCGGCGGCAGGCGACGGCGGGCGGGCGGGCGCGGCTCCCGCCGACTCGCCGAGCTTTCCGGCCGGCCGCTGGGGGCTCTCGCCCGGTTGGGAGGGGCGGCGTCCGCGAAGGTCGGGGCCGCCACCCGCCGCGGGCGGCTGGGAACCGACTCCCCCTCCAGGGGCGCCGCCTCCGTGGGTGGCGCGGATCCTGTCGCCGATGGACTGGGCGCCGTTCGCGCCCCTTCCCTTCGGGCCGGGAGAATCGGGAGAGCCCACGGCGTCGCGCGGCGAAGGCGAACGGTCCGGCCTGGGGAACGCGGCAGCCTCGGGGGCGGTGGGCGGAGGCGGGGTCTGTGTCTGCCGCGGCGGAGGCGCGGGGGTGGGCATACGCTGGGCGAAGAAGGGGATATCGTCCCGCCCGGGGTCGTTCTTCACAGCCTGGCCGGACTCGCCGCCCGCGGCTGGACTGGCATCCTCCTTCGCAGCTTGGCCGGGCTCGCCACGCCCGGGGCCGCCATCCGCCGAGCCTAGAGCGGCGGCATCGCGGGCATCGCCGGCTCCGGCGTCTGCCTCAGTGGCTTCGCCGGCCGCCTCGGCGGGCTCACCGGCCGTATCGCCGAGCTCGGCGGTTTGAGCGGTTGGGTCCGTTCCGGCGGTCGCCTCGGATTCATCGGCTTCATCCGCTCCGGCGGTCCCTTCGCCGGTCTGGGCAGCCGCCCTGCTTTCGCCACCGCCGCTCTTGCCACCGTCACTCTCGCCGACGCCGTCGTCTCCGCCGTGAGCGGAGGCGCCGACGCCGGGCGCGTCGATCAGCTGGGCGAGGACTCCCGCGGGGTCGCGCCCCGGTTTCACCGCGTCGGAGGCGCCGAACCCGTCGGCTGGGGGAAGGCTGAAGGCCGCTTCGAGTTCCTCGGGCGGGATGTCCTCTTCCGTGGGGATGTAGGGCGGGATCGGGATGTCGGGGGGCGGGGCCTCCGGCGGAATCGGAGCTCGGCTCGACGGCGGGTTCTCCCGGCGTGGGGCCGGGGCAGCCTTGGACGGGGCGGCTTTGCGGCGCGCAGGCCGGTCTGCCGGTTGGGTCTCCTGGGGGGCGGCGGGTTCTCGCCGTTGCGGCCTCGTTCCCTTGTGCCGCGGATCCGGTCCCCCGCGCACGTCGCCGCCGGATTCAGACCTGCTCATTTCCTCACGCCGTGGGCCCGGGTCTCGCTGCCGTGGGCCTGGCTCTCCCTGCCGCGGAACCGTATCCGGCGGCGTCGCCCGCTCCGCGGCTGCGGCTGGCGTGCCTTTCGCATCCGGTGCGGCAGTGCCCTTCGCCGGCGGCGCAGCGGGCGCCTTCGCCCGTGCGGCCGCGCGGGCGGCACGGGGGGCGGATGCCGAGGTCGCCCCTCTAGGGGCGGGGTCTTTTGGGCCGGCCTCACCGCCTACCAGTCCCCTCACGCGCACGTCCACTCCGAGCACGTCGTGAAGCGCTTGGGAGACGCGGGGGCTGTGGCCTCGGTCGTTGAACGTCGTGGCCAGGCCCGCGGTCTGGAACTGGAGTTGGAGGACGCCGTCCCGGATGGCGCCGACCATGGCGTGGCTGTCGATGAGCGCCGCCGTCGACTTCGAATTCTGGGCGACGGCGGCCACGATCTCCCGCCATCGCTGGCGCACGATCGACGCGTCGGCGCCCGCGGGAACCGGGGCGTCCCACGGCACCCGGGCCACCGGCTCGCACACGGTCCGCCCCGGGGAGTCCCTGTGGTCCATTACCGCCGACCTGCTGCACACCACCGACCGGGGTGCCATTGCCTCGGCCTGGCCCACGCTGTGGGCCGCCAACCGGGTGGTGGTCGGGCGCGACCCCGGGCTTATCCGCCCCGGCACGGTCCTCCAGGTCCCCGAGGCCCTCCGCCCGGCCTGAGGACCACGACCAGGGACCTACGTCCGTCGCCCTGGGCCCGGGCCCCTGG
>ERZ773065.1724-NODE-1724-length-10856-cov-9.483844_pt1 | contig 10856 bp, 8 predicted proteins | sample MGYA00580623_ERZ773065 | MGnify/ENA primary metagenome ERZ773065 (study PRJEB29015, sample SAMEA2738017) | human oral metagenome | biome: human oral; feature: human-associated habitat; material: dental | place: China | collected 2047 ...
TTAAAGCATTGTCTGATGTATTTACCCAATAGGCTCTCAATTCTTTTGTTCTAAGATAATTTAAGATAGACCATGGATTATATATCTCTTTTTCTCCAAACTTATAACCATCATACCATTTTTTTACTTCTTCTATTTGATATTCCATTTCAAAATATTTTAAGGCTACTTCTACTTCTTCCTCACTCAATCCAAAAAATGTCTCAAATTCATTTTCTAAAATATTATAAGTTATCACATTATTTAATCCTGAGAATATTCCTTCTTTTGCCACTTGAACTATACCTGTTAGTACAGCTATTTTTAAGTATGGATTTGTTTTCAATGCTATGCTGAAAAAATTTCTAAAGAAATTTATTGAATCTTTATAGTAATTTCTTTGATTGGCAACTATTAAAGGACTGTCATATTCATCTATTAATAATATAACTTCCTTTTTATAATAGTTATATAGATATTTTGTAAGATTTAAAAGAGAATTATCATAACTAGCTTCTTTTTCTTTTAGCCAAATTTTATCGAATTCTCTTAAGTCACTTTCATTCAAACTTTCTCTTATAAAATAAAAATCATTATATACATTTCTAAGTAATTCTTTTATTTCAAAAAAACATTCTTCCCAAGTATTTTTCTTTAAATCTTTTAATGAGATAAATATTACAGGATATTGTCCTTGTTCTTTAATATATTCTGATTTCTCTATATGTAAATCTTTAAATAGTTTTCTATTTTCTTCAGCATTCTTTACATCAAAAAAATACTTTAATGTGCTCATATTTAAAGTTTTTCCAAATCTTCTTGGTCTAGTAAATAATTTTATTTGAGTTCTATCCTTCAATAACTCTTCTATCCAGTTTGTCTTATCAAAATAGTAACAATCTTCTTTTATTATCTTTCTAAAATCATCTATTCCTAAACCTATTCCTTTTTTCATAGAAGCCTCCTTTCTATTTTTCTTTTATTATATTATAAACTATTTTACTTTTATAGGCTAGTCTATCTATTGCATTTTTTTAGCTTATTGGTTAAAATTAGAACTAGGAAAATTTTAATTGGAGGCTTAAAATGAAAGATGATTTAATAAAACTTCTAAATGAATTAGAAAAAGAAAGAAACTATCATAAAATAATAACTACGATTGAAGCTCTTTCTGATGAAGATAAAAACTCAAAAATTAAACTAAGTCTTGCTAAGGCATACAGTCATATAGATGAATTTGATAAAACTATAGAAATTTTAGAAAGTATTAAAGATAGTGAAAACAATACTTCTATATGGAACTATTGTATGGGACATTCACATTACTATTTAGATAATATCTCTGAGGCTGAGAGATACCTTTTAAAAGCATTGGAGATTAATCCTGAGGATAAGCCTAGTAATTTTCTTTTAGCTCTGTTATATCATGAATTAGGAGATATAGAAGAGCCTGAAGAGGCTATTCACTACCTTAATAAAAGTCTAGACTATTTTAATTTTTATTCGAACTTAGGTGCTGATGAAGATATAACTGAAGATTTAATTTCTATAGAACAAAAGCTAGCTTGGAACTATGACAAACTTAAAAATCATAAGGAAGCTGAAATACATCTTCGTAAAGCTATTTCTTTAGGAGATAATGAAGAATGGGTTTATTCTCAATTGGCATATAATTTAAGATCTCAAGAAAGATATGAAGAAGCCTTAGAAAATTATCAAAAGGTTATTGAACTTGGAAGAAGAGATACTTGGCTGTATTCTGAAATAGCTTGGACATACTTTTTAATTAAAAAGCCTCAACTAGCTTTAGATTATATGAAAAAGGCAAAAGAACTGTCTCCTGTGGAAGTTGACTTAGTCCTTACTACAAGAATGACTTCTATCCTTCTTGCTTTAGCTGAACATAAGGAAGCTATCAAAATGATAGAAGAAGTTATTTCTAAGGAAGAATATAAGAATGATATAAATTTATTATCAAATTTAGCTTACATTTATATTGATGTAAAAGATTATAATTCTGCCTTAACTTATCTACAAAGATTAAAGGAACTTGGTAGAAATGATGAATGGCTAAATAAAAATTTAGAATTTGTTTTTTCTAAATTAGAAAAATAAGAGAAGTAAAACACTTCTCTTTTTTCTTTATAATTCAAGAAAAAAAACTTTTTTAAAAAATAGTTGACAAAAATAATTTTATATAGTATATTGTTTTTATAAAAATTAGCACTCTTTTTAAGAGAGTGCTAATAAAAGAATTAAGAGGTGAGATTATGAGAATTTCTGAAAGAGAAAAACTTGTACTCAACGCTATTGTAGATTATTATCTTACAGTTGGGGACACAATAGGTTCCAGAACATTGGTAAAAAAATATGGAATAGAACTCTCATCTGCTACTATTCGTAATGTCATGGCTGATTTAGAGGATATGGGTTTTATTGAAAAGACACATACTTCCTCAGGACGTATTCCAACAGATATGGGATATAAGTATTACCTAACTGAGCTTCTTAAAGTAGAAAAGATTACACAGGAAGAAATAGAAAATATTAGTAATGTGTATAATCGTAGAGTTGATGAATTAGAAAATATATTAAAACAAACTTCTACTCTACTTTCAAAGTTAACAAATTATGCAGGTATAGCTATTGAACCAAAACCTGATAATGCAAAGGTTAACAGAGTGGAGCTCGTTTATATAGATGAATACCTAATTATGGCAGTTATTGTTATGGAGGATAGAAGGGTAAAAACCAAAAATATTCATTTACCTTATCCTATCTCAAAAGAGGAAGTTGATAAAAAAGTTGTTGAATTAAATAACAAAATCAAAAATAATGAAATTGCTATAAATGATATTGAAAAGTTTTTTACAGAAAGTTCAGACATCATCTATGAACATGATGATGAAGATGAACTTAGTAAATACTTTATCAATAATCTACCAGGTGTTTTAAAAGATAGAGATATTGAAGAAATTACTGATGTAATTGAGTTTTTCAATGAAAGAAAAGATATCAGAGAGCTATTTGAAAAACTTATAGAACAAAAGGCTAAAGAGAATTCAAAGACAAATGTTAATGTTATTCTTGGTGATGAATTAGGTATTAAAGAATTGGAAGATTTTAGTTTTGTCTATTCTATATATGATATAGGTGGTGCTCAAGGAATTATAGGAGTCATGGGACCTAAGAGAATGGCATACTCTAAAACAATGGGGCTTATAAATCATGTTAGTAGGGAAGTTAATAAACTCATTAATTCAATGGAAAGAGAAAAAAATAAAAAAGTTTAGGAGGCAGTCAATGCAAGATAAAGATATTAAAGATGAGGTTTTAGAAGAGGACATAAATAAAGAAGAAGTGAAAACTGATGAAGTTAAAGAAGAAGCTCATGAACATGAGCATGAACATAAACATGGTGGACACACTTGTTGTGGAAAACATGGACATAAACATGAAGAAGAAGTGAAACAACTAAAAGCTGAAATAGAAAATTTAAAAAATGACTATTTAAGAAAACAAGCTGAATTTCAAAACTTTACTAAAAGAAAAATGAATGAAGTTGAAGAACTAAAAAAATTCGCTTCTGAAAAAATTATTACTCAATTTTTAGGAAGTCTTGATAACTTTGAAAGAGCTATTGAAGCTTCTAATGAAAGTAAAGACTTTGACTCACTACTACAAGGTGTTGAAATGATAGTAAGAAACTTGAAAGATATCATGACTGGTGAAGGTGTTGAAGAAATATCAACTGAAGGAGCTTTCAATCCAGAATATCATCATGCAGTTGGTGTTGAAGCTAGCGAAGATAAAAATGAAGATGAAATTATAAAAGTATTACAAAAAGGTTATACGATGAAAGGTAAAGTTATCAGACCAGCAATGGTTACAGTATGTAAGAAATAAAAAAATAAAATATAGATAGATTATAGGAGGAAAAAAATGGCTAAAATAATAGGAATTGATTTAGGAACAACAAACTCTTGTGTTGCAATAATGGAAGGTGGAAGTGCAACAATAATACCAAACTCTGAAGGAGCTAGAACTACTCCATCAGTTGTAAATATCAAAGATAATGGAGAAGTAGTTGTAGGAGAAATAGCAAAAAGACAAGCTGTTACAAACCCTACTTCAACAGTAAGTTCAATCAAAACTCATATGGGTTCTGATTACAAAGTAGAAATTTTTGGAAAGAAATATACTCCACAAGAAATTTCTGCTAAAATATTACAAAAACTTAAAAAAGATGCTGAAGCTTACTTAGGAGAAGAAGTTAAAGAAGCAGTTATCACAGTACCAGCTTACTTTACTGACTCTCAAAGACAAGCTACAAAAGATGCTGGAACAATAGCAGGTCTAGATGTAAAAAGAATTATAAACGAACCAACTGCTGCTGCTCTTGCTTATGGACTTGAAAAGAAAAAAGAAGAAAAAGTATTAGTATTTGACCTTGGTGGAGGAACATTTGACGTATCTGTTCTTGAAATATCTGATGGTGTTATAGAAGTTATATCAACAGCAGGAAACAACCACTTAGGTGGAGACAACTTTGACGATGAAATCATTAAATGGTTAGTTGCTGAATTTAAAAAAGAAAATGGTATAGATTTATCAAATGATAAAATGGCTTACCAAAGACTTAAAGATGCTGCTGAAAAAGCTAAAAAAGAATTATCAACATTAATGGAAACTTCAATTTCATTACCATTCATAACTATGGATGCAACAGGTCCTAAACACTTGGAAATGAAATTAACTAGAGCTAAATTCAATGATTTAACAAGACACCTTGTTGAAGCAACTCAAGGTCCTACAAAGACTGCTTTACAAGATGCAAGTCTTAGTGCAAGTCAAATAGATGAAATCTTACTTGTTGGAGGTTCTACAAGAATCCCTGCAGTTCAAGAATGGGTTGAAAACTTCTTTGGAAAGAAACCTAATAAAGGAATAAACCCTGATGAAGTTGTTGCTGCTGGAGCTGCTATACAAGGTGGAGTATTAATGGGAGATGTTAAAGATATATTACTTCTTGACGTAACTCCATTATCATTGGGAATTGAAACAGCTGGTGGAGTATTTACAAAGATGATTGAAAAGAATACTACTATCCCTGTTAAAAAATCTCAAGTATATTCAACTTATGCTGACAACCAAACAGCAGTTACTATAAATGTTTTACAAGGTGAAAGAGCAAGAGCTCTTGATAACCACAGCTTAGGAAACTTCAACCTAGAAGGTATCCCTGCTGCTCCAAGAGGTGTCCCTCAAATAGAAGTTACATTTGATATAGATGCTAATGGTATTGTTCATGTATCTGCTAAAGATTTAGGAACTGGTAAAGAAAATAACGTAACAATTTCTGGTTCAAGTAATCTTTCTAAGGCTGACATTGAAAGAATGACTAAAGAAGCTGAAGCTAATGCTGAAGAAGATAAGAAATTCCAAGAATTAGTTGAAGCTAGAAACAAAGCAGACCAATTAATCTCTGCAACTGAAAAAACTTTAAAAGAAAATCCTGATAAAGTAAGTGAAGGAGATAAGAAAAATATAGAAGATGCTATTGAAGAATTAAAGAAAGTTAAAGATGGAGATGATAGAGGAGCAATAGATGTTGCTATTGAAAAACTATCTCAAGCATCTCATAAATTTGCTGAAGAATTATATAAAGAAGCTCAAGCAAAAGCTCAAGCTCAACAACAAGCAGGAGCTAATGCAGGTTCTGATAATAAAGCTGATGATATAGCTGATGCAGAAGTTGTAGACTAATAATAAAAATATAAAGGGACTGTTGATATCCTAAATGTTAAATAAAAAAGTTCGTTACTAGCCAGATTTTTAAACGGATAAAAATTAAGAATTCGCTGTAAATTCACTAAACTCGTTTCACTCAAACACAGCGAGATTTACTCGGCTCATTCTATTTAATTTTTATCCTAAAATCTGGAATGTAACTCACTATTTTTTATTAACATTGACTAAGAATTGGCAACAGTCCCGATTATAGTTTTAATTAGAAGGAGAAGAGATGGTGAGAAGTATTAAAGGTATTTCATTTTTACATAATGAAGAAATAGGGTATTTAGAGATAATTGAAGAAAATGATGGTATAAGTGAAATAAGTTTTTTAGGAAATACAAATATAGAAGAAAGAAAAAAACTATATAGTATTTCTACAGAGTCTCCTTTAACAAAAAAATGCTGTGAACAATTGGAAGAATATTTTTCTGGGAAAAGAAAAGAATTTAATATTAAATTAGATATTGTAGGAACAGAATTTCAAAAAGAATGTTGGAATTCATTGTTAAAAATTCCTTATGGAGAAACTATTTCATATAGTGATGAAGCTAAAATAATTGGAAAAAATAAAGCTGTTAGAGCTGTTGGCTCTGCTAATGGAAAGAACTCTATACCCATAATTATCCCCTGCCACAGAGTTGTTTCTAAAGATGGTAGCTTAGGTGGATACAGTGGTGGAGAAGGTGGAAACAAAGGTATTGAAATTAAAAAATATCTTTTAGAACTTGAAAAAAACTTCAAATAAAAATATAATAACTAATTGAATATTAAAATAAATTAGATGGAGGGAAATTATGGCAAAAAGAGACTATTATGAAGTCCTTGGAGTAGATAAAGGTGCAAGTGAAGGAGATATAAAGAAAGCCTACAGAAAGGCTGCTATGAAATATCACCCTGATAAGTTTGCAAATGCAAGCGATGCTGAGAAAAAAGATGCAGAAGAAAAATTTAAAGAAATAAATGAAGCTTATCAAATCCTTTCAGATCCTCAAAAGAAGCAACAATATGATCAATTTGGTCATGCTGCTTTTGAAGCTGGAGCTGGATTTGGTGGTGGAGGCTTTAATGCTAATGGATTTGACTTTGGAGATATCTTTGGAGATATTTTTGGAGGTGGAGGTTTCGGTGGCTTTGAAGGATTTTCTGGATTTGGTGGTTCTTCAAGAAGAAGCTATGCTGAACCTGGTCATGATTTGAGATACAATCTTGAAATCACTTTAGAAGAAGCTGCTAAAGGTGTTGAAAAAACTATAAAATACAAGAGAACTGGGCAATGTGAACATTGTCATGGAACAGGTGGAGAAGACAGCAAAATGAAAACTTGTCCTACTTGTAATGGACAAGGAACTGTCAGAACTCAACAAAAAACTATATTGGGCATGATGCAGTCTCAAACTGTCTGTCCTGACTGTCATGGTAAGGGAGAAGTTCCTGAAAAGAAATGTAAACATTGTCATGGAACAGGAACAGCAAAAGAAACTGTAGAAAAGAAAGTCAATGTTCCAGCTGGTATAGATGATGGACAAAAATTGAAATATCCAGGACTAGGAGAAGCTAGTCAAAATGGTGGGCCTAATGGAGATTTATATATAGTTATTAGAATAAAATCTCATGATATTTTTGTAAGAGATGGCGAAAATCTATATTGTGAAGTCCCTATATCATATTCAACTGCTGTTTTAGGTGGAGAGGTTGAAATCCCAACTTTAAATGGTAAAAAGACTATTAAAGTACCTGAGGGAACTGAAAGTGGAAGACTATTAAAAGTTAAAGGAGAAGGTATAAAATCTCTTAGAGGCTATGGTCAAGGAGATATTATTGTAAAAATCACTATAGAAACTCCAAAGAAACTAACTGATAAACAAAAAGAATTACTACAAAAATTTGAAGAAAGTTTAAATGAAAAAAACTATGAACAAAAATCTAGTTTTATGAAAAAAGTTAAAAAATTCTTTAAAGATATAATTGAATAAATTGTATAGTTAAGTAAAAAGGTTGTTGCAAGTTAAAATTTGCAACAACCTATTTTTTTATTTATTTAAGAAATTTTCTTCTATTATTGTTCTCATAGTAGCAACATAATTTTTTAAAATAATTTCAACTGTATTGCTTTCAGTATTGTCTACTCTTATTTCATCTCTTGAATGTTTTTCTTTTAAAATTTCTAGTATATAGTCATCTGTTCTTGTTCCATCAAATAGTAACATAACATTTGCTCTCAATAAATCTAAGCCTAAATCATTGATACCTGATAGTCCATATGAACTTATAACTGGGAATTTAGTTTCAGCAAAGTATTCTACATATTTTCTATATCTATCTGATATTTTTAACTTTTCTTCTTTCTTCACAGTTAATTTATTATTATAAACTTCTATCTTTCTTTGATATACTAAAACTAAAAGAACTTCACAAATTTCAATAGTAGTTAATTTATTTTCCAATTCTTTTTCAAGTTCATCTATTGTTACTGTGTTAGGATAATGTTTAGCAACTGTTTCCAATAGCAAAGCTTTCTTTTCATCTTCTACAACTTCTTTATCTTCACCAATTACATATTTTCCTTCTTCATTTTTAACATAGAATCCTCTGTAATTTAAAGCTTTTATACTATCAATTTTAATATTTCTTGAAATATTGATATCTTTTATATTATCCTTATGAGTTATAATGCTACTTCTAAATTGACAGTCAGTTAGATAATCATAATATTGTTCTTTTGCTATATAGTCTCCTTGACAATCATTTTCAATTTTATCTAGGATTTCATTTGATAAAAATGGGAATGATTTTTGTAGATAACTATCAACTACATGAGCTAAACCTTCAGTTTCTAACAGCTCATTAAAATCATATATATAGAAAGGAGTATTGTAGACTTCAAAATATTCATGTAACAAATAGTAGTCATTTTTTTGTCCAACATATGTAAAGTTATCTTTTATTCTCTTATTTAAACCAGAATATTCATCTAAGAACTCCAAAATTCCTTTTCCATATGCAATTTGGTTCTTTCCTGTTACATCCTTATCTTGTTTAGCTAACATTTTATTTCTAAATTTCATAGCATCTTTTGAAACTTCTAGACTTTTCCAACCTGGATAAGTATTATATGAAATCATTGCTAAACCATTTTTTGTAAGATGATTTTTTATAAATTTTAAGATACCTTTTTGAACGTTTTCATCTATCCATGAAAAAACTCCATGACAAATGATATAGTCAAATTGTTCAAAATCTTCATTATAATCTAAAATATTTTTATGATGAATTCTAATATTCTTTAAACCTAGGAAATCTATTATTTTATTTCCTTCATCAACTTGAACCTTAGACAAATCTACTCCAACAACAGTTGATTCTGGATTTTCTATTGCAAAAGGAATTATATTTCCACCAAATGAACAACCAATTTCTAGAACTTTTGCATTTTTTAAATTTGGACTAATAAAATCTAATAATCTTAAGTTAGATTTTAATTTCTCAGGTTGTGTATGATAATATGTTTTAGAAATATACGGGTTCTCATCATAACTACTTTCCAATTTTTTTGTTTTATCAGTATCTTGATCCATTTTTACTCCTCCACTGCCTTCTCGTTTCAATTATACTAAAATCTTTTCCACTCTCTTACCATCATTATTTTCGTTGTCATCATCTTTAAACATATCTTCCATATTATTATCTTTTCTCTTATTCAATAAGTAAACTATTGGAGTTGCAATAAATATTGAACTATATGTACCTGCAAGTATACCTATTAATAAAGTCATTATAAAAGTTTTTAAACTTGCTCCTCCAAAAATTAATAAAGCTATTACTGAAAATAGTGTAGTAATTGATGTATTTAAAGATCTTATAGCAGTTTGGTTAACTGATTCATCCATACATTCTTCAAGTGTCCAACCTTTATGTTTTCTTTTTAAATTTTCTCTTATTCTATCATAAATTACTATGGTATCATTGATTGAATATCCTAATATAGTAAGTATAGCTGCTATAAATGGAGTATCAACTTCATAACCCATAAGTGCTATAAACCCTATTGCTATGATTATATCATGTAATAATGATAATATCCCTCCAATAGCGAAACTAAACTCAAATCTTAATGTAATGTATAGAACTATTAAAATTGCTCCTATACCTAATGAATAGATAGCTGATTTCTTTAAGTCATCCCCTATACTTGCTCCAACTTTATCTTCTTTATCTAAATTGAAAGCTCCTAATTCTTGTAGACTATTTAAAACTTCTTTTTTATCTTCTTCTTTTAATTCAGGAACTCTTAAAATTATTGTTCCATCTTCAGAAATTTGAACTTTTCTACTATTTGAATTAACTTGAGGTAATTTTTCAGATAATTTATCTAAATTATCATTAATTTCAGTCAATGTTATTTTTTTATCATTATATTTTAATTGAAATAAGTTTCCTCCTGTAAAATCTATTCCATAGTTCAATCCTTTTGCAAAGAATACTACTATTGATAAAACAACAAGAACTATTGAAACTGAAAGATAGTATTTTATATTTCTTATAATGTGTAAATTTACTTTCATTAGTTTTCTCCTCCTTCTGTAACTCCAAAAAGTTTTGGACTTCTAAAACCGAATATATTTACAAAAGTTAGAAGTAATACTTTTGTTACTGTTATTGCAGTAAACATAGAAGCTAAAGTACCTAAAGCCAATGTCACAGCAAAACCTTTGATTGGTCCTGTACCAAATACAAATAATATAGCAGTTATTATTAAAGTTGTTAAGTTTGAGTCAAATATAGCAACAAAACCTTTTCCAAATCCTGAATCTATTGAGTTTCTTATACTATTTCCAAATCTTAGCTCTTCTTTTATTCTTTCAAAGATGATAACATTAGCATCAACTGCCATTCCTAATGATAGAATAAATCCTGCTATTCCTGGTAATGTAAGTGTTGCATCTATGAAGTTTAGACAAGCAAATGTTATAAATCCAAATATGATTATTGCTAAGTCAGCTATAATTCCTGGTAATCTGTAGAAAACTATCATAAATACCCAAATTAAAACTATTGCAACCATACCTGCATTTTTACTTTGT
>ERZ773065.1729-NODE-1729-length-10838-cov-26.925345_pt1 | contig 10838 bp, 7 predicted proteins | sample MGYA00580623_ERZ773065 | MGnify/ENA primary metagenome ERZ773065 (study PRJEB29015, sample SAMEA2738017) | human oral metagenome | biome: human oral; feature: human-associated habitat; material: dental | place: China | collected 2047 ...
ATTACAGAAGTTAAAATTCAAAGTGTTCTTTCAACTCCAGACCTTGCAGGAATTCCTCAAAAGTCTTACGGAATTGATATGGCGACTGGCTTGATAGTTTCACCTGCGGAACCGGTTGGTGTGATTGCCGCTCAGTCAGTTGGTGAGCCTGGAACACAGCTTACACTTAATACTTTCCATAGTTCTGGTGTGGCTGGATCAGGTGCGATTTCACAAGGTTTGCCTCGTGTTGAAGAGTTGCTTGAAGCTCGTTCTCCAAAAGGACAGGCTTATATGACAGAAGTTTCAGGGCAGGTTGATATTTGGGAAGACGGAAACTTGAATATTATTCAAATTACGCCACAAGTAGATAATTATGAAGAACAAAAAGCTCCAGTTCGTTATGAAATTCCAAATACAGTCGCATTAACTGTTCAGAAGAACGATTTCGTAGAGGCTGGCGATCGACTAACAGTTGGTTCATTGAACCTTCATGATTTAATGAGACTCAAGGGTGTCGAAGCTACTCAGCGCTATATTATGAATGAAATTCTACGAATTTATGCTGCTCAGGGTCAAGATATTGCATCGAAACACCTTGAGATCATCGTTCGACAAATGTTTAGCCGTGTCCAAATTGAAGATGCGGGCGATTCAAGCTTTGTGACTGGTGATATTGTTTCGAAGGCTGCTGCAGTTGAAGCCAATAAGCAACTTGAAGCTGAAGGTAAGAAACCGGTTGAATTTAAGCAACAGTTACTTGGAATTACGAAAGTTTCGATTTACAGCGATAGCTTCTTGTCGGCTGCTTCGTTCCAGAATACGACAAGTGTGCTTATCAATGCTGCTGTATCTGGTCGAATCGATAAATTGCATGGCCTAAAAGAAAATGTGATTATTGGTCGAAAAATTCCAGTTGGGACAGGCGCACGCAAAGTTCGGATAGCTGAGGACCATACTGAGGAAATTACTGAGCTTTAGATTATTAAAGCTGCTATAATCATAAAACACCGTTTTACACAAGCGGTGTTTTATTTTGGTTTGAGCTATGTTAAAATATAATTAAATGAAGAAATAAATGGACAAGCCAGCATCTAGTTAAATAAGTGGATAGATAGAAATTAATAGAGGGAAAAATAAAATAATGACAGGTAAATTTATAATATTTGAAGGAATGGATGGGGCGGGCAAAACTTTTTTACTCAATGAGCTAAAGCGACGTTTACGGTCAAAAAATAACGAAGAAATTATTTTCACTCACGAGCCGGGTGGGGTTAGGGTTGCCGATGAGCTAAGGCGTATTATTCTGGATAATGAAATAGATCCTAAAACCGAAGCATTGCTTTACGCTGCGGCTCGGCGGGAGCATATTTTACATAAAATACTTCCGAGTTTAGAGTCTGGTAAGAGTGTTTTTTGTGACCGTTTTGCGGATTCGTCGATAGTTTATCAAGGTTTTGTGCGTGGGCTAGGCGAAAATGTTAGGGTGATAAATAAGTGTGTTATGGGCGATTTGAAGCCAGATTTAACTTTTTTGCTAGATGTTGATCCAGAAGTAGCAATTGAGCGGATTTCTAGAAATCGTAAAGAGACTAATCGTTTTGATGATGAAGCAATAGATTTTCATCGTAAGGTCCGACAAGGATATCTAGAATTAGCCAAAAATGAACCGGAGAGATTTGTGGTGATTGATGCTTCTAGAACTCTCAGTGAGATGGTCGATAGGGTTTTAGAAGAATTAAAAATACGATTCGGGGATTATTTTGAAGATAAGCCCGACCTATCTATAGTGGAAAAATCGCAGTCCAATAAAGCAGAAAAGCGTATTTTATATACTGATGGTAGTGCTTCGCCGAATCCTGGTCCAGGTGGTTTTGCCGTGATCGAAAATGGTGCGCCAATTTTTCTAGGGAGAGAAGCTGATAGCACGAATATTCGTATGGAAGGTTTGGCTTTGAAGAAAGCGTTAGAACTACTTGATGGCGAAGAGGCTGATATTTGGACTGATAGTGAATTTTGGTGTAATGTTTTAATCAAATGGGCGCCAATTTGGCAGACTAATGGCTGGCGTAAAAAGAATGGTGAAATTTCAAACTTAGATATTGTTCAGCCGCTTTTTGAGCTTTATCAAAAATCAAATGCGGAAATCAAATGGTTAAAGGGTCATGCTGGCCATGAACATAATGAGCTTGCTGATGAGTGGGCAAATCGGGCTAGAGTGGGCGAAAAAATTTAATTTTTTATATCATATATAAAAATACTTGAAGCTTTTCTTGACTTTTAGAGATGAAAAGAGTAATTTATTATTAAGTTGAAGTACTTTAATTTCAAAAGAACGGAGGGGATTATAATGGATGAGATTAACATTGCCAAGACGGGTTATGAAAAAGCTCGTCTTGATTTCTTTGAATTCGAGCGAAAGATTTTCTCCTCCGTCTATAAAAATGACCGTTTAGAGGAGGAGTTTATGGTCGCTCCGTCACCAGAGGGGCTGTCGGACGAAGACCAGAAGGTTTATTGTGTTGGATACGCCATTGGCTGTTATTCAATGTTGATAGGCTTTAAAGGGTTCTTAAAACAGAATAAATTGCGATCTTCACTTGAAACGTTGATGAAGAGCGCAATTGTTGATGATCTATGCAAATTTAAGCAAGATATCATATACTTTGTTAAGGAAAATGGAGTTGATCATTTTCCGGATTTTGCTAGATCATTCCCGGATATAGCTTTTGGCAGTTATTCCTGCCTTGAGCTAATCTGATTAGGGTCTAAAAACTTTAGACCCCTTTTTTATTTGTTTGGATTTTGTTAAAATTAGATAATGAATCTAGAATCTTCACTCGAAAAAGTGCGTGGCGTTGGCGCTAAAACTTTAGAGAAACTTAATGCGGCGCGGCTTTTTTCGGTTGGTGATATTTTAACTTTTTTCCCGCGAAAATATGAAGATTTTGCAAATTTGACCAGTTTGAGCGAAATTAAGCCCGGACAAGTCTTGTTTAAAGCTCGTTCTGAGAAAGTATTGTTGCGCCGTGTTCGCCGCGGAATGACAATAACTGAAGCCGTTTTGACGGATGATGATGAAAAAATCAAGGCGATCTGGTTTAATCAGCCCTATCGCGTAGCTCAGTTGAAAAGTGGCGAAGAGTTTTTCTTTTCTGGCAAATTTGAATTTTCTTATAATCGCTACCAAATTACCAATCCTCGAGTTATGAAGCGTGAAGAGCTGCCGAAGGCTCAGAACTTTTCTGGCGAGGCGGGAGAAATTGTGCCGATTTATCGTCAGATTAAAGGCTTGAAAACAGAAATTGTTCGAAAGATTTTGCTGGAACTTAAACCGATGATGAAAATTTTACCCGAAACTTTGCCGTCCAAGATCGTATCTCGAGAGAATTTAATTTCTCGAGCTCAAGCGATTGAGTGGATTCATTTTCCGAACTCGTCAGAAAATTTTGACCAAGCACTAGAGAGATTGAGTTTTGAGGAAATTTTTGAGATTATTTTTGCAGCAAAATTGAACCGATTAGAGAATGAAAAATTAAGTGGATACGAAATTGATTTTTCGGCTGATGCAATTAAAAAACTTACTGAAAATCTACCATTTAGGTTGACTAATTCGCAACGAGTCGCTTCTTGGGAGATTATTCAAGATATGAAAAAAGGCACGCCGATGAATCGTTTACTGCAGGGTGATGTGGGATCTGGTAAAACGGTGGTGGCGGCAATTACTGCTCTAAACGCGGTAAAAAGTGGTTTTCAGGTGGCCTTTTTGGCGCCAACCGAAATATTAGCCTCGCAGATTGCGGATAATTTTTCTAAAATTTTAGAAAGTAGGGGTGTTCGAATTGCTTTTTTGTCGGGAAATGTAAAAGGTAAGGCTCGCAAAATTCTTTACGATAAACTAGAAGAAGGTAAAATAGATATTATTATTGGCACTCATGCGATAATTCAAGAAAAGGTTATTTTTGCTAAACTTGGGTTGGTGATTATTGATGAACAACATCGTTTTGGCGTGGCGCAACGACAAAAACTACTCGAAAAATCTCGCCAAAAAATGCCTCATTTACTAGCGATGACTGCAACGCCAATTCCGCGGTCGCTTCAATTAACACTATTTGGTGATTTGAGTATTTCAATTTTGCGAGAAAAGCCAGCTGGTAGAAAACCAGTTGAAACTAAAATTATCTCGCCAGTTTCGCGTGCGCCTATGGTTGAAAAAATTAAAAGTGAAGTGGCGCTTGGACGGCAGATTTTTGTGGTTGTGCCTGCTATTTCCGAAAGTTCTAATGATGAAATCAAAAGTATTGAGACGGAATTCAAAAAATTAAAACGTGAATTTAAGGGTTTTAGAATTGGTCAGCTACATGGCAAGATGTCTTCCGATGAAAAAGATCAGGTTATGCGAGATTTTTTGGATAAAAAGTTTGATATATTACTTTCGACTACTGTGATTGAGGTTGGTGTTGATATACCGAATGCGAGCGTAATTGTTATTGAAAATGCTGATCGTTTTGGTCTTAGCCAGCTTCATCAGTTGCGTGGACGGGTTGGTCGAGGCGAGAATTCGGCGTGTTGCTTCTTGGTTATGAGCTCGAGTGCAAAACCGCCACAAAGACTTTTGGAGATTGAGAAAACGACTGATGGTTTTCTTCTTGCAGAAAAGGATCTAGCGATTCGTGGTGCGGGTGAAATTTATGGTACGGCACAATCGGGCGAGATTAACTTGGAATTTACTAGTCTTGGTGATACGGAACTTATTGCTCGTGTTCAGAGGTCAGTCGATTTTCTTGTGAAAGATCAGGCCTTATTTGATGAATATTTAAGTAGAAAATCATCAGAATTAGAAAAATATCAGCGATTGACCATTTTGAATTAAAATTTTTTTCATGAAAAACCTTGACTTTACTAGGTTTTTTTTATAAAATGGTTTTATTAAGCACGAGTGGTGGAATTGGTAGACACGCTAGTCTTAGGAACTAGTGCCAATCGGCGTGAAGGTTCAAGTCCTTTCTCGTGTACCATAAAGAGTAGTCAATTTATTTGGCTATTCTTTTTGGTTAAAATCACCTTTACAGTTTTCTGTGAATATGTTAAAATTATTGCTGAAGCGCTGTTTTTGTGCTGGCCTTAAGAGGGCCACAAAATTAGCGCAAAAACAGCAATAAATAATAAAATTTAAGGGGAAAAATGAGTAAAAATATTTCATTGGAAAATTTCCGAAACGTGGGTATTATTGCGCACATTGACGCCGGTAAAACTACAACAACAGAAGGTATTCTTTACCGAACTGGTTTGACGCACAAAATTGGTGTTGTTCGTGGTGAAGGTGATGGTGCGACTACCGACTGGATGGCACAGGAAAAAGAGCGCGGAATTACAATTACTTCTGCAGCTGTGACTTGTTTCTGGAAAGATCATAAAATCAACATTATCGATACGCCGGGACACATTGACTTTACAGCCGAAGTGGAACGTTCGCTTCGTGTTCTTGACGGTGCGGTGACTGTCTTTGACGGTAAAATGGGTGTGGAAGCACAGTCGGAAACTGTTTGGCGCCAAGCTGACAAATACAATGTGCCACGCGTATGTTTTATTAATAAAATTAACCAAACTGGTGGTGATTTTTATAAGTCAATTGAATCTATTCATACTCGCTTAAGTAAGCAGGCTTTCCCAATTCACTTGCCAATTGGTTTTGAACAAGAAATCAACGGTGTTGTTGATCTTATCGACATGAAAGCTTACACCTATGATAACTATGCTGACCATGAGTTGAAGGTTGGCGAAATTCCAGCTGATATGCTTGAAAAGGCTAAAAATGCACGCTCATTGCTCGTTGAAAATGCGGTTGAAGCTGATGATGAATTGATGATGCGCTTCTTTGAGGAAGGTGAAGAATCAATCACTATCCCTGAACTTAAAGCTGCGCTTCGAAAACGAGTTCTTGCTGGTGACTTCTTCTTGGTGACTGGTGGTGATGGTCGCGGTGTGATTGTGGAAAAAGTTCTTGATCTTATTAACGATTACCTCCCAAGCCCACTTGATATAGCTTCGATTAAGGGAACTGATCCTAAGACTGGTGATGTGATCGAGCGAAAGCCAAGTGAGAAAGAGCCAACTTCAGCTCTAGCATTTAAGATTGCGACTGACCCATTCGTCGGAAAACTTGTCTTTATTCGTGTTTATAGCGGTAAGATTACGGCTGGCTCTTATATCCTGAATACAATGACTGGCAAAAAAGAACGAATCGGACGAATTGTTCGAATGCACGCCGACAAGCGTGAAGAAATTTCAGAAGTTACTGCTGGTGACATCGCTGCTGTTGTTGGCTTGAAAGATGTTACAACTGGTGCAACTCTTTGTGATTTGAACCATGGTGTGATTCTTGAAGGTATTGAGTTTGCTGAACCTCCAGTTTCGATTGCGGTTGAGCCAAAAACTAAAGCTGACCAAGAAAAAATGGGAATTGCTCTTCAGCGACTTGCTGAAGAAGACCCAACTTTCCGAGTTCACACAGATGAAGAAACTGGTCAAACAATTATGTCGGGAATGGGTGAGCTTCACCTTGATATCTTGATCGACCGAATGAAACGTGAATTTAACGTTGAAGCTAATGTTGGTGAACCACAAGTTGCCTTCCGTGAAACTATTCGTGGAACTGCTGAAGCTCAAGGTAAACACGCAAAACAATCTGGTGGTCGTGGTCAATATGGTGATGTTTGGATTCGCTTTGAACCAAATGAACCAGGAAAAGGCTTTGAGTTCTTTGATGAAATTAAAGGTGGTGTTGTGCCGCAAGAATACCGCAAGCCAGTTGAACAAGGTGTGCTTGAAACGCTTGAAGGTGGTGTGATTGCTGGATACCCAGTTGTTGACGTTAAGGCTACACTTTACGATGGTTCTTACCACGATGTCGACTCAAGCGAATTGGCCTTTAAGTTGGCTGGTGCACTTTCAACTCGTGAAGGTATTAAGAAGGCAAATCCAGTTCTTCTTGAGCCTGTGATGAAAGTTGAAATTACAACTCCAGAAGAGTTTATGGGCGATGTAATTGGAGACTTGAACTCACGACGCGGTCGAATCGACGCTATGGAAGATTTGATGGGCGGAACAAAACTTGTTAAAGGTTTTGTGCCTCTTGCAAATATGTTTGGCTATACTTCAGACCTACGCTCAATGAGTAAAGGTCGTGCAGCTTCGACAATGGAACTTGCGCAATATGAAGAAGTTCCACCTAACGTTGCTCAAGAAATCATTGAAAAGCGCAACGCTAAATAGCTAAATGCTAGACACTAAAAAACCACTCTTTCAAGGGTGGTTTTATTTATTTTAAAGTGTAAAATAGTGTAGAAAAAAGAAACACTGATTTGCTACTATTCGGTTAATATGATATAATAATATTAGTCCTATAGGACAAATACTTTTTTTGGAGGTGTATTTCATGCATTTAATATCTGGTATTGAGTCTTCTATTAAGGAAGAGATTCATTGTTTGGAGGATCAGCTCTGGAGACTTGAGGAAGAATACTTGGACGCTGTCTTCAGAGAAGCACTACTTTGTCAAGCTCTTGAAGAGGTGGAGCTTGATGAAACAGATATTAATGAGCTACTAGCTCATCATGAATTCATTAAAAAAGAGCTCCATGGTATAGAGGTTGAGGTTAGCTATTTAAATAAAAGGATAGCCAACCTTTACACTAAAGGAGAGGCTAAAGAGCCTATTCTTTTGCTAAAAAATAGGCCTTTATCTATAGGAGAGCGGCGAGGTAGATATCTGAAGCCTCGCATAGATATAAACTATAGAAGGGCCTAGATTTATTTTTTTACTGCCACTCATAATGCTGAGTGGTTTTTTCTTTACACTTGTGCTTAAAATTGGTATAATATATAAAATAAAAAGGAGAAGGGATTGAAAGATTTTGAATATTTACCGGCAGATGCGCATTATTTTGATTCAGCGTGCCAGTCTTTGCGACCTCAGTGCGTGATCGATGCTCTTAATGAATATTATACCGATTATAATTCTTGTGGTGAAAGGGTTAAATACGCTTGGGGAAAACAGGTTGATGAGCTAGTAGAAGAAACTCGCGAGGCGGTTTTGGATCTTCTGAAGTTGAAATCGAAGCATTATTTTGTTAGCTTTACGCTTAATACAACTTATGGGTTGAACTTATTATTAAATCAGCTTGAACTGCCGATCAAAAAAGTGATTACTAGCGAAATTGAACATAATTCAGTATTTCTTTCGACGATGACTTTTGCTGAAAAAAATCAAATTAATCGAGTAGTTTTATCTCGCGAAGCTAATGGTTTGCTGTCGCTCGATAATGATTTTTCTAATAGTTTGGTGGTAGTTAACGCGGTTAGCAATATTGACGGTCGGCGACTAGAAAATATCGCTGCGTTAGTTAAAAAAGTTAAAAAACAGGGCGGCTTTATTATTTTGGACTGTGCTCAGGCTTTAGGCTCGAATTATGAGTTGTTACAAAAAATTCCGGCTGATGCTTTTGTGGCTAGCGCCCATAAAATATATGCGCCGAGTCTTGGTGTAATGATAGTTCGAAAAGATTTTGCGAAGTATATTAAATCAACTTTTGTTGGCGGCGGAATGGTATCGAGTGTTAAGCAAGATTCTTTTAATATGCTAGCAGATGATGAAATTCATACAATTTTTGAGCCAGGACTTCAAGCTTGGGGTGAAATTATTGCTTTTAAGACTGCAATTGATTGGCTAAAAAAACAGAAGAAAAAATCGCAAATTGACGAATTTTCTAAAGATATTTTCGAATTCTTGAAGACGCAAAAAGGCGTGAATGTTTTGAATGAAAAAGCTGCGCCCGTGATTAGTTTCTATCACGATAAGCTTGATGCTCATTTGATTGCGCAGGCGCTTTCTGATGAAGGGATTATGGTGCGAAGCGGTTATTTTTGTGCTCATTATTATCTGAAAGAAGTTCTAAATTTGCCGCATCTCGTGCGTATTTCAATTGGGCTACATAACACTCGTGAGGATGTTGATAAGTTAAAACAGGCTTTGGAAAGGATTTTTGAATAATGGTTTGCGTTGCTGCATTTATAATCCTGTTAGTTATTTGGTTATTTACTCCAGCGTTGAAATTATTTGGCGCAAAAAAACAAGCCAAAGCTATTAACGAAATGTTTAAAAAATCGGTCTATTGTTTTACGCGGCGAGCAACTTTTCGGGCTTGCGATTCGAATTTTAAGGATGAAATTAAAAATTCGATTCTTAGAAAATTGATTATCCGCCATAAAAAATGGGTTAAACCAGTTTCTTGGTCGATTGAAGTTGTGGCTGGCTTAGTTGTTTTAATTACGGTTTGGTCGATTTTAACTTTAATAAAATCAGGTTTAGCACTGTATGTTTACGGAACTTGCAATATCGAGAAACCCGATTCTTGCGCACTTAATTCGGTTGAAGCCTGCACTATTGATGGCGTGAATGGTGAGAGTGATTTTATCCGTTGGTTTACGGAGTGGGGCGATATTTTTTCGGCAATTCCGGCGCGTATGACAACTTGGCGAGCAGAAGATTTGGTTGTGAGTGGTTCTAGTTATTACGGTCAATTTGGCGGTATGGGTAAAAATTCAAATTCGGTAGCCGTGGATATTTTTGATCCTGGTTGCGTAACTTGCCGCCGAAGCTTCATTAACCAAAAACAGAGTGGATTTTTTGAAAAATATCAGGTTCATTTAATTCCATATGTTATTACTGGCGGGAATGGTGATAAATTTAAAAATTCCCGTTTGATAGCAAGTTATCTTGAAGCGGTTCGATCAACTCAACCTGATAATTCTCAAAAAATCTCCCCGGAATGGTATCTAGTTGAAAAGATTTTTACGGGGAAAGATTCTCAGGGTGTAGTTTGGCAAGAGAATTTTAACGGTGTTTCAATTAAAGCTTATTCTACCGAAAAGGTTGAAAATAAAATTATTGAATGGTTAAAAGAGGCTGGCTATTCTGAAACTCAAATTTTAGAGATTTCCAAGAAGGTTAAAAGTGAAGAAACTTCGAAAAAACTTGCACGTAACGCTAAAATTGTCGAGAAGAAAATTCAAACTAAAAAAATTCCGACTTTGATATATGATGGAAAACGGCATGATGGAATTTTTAAATCTCAAAAATAATTTTTTATTTCGACTCTTTACAAAAACGAAAACTTTATGTATAATTATAGGTAGCGTCGCGTCGTGTGTTTTGCTTAAAACAGTAACTCGCGCGATGCGGAATAATAATAAATAATTTAAAGGAGAAATTCTAAAATGGCAGAATTTGACCGCTCAAAGCCACACGTAAACGTTGGTACAATGGGACACGTTGACCACGGTAAAACAACTCTTACTGCGGCTATTACAGCAGTTCTTGCAAAACGACTTCCATCAGAAGTTAACAAACCAATTGCGTATGACCAAATCGATAACGCACCAGAAGAAAAAGCTCGTGGTATTACGATTGCTTCTTCTCACCAAGAATATGAATCAAAAAACCGACACTATGCTCACGTTGACATGCCTGGACACGCAGACTATGTTAAAAACATGATTACTGGTGCTGCTCAGGTTGACGGTGCTGTTCTTGTGATTGCAGCTACGGATGGTCCTATGCCACAAACTCGTGAACACGTTCTTTTGGCAAAACAAGTTGGTGTGCCTAAGATTGTTGTTTTCTTGAACAAAATGGATATGGCCGACGAAGAACTTGTTGAATTGATTGAAATGGATGTTCGTGAACTTCTTTCAGCAAACGGATTTGACGGTGACAACGCTCCAATCATCAAAGGTTCAGCTCTTAAAGCTCTTGAAGGTGATGAAAAATACGAAGACGCTATTATGGAATTGGTTGA
>ERZ773065.1735-NODE-1735-length-10804-cov-3.374081_pt1 | contig 10804 bp, 10 predicted proteins | sample MGYA00580623_ERZ773065 | MGnify/ENA primary metagenome ERZ773065 (study PRJEB29015, sample SAMEA2738017) | human oral metagenome | biome: human oral; feature: human-associated habitat; material: dental | place: China | collected 2047 ...
TGCAGTTCCTATTAAAAAAATGGAATTTTTCAAGATTTAAGAAAAAGAAATCCCTTTATTATATTTCTTTTTCTTAAATCTTGAAAAATTCCATTTTTTTCTGAAATTTTATCAAAATTTAAGAGAAGTTTTGAAATCATCACTATAAAAAATGTTGCCAATATTATAAGTGACATTTTATCTGTTAAAAACATTGTGATAAATAGCAATCCCATCAATGAAAAAAAACGTTTTTTTGTCATTTTTTTATTTTCAGGTTCTTTTTTTATTTTAAAAAAAATATAGATTTTTTTCTTTATATCTAGCATTTTTTTATTAATTACAGCATTTGAGTCTGAAACTACGTGATATATAACATTTCCAATTATTAAAATTATAAAGATTGTTGGGATTATGTAAACTTTCATTTTTTCCCCCTTTATTATTCATTTTCCAAACTTTGTTTAAGTTTTTCTTTACTTTTTTCAGTTAAAATTGTTGAATTTTCTGAAAGAAGATCAGTAGCTGTTAGTTTATACTTAATTTTATTACTCGAAATATTTTTTTCTCCTTTTAAAGTATAGTTGTCTTCTTTCATTTCATCGTTATCGAATGGTATAATTTGAATTATAAATCCATTTTTTTTGATTTCAACTCCTGTAAAATTAGTAAATCTTTGATTATTAATGAAATCAAATAAAAATTTTTCTGAAAAATCAATAAAGTCTTTAAAAATATTTATTTTTTTTCCTTCATTATTTTTCAGGTCATCATATACCATATTTTTCCCTTCGCCTTCCAAATATTCCGATAAACTCGAAACAAATACATCATAATTTGTATTTATATTCATAAAAGGATTAAAAATATTTAATTCAAAAGGTTTTATGGGGTTACTCACAGCAAATTGAGCCTGCGCTTCTTTTCCCTCTTTTTTGGCTTTTATTCTTTCTTCTGCATCAGGCCGATAAAATTGTCCGTTTACAGTATAAAAACCTTCTGTTATAACTAAATCTTCAATATTAATCCTGATATATTTTTTTATTTCTGTTTGTAAGTTGTATGCGGCAATACCACTTTTTTCTTGTTCCTGTTTTAGTAACAAAAAATTTCTTTTTTTAAATTCTTCATAACTTTTAAGATATTCATCGTTAGTTGTTTCTTCGATGATTGCCCAGTTTCCAGTATTATTTTTTGAAAATTTTTCAATTTTTTCTGCCATTTCCTTTTTCATTTTTTCTAAGTTTTCAATATTATTTTCCATTTTACCCCCTTATTTATATTCCTCTAAAATTTTTATTCTTTCAATTATTTTTTCCTTACGATTTCCAAGTTTTCCATAATTAAATTTATCAAGTTCATCCAAAAACTTATTGAAATCGTATGTTTGGGAGAGCCTGTAAATGATATTTTTTTCTTCAGGCTCAACAATTATTTCTTCTCCATTTATGTTCAAGAATATTCTGCATCGCATGTAATATTTTTTAGAAACTTTTTTATCTTTTACAAATCTTACAAAACCGATAGCATCACAAAAATTTCTGCAAACTCTGAAATAGTCTGTGATTTCACAATCTGGGACTACTCTATATACTGTTAATTCGACTTCCTTAAAAACAATGTTATCTTTGTTCAAAAAGGTATTCCTCCTCGTTTATCTTGTATTTCCCTGCTTTTTGTTTTTAATTACAGTCTTTATAATTTCTGCATCTTTCTTAATATTTCCAGGTGCTTCTCTGTAAAGTTCACTATTCAATTCAATAGCGTCTTTCCATAAATTCTTAGTTGCATTTTCTTTTGGAACTGACAGTATCATTGTAGGATCAGCTTTTATGAGTTCCTTGAAAAGTTCAGCATTTGTTTGGAGCGAAGTTATTTTATCTCCTAAATGTTTTGAATGAATTCCAAAGCACTCTTCAAGCAAGGGATTTTTTTCTTCGCCATCATTCATAGCTTTTAAAATCTCTTCATTTGTTTTCATTTTATCTGGCATAAGAAAATAGCTCCATTTGTCTTTTTGAATAGCAATTTTTGCATATTCTACATTTTCTTTTTGAAATTTTGGAAGATAATAATACATTCCTGCATATTTATTTAGGGCTGTTTTTATTATTTTTGGCTCTTCTTTCAAAATATCATTTAAAAGGCGATAATTCTTTCCGGCCACTTTAAGAAAATCAATTGCAACACTTTCGTTTGCATGATAAGTCTTGTCAATTATTGGAAAAACATTCTTTTGATATTTCAAAGCATTTTCAACAAATCCGTAATCTGAAAGTACATCAGGTCCACAAAGTTTTAAAAAATCAATAGGAATATTTGTAAGATCAATGTTGTCAAAATTTTTAGGATTATTAAAAAAATCTATCAATGCTTTCTGTCTTTTAGATTTTATATTGTAAAATCTTTGTTCTTCTGGTGTTGCATCTTTTGGCAAAATTATCTCTTCGTTTATTTTTTTTCTTATATTTTCAGTAAGTATAAGAAAACTTCTTATATCTTTTGTTTCACTTATAATAGCATTTAAAATTTTATCAGTATTCCCTGGATTATAACATCCTGAAATTAAGGCAAGTCCTGGATTTTCTTTCAAAATTTTTAATACTCCTGAAAGTTTTGGCGGTTTTTCTCCTTTCTGTTTTGCAATTTGAATTTCTTCTTTTCTAGTTTTTATTTCATTGTTAAATTTTTCAATAATGCCTTTTTGATAAAATGTTCCAAGAAAAATATTTTTTTTGCCAATCTCGAAAACATCTTCTACTGTAATTTTAGCCTTTGCCATAACTTTTTGTTCTCTGAATATCCGCTGGATAGTTTTAAGAAAGTCTTTTGGCTTTGAAAATGATGGAATATCATTTATATTTTCAAGCATTGCCAGTACAATATCTCGGTCTGTTTTTCTTTCGATTGGTAGACGTATATATTCTACTGGATTTTTTTTGATAAGTTCGACAACTGTTTCCTTATCCCGAAATCTTCCGTCGTTTAAAATTGCTTCGTAATTCCAAGGAACGCTATTTTTCATGTTGTATTCTGCTTTTACATTGGCAAAAAAACTTTCAAACACATCATTTTGCGCACAAAGATTTTCAATATGTTCCTTATTCTGCCCAAAAAAATTATTTTTTCCAATATTTGGATTATACAGCATTGCTTTAGAAAATATAACACTGTCCTGTTCAGGATTACCATTTAGCAATCCAAAATAGATTGCAGCAGGATTTTCATTGATAGCAGCTGTTTTAAAGGCAATGTCATGCCTTTGCTTATTGTCCATTTTTTCAATAATTTTTGGATTTTCCTTAATTTCCTTAAGTAATTCATAATTATCCATTTGAATTTCCACATCCTTTTGATTTTATAGAGTAATTGTATCATTTTTTAAAACAAAAAACAATAATCAGTTATAAAAAAAACTTCCTTCAAAGGAAGCTTTAAATTTTATATTGTTCTTGATGTTGTCTGCGTTTTTCCCAAATCTTTTTGAATGTTAGCAAGATTTTTTCTTGACTCTGCCAAAAATTCAGAAAGTGTTTGAGTTTTTGTTTCAGGTTTCTTAGTTGTTGTTGTTGTTACATTTGAATTATTTTTATCTTTGTTATCAGCAGTAATTAAAGAATTTAATGTTTTTACTGTTCCATTAGTTTTTTCTAATGTTTTGCCAGGTTCAGTAAGTTTTTGTGCGATTTGTTTTGTAAATTCATCTGCCGCTTCTTTTCCTTTGACAGTGTTCGCATTTTTAGTATTCATTTTGTTTTCTTTTATCTTTTTATCTGCTGACAGTGTTTTAGGTGCTTTAGGCTTGTTCATGAAACTTGAAATAAATCCACCTGCAATTCCTTGTACAATTTTACCTCCCGGAAGGAAGCTGAGTCCAAAGTTAATTACATTATTTGTTAAAACTTTACCAATTGTTTTTACAATTCCAATGAAGCCTTTTCCTAATGAAGTTGCAAATGATTTAAAGAAGCCACCTTCTTTTTTCACTGCTTTTTTACCATTTTTTATAGTATCAGCCTTAAATGTTTCAGAAAAAGCTCCTTTTTCTTCAGCTTTTGACTTTTTTGATCCTGCATTATTACTTACAGTATCTTTAAAAGCGTTGCCCAAAGATTTGGACTTATTTGTATTATTATTAGTTACTCCCTGCATAAGAGACTGTCCTACAGTTCTTGCGGCTGTACCGATGTAGTCAAAATTGTTGATTGTTTTGGTTGCATTGTTCCATAATCCATCTAATACGTTCATAATCTTTTCCTTTCTTTTAAAATAGGGACGGGAAAGATGTTCCCGTCCCGTTTCTTAAAGTTTATCTAGTTTTTCCTGCTTCTTTTGTTGCCTTTTTCTTTTCTTTTCCAGCATTATTTTTTGCTGTTTCATTTATAGATTTTTTCAAATTTGCAAAGTCTGTATTAACTTTACTTGTAGTTTCACTTGAAACAGCTTTATTATTTCCTTTATCTTTGACATCAGCAACTTTCTGTTCATTCTTCACATTTTCCATTGTTGCTCTTAATAAAGAACCTGGCTGATTTTGATTAGTTTTAACTTCGCTTAAGTTAAATGGTTTGTCAACGTTAGTGCTGTAATATTGATCTAAAGTTCCTTTAATAGAAGTTGCATTTCCTAGAGAAGGAGATCCTTCTGCTTTATTTTCTTTAACAGGTGTTGGTGTTACAGAAAGTTTATTGAATATATCCTTAAACTCGTTCTGTTTTTCATTTTGCTTATCAGCTTTTGGACTTTCAGCATTTCTTGTATCAGTATTTGTCAAGTTCTTAGCTTGAGCAATTATTTCCTTGTTAGTGTCATAATAAGCCTTTAAGCCTTGATTTTGAGCAGCAGCATATTCTAAGTGTTCTGAAACAGTAGGAATATTTCCTTCAGTTACTCTTGCATTTTGTTTTTCAAATACAGTTCTGAGTTCATTTATTCTCATTTCAGACATTCCTTCAGTTCTTAAAGTTCCAACAAATTTGTTAAATCCTTCTCTGTCCATAACTGGCATTGAAACTTCCAATGCTCTGTCATTTTGTGAAGCTTTATGTTTGTCTTTGGAACTTGACTCAAGTTTAGAAGCATTTGCTCCAATTGAAGTTGTTGCAATAATATCTTCTTCAGAAAGTCCTGCACTTTTAGCAGCGGCAACTCCTAACGCGGCTCTGTCTTCAGAAATTTTTTGATTATAATCAGAATTTCCATTTTTTGATGCAGTACCATTTACGGCAATAGGAACTAATCCTTGTGCTTTTAATCCTTTCATAAGAATTTCTAAATCTTTTTGAGCTCCTGCATCAAGTGTTCTTTTATTATTGTCAAAAGTAAATGCGAAGTTCATATTATTTGTGTAGTTATTTTTGTTTTCTGAAGGTGCAGCAGCATTTCTTGTTTCACCAGTATTAATCACTTCTTTGTTTTCTGTTACTGGTTTATTTTGTGTTGTTTCAGGTTTTGAACTTGTTTTTACTTCTTCTTTAGGTTTTCTTTTGAAGAGAGATGCTGTTCCTGCTCCTATAAGTCCAGTTCCAAATCCAATTGCACCTGCATTAAGCCAGTCTTTTCCATGCCACGTGTTATGGCTTTTGTGTTCTGTAAAATTTTTGTCATCTTTTTTAGGATCAGCAGGCTTAGCTGGTTCAACAGGCTTAGCTGGTTCAACAGGCTTAGCCGGTTCAGCCGGTTTAGCTGGTTCAGCAGGCTTAGCTGGTTCAACAGGCTTAGCTGGGTCTGGTTTTCCTAAATTGTCATCTATTTTTGGAGCAGTGTTTCCATTACGTGGAACTTTAGGTTTTTTCTCAGGTATAGGTTCTGGTTTTGGTTTTGGTTCTTTCTTTTCAGGTTCAGGTGTAGGTTCTGGTTTTGGTGCTTCTGCTTCTCTTGGAGGTTCAGGTTTATTTTCTGGTTCCGGAGTTGGCTCAGGTTGTGGTGTTGGCTCTGGAGCTGGCTCAGGTTGTGGTGTTGGCTCTGGAGCTGGCTCAGGTTGTGGTGCTGGTTCCGGAGCTGGTTCAGGTTGTGGTGTTGGCTCTGGAGCTGGCTCAGGTTGTGGTGCTGGTTCCGGAGCTGGCTCAGGTTGTGGTGCTGGTTCCGGAGTTGGCTCAGGTTGTGGTGTTGGTTCTGGAGCCGCTTGAGGAGGCTGTTCTGTTTGTGGTCCTGTTCCGTATACGTTGTTTGGTATTGCATCCAATCCATCTGGTGCAAAAAGTTTTTGTTCATTATTTAAAAATCTTTCTAATTTCATGTTTTTTTCCTTTCGTTTTTTATTTTATTTTTTACATTATTAATGATACAATATTTTTTTAGTTGTGTCAAATTTGCAATTTTTATAAATCAAAACATTAATTTATCTTGATTTTGCCTTGCTTGTAGAGGCTGTTGCTTTATTTGGAGTTTTTTGTTGAATAGCTTTTTTTGCATCTGCCATCATATTATTTTTGGGAACTGTTTTTTTTGCAACAGCATTTGTCTTGGGTTTGTTATTTGTTGGTTTGTTATTTGTTTTATTATTGCTTTTGTTAGCTGAAGCATTTGTTGCTTGTGGAACATTAGAATTATTGTTGCTTGCAACTGCTGTATTGGTTTGACCTCCATTAATCAATGAAAATTGAAGATCTATACCATATGTTACATAAGATTTTTTTAATTTATCTAACATAAGTTGTTTTATTTCATGCCCAGTTCTTGGTTTTCCGTTTTTATAAAAAATTTCTTTGTTCCAAGAAGCTTCTCTCGGCATTACATTTGCCATTGGTTTATCTAAATTTTTATTGAATTTAGCATATCCACCTTCTCCAAGAAAGTGGATCATGTAGAAATCAATACCTGTAGGATTTGAAATTCCCATTTTTGAAAAAGTTCCGTTGTCTCTTGCGTTTGCAAATCTTGAAGCTACCCATAGTAAAGCTTGTTCATTATTTTGAGGTTGCGGTGTAGAGGAAACTCCGTATTTACTTCCCCATTTATATCCATCATTCCAGTCTTTTGGGCGAATTTGCATAATTCCTGTAACAGTTGAACCTTTTCCGCCGCTCGCGTTTGGTTGAAATCCGCTTTCACTTCCAGCAATAGCTGCAAGCAATCCAGGTTCAACTCCTGTTTTTGCAGCAGCATTAATGATAGCTTGTTTGTTTTGTAAATATCTTCCTTTTCCCGAAGCATCTTGTTTAACGCCTTGGGGTGCAGAAAAGTCTAAGTTTTTATTTTGAATAATACCCATATTTGAAGTGCTTGTATATAAATTGTTTGAAAAGGCTTGCGCGTTAGTCATCGAAGGCATAGAAGACATTGCTAATGCATTTCCTGCTGGTCTTGTTACCCCAAGCCATTTTCCTCTCAAATATTTGCTTACATCTACAATTCCGACTCCATTTGTTGATCCTCCTGAATGGTACATTTTTCCATTTCCTAAATAAATACCAACGTGAGAGGCTTCACCTGAAGGAGTTTTTCCAGTTGTATTTTTAAAGAAAATCAAATCTCCGGGCTGCATTTTAGCAGGGTCATAGTCATTGGCGACCAGAGTTCCTTTAGTGCTGTGCCATTGTTCCCTTGCTGTACGCGGGAGATTAAGTCCAGCACTTTTCATTACTGTTCTTACAAAGGCGGAACAGTCAATTCCGCCTTTTCCTTCTCCTCCCCATTTGTAAGGGGTTCCTTTTAAGGAATTTGCAGCTGCCATTACTTTTTCAAATAACTGGTTTGACGACATAGTATTGGAACTTGCTAACGAAGGCTGGCTATTCATTATTTGATTTCTTACAGTCAAATTATCAATTTTATTTTCCATATTTGTCAGCTTACCAAGTAATGCTTCAATCGGATTTTGTGTCTGCTGTTGAGGTTTAGCAGCAGCATTTTGAGGAGGCTGTTTTTTTTGCCCGAAGGCATTCATTAAATTATTTAGTATGTTTGGCATTGTTATCTACCTCTTTCTTTTTTTTATTTTTTAACGTGTTTTTGGTTCAGGTTCAAATTCTTTAATTCTATCTTTTTTAGTTTTTATTACATTTTTCAAATGTTCTTTTCTTTTTTTAGAGTTAGTGTTACTTATTTCTTTTTCAGCTTTTTTTATTTCTTCCGCAAGATTTTTTTGTTCATTTCTTTTTTCTGTATCAGTCATTAACAATCCTCTTTTTTCAGCATATCCGTTTCTTTCCTTCCACTTATTAAAAACCTCACCGTCTTTTTTGTTCACTTCATTCTGTTTAATAATTATTTCATTATCAACTGGTGTGCTAGTACCAGGACCTTTTGTTCCTTGTAACGTTTGTTGATGCGTTTTTAAACTATCTACTTCGGCTTGTAAATTGTTTTTTTGAACTCTTAAAGCATCTAATTCTTTTTGTGCTCTTTTTTCATTCTTTAATGCTTCCAGCCCTTCACTTAGTTTTTGGTTAGTTTGTTGTGGCTGTGGACCTTGTCCTTGAGAAACGGGAACTGGCTTAACATCTTGTGCTTTTGAATTCTGTGTTTCTTTGTTATTTCCTTTTTCAGCATTGTCTTTTTGTATAGTATTTTCCTCTGAAGAATTTTTGTTTTTTTGAGACTTGTTTTCAGAAGATTTATTATTTTGTTTTGTTTCTGACGAAGAATTCTTTTTATTATTATTATTTTTAGTTTTGTCTTTTGAACCTTTATCCTTGCTGTCCTTATTATCTTTACCTTTAGAACCTTTATCCTTATTTTGGGAATTTGAATTCTTTTTGCTGTTTGAAGAACTTGAATTTGTACTTCCAGAATTTCCTGTAACAGCTGCTGAAGTATCGCTTTGAGTTTGTCCTGTTTCCTGAACATTGCTTTGAACTTCTCCAGAATTATTCGTTCCGTTTTCAGCCGCGTTTATTTTATTTTCAACAGTATTTATTTTTTCAGCAACTTGATTTAACAAGTTTTCATCTCCATTATTAGAAAGAGTTGAACTACCTTTTGAACTTTCAGCATTAGTGTAATTTGAAGTATTTGAGAGTGAAGCAACACGCATTTTTAATTTGGCATACGCTTCATTTCTTAATGCTACAAATTTTTCATGGAAAGTTCTATCTTCTTTTTGATTGACAGTATTTCCTTTAGAAATTCCATCTTCTGGTTTTCTGTTCGATGTTTTTTCTTTTGTTGGTGTTTTTATCCCGAATTCCTTCAAGGCGTTTTCAATATCCTTTGAAACTTTTTTTTGCTCTGATTGGAACGCTGCAGCTGAAGTATCGGAAATAAGATTTTTTTCATTTTTCATTTTTAGGTGCTGTCCTTTTTCATTAAGAGGAACAAGCCTTAATTTATGTAAATTGATTAAATTGTCGGGGTCAGTATCTTTAATGTTATCCCCAATTCTTTTCTCTGATGTCTTTTGTCCGTTTTCATCAGTAATTTTTAAAGTTTCAAGTGGAGCCTTGAATTTCTTTGTTTCAGCAAATTCAGATAATGCTTTTACAGTTGGCTTATTTTGTAATGAAAGTATATTTTTAGCTGAAAATACTTCTTGTGGAGTCATATCTGACAGTCCATTGTAATAAGCATCCAGCTGATGTTTCATAACAAAAAGCGTTTCATTGTTAAATCCATTTGGAAAAGCTTCTGCTATTTTAGGAACATCTTTTTTTAATGAATAAAGAGCCTGTTCCAAATCTTCTTTTTTGAAGTTCAGTTCAGCATATTTCTCTTTTTCATTCCTTTTAGGATTTCCAACATAGTTTATAACGTCCTGATGTTTGTTGTTTTTAATGTTTTGTTCATATTTTTCGTTTTCAAAAAAATTATTTTGTGCCATTTTATTTCTCCTTTATTATTTAATTGTTACCTTTATTTTCTAAATTGTACAAAAATAAAAAAGTTTTGTCAAATTTCAGCTAAAAAATAAAAGGAACGTCTGTCCCTTTTAAAAGTCTAACTGTTTTCAGAAGCCTGATTTTCATTGTTTTGAGCATTTTCTTGTCTTTTCTTGTAAGCCTGTCTGAATTTTTCAATTTCAAGGCTTATTATTTCAACAATATCTTCCATGAAAAGTTTTTTTTCATCAAAAGGGTATCTTGAAAATTCATTTTTTATAAATGAGAAAAGATTTGAGCTTTTTATAATTTCATCAGTTATTGCGATAATTGCTTTTCTCGCTTCCTGTTCGAGTTTTCTTTTTTTCAGCAGTTCCTGCTTGATAAGTTCATCTTTTCTTTTTAAGGCAACTTCTGTATCTGAAGCTTTCTTTTCTGCTTCCATTAGTATTTTTTCAAAATTCATTTATGTTTTCTGTCCTTTCCTAATTTTCTTACATTATATAATTTTTTCAGGCAAATTGTAATAACTCTTTTAAAATTAATTTATAAAAAAAAGGAACGTTTTTCAACGCTCCCCGCCCTTTTACTGTGAATTAGTGGATTGAATGTAAGCTGTATTTAATTCAGCACCTTGGTTTTGTCCTACGTTTTTACCGATCATTGTTGGAACAACCCATGCCAAAATTATAATGAAAAGTCCTAATCCAACACTCTTAATAACTTCTGAAGGATCAATATTTTGTCCTCTGAACTGGTTAATGAATGATGATGCCATAATGACAATTCCAATTCCAGTTGCGATAACTTGCATCCAGAATACTAATGTTCCAAAAAGTCCAAGTAATGGTTTAAATTGTTGTTCCAGTCCACCACTTTTAACTTCAATTGACTGTCCTCCAATTTTGATAGGTTCATTTGCGAAGCCTTGAACGGCGATTACCATTGTGAAGATGGCTGTTGCCATCAAATTAAAATATTTTTTCATATTCTCTCCTTTTCTATTTTTAATTTAATTATATGTTTTTTTTAGGTTTTTGTCAAATTTGAAATAATTTTATATTTTT
>ERZ773065.1738-NODE-1738-length-10795-cov-3.098790_pt1 | contig 10795 bp, 8 predicted proteins | sample MGYA00580623_ERZ773065 | MGnify/ENA primary metagenome ERZ773065 (study PRJEB29015, sample SAMEA2738017) | human oral metagenome | biome: human oral; feature: human-associated habitat; material: dental | place: China | collected 2047 ...
CCGCCGAGGCAGTAGTCGGAACCGAGAACCTGGGCGAGCATCGTGCCGAAGCCGACGTTGCCGAGCCAGGCGGACAGCCAATAGCCCCAGCCGGAGATGAAGCCGTGCACGGGGCCGAAGCCGGCCTCGGCGTAGGCGACGGCGCCGTCGAGCTCAGGGCGCTTCGTGCCGAGATTCGCAAGGGAAAGGGCGAGGAACAAGAAGCCGAGCCCGCAGACGACCCATGCAATGAGCGCAGCGCCCGGGGATGCGACGTTTGCGAGCTGCCCGGTGAGGGCGAAGACGCCCGAACCGATGCAGGAGGAGACGACGAAGCCCACGAGGCCGATGAAGCCGATGCCCTTGGGATTATCGACCTGCTTTTCAAGAGAGGCCATCGCATAATCCTTTCTGATGATCGTGTCCGGTATATCCAGACAATGAACGTTGAAGCCGCGAAGAACGGCAAGGACCGCGTCCGACCCGGAAGTCGGACGCGGGGAACGCGAGAACCCGGGCCCGGAGCGCATGCGCGCTCGCGAGCCCGAAACGATGCCGACGTTCGACTAGAGATCTTCGCGAGCGAAAGGCATGCTCATGCAGCGCGGGCCGCCACGGCCGCGGGAAAGCTCCGCCGAAGGAACGACCAGAAGGTTGAGGCCTTCTTTGTCGAGGACCTCGTTGGTAACGGAGTTGCGCTGATAGACGCAAATCGTGCCAGGCGCGACGCACAGGGTGTTGGAACCGTCGTTCCACTGCTCGCGCGCAGCTGCGACGGGATCGCCGCCGCCGCACTGGATGAGCTTGACGGCGTCGAGGCCCATGGCCTTCGCCAGGACATGCTCGAGGGTGTCGTTCATCTCTTCGATCTTGACATCGCCCTCGGAGGCGCCCTTGGTCATCTTGAAAACCTGGAGGGTGCCCATGATGCCCGGGTGGATGGTGAACTTATCAATGTCGATCTGCGTGAAGACGGTGTCCAGATGCATGAAGGCACGGGAGACCGGGATGTTGAACGCGTAAATCGTGTCGATTTCAGATTCAAGCTCCTTATCCCAGAACAGGGTCTGAGCAAGGGTGTCGATAGCGGCTGCCTGCGTGCGCTGCGAAATGCCGATGGCAAGCGTATGCGCATTGATGTTCAGGACGTCGCCGCCCTCGATGTGGTACGTGGCGTTGCGGCGATACCACAGAGGGGCTTCGTTGTAATCGGGATGATCGCGGAAGATGTACTTGCCGAAGATCGTCTCGCGATTGCGCGTGACCGAGAACATGCGGTTCAGAGTGACGCCCTTGCCCACGATCGCGAAGGGATCGCGCGTGAAATAGGTGTTGGGCATGGGGTTGATCAGGAGATCGGTTGCAGAATCCTGACCGAAGCCGACAAGGTCGGCAAGAAGGTTCGAGGAAGTCGCGGCGGGGAGCTCGAGCTCGTTCTTGCGGATACCCGCGATGCACTTCTCGACGAAGGCCTGGGTGCCTTCGATGGAGTCCATGAACTCCTTGACGGCGGCGCGAGCCTTCTTGCCATGGAGGCCGGACTCGTCGAGCCATTGGTTGGTGAATTCCTCACGCGACCCCGCGGCATCAAGCGCCTCGGCGGTCAGCTTCTCGAGGTAGAGAACCTCGGTACCCTGCTCGCGCAGGATTTCGGCGAAACGGTCATGCTCAGCTTGTGCTACTTCGAGGAAGGGTACATCGTCGAAAAGCAGGCGCTCGAGATCATCGGGAGTGAGGTTCAGCAGTTCCTCTCCCGGACGATGGAGCAAGACCTTCTTCAGGCGACCTATTTCGCTATGGACGTAAAGCCCGTTAGCCATGGGTTCCTCCTACTCTTTCCGTGCCGCTGCGCGGCACATTCCGATACGTAGCGTGCATGAGAAAAACCCGGTGAGGCTCCGCGTTTTTCATTGCAGCCGCGAAGATATTATCATGAAAAAAATACATCTGATAGGTATTGTAAATATTGGATTACGTGTCAAAATAGCAGTACATATACACTTAAGAATGTGTCATTTATGCATATTTCGGATGAAATATGCATTTTTTATTACGCTCTCGTCTTCCGCCGCATAGGCAGCATCCGAACCTTCGATTGAATGACATGGGTTGATTCAATCCGCTGATTAATTCATACAAAGAGAGATCCGTACAGCATCTTCCAAAAACGTGCATAACGCGACTGTTTTATCCGATTCCTGAGAAGTTTCCGAAGGCTTACATGCATATGCTCGGCACATTTGAACGCGCCGAGACAATCGGTGAATGCATGCGGGAGCGCTCGATCGCGCGAGAGGCTTCGGGAGCGTCGGCTCCGCATGCGGGAGATGGGCGAATCGGGTGAGCCGCAGAACGCAGGCCGGGAATTCAGCACGACCACTCCCAAGCGGATGCGGCGGCGACGAATTCCGAGGCAATGGTGCCGATGGTCGCGCGGTTCCAGACGATGCCATAACGCATATGCGTTCCCAAATCGGACAACGGCACCTGCGCGACGGAATCGAAATTACGGCACATGCTGGGCGGCATGCAGGTCATGCCGTTTCCGGCGGCCACCAATGCCACGGTCGCCTCATAATGGTTGCCCACGCAGGCGCGTTCTATTCTGACGCCGGCACGCTCAAGCATCCCTTGCAGTCGGCCGAAGAATCGGGGGGAGATTTCGGGATCAGGCATGAACAGCCGTTCGCCACGCACATCGCCCACGCTCAGCCGTTCGTGGCAGGCCAGCCGATGATCCGACGGCATCACCACCGATATGCCTTCGGTGAGCAAATCCAGCCTGCCGAGACTGTCGTCGCCTTCCACCTCCGACATTTCCATGAATGCGATATCGAGATCTCCGGCGCGGACCTGTCCAAGCAAATTCGTCCACGTATCAATGGTCAGACGTATGCTCGAAGCCGAATGGCTCTTGCAGAATTCGGAGACCATATCGGTAACGCCGAGCCAATTGAAGGGGCCATGCCAACCGAACCGCACGGTTCCGCACGATTCGCTCTCCAATTGCCGCGCTTCATAAACCGCCTGATCGTAAGCATCGAGGATGCTTCGAAAGCGATTGAGCACCGTTTCGCCTGCAGGAGTGAGAACCGTATGCCGACCTCGATCGAGGAGCTTGACGCCGAGTTCTTTCTCGAGCGCATTCATCTGCGCGGTCATGGCCGGTTGGGTAATGAACTGTTCGCGTGCCGCTCTGGACAGGCTCTGATTCTCTGCAACGCTCACATAACATCGCATACGGAACAAATCCATGGCATCGACTTCCTTCTAGAAGACGTAGCAAGCCCCTCTTCCCTGCTATGGTTGGGAAGAGGGGCTTTATTATGCAGCAAATGATCAGTGGCGGAGAGACGTCCGAATCGCGCTAACGTCCGAGAATGTGCTCGGCGGCATGCTTCCCGCCATATGCGCACCAACCCTGCTGAGCGCCGGAGAAGATTCCAACATCATAGTCACGTCCGGCATAAGAGCTTGCGTCGGTGCCTATGGCATACAGGCGATCAATAGGCTTTCCATCGGTATCGAGCACTCGAAGGTCTTCATCGACTCGCAGGCCGCCGACGGACGTGAAGACCGCAAGCTGCGCTTTCGATGCATAGAACGGAGGCGTCGCCACGGGAACCAACGCCGCTCCTTGAGTGCCGTAGACGGGATCGATGCCGTTGCCTGCGCAGGTATTGTACTCATCGACGGTTGCGGCAAGGGTCTTGGCATCCAATCCAAGCTGATCGGCAAGTTCCTCGATCGTGTCGGCCTTGAATACCTTGCCGTCCTCGACCGCCTTCGTCACGCTATCCCGCGCGTCGGGCATCGGCTGGCCCGTCAGCAGGCCGACGGATTCGAGGCCCATCGGTAGCGCCACATCGTTGATCTGATCGAGATAGGCCTGATCGATGATCGTGAAGGCGCTTTGCTGCGCGGCTATCGCATTCGATCCGCGCGAGAAATCGGTCGCCATGGTCTCGTCGAAGAAGCGTACGCCGTCTTGGTTCACCCTCAGGGCAGGCTCCCACGAAAACACCCAGCCCGCATGGTCTTCGAACATGTTCGCCTCGGCGCACCGGGTTGATCCGAACATGAGATTGCTCGGAATATGCAAGTCGGCACCAAGCGCACGGGCCCAACGGATGCCGTCGCCGTCGCGTCCTGCAGCTCCCCAGTTCCAAACTCGATCGAAGGGGATGTGCGTGAATTCCTCGAACATCTCCTGATTGTTGCTGTAGCCGCCGGTCGCCAGAATGACCGCCTCGGCCTCGATGGCGTACTCCTTGCCATCCTGCTCGTAATACACGCCCTTGATTGCATCGTCCTCGACGAGCAAGCCGGTAGCAGGGCTCTTGGTGCGCATATCCACCCCGATGCCCTTGCCATACTCCGCCATGACGTCGATGAGCGATTCCTTGATGCGCGCCACATTGCCATCGGCATCGGCTCCCAGATGCCACGTAGGATACGATGTCGGAGCGGTGATGGTGGCAGCATAGAAGTTCACGCCGCAATCATTATGCAGCCAGTCGATGGTTTCGCCGGAATGTTCGATATAGCGCCTCAGAACATTCGAATCCGCCGACCAATGATGGTACTCCTGCGTACGCTGGAACACCTCGTTCGTATCGAAATGCAGACCCGCCTCTTCATGCATGTAGCTGTTGACGCCGCCCACTCCCTCGGCATAGCCCGAGGAGCCGCCGAAGAAGGCGTTCTTCTCGAGCATGACGACCTTGGCTCCGAGCTGGGCCGCGCGCACGGCGGCGCTCATTCCCGCAGTGCCCGATCCTACTACGACGATATCGCACGTCTCGGTCGATTCAGGGGTATGCTTAATCCGATCGGCTGAAGCGTCCTTGCTCCCCGAAGACAGCTCGGCATCCTGGGTCTTCGCCGCGCAACCGGTCATGCCGGCAGCGAGGGCGCCGGTTCCTCCGAGCGCGATTCCCGCTAGGAACTTCCTCCTCGTCAGTCCCATGATCCATCCCTCCTCTTCTCCGTGCAGATTCCTCTGCCCTTTCTGCGAGAAGCATAGGGCGGATCATGATCTGAAGACAATTTCATTCGATTTATAGCTTTCATAACCTGTATTTATACAGCCAGGTTATTCAAATGATTCGAAGAGCCGTCCGCGCATAGGAGCCGTTCGAACGCGGGGTTTCCAAGACGCTGACTCCGTCACCCCATCGCGCGCTTGACGGCGAGCAGCACGTCTTCGCGCGACGCTGCGCCGAGCTTGCGATAGATGTTATGGATATGGGTCCGTGCGGTATTGGGCGAAATGAACAGCACCTCTGATATATAGGCGCCGCCGTGCCCGTCGGCGAGCAGCGCGAGTATCTCGCTCTCCCTATTCGACCGCGACGGAGGCCAGCGCATCGTTCAGATCGCCTACGACACCCCGAACGGTTCGAGCTATCCCCTCGAAGTCGAGGGATACAAGATGTGGGCCTCCACCGTGCAGACCATCGGCACCATGAACGAGCAGCCCGTAGGCAAGGCGGGGCTGACGGGCGTCTCCCGCCTTACCGAGATAGAGACATACTGCCGAGACGCCGCCGAGGATCTGGGCGCGACCTGGTTCTGCGGACACGAATCCGTCGTCCTTGTCCAGAACGACGCCGGCGCCGTGACCGGCGTGATCGCTAAGAACGCAGACGGCGACCAGGTCCTGTTCGAAGCGGCGAAGGGCGTCATCCTCGCGACCGGCGACTTCGGAGCCAACACCGATATGGTCTGGGAGCTCTGCTCCGAGTGCGCCGAGAACGCCGAACGCCACGGCATCGCGCGAGAAGCCCTCAAGGGCATGACGGATTGCGACGGTTCGGGCCACAAGCTCGGCTGCTGGGCCGGCGGCGCGATCGAAAGCCATCCGCGCCCCGTCGCAGGCGACGCCCCTTCGATCTCATTCGGCCCCTGGGGCTCCACCCCCTGTCTGTTCCTCAATTGCAACGGCGCGCGATTCATGAATGAATCCTACGCAGGCCTCGTGCTCGCGCAGTCGCTTCGCCAGCCCATCAACAAGGATGCGGGCATGGTCGGCAACTTCGCCATCATGGATAAGAAGTACATGCAGTACATCCAGAAGGCAGGTCTCGACCATGGAGCTCCGAACTGGGGCTTCCCCGAAGGCATCGAAGAATTCCAACAGGAGATGGAATCCGCCGATCCCGCAGCCGGCACCGTCAAGGTCCGCGGCCTTGAGATCGCGAACCGATCGATGCCTTTCATGAACGACATCTTCGTCGGCTCGACGGTCGAAGAGGTTCTGGCCAACGCCGGCCTCGCGGGCGATGCCCTCGAAGCGGCCAAGGCCAGCGTCGAACGCTACAACCAGATGTGCGCCGACGGCGTGGATGCCGATTTCGGCAAGAAGGCCGATCTGCTCATTCCCATCGACGAAGCGCCCTTCTACATCGCCACGCAGGGCACCCAGAACCTGTACGGCCCGGGCCTCAACACCCTTGCCGGGCTGTGCGTCAACGGCAACTACCAGGTGCTCACCGCGTCGAAGAACGCCGTCATCCCCGGATTGTTCGCTGTCGGGAATTGCATGGGCGAGCGGTACGGCAACGCGTACAACTGCCCCTCCGCCGGAAACAACATGGGCAACGCGATGACGAGCGGACGTGTCGCCGGCAAGTTCGCCGCTCGGAGCTGACGCGACGAGAGACGCGACGAGACGGTCCGCCGCATGGAGCCCTTCCCGCACGGGGGCCCTCGTGATGGCCGCCTGCAGATGAAAACCCCCATGCCACCCCTCCGGCTTGGGGGTTTTCGCATAGAGCGCCTGCGCTATCGGAATGGGTGCGCCCTGCTCGATCCGGAATACGCCCTTACTCGACCCGCGATCCGGCGATGACGTAGAACATCCGACGAAGCTCTTTCTCGTCCATGAGCACGGGCACCGGGTACAAGGGGTTGGCCTCCGCATCGGCATTAAGCGCCATCTGAGGGATGTCGATCTCCTGCACGCCTTCGACGTACCGGGGCATTCCCATAGAAGCGTTGGCCTCGTCGATCCAGGCGATGAACGCCGCGGCGGCGTCGGCGGCCGACATGTCGCGAGAGGCGATTCCCGCAACCCTGGCGAGACGCGCGAGCTTGGAATCGATCGCATGGCCGTAGGCGCGCAGCATGTGCGGAAGGATGATCGCGTTCGCAAGCCCGTGCGCAATGCCGTAGCGCCCGCCGAGCGCATGGGCCATGGCGTGCACGTACCCCACGTACGAGCGCGTGAACGCGACGCCGGCGCAGTAGGATGCCTTCAGCATGGCATCGCGCGCCTCAAGGTCGCCGCCATGGCGGTATGCTCGCAGGAGGTTGCCGTGGATAAGGGAAACGGCCTTCTTGGACATCGCACGCGTGCGGCGCGTGGTGCTGCGGCCTATATACGCCTCGACCGCATGCGTCAGGGCGTCCATGCCCGTCTGAGCGGTGACGGACGGCGGCAAGGAAGCCGTCAGCCTCGCATCGAGCACCGCATACTTCGGTATGAGCCTGAAATCGTTGATGGCGTATTTGAGACGCTTCGCCTCGTCGGTCACGACGGCGGCGACGGTCGTTTCGCTGCCCGACCCGGCCGTGGTCGGAACGCAGACGAGCAGCGGGACGGGACGGCGGGAAAATGAGATTCCGCGCGCATCCGACAGGGTTGAATCCGGGTCGGCGATCAAACGGGCGGTCGCCTTCGCGCAATCCATGGGCGAACCTCCCCCGACGGCGATAATGCCATGCGCGTCGTGATGGAGGTATTCCTCGCGCGCGTCTTCGACGTTCGCCACGGTCGGGTTGGGAACCACTCGGTCGAACACGCGATACGAAACGTGCGCCTTTTCAAGGGCATGCGTCAGATCGTCGAGCATGCCCGATGCCGCGATGCGGGGCCCGGTCACGATAAGCACGCGCGCGACGTGCTCGCTCACGCATGCGGCGGCGACGCCTTCCATCGTCTGCATGATTTCCGGCTCGCGATACGGAAGAAGAGGCATGGCCGCGCGAAAGACCATCTGCTGAAGGCGGCAGCGAATGCGCCTGCCCGTTCTCATCGACATGCCCCTTTCCTCGAGCGCCCATGCCCGCATCGGGCCGAAAGGCACAGTATACTCCGTTCCGCTACGGCCGCTCGCCAGGGCAAAGGATTGCGTTACTTTTCGCTTCCCCAGGTCAAAAGCGTACGTGAATCTTCAAGCGAACGGATGCGCGTGCAGTCCTGCATCATTTCGAGGACGCCTCGGAAGGTGCCGTCCTCGTCGCGCACGGCCTTGTAATAGATATAGATGAAGGCGCCGGGCTTGTTGATCCAGAAATCGACCTCGTCCTCTTCCCCGGCGCGGAACTTCTCGACGATCTCCTGCACGATATGCACGCTCGCGCGCGGGTGGCAGTTCTTCACATCGCGCCCGATGACGTTCTTGCTGCGAGGAAAGATGCGATGGTCGGTATCGGAGTAGAACTTCACGATCTCATGCTCGTCGACGAACGAGATATCCAGCGGAAGGTTCTGAAGCATGAGATTCACCTGGGAAAGCGTGAGCTTGCCCGTCTTCATGTCAAGCTCGGCGTCAGGACCGGCGGCGATGCCGTGCTTGCCGAGCAGCGCCGCGAGCTCATCGACGAACGTCGCGTCTGGCGAAGAGGCGGCCTTCTGCTCGCGCTCCAGAGCGCGATGATCCACATCGAGGTCGAGCCATGCGTACCCGATCTCCGCATCTCCCGACTTCATCGCTTCGAATTCCTCGGGTGTGATCATCTTGAGGGATGTCGGGAAGAGGATGGATTCCTCCTTGGCCATAAGGTCGCGCAGATCGGCGACGATGGTCTGCTGCCGTGCGATGAAGGCGTCATCGTCGTCAGCGTCCAGCAAGGCGCGCGCGTCGCGGATCTCGTCGCGCACGTAATCGTCGAGCGTCCACATCGTCGTCGTGGGGCGCGTGAACCCTTTCTGCTCGAGCACGGGATACAACTGCATCTGTTTACGGGAAAGGTGGCGTTTGACCTGCATGAGTCGATCGTACAGCTCTATCCACTGGTTCTTGATGAGCGGGTATTGAACCAGATCCTCGATCTCGAGCGTGATCTTCTTGCATGCCTCGTTTTCCTGCACATACCGCGAAAGCGGATGGTCGGCGGGCAGCCCCTCCATGCCGGTCTGGAGGATTCCCTCGAACAGTGCGAGCTTGCCCTGGATGTCTTCCTTGCGGCACTGGTCGGGATCCTCCTCGGTGAACATCTGCTCGGCGAGGGCGATCTCTGCCGGCGTGCAGGATCCGACGCGTTCTTCGAGCATGGCGCGTGCCGCGTCGAACGAGAGCTTGCCGTTCTCGTAATCCTCTTCGACGCGAACCATCAGCTTGACTTTCGCCACGTCCACCTGGCCGAGATGCTTCTTCATATCTTCCATGCCGCGTATCCTTTCCGCAATGGTATTAGCTTGAGCTAACTTCTATCACGGCACGAAGAAATTTTATGTTGTCGCAACAACATCTGAGAAAAAAACGAAGGATGGCGATCGCGCTCGATACGTCGCAACAAAGCGCACTCTTAGAAGCGCAAGGCTAGGGTACGCCTCACAGGGCAGAGCCCGAGCGAATGGAAGGCGTCGAAGCGAGACACCGCACTATGAACGAACCTTCGCCGAAACACGCGGCGAAGGCTCTGTGAGCAAGTCGGTTCATGCCTGAAGTGCGCTACTTCTCGATATCGTAGGGCCAGCTCGAGATTCCGCCGAAGTCGACAACGTTCGTGTAGCCGAGCGACGCCAGCGTCTTGGCCGCCTGCTTGCTGCGGTTGCCGCTGCGGCAATAGACGAGGATCAGCTGGTCCTTGTCCGTAAGAACGCTTTCCGCCTTGCTGGCGACGTCGTTCAGGGGAAGCAGGGTCGCACCGGGTATGTGCCCTTCGGCGTATTCGCCCTCCGTGCGCACGTCCAGGATGACGTAATCCTGTTCGGAATCCATCAGCTCTTTTGCTTCTTGAGCTGTAACCTGGCGAAACCCTGAATCGTTTCCTGCGGTGCCACCGCTCAAGAAACCTGAACAACCAACAAGCACCGCTCCTGCGACCAACAGGACGGCAAGGACTATCAACGTATGATTCATCGTGCACCTCCTGCCCCGCAGGATACCAGGAAATGCCATGCGATCGGTATCATTCGCGCAAACGGCCGAGGCGGCTCAGCGAAGCGCCTTCCGCCGCCTGCGGCTTCGGGAACGGAACCGCAGACCCTATGCTGAGCGCATCCGTCGGACAGACGTCGACGCACCGTCCGCACAGCATGCAATCCCCCGCGCTTACATGATCGGCGCCTTCGTCCAGAACGCCGTCGAGGATCTCGGGGTCGCAGAGGCACACGGCTCGGCACGCGTCGCAGTGCACGCAGCGCTCAGCATCCATCTTGACGCTGACCAGACCGAACGTGCCGATCGCTTCGTAGAAACCACCCAGGGGGCAGAGCGCCCGGCACCATACGCGCTCGGCCCAGAAGAGCTCGGCCACCACGATGGCGGCCATGGTGAAGCCGCCCGCCAACGATCCGAAGAGCATGCCCCTGTTCAGAAACGCGATCGGGCTGAACATCTCGAATACCAGCATGCCGGTGGCCGCACAGATAACCAGCACCACGATGGAGACGATCATTTTCGTGCGCCGGGGAAGCGCATGGACGGCGACCGTAAGCCCCAGCTTGCGACGTAGCCAATCGACACCTTCGAGCACCAGGTTGACCGGGCAGATCCACCCGCAGAACGCACGCCCCCGCACAAGCCCGTACACAAGCAGAGGCGGCACAACGGCGAGCGCCGCCCCGGCCGTGATGCTCGCGTTC
>ERZ773065.1739-NODE-1739-length-10786-cov-5.862548_pt1 | contig 10786 bp, 7 predicted proteins | sample MGYA00580623_ERZ773065 | MGnify/ENA primary metagenome ERZ773065 (study PRJEB29015, sample SAMEA2738017) | human oral metagenome | biome: human oral; feature: human-associated habitat; material: dental | place: China | collected 2047 ...
GGCGGCAGCCCCCGTGGCCGTGGAAGCGGCCCATCCCACCACCAACGATGGCAGCGCCATCCCTCTTCAAGGATGAAGGAATGACACCGGACTCAGTATTCACATTCGCAAGCAGTATGGACCTCTTCTGGCTCGTGCTCGCCCTGGCGGGCGGGGCGTTCGCAGCCATGATCGGCCCGAACTTCGCCTTCGCCTTCACGGGCGTGTCCATCCTGGTCGGTTTCGCCGTCGCGGCAACCACCGGGTCCACGATCTACCTCGACTACGTCGCCTTCGGCCCCGTCTTCGGCCCCCACATCGCGTTCGCCGGAGGCGTCGGCGCGGCCTCCTACGCGGCGCGGAAGGGCCTACTACCAGGGGGCGGGCGCGACATCAACTCGCCGTTGGCCGGGCTGGGCAGGCCCGACGTCCTCGTGGTCGGCGCGCTCTACGGCGTCGGCGGCTACGTCCTCCACAAGCTCATCGTCCTGATCCCGTGGTTCGGCGGTCACACCGACTCCGTGGCGCTCACGGTCGTCACATCCGGCATCGTCGCCCGCATCATGTTCGGCAAGACCCCCGTGTTCCACGCGCCCACGCCCCCGGAGGGCACCACGCGCTGGCTCGACTGGCAGGAGAAGCCCCTCCAGCTGCTCACGGTGTCCGGCTTCGCCTCGCTGTTCGCCTCGGGTGTCGCCGCCATGCTGGTCGGCTACATCGCCCCCGCCTCGGCCAACCCGCAGGCCATCATCAACAACGCCCAAGTCGTCCCCTTCGCGTTCTCGGCCCTGTGCATCTTCTTCGTCGCCATGGGCATGCGGTGGCCCGTCACCCACCACATGACCATCACCGCGGGCCTCGCTGCGGTGGTCTTCTTCCAGATCACCGGATCGGGCCTTACGGCAGTCGCCATCGGCACCGTGTTCGGCATCATCGCCGGGTTCGGCGGCGAACTGCTCGCCCGCCTCTTCTACGCCCACGGCGACACCCACATCGATCCGCCGGCCGGCATCATCTGGATCATGAACACCGCAGTCGTGAGCACGGCCGCCCTGTTCTCGTGAGCCCAGCGCCCGTGGAACACCCAGAACGACAGCACGCGAAGGAGGCACGATGAGCGCCACCACAATGGCGGCTTGGGCCGAACGGCTCTACGACGCCTACATCTTCGACATGGACGGGACCATCTACCTGGGGGACCACCTGCTCCCCGGTGCCCGCCGCCTCGTCGAGGAGCTCCGCGCCCGCTCCATCCCGGTGCGCTACCTGACGAACAACCCGACCAAGGACCCGTCGCAGTACGCGGAGAAGCTCAGCCGCCTCGGACTGCCCACCCCCGTCGAGGACGTCATCGGCACGGTCGCCACCACCACCGAGTGGATCCTGGAGAACAAACCGGGGCAGGTCGTCTACCCGATCGCCGAGCCCCCGCTCATCGACGCCTTCGCGCGCGCGGGCATCCCCATGAGCGAGGACCCCGCGCGCATCGACCTGGTCGTCGCCTCGTACGACAGGACCTTCGACTACGCCAAGCTCCAGATCGCCTTCGACGCGATCTGGTTCCACCGCCGGGCCTCGCTCATCGGGACCAACCCCGACCGGTTCTGCCCGTTCCCGGGCGGCATGGGCCAGCCGGACTGCGCCGCTATCGTCGCCGCCATCGAGGCGTGCACAGGGACCCGGGCCGAGACCGTCCTGGGCAAGCCCAATCCGCAGATGGCCCGCACGGCGCTGCGGGGCCTCGACATCGACCTCGAGCGGGCCGTCATGGTGGGCGACCGCCTCATGACGGACATCCGGTTGGCCACCACCGCGGGCATGGCCTCCGCGATGCCGCTCACGGGGGAGTCCACCAGGGAGGAAGCCGCGGCGCTGCCCCCGCAGGAGCGGCCCACCTACGTCCTCGAGCGCGTCGACCACCTGCTGCCCCGCGACATCTGGGACCAGCGCGGCTGGCCCATCGAATAACGGCGGCCGCGGCCGCGCGCACCCGCCCGGCCGCGGCGCAGCCGCCCATCTCCGGGAGCGCCCAGGCGCCTCCCGACCCCGTCCCGGGGAAGGCCGCGGGACCACCCCGGACCGCCCCGATCACCCCTGGCCGCCGTCACACGGACGTGACGGCGCCGCACGAACCCATGGAAGGGAGAACACAATGGTCGCACCCGGATACGAAGGACCATTCCTACTCGGCATCGACTACGGCACGGAGTCGTGCCGGGCCGCCATCTTCGACCTGCGGGGGAACCCGATATCCTTCGCCGCCACCCCCTACAAGACCCACCACCCCAAGCCCGGATGGGCGGAGCAGAGCCCCGAGGACTGGTGGAACGCCCTGGTGGCCTCGGTCAAGCGCGTCATGGACGAGACCGGCATCCCCGCGCGCCACATCGCCGGCATCTCCTACGACGCGACGACCATGACCGTGGTCGCCATCGACAAGAACGGCCACGAGCTCGGCAACGCCATCATGTGGATGGACGTGCGCGCCACCGAGCAGAGCGCGCGCGCCGAGACGATCGAGCACTGGGCCCGCTACTACAACGGCGGCGGCACGATGCCCGCGACCGCCGAATGGTACCCCTTCAAAGCCGCCTGGCTGCGCGCGAACGAGCCCGACCGCTACAAGAGCGCCCACCGCCTCGTCGACGCCCCCGACTGGCTCACCCACAAGCTCACGGGCGAGTGGACCGTCAACATCAACTCCGCCGCGCTGCGCATGTACTACAACCGCGACGAGGGCGGATGGCCCGTCGAGTTCTACGAGCACATCGGGTGCGGGGACGTCTTCGACAAGATCCCCGACAGAGTCGTCGACCTGGGCGCCCCGATCGGCGGACTCCTCCCCTCGGTCGCCCAGGAGCTCGGCCTCCTGCCGGGGACGCCCGTCGCCCAGGGCTGCCCCGACGCGTGGGCCGGCCAGATCGGCCTCGGCGTCGTCCAGCCCGGCAAGACCGCGATCATCACCGGATCCTCCCACGTCATCACGGGCCAGAGCGCGACCCCGCTGCACGGCAAGGGCTTCTTCGGCGGCTACACCGACGGCGTCATGCCCGGCCAGTACACCTGCGAGGGGGGCCTCGTCTCCTCGGGCTCCGTGCTCAAGTGGTTCAAGGACAACTTCTGCCGCGACCTCACCTCCGCGGCCGAGCGCCTGGGCATGAACCCCTACAAGATCCTCGACGAGCGCGTCTCCGACATGCCCCCCGGTTCTGGGGGCCTCATCATCAACGAGTACTTCCAGGGCAATCGCACGCCCTACACGGACTCGAAGGCCCGTGGCATCATGTGGGGCCTCAACCTGTCCACCACGCCCGAGCAGGTCTACCACGCCATCGAGGAGGCCGTCTGCTACGGCACCGCCCACGTGCTCAAGGCATTCAAGGACGCGGGGTTCGCCTCCACGGAGCTGGTGGCCTGCGGAGGAGCGACGAAGTCCCGCGACTGGATGCAGATGCACGCCGATGTCACGGGCGTGCCGATCACCCTCACAGAGGTCGGGGACGCCGTCGTCCTGGGCTCGTGCATCCTCGCGGCCGTCGGCTCGGGGCAGTACCAGTCCATCCCCGACGCCGCCCGGAACATGGTCCACGAGACCGAGCGCATCGAGCCCCGCGCCGATGTCCACGAGGAGTACCAGTTCTACTTCAACAAGTACATGGAGACCTACCCGCGGATGCAGGGCCTGTCCCATGAGCTCGTCGACCACCTGGCATGAGACGGGAACAACACGAACGAAGGAGTATCACCTATGACCTCGCTGATTGACAGGGCCCTCGCCACGGCCACCGACACGAAGGAGATCGCCTTCGGGACGGGTGTCCTGGACCAGACCGGCCCCATGTTCGCGCGCCTGTTCCCAGGCGCGAAGGTCCTGGTCGTCGCGGACGGGAACACGTTCGCGGCGGCCGGCGGCCCCGTCGTCGACTCGCTGCGCGCCGCGGGCGTCGAATTCGCCGAGGAGCCCTACGTGTTCCCCGGGACCCCCACCCTCTACGCCGGTTACGACAACGTCGAGGTCCTGCGCGAGCACATCCGCCCCCTCGAGGACGCCGTCGTGTGCTCGATCGCCTCGGGCACCCTCAACGACCTCGCGAAACTGGCGTCGGGGGAGCTGGGGCGCCCCTACATGAACGTGTGCACCGCTCCCTCGGTGGACGGGTACGCGGCCTTCGGGGCCTCCATCGCCAAGGACGGCTTCAAGATCACTCGGAACTGCCCCGCGCCCAGGGGCCTAGTCGCCGACATGCGCGTCATCGCGGCAGCCCCGGCGCGCCTGCTGTACACGGGCTACGGGGACCTCATCGAGAAGGTCCCCGCCGGGGCCGACTGGATCGTCGCGGACGAGCTCGGCATCGAGCCCATCGACGACTACGTGTGGTCGCTGGTCCAGGGGCCGCTGCGCGACGCCCTGAAGGACCCCGAGCGCATCGGCGCCGGCGACGAGGCGGCGGTGGAGGGCCTGGCCGAGGGCAACATCATGTCCGGTCTGGCCATGCAGGCCGCGCAGTCGTCGCGCCCCGCCTCGGGCGCCGGGCACCAGTTCTCCCACACGTGGGAGATGGAGGGGCACGGCCTCGACTGGGAGCCGCCCCTGTCCCACGGGATGAAGGTCGGCGTCGGCACGGTCGCCTCCCTGGCGATCTGGGAGGAGGCGCTGCGCATCGACATGGACGCCCTCGACGTCGAGGCGGTCGTGGCCGCCGCCCCCACCGACGAGGAGGTCGCCGCGCGGGTGCGCGAGCTGCTGGTCCCCAAGATCGCCGACGAGGCCGTCGGCCACGCCGTCGGCAAGAACCTGCAGGGCGAGGAGCTGCGCGAGCGCCTGCGCCTCATCCAGAAGGTGTGGCCGCGCGTGCGCGAGCGGGTCGCCGACCAGCTCATGACCCCCGGGGAGGCGGCCCAGCGCCTCGACGCGGTCGGTGGGCCCAGCCACCCGGAGGACATCGGCATCGACATGGCGCGCTTCCGCACCACCCACTACAAGGCGCAGATGATCCGCTCGCGCTACACGATCCTGGACGTCCTGACCGACACCGGGATGCTGGACGCGGTCGTCGAGCGCCTGTTCTCACCCGAAGGCTACTGGGGGCGGCGCCCCCATACGGAGAAGGGGGCGTGACATGACTGCCGCCCACACCATTGGACTCGATTTCGGAACCCTGTCGGTGCGCGCCGCCGTCGTGCGCGTCGACGACGGCGAAGTGGTCGCGGACGCCGTGCGCGAGTACGCGACCCCCGTCATGGAGCGGGCGCTCGCCTCGACGGGCCAGGCCCTGCCCCCCGACTACGCCCTCCAGGTGCCGGGCGACTACCTGGTCGCCATGGAGGAAGCGGTGCGGGGCGCCATGGCGGATTCGGGGGTGGACCCCGCCGACGTGATCGGCGTCGGGCTGGACTGCACCAGCGCCAGCGTGGTCGTCACGGACGCGGACGGCCGGCCCATGTGCGAGCGCGAGGAGTTCGCCGGCGAGCCGCAGGCGTACCTCAAGCTGTGGAAGCACCACGGCGCCACCGACCAGGCCAGGCGCATCGTGTCGCTGGCGCGTGAGCGCGGCGAGGCGTGGCTGCCGCGCTACGGCGGCACCCTCTCGCCCGAGATGCTGCTGCCCAAGGCATTGGAGCTCTTCGAGCGGGCGCCCCAGCTGTACGCCCGGACCGCCGAGATCCTCGACATCGTGGACTGGCTGACGTGGCGGCTCACCGGCACACTGGCCTACGCGGCGGGCGACTCGGGGTACAAGCGCATGTACCAGGACGGCGCCTACCCCTCCAGCGAGTTCCTGGAGGCGCTCGCCCCCGGCTTCGGCGGCGTCTTCAGCGAGAAGATGAGCCACCCGATCGTGCCCCTGGGCTCCCGGGTCGGTCCGCTGAGCGCCGAGTGGGCGCGCGCCTTCGGCCTGCCCGAGGGCATCGCGGTGGCCGCGGGCAACATCGACGCCCACGTGCAGTGCGTGTCGGTGGGGGCGATCGCGCCCGGTTGCCTGACGGGAATCCTCGGCACGTCCTCGTGCTGGATCCTGCCCTCGGCGGAGCTGCGCGAGGTCCCCGGGGTCTTCGGGGTCGTCGACGGGGGAGTGAGCGAGGGCGCGTGGGCCTACGAGGCCGGGCAGAGCGCCGTGGGCGACATCTTCGCCTGGTTCGTGGACAATCACGTTCCTCAGTCCTACTTCGACGAGGCCGCCGGGGCGGGGGAGTCCATCCACGAGCTGCTGTCGCGCAAAGCCGCTGCCCTGCGCAGCGGCGAGAGCGGTCTGGTCGCCCTGGACTGGTGGAACGGCAACCGCTCGACGCTGGTGGACGCGGACCTGTCCGGACTCATCATCGGCCAGCGCCTCACAACGCGCGTCGAGGAGACCTACCGGGCGCTCCTGGAGTCCACGGCCTTCGGGGCGAGGATGATCATCGAGAACTTCGAGGCCCACGGTGTGGGCGTCGAGGAGATCCGCATCGCGGGCGGCCTGCTGAGGAACCCGTTCCTCATGCAGATGTACGCCGATGTCACCAAGCGCCCCCTCCGGGTGGCCAAGACCCTCCAGGCCGGGGGGCACGGCAGCGCGATCTTCGCGGCGGTGGCGGCGGGGGCCTACCCCTCGGTCGCCGAGGCGGCGGAGGCGATGGCCGGGCTGGCCGACACCGTGTACCTGCCCGATCCGGCTGAGTCCGAGGTCTACGACCGCCTCTTCGCCGTCTACTCGCACTTGTACGACTACTTCGGGCGCGAGACGGAGATCATGCACGACCTGCAGAAGTTGCGCGCCGAGCGCGGCTGGGGCCAGGGCTGAGGCCCGACTGGCGCGGCGCCCGGCGGGACTCCCTCCGGGCGCCGTCCCGTGTCCGCCTGAAGCGGGTTGCCGGGCTGGGACTCGTTCCAGACTGCGGGGTGCGCGCCGTCTTGGGCCGGCTCCGCCCGAGGAAGCCGGGGCTGTGTCCGTCCCACTGTGTGCCACCGGGCACACTCCACTGCGCGCCGTGCGTTATGGTGGATGCCACACGCACGGCGCCGCTGCCGATCGTGCCGAGCCGTTGGCAGTGCCCGGCCTCGATCCGATGGGAGGAACCATGGACCACGACCGCGAAGCCCAGATGCTGCGCGCCGCGCAGCTCTACTACTACGAGAACCTCACCCAGGGGGCCATCGCGGACAGGATGAACTGCACGCGGTGGACCGTCGGGCGCCTCCTCGACGAGGCCCGGGCGTGCGGGATCGTGGCGATCAGTATCAACCACCCCCGTTCCCGTGTGCCGGCGCTGGAGAAGCGCCTCATCGAGGCGTTCGGGCTCGGCGAGGCGATCGTCGTGCGCCAGCAGAGCACCCCGGCGGGCACCCTGGAACTGGTCGCCGCCGCCGCTGCCGACTACATCACTGCGCTGCGCCCCCAGCCCGAGTCGATGGGGATCGCGTGGGGGCGCACCCTCACGGCGGTCGCCCGGGCCATGCCCGAGGACTGGGCGCACGGGGTGGACGTCTACCAGACCTACGGGGGGCTGACCCGCTCGAACGACGACGTGGTCGCCGACTCGATCGGGCTGATGGCCCGCCGTGCCCGCGGCGTGGGGCACATGCTGCCCGCGCCCGCGATCGTGTCCGACGTGGACCTGGGGCGGCGCCTGCGGAACGAACCGTCCGTGGCGCGCACACTGGCGGTCGCGCCGCGCTCGGACATCCTGGTCTTCTCGCCGGGCGTCCTCGAGGAGGAGTCCGTGCTGGTGCGCTCGGGCTTCCTCACCGAGCGGGGGATGGAGCGCCTGCGGGCGATGGGCGCGGTGACGGACATCTTCTCCCGTTTCCTCGACATGTCGGGCGAGCCCGTTTTCCAGGAGTTGGAGGAGCGCACTATCGCGATCCCCTTGGACGCCGTGCGGCAGGCGAAACGGTCGGTCGCCGTCGCCTCTTCCCTGGTCAAGGCGGTGCCGATGCTGGTCGCGCTGCGCTCCCGCCTGGCCACGGCGGCGGTAGTGGACGAGGAACTCGCCAAAGAGATCCTCCTGCTCGGGCGATTGGGGGCCGAGGGCCACTAGGGCGCTGCACGGGCGGCCGGGCACGTCTTCCCGCGCCCTGGTTCGCCGCTCCGCGCCCTGGTTCGCCGCTCCGCGCCGTGGCCGCGCCGCCCGGCACCGGGGCGCCCCCAGCGGTCCGCCATTCCGCCCCTGCTCCGAAGTGCGCGCACAAGGGGCCCGGATTAGACAACACCGCTCGCACACAAGGGCATGATTCCGCCCTTGTGTGCGACGACGTGTTGCGTAATCCCGTCCGTTGTGTGCGTGACCGGGGCGGCCGAGGTGTCCGCGCTCTCGTCTTCGTCGGTGGTGGACACACCGCCGTTGAGGCCACCTGGGCCTTTGAACAATGCATCGTGTGCGCCTGCCGCGACCCGTGCCGGATCCCGGGCAGGGACACTATGGCCGTGCGCGTCACGGTGATCAGCGTTCCCTCCGTCTCCGCCCTCTTCGTCGAGACCAGAATGCTCAAACGCGCTCGAACGCCGATCCAGCTGCATCCTGGTGGCGTATCGAAACTTCCCAAAACGGCCCACCGAAGCCGCGGGCGGTCCCCTCGGGCAGTTGAGGAGATCGGCCCTCAGGGCTTGGCAACCAGTGACCCACATCATCTGCGATCCCCTCGGAGGTGGAGGAATCAAATCCCGTACACGCCCTTGGGCAGGAAGAGATTGTCAATCTTCTTCATGGATGACTCTCGCATCGCTCATCAACTGAAGTAGTTCTTCTAGGTCCGGAGGATAAGGGTTGTCCGCTCTCATTTCGTCTTCCCGCGCTTCTTGTAGATCAATACTGTTGATCTCAGTTTGGTCCAGAGTGCCTTTCTGGTCGTATTTTTTTGCTTTCCAAATGAAGGCAACCTCTTTCCATTCGGCATCTAATGTCATGAGTTCGCCATTAATTGTGACTTTGTTTCCGTGAATGTAGAATAATGTCGAAATATCTTCGTTTGCGCTCTTGTTGAGGTCGATAATCTCATCGATGCCAATATAGGAAGGCGAGGTGTCGTCGCTGCCGTTCCGGACGAAACGGCAATCAGTGATCGCGATCCGGGGTCTGCCCCAGCTAGGTTTGGAGGAGGTTGGGGAATGGTACTTAATGTCGCTCATGGAGATGGTGTGCATATTTTTACAGGATTCGAAGCGAATCGGTGAATTGATGTAAATGTCTTCTAGTATAATTTCTTTCACAGTGCAGTTAGATACTGTAACGTGAGGTGTGCATACTTTGCGGGAAGGCCTGTTCTCCAGACCGTGTACCTGTAATCCTGAATAGAATCTGCATTCGTCTTTGAATGCAATGAAGTCAGGCTCTTCGTGTTCTAGGGTGTGGGAGCCGAATGGGAGCTTAAGAGGCGATTCGCTTCCTTTGGTGTGGAAGAATTCTGAACGGGAAAAGGTTGCTCTGCGCATTCTGTCTGGAAAAGAATGGCATACTATCGTCGTCTGTTCGACATCTAATGTGCATAAAAAGCGAGAGTGTTTCCACTGTAGGTTCTGGAGTTTTGATCTATATAATATGACTGTTTGACTGAAGGTGGAGTCGGTAAAGTCGACCTCTCCTTCTAATTCTATTTCTTCAATTCTTAGAGGGCACAGTATGAAGGTTCTTGATAGATCGATCCGCTTCGTCGTCCAGTTCGCGTGGATCGATCCTTCTGTCTGAGGTCTCAGTCGGTAAATTATGGCATTGAAAATCGCGCTTTGGATGTGGGCGTGCTCGTCTTTTGTGCCTTCGTTTGGGAGTTTGTATCCCTCGTGGCGAATTTGCCTGCACAGTGTGTCGAGAATGTGTTGTTGTAACAGGCCGTCTACTCGCATAGTGTCTGCGAGTTCGATGAGAAGGGATATTGCGGCGAGGCGGATGTTCGGAGATGGGTCTGTAAGGAGCTGGTATGCTTGTTCGCGACGTCGCCAGTATTCGTCACGCATTATCTCGTCTTGGTGGCTCAGCCTGTTCTGTTCTTCTTGTTCTGCCCTAAGCTGGTTCTCGTAGCTGCGTTGTTGCCATGTGGAGAATGCGGAGCCCGCGGTGGATATCATGGTGCACAGGAACATCGCGTCCTTAGATGGCCAATGCGCGCCGTTCTGTACTGCAATGTAGATCCCGCATGTAACGATGGTGACGGCGATAAGAGGTAGTATGTAGAGTGCAGCGGTGAAGAAGTTGGTCTCGCAGACTTTCTTGGAGGGCCGGTTTTTCGTCTGGGGCGACCCTTGGGAACAAAACCGCTTCCGTCCTTGATGAACAAGTAGTGGTAATATGGCTACTGCTAAGCATGGGATAATGCTCAAGTGGAGCAGCTCGTTTAGCTTATTAGTGTCCCCCCAGAACATAGAAAAAGTAAGGCTAAGTGAGAATAGGATTGCTGCGACAAGTATTGGTGTCCACCAGTGCATAAGTGTTGGCGGGATTGGAGTTAGTCCTATTCTTAGCCTTGAGGCAACAGATTGTCTCTCAGGATTCTCGTCCGGTTTGCTGTTGTCCTTCAGGAGTTCATTTGGTTTTGCCATGTAGTCCCCTGTGGTAAGTGCGGTTGCATTTGCTACAGTTTATCCCTTGAAAAGTGGGAGTGCAACGGGCACTGATCGTCCTCATGAGTGAAATGTGTACTCGAAAGGTGTCTAGTGGTCGGTCTTCGGGCAAGGGGTGTGCGGGAGGGGTAGTTGCCCGGCCTGTTCGTCGTAGTCAGTGGCGTCCTCGAAGATGTCAACCTGTGCCACGCTTCCTCCCTGCGTTCCCGGCTCTGGCCACTAGACTGGCGCCCATGACTGATAACGCGCAGCTCGTTCTCACCCTGTCGTGCCCG
>ERZ773065.1744-NODE-1744-length-10758-cov-2.773521_pt1 | contig 10758 bp, 8 predicted proteins | sample MGYA00580623_ERZ773065 | MGnify/ENA primary metagenome ERZ773065 (study PRJEB29015, sample SAMEA2738017) | human oral metagenome | biome: human oral; feature: human-associated habitat; material: dental | place: China | collected 2047 ...
CTGCCGATCTTGATAAAATTTCGCCCAACGTACGCCGAAGTAAAATTTTGCCCGCCGTCCGTCGAAACGGAATTTCGCAGCCGTCCAAAGCTTGGCTCGCCGTTTGCTTGGATAAAATTCCGAGCTAAATCGCGTCCGCACCTTTTTAAAATTCGTCTTTTCAAAATCCGCTCCTTTAAATTTCATCCCTCGCAGGCGCGCTTGGAAGCCGCCCGAAAAACAGATCGCTTCTAAGCTTTAAAAGCAGGCAGATAGCGATATCGGCGCTTTGTTCGCGGATGTAGTTACGATCGCCTTTTAGATGAAATTCCCCGACGATCTGTTTGCCGCCCTGCTCCTTCGCGCCGATAAAGACCGTCCCTACGGGCTTTTGCGCGCTTCCGCCGCCAGGGCCCGCGATACCGCTTACCGCAAGAGCGAAGCTCGCCCCGCTGCTTTGCAGCGCACCCTCCAGCATCTCGCCCACGGTCTGCGCGCTTACCGCGCCGTAGCGAGCGAGCGTATCTTCGCCTACGTTGAGCCAGAGATTTTTTATCTCGTTGGCGTAGCTTACGAGCGAGCCGTCAAAAACGTCGCTCACGCCCGCGACCGCGCCGAATTTTGCGGCGATTAGCCCTGCGGTGCAGCTTTCGGCGAAGGTGATCTTAGCGCCTATCTCGCGCAGTCTATCCACCACAAAGCCCATAAAATCGCCGCCTTCGATGTAGCAGCTCTCATAATACTTGCCGACGCTTTGCAAAAACGCGTCCAGCGCTCCGAATTTCATCGCACTGGCGCGCACGAGTAGCAAAAAGGAGCAGGGCCTACTGATCGTAAGCGAAATTTTATAACTGATCGCAAGGCTTTCTAGGCGCTGCTTTACGCTTTCGTATTCGCAATCGAATAGATAAAAGCTCTCGCCCGCGCTCGGCGCGTCTTGAAGGATCGGCGGCAAGCTCTGCAAGCAAAGCGCCTTGATCACATTTACCGAGCAGCCTCTGACGTTTAGCAGGAAGCTGTTTTTCGCCACCGTACGCGCCATCGAGGGAGCTAGGGTTTCTCCGTTTTTCAGCTCAAGCGAATCGAAAGAGAGCGTCGATAAAATTTTACCGACGACCGCGTAGGCGGAGTTTGCCGCAAAGATCGTGATAAAATCGTATGAATCGATCATCTTTTCAAGCGCGAAGGGCAAAACCTTATCGTTTTCGCTTAAGAATTTCAGATCGTCGATCCGCCCGAAAACCCGCTCGTAGCTGCGAGAAATATAGCTCATCAAAGCCGCGTCGTAGCGGATCTCCTCGCCGATTACAAGGATGATATTTTTCATAAAGACCCTCATTAAATTTTCGCACATTATAGCATAAACGCAGACTGCTCTTTCAGAGCTTTTTAATGGCGTTTTGGATAAACTTCACAAATTTTTTAAGACACGAAAAGGTACAAATATGGACTACAAAGATACTCTCTTTCTTCCTACGACGGACTTTGCGATGCGAGGCGCACTGCCGCAAAACGAACCTGCGCGGTTTAAGGCATGGTACGACGAGCGTAAAATTTACGAAAAGATGAAAGCTAGGCGCAAGGGCGCAAGCGTCAGCTTCAATATCCACGACGGCCCGCCGTATGCCAACGGACACCTCCACATCGGCCACGCGCTGAATAAAATTTTAAAAGACATCATCACCAAAACCCATTATTTCTTCGGCGAGGATATCCGCTACGTGCCGGGCTGGGACTGCCACGGCCTGCCGATCGAGCAGCAAGTAGAGATCAAACTAGGCGAGCGGAAAAAATCGCTTTCAAAAGTGCAGATCCGCGAGCTTTGCAGACAGCACGCCAAAGAGTTCATCGACGTGCAGCGCAATGAATTTAAAGATATGGGGATTTTGGGCGACTGGGACGATCCGTATCTGACGCTAAAATTTGAGTTTGAGGCTGAAATTTATAAAGCGCTCTGCCAGATCGCGAAAAAAGGAATTCTGATCGAGCGCTCAAAGCCCGTGTTTTGGAGCTGGGCGGCAAAGAGCGCGCTCGCAGAAGCCGAGGTCGAGTACAAAGACAAAGAGGACTACTCGATCTTCGTGGCGTTCGATCTAAGCAGTGAAGCGAATGCCAAAATCAGCGCTAAAGGCGCTAAAGCGGTCATCTGGACGACTACGCCTTGGACGCTGCCTGCAAACGGCGCGATATCTTTGAACCCGAATGAAATTTACGCGCTGACGAGCGAAAATTTAATCTTTGCAAAACCTTTGGTCGAAAGCCTCGTAAGCCTGGGCATCACAGAAGGCAAGATCGTAAAAGAGTTTAAGGCTACCGAGCTTGAGGGATTAAACGCGATCAACCCGTTAAACGATAGAGCTTCGAAATTTATCCTCGGCGAGCACGTCCTGATGGACGGCGGCACCGGGCTCGTGCATACGGCTCCGGGGCACGGCGAGGACGATTATTTCGTAGGGCTTAAATACGGCATCGAGGTGATTATGCCCGTGGATGAGGGCGGCTGTTTCGATCAAACTCTTAAAACCAAAAAACTCTTCCGCGCAGACGTCGTAGATGAGCTCGTGGGGATGCATATTTTCAAAGCAAACGAGAGAATTTTAGAGCTTCTAGGCCCCGCGCTTATCAAATCCGGCAAATTCGTCCACTCCTATCCACACTGCTGGCGCACGCACAAGCCGGTAATCTACCGCGCGACGAAGCAGTGGTTTATCGCGATGGATGAGCCAATGCCTAGCGGCAAGACGCTGCGTCAGGTGGCGCTAGAGCAGATCGGCAAGGTTAAATTTTATCCGCAAAGCGGCATCAACCGCCTTACCTCGATGATAGAAAACCGCCCAGATTGGTGTATCTCGCGCCAAAGGGATTGGGGCGTGCCGATCGCGTTTTTCCGCGATAAAAGCACCAAAGAGCCAATATTCGACGAAAAAATTTTAAATAATATCTACGAAATTTTTAAGGCTAAGGGCGCGGATGCTTGGTGGCAGATGGAAATTTCGGAGCTCTTGCCGCAGGAGAGCGGCTATAAGCCTGAAAATTTAGAAAAGGTGATGGATATTTTAGACGTTTGGTTCGATAGCGGCTCTACGTGGAAAGCGGTGCTACAAAGCGGCGCCTACGATGCAGGCAAATTCCCCGCGGATATGTATCTTGAGGGCAGCGACCAACACCGCGGCTGGTTTCAAAGCTCACTACTTCTAAGCTGCGCGATCAACGAATGCGCGCCGTACAAAAGCATCCTCACGCACGGATTTACCGTCGATGAGAAGGGGCAAAAGATGAGTAAATCCGTCGGAAACGTCGTCTATCCGCAAGAGGTCGCAAAGAGCCACGGCGTGGAAATTTTACGCCTTTGGGTCGCGATGAGCGATTATTCGACCGATCTAAAGATCAGCGACAATATCCTAAAGCAGGTAAGCGAACAGTACCGCAAGATCCGAAACACTATAAGATTTCTGCTCGCAAGCACCAGCGATCTGGGCGAGACGAGCAATTTTACGCGGCTTGACCGCTGGATCCTAACGCGCGCGGCAAATGCCTTTGCAGGCGCGGAAGCGGCGTTTAGAAACTACGATTTTTCAAAGGGCTTCAACGCCTTACTAAATTTCTTAAGCGCCGATCTGAGCGGAATTTATCTTGATATCTGCAAAGACAGGCTCTACTGCGACGCACCCGACGAGCCGCGCCGCAGAAGCGCGCAAAGCGCGATCGCTCTGATTACGCGAGCGCTGCTGCCTTTGATCGCGCCTACGCTAACATACACGATCGACGAAGTAATGCAATTCGCGCCGCGTATCATCAAAGAGGGCAAGGAAGATGTCTTTGATCTGATCTACAAGCAGGTAGAATTTGACGATTTTCTAGAATTCGACGAAATTTTAATCAAATCGAGGGAGAAATTTTTCGAGCTTATTGACGCGCTGAAAAAGGATAAGATCATCAAATCGACGCTTGAGCTAGTTTTGCAGACGAGCTCGAACGAAATTTTATCAAACGACATCCTAGGCGTGGCGGATTGGTTCATGGTAAGCGACGTGGACACTCTGCAAAGCGAGGAGGCTCTGGCGGAATTTAAGATAAACGACGAAATTTTCCGCCTCGTAAAATCATCGAAGCACAAATGCCCTAGATGCTGGAAATTTAACGCAAAAGAGCCTGATGAGCTCTGCCCGCGCTGCGCGAAGGTCATGCATGCTCGCTAGCCCCATAAGTCTCGGCTTCGTATTTTTTACGATCGCGCTGATCTGCGTAGCGACGGGCGTGGGGATCTATTTCGTGAATAAATTTAAGGATGGCAGATGATAAGTTTGAAAGAGGCTCTAAAGCTGAGCGCGGATGAAATTTCGGCGCTTAGAGCGGAGCTAAAGGATAAAATTTTAAAAACCAAAGAGCTCGGCGCCTACGTCGAGCAGCTCACGGGGGAGGCTCTAAATATCAGCGGCGAGGGTGTGCCGATCGCGATCAAAGATAACATCCAGGTAAAAGATTGGAGCGTCACTTCAGCGAGTAAAATTTTGCAAGGCTACGTTGCGCCGTACGACGCGACGGTGATTAAAAAGCTACGGAAGCGCGGTTTGGCGCCGTTTGGGCGAACGAATATGGATGAGTTTGCGATGGGAAGCACGACCGAGAGCTCATTCTACGGCAAAACTCTCAATCCGACCGATCACTCGCGCGTACCCGGCGGCAGTAGCGGCGGAAGCGCAGCTGCCGTAGCGGCAAATATCGCCGTAGCCGCACTCGGAAGCGATACGGGCGGCTCTATCCGCCAGCCGGCGGCATTTTGCGGCTGCGTAGGCTTCAAGCCGAGCTACGGCAGGGTCAGCCGCTACGGGCTCGCGGCGTATTCGAGCAGCCTCGATCAGATAGGACCGATCACGCGCAGCGTCGAGGATGCGGCGATTTTATACGACATCATCGCAGGCCGCGACGAGATGGATAGCACGAGCTACGCGGGCGCTTACGAAAGCACCGCGGATAAGCTAAACGCGGATCGCAAGCTTAAGATCGCCGTTATAAAAAACTACGTGGACGAAGCCTCGCAGCAGGTCAAAGAGGCTCTGAATTTAACTATAGAAAAGCTAAAATCATTCGGGCATGAGATCGTTTATCGCGATCTTTGCAGCTCCAAATACGACATAGCGACCTACTACATCATCGCAACCGCCGAGGCTAGCGCAAATTTAAGTCGCTACGACGGCGTGCGCTACGGAAACCGCGCAAAGGCTCTAAATTTAAAAGAGCTCTACGCCAACACCCGCGGCGAAGGCTTCGGTGACGAGGTCAAGCGCCGTATGCTTCTAGGCACCTTCGTGCTAAGCAGCGGCTACTACGACGCGTATTACATCAAAGCGCAAAAGGCAAGAGCCTTCATCAAAAGCGAATATGAGGAAATTTTAAAAGACGCCGATTTGATCTTTATGCCGATCGCGCCGGGCGTGGCGTATAAATTCGGCGAGCTTAGCGATCCGCTTCGCGCGTATCTTAGCGACATCTACACGATCGGCGTAAATTTAGCGGGGCTTCCCGCGATCTCCGTGCCGGTAGCGAAAAACAAAGAGGCTCTTAATATCAGCGCGCAGCTTATCGGGCGCGCCTACGATGAACAAACGGTGCTGGACGGCGGCTTGAGTTTAGAAAAAATCGTGAAAGGATAAGTATGAAGATCGTCAAAAAGGCTCTGACCTTCGAGGATGTTTTGTTGGTACCGCAATACTCTGAAATTTTACCCAAAGAGGTCGATATCAGCACGAGTTTTACGAAAAATATCACGCTAAATACCCCTCTTGTGAGTGCTGCGATGGATACGGTCACCGAGTACCGCACCGCGATAATGATGGCGCGCCTCGGCGGCATCGGCGTGATCCATAAAAATATGGACGAGGACTCCCAAGCCAAGATGGTTCGCCGCGTAAAAAAGAGCGAAAGCGGCGTCATAATCGATCCTATCTCGATCAAGGCGGACGCCACGATCAAAGACGCGCTCGATCTGATGAGCGAGTACCATATTAGCGGCATTCCCGTTATCGACGACAACGGCGTGCTGATTGGAATTTTAACTAATCGCGATCTGCGCTTTGAAACCGACACCGCCGCGCTAGTAGGCGAGAAGATGACCAAAGCTCCGCTAATTACCGCTCCAAAGGGCTGCACGCTTGATGATGCGGAGAAAATTTTTAGAAACAATAAGGTAGAAAAGCTTCCAATAATCGACGCAAACGGCCACTTAGAGGGGCTTATTACGATCAAAGACCTTAAAAAGCGTATCGAATATCCAAGCGCTAATAAAGACAAATTCGGCCGCCTTCGCGTCGCCGCGGCGATTGGCGTAGGCCATCTGCAAAGAGCCGAAGCTCTCGTCAAAGCGGGCGTAGATGCGCTTGTGATGGACTCTGCGCATGGACACTCCAAAGGCATTATCGACACGCTTAAGGAGCTAAAGCGAAATTTTGACGTCGACGTAGTAGTCGGAAACGTCGCAAACCCCGCCAGCATAAAAGATATCGCAAACGCAGGAGCGGACGCGATTAAAGTAGGCATCGGCCCGGGCTCGATCTGCACTACGCGTATCGTAGCGGGCGTGGGCGTGCCGCAGTTTACCGCGATCAACGATTGCGCGATCGAGGCGGCTAAATTTGGAATTCCGATCATCGCAGACGGCGGTATCAAATACTCTGGCGATATCGCCAAAGCTCTAGCCGCGGGCGCAAGCTCCGTGATGATGGGAAGTCTGCTTGCAGGCTGCTACGAAACCCCGGGCGAGCTCATTACGTTTCAGGGGCGCCAATACAAAACCTACCGCGGCATGGGTTCCTTAGCGGCGATGCAGAAGGGAAGCTCGGATCGCTACTTTCAAGACGGCACCGCAAAAGAAAAGCTCGTACCCGAGGGCGTCGAGGGGCGCGTACCTTACGCAGGCATGTTAAAAGACGTGATCTTTCAGCTGCTAGGCGGCTTGCGAAGCTCGATGGGATACTGCGGCAGCAAGGATATCGCGACCTTTCAGCAAAAGGCGGAATTCGTCGAGATCACGAGCGCAGGTCTTAAAGAAAGCCACGTCCACGACGTGATCATCACGCAGGAAGCGCCGAATTACCGAGTAAATCAGTGATCCTTCAAAGCAAAATTCAAAATTTCGACGAGCCGCTCTATCTGGAGAGCGGCCGCGTCTTTTCCAACTTCAAGCTCGCCTATGAAACTTACGGCGAGCTAAATCCGGACAAATCCAACGTCATCGTCATCTGCCACGCCCTAACGGGTTCCGCGCACGCCGCGGGACTTTATGAGGGCGACGTTAAGCCGGGCTGGTGGGACGGGCTCATCGGCGATCATAAAGCGGTCGATACGACGAAATTTTTCGTCATCTGCATAAACATCCTAGCTTCGCCGTTTGGCTCTACTTGCCCGCTCGACGTCGATGAAAGCAGCGGCCGCGAGTACCGCTTGCGCTTTCCGGTAGTGGTCGTCTCGGACGTCGTGCGCGCGCAGATGATGCTTTTAAAGCGCCTAGGCATTGCCCGCGTCCGCGCCGTTATCGGCGGCAGTCTGGGCGGCATGCAAGCGCTGTGCTATGCGATCGAATATCCTGAATTTGCAGATGAAATTTTCGTACTGGCAAGCACATACGCTACGCAGCCTTGGGCGATCGCGTTTAATAAGATCGCGACCGAGGCCATCTTGCGCGATCCGAGCTTTAAAAACGGCAACTACGATAAAAATCTGATCGCCGAGCACGGACTTGACGGCATGGCGGTGGGGCGCATGGCGGGGCATATCAGCTTTTTAAGCCCAAGCTCGATGCAGGATAAATTTGGGCGCAACTACGTTGAAACCGACGGTCTTTACGAGATCAACGGACGCTTTCAAGTCGATCGCTACCTTGAATACAACGGCGAAAATTTCGCGCGCAGGTTCGATCCGCTGTGCTATCTCTACATCGCTAAGATGATGAATATATTTGATTGCACGCGCCACTACGGCAATCTCAAAAACGCCTGCGCGCAGATCAGATCGCGCCTGCACCTCATCTCTTTCAAAGGCGACGTGCTCTTTCCGCCGGGGCTAATGAAAGAAATTTACGATGCGATGAGCGATCTAGGGAAAAAGGATCGCACGAGCTACGCGCAGATCGACAGCGACTACGGACACGACGCGTTTTTGGTCGAGATAGAAAAATTTGATTACATCATAAAAAGGATTTTGGATGAGTTTTGAGGAAAAAATGGAGAAGATTAACGCGCTTTTAAAAAGCCTAAACGACAAGGATCTAAGCCTAGAAGAGAGCGTGAAGCTGTATAAACAGGGCGTCGCGCTGCTAAAGGAGGCGAAGGAAATTTTAGAAAACGCCAAACTCGAGGTCGCCGAAATAAACGCACCCGAGCAGGCTTAGGAGGCGACGATGATAAACGTATGCGTTTTGCAGCTACCGACGCTTTCGATGAGCGAAAATCGGATCGATTACTATATGAAGGTCGCCAAAGACAACGGCGCGCGGATCGTGCTACTGGGCGAATATGAGCTAAATTCCTTCTTTAGCGAGCTTAAAAAGATGCCCCGCTCCATCGCGTGCGAACAGAGCGAGCACAAGCAGGAGCTGATGGCGCGGCTGGCTGCCAAATACGACCTGCATATCGTAGCGCCGATAATCAGAGCCGCTAGCGGCGCGATTTTGAGGCAGGCGGGCATTTTCGGCGGCGCGGCTCAAAAAAGCGCGCGCTGCGGCAGCGAAAATTCCTTAAGCCTTAAAAGCGAGCCCGGTTGCAAGGGCGAGCTAAATTCCGATAGCGATTTAAATTCCAACGGCGGCTTAAATTCTAAAGGCGCTTTAAATTCCAAAAACGAGCAGAGTTCCAAAGGCGGCTTAAATTCCTGCGGCGCGCACGCTTTAAATTTCAAAGCCGCAAATTCCGCAAACGGTTTAAATTTAAGCGCTTCGATCCCAAGTAACTCGAACGCTTCAAATTTAAAAGCCGAAAGCCAAAAAGATGCGAGCGAAGAGGAGATCTTTTGCGCGAGCGAAAACGAGCCTATCTGGGTGAAATCCTGCGCGAAATTTTCGCCTTCGGAGGTGAAATTTTACGATCAAAATATCCTTATGGATTATCCGCACTGGAACGAGGAGGGCTTTTTCGCCAACCGCAAAAGCCGCAAAATCGGTAAAATTTCGCCGATGATCTTTAACGAGGGTGGCGTGAAATTCGGCGTGTGTTTCGGCTACGAGGCGCATTTTGATGCGTTTTGGCGCTATTTTATGCAAAAAAACGTCGGCTGCGTGCTCGTGCCGTGCGCCTCGACCTTCGAAAGCGGCGGACGCTGGCGCGAGCTTTTGAAGATACGTGCGTTTACGAACTCGCTCTATGTCATCCGCGCCAACCGCATCGGCGAGGCGAAATTCGGCGAGAGCGAGTTTAAATTTTACGGCGAGAGCTTCGTCGTAACCCCTAGCGGCGAGATCGCAAACGAGCTGAAAAACGAGGAGGGCGTACTGATGTGTGAAGTGGACGCGGACGAGATCGCTGCTGCGCGCGGGCTGTGGAAATTCCGCAAAAATTTAGTCAGCAGGGGGCTTTTATGAACTACTTTCACAGACAGATCCAGCTTTGGGGCGAGCAGACGCAGCGCGCGCTTGCGGATAAGCGCATCCTGATCATCGGCGCGGGCGGGCTTGGGAGCAGCCTTTCTTACGCTCTGGGCGCAAGCGGCATCGGGCGGATCAGCGTCGTGGATTTCGACACGGTGGCGCTTCACAACATCCACAGGCAAATTTTATTCACGCTCGAAGACGAGGGCAAATTTAAAGCGGATGTTTTTAAAAGCCGCACGGAAAGCCGCTACGACGGCGTGAGCGTGGAAGTACACAAGAGCCGCGCGGAGGAATTTTTCGCTAGCGCGATAGGCTCGGGCGAGAAATTTGATCTGATTTTAGATGCGACCGATAATCTCGCCACGCGCGCGCAGATCGATGCGTTTGCTAAGCAAATAGGCGTGCCGTGGGTGTTTGCGTCGGTGGACAGCTGGCAGTGCCAAGTCTGCTTCGTGCAGAATGCGGATTTTAAATTTTTCCCGAGCCTAAACGCGACGCCTGCGGGCATAACGGCTGCGATCGTGATGTTTGCGGCAAGCTTTGAGGCAAACCTCGCTCTGCGCTACCTAGCGGGGCTTGAGGTCGAAAAAGACCTGCTTTACTATGCGAACTTTTTTGGCGGCGAGCTGGAAGTTAGGAAAATAAAATTATAGCTTGAGGGGTTAGTTTTCATAAGATTCTTTTATTGCATTTTTTATCTCATCGGATGAGATCTCATCTATATATTTATCTAGCTTTTTTAAATTATCTTTATACGGCCGATCAAGCTTACGACCGTCTTTATCTCTGGTATACATATGGATGGATACCGCTTCCATTTCATTTAACTCGCTTGCAAATTTCGTATATTCATAAACATCTTTAAATGTAGAATTTCTATCTTTGCAATATTTGCGATATACCGTCGTTATAAGCGAAATTTCACTTTTAGGTATATAATAAGTTGCATCGTAGTTTATTTTATAATAACTATCCAAACTATATATATAGTTTCTATGACAATCATCATATTTTCGTTTTAGAAATTCCGGACTCGGTTGTCCACCTACGTTATACTGCATAAGCAGCTTTAAAATCGGTTCGTAATTTGGAGTGCCCGGAAATGTATCATACAATGAAAAATCATATTCGGTAATATCAAATCCGTCCGTCGGTTCCGCTTTATCATTTAATATTCCCTCAGGCACGACCTTCTTGAT